>Ga0307513_10002362_pt1 | contig 26230 bp, 15 predicted proteins | sample 15_EM_MG_FD_202174 | JGI IMG/M metagenome (GOLD analysis project Ga0307513, IMG submission 202174) | Populus trichocarpa ectomycorrhiza microbial communities from riparian zone in the Pacific Northwest, United States - 15_EM | ecosystem: Host-associated > Plants > Roots > Unclassified | place...
TAGGAAGAAAAAAGGCTTGAACTTTATATATATTTCTTATCTCTGCTAGGTAAATCAGGTTATTGCAGATGGTAGAAAAATACCTGTTGAGCAACGATCGTGGTTAACTGCTCCAAGATCGGAGATAGAAGTGCCTCAGCCATCGTCTGTTTAGTTCTGATTGGAAAGAGAGAGAGAGAGAGAGAGAGAGAGAGAGAGAGAGAGAGAGAGAGAGAGAGAGAGAGAGAGAGAGAGAGAGAGAAGCAATGATGACGGGATGAGCAGAGAGAAAGAGAGGGTGAAGAGAAGGAGGCGGCTGATGATTGTGAATGGAAGTTAGTTTATATACTTAGGGTTTGGCGTTGCAGGTGAAGCTTGTATTTTAGTGTCTCAACATTTTTTTATTTTAGTGTCTCAAATTAAGTTAGTTTTTATTAGTTTTTTTTTATTAGTTTTTGGAGAGCACAACTTGTAGGTTGGAAAAAAAAAAAAGGAAGCTTGTATTTTAGTGTCTCAACATTTTTTTTTTTAAGTTTTTGTAGTGTTTCGAAATTTAATTTTTTTTTAAATGTTGTTGAAATACAAAATCAAACACTGTATAAATCATACAACAAGGCATGTCCTAGCAAATAAAACTCTCTCGTATCGATGCAGATGAACCTGCCTTTACTAAAAAGTGTCCTTAAATATATTTTGAAGAGCCATTACATATTGTTTTTTTTTTTGTAGTGCAACGATAGTAAAATATGATGTTAATTTTAGCAACGAAGAGATAAAATATAACTTTTTTTTTCATATGTTCTTTAATTATTCTACAAAACAATATAACTTTTTTGTTCTATGTTCTTTATTGAAAAGAAATAATAAAAAAAAAACAATGCTTTGAGATTAAAATAAAAAAGATATCCATCAAATTAAAACCATTTTTTATCTTATTAATGCATCCCTGGTTTTTTTCAAAAAAATACTTTTTTAGACAATATTTTATAAAAATCATAACATTAATCAAAATAACATTAATCCCTAAAAATCAAAGATTTTATAGCTTGTCATTTTATAGCACTAGCCTTAATATATATATATATATATATATAATCTTGACTGTTATCAATAAAAAAAAATTAACGGAAATTTTGCCATTTTCAATCTCTAAAATAGGAGATTTCATTAATTTTTTAATCTTTTATTTTTCTTTACATTAATCCCTGAAGACCTAAAGACAGTAGATTTCATAATTTCTTGAATTTTAATAAAACTTTGATGTTAATCCCTGATGATTTGAAATTTCATCACTTTTTTAAATTTAATGAAATTTTTGACATTATCCCTAAAAATAGGACATTTCACCATTTTTTTGAATTTTAACAAACATTTTGAACTCTTTATTCTTGATGATATTAATTTTCTTGATAATTTTTTTCAATACTTAATTAATCATGACAATAGATATGAATGCTATTAATTTTCTTCCAGTTATAGAGTAGATACCCTGCTTTTATGTCTTCTTTATTTTATCTTCTCTGTTGTTGCTTTTTATTATTATTATTATTATTATTAGGCTATTCTCATTTTAGCCATTTCAAAGCTTGAAGACTTGTAGCTAGCTGGTGACTCAAAAATAAGGGCAGAGGATGTCCCTTCTTGAAATAATCAGCAAAGAGTGCTCTAATTAATTACATTGAGTAATCGACTGAGATGGCCGAGTTATCAGTAGCGTGTGCATCTTTGCGTAGGAATACAGCGGTTCAGATTCTCGATTCAGGTTGTTCCAATTACCATAATACCCTCCTTTTCGCTGAATCAGATACCATAACAAGGGTGTCATAGTCATCCGGTGTCTATTTAGGAGAGAAAGCAGTGTCGACTTTTCCCCCTTTTCAGGCCAAAGCTCTTCGCTGAACCAGTTTTAACCATAATTTTTAAAACTTTACTTCATCGGGTCAGAGTTTAAAAGTTTAATTATTTTTAAAAGAAAATCAAATAATATTATTTTTATTAAATTATTTCTTTTAAAAAAAAAACTTTTTACCTGAGTCTACAAGGGACGTATAAAGTTTTTTTATTTAAAATATATTAGAATAATAATGTCTTTTAATTTTTTTTTATTTTTCATATTAATACATTAAAATCAAAAAAAAAAAAAACAAAAACACTCTTGGTATTCACACAAGAACGTCCTTCATTCAAAACTCAAGCTAAAGACGTAACGGTTTGAAGTACTTTTCACTTATAAATATATTAAAATAATTTTTTTTATTTTTTAAAAATTATTTTTGATATAACATATCAAAATAATCTAAAAAAATAAAAAAATAATTTATTTTAAATAAAAAAATTAAAATTTTTAAGATACGGTTTGTACTGCATTCCTAAGCACACCCTGAGTCTCAGCATCAACAAGATCGATGAAAAAGACACCATTAGAGAACAAGAAGAAGAAAAAGAAGATCACGAAAATGAAAGACAAAAAAAACCCAGTATATAACAAATCAAGAAATCTGTAAACCTTAACACTGAACATTAAAACATCCAGTCTAACAAATACAAAACCTGGGACAAACCGTGGACGCTGAAGTGAAGCACCATATCATATATAAAAAGGACTAAAATTCGACACATTGTAATAGCAATCATACCCCTCGCATATTTATAAAAGAACGGCGAAACCTCCAAATCATCCTCGACAATAAACGAAAACTCATGATATGAACTTGGCCACCAAGCTTCTAGCCATTGAGTATATTATGTTGAATTTCTTAAAAATATAAATCTTTAATATTAAATTTAAAGCTAAAACGTGTGACTTTTTTACTGTTCATTAAATTATTATTACTTTTTTATATTTTATTGTGGATTTGAGCAATGAAATTTTTTAAAAATTTTCATTTAATTCCTAAATTTTTTTTTTAACAATTAAACTGAAATTAAAGCCTAATTACATGTTTTTTTTTTAGGCGAAGGTTGAATGGAAAGAAAAGAAATTAAGATGACAAAAGCAAGTAAAGTTAGTGGCAGGTACGCAATTTATTTAAAAATTTCATTTAAACATAATCATAAGTCCCCTTTACACAGTTCCATTGGTTTACACAGTTAACACGTACTTTTAACGTTCTGCAACATTTTAGTATTGCAAAATCAAAATCTGGGCTTTTCTATAGCTTAATTGGACTTTTTCCAGCTTTTGTGCAATATTTCTGCTAAAAATACTAATAATTGAACTTATTAAAGTGCGTGATAGCTAGTACCTAAGTAGTAGTGTCTACAGACACTCTATTACGCCTAAATTCTACATGTTGCTTTTCAGGGGAGCTCCTTGCCTGGCCATGGGCGCGCTGGCCCATGGCACTTAGTGGCTGGTGATAGGTGCCGTGTAATTATTTTTTTTTTTTGTGGATTAGTTGTATTTTTAAAAGATTTTAATTTTTTTAAATTTTGAACTAATTTTTTTATTCTTCAAATATGTATTGGGATCATTAAAAAAAAATTCACATATAAGCATTATTGTATGCATGGCTTGACTTTTATTTTATTTTATTTTATCATGATTTGGATAGTTGGATTAACTCTAAAATGCTTGGTATCGCGTTTCGAAAGTAGTTTTGAAAAAATTTAAATTTTTTTTATTTTAAATTAATATGTTTTTAATGTTTTTAGATTATTTTGATGTGCTGATGTCAAAAATAATTTTTAAAAAATAAAAAATATTATTTTAATATGTTTTAAAATAAAAATTACTTTGAAAAACAACCCTAATTATACTTCCAAAGATGTCAACGTTATAATGAATAATTTAAAAAAATACTAAAACCACGTTGGTTGTTCTGGATGAAAAAATAAAAAATAAATCTTAAGAGTTACATTCAAGTCTCTCCGAGTTTAATAATTCGTTGACTCAAATTCTAAACTAATTTAAAAGAGAAGTTTTGACAAATGCCATTATGTGACATAAAAAATTTTTTATTGTTATTTTTAGAATTAATTAATTAAATTTTTAGAATTAATTAATTTAATAATTGTCCATGACATTTCCTATCAAGTTATTCAAATAATTTAAATAAAGAATTAATTTTTAAATTCTATAAATATATTAGTCTGAAGAGATATATGATATGACTGACATTATAATAATAAATGCACAACACAACCTTGGGGCTGATAAGGTTCATAAATCTTTTTAATTTTATTTTTGAAATTGTGTTTTGATGTATTTTAAAAGTGTATTTGGTTTTAAAAAAACATTAAATTAATACCTTTCTAGTGTTTTTTTTTCATGGTTTTAATGTATTAATATAAAAAATAAAAAAAATCTAAGAAAATATTTTAATACATCTTTAAATAAAATTAAAAACATTTTTTTAAAATTACAATGTGCCTCGGTATTAAACAGCAGCTAGGGCCCCTGCTCCACCTCCAGCAATAAATTATTTCATGCATTGGAAGTGACACTAATACCTTCCAAGCTGGGCAGCAACAAATTATGGTTCTAATGTATTAATATTACTAGGTCTGTGCCTCAGCTGCCACCATGGCTTACTTAGCATTCTAAATTCAATTCCTTTCTTCTTACTTCAATAATAAATAATTAATACAATCAAAGAAGTAAATCACAACGCAGAACCAAATCGGAAGAAAATAAATATATCAAAAGAAGTAATGGTAAAATGATTTGGTTAACAAAACAAGAATTAGTAAATCAAAAACAAAGTCAAGAATCAAAAACAAAGTTAAAATGACTATTCCATTTTCTGAATTAGCCCGAAATAGATTTGTTAAAATAGATTTGGTAAAATCTTTTACCGTTAAGAATTAACACTGTTAAGAATTAACACAAGCTAAAAAAATGGAAATTCCTAATTACTGAGAAGCAGGCAGAAACAAACCTGTAGACAACTCCAATATTGGGTGTCAGATTCTGTATTTTCTGAACCTGAAACAAGAAGCAATTAAATACCATCAACAACCAACTCAAGTTATATACCATCTTGCAAATTAGAATAAGAGACCAATCAACTGGCTCCAAAATCAAACCATCTCCACCTCATTCAACACGATTTAAAATAACCAACACCGCCTTTTTATACAAAGTGGGATTAAAGAGGATATAAATCTACACACTCCAACATTCAAAGTCCCAATCTTAGAGTCATTGACTAGTATAGTAACGCCTCATTGGCAAGAACCCAAATCACTAAGCTCAAATTACTAATACAAATTACAAATTTACACTGAATTTGAATAGATTTCTACCAGCCGATGTCACTAAACTCAAATCACTCCTAAGAATCTCAATATAAACCCATTAACTACTAGACCAACACCTCATTGGCAAGAATCCACGTTGCTTTTCCACAACAATCATCAGCTTCTTTAATTAGAATGCTACAAACCCATGTCTCTATACTTATGTTATTACTAAAATATCACATGGCCAACCAGAAAAGTTCACAAAGAAAACACAATCAAAAACGCAAAAAACACAAAAGCGTTTCTTGAATTTCAACCAAAGAATATAACAAAACCAATAAAAGAAAATAATAAATGTTTACTTATAGAAGATTCATCGACTAAAATAGATGGCAATTTCTTCTCAGTTGCAATAACAACACCGTTTGCCGCTACAACTCCAAAAAAAATAATATAAAATCAACAACATAGTATCTAAGCACCCATCAACAACATAGTACATTCGAAAATGACAAGAGAATGAGAAAAAAAAAAAAAAAGAGAGAGAGCTTAAATTGCAACAACGTTCGATTCCGAGAGAAGTTTGGCCTGATCCAACGGCAGTCAATGCGTGCTCAATCTGTACTAGCTTTCCGGTAGGACTGAAAGTAGTGAGAGAAAAGGAGTACTGGCTATCACCCATGGTTTATTGCTTGAAGACGCAGAGATGAAAAACTGAGAATGCGAGCGTGTAGGAGAGAAAGACAGGGATATTTACTTGGGGTTTTAACTTCGCTTTTCTTGTTGGAGAAGAAGGTGTTTTCTTACGAGGGCTTTTACAATGGAGTATTTTGGGCTTTTATGACGGCAGGTTGGTCCTCTTTACATTGAGCTCAATGAAGGCTTTGAACCAGTTTTGTTTTTAAGTATTATTAATAAATTTTTATTTATTTATTAACATAAATAATTTTTAATTTATTTGATTAGTTGTATATAAATTTTTTAATTTATTATATTTTTAAACTAGAAAAATATATTTAAAGAACTAAATTTTTATAAAAAATAAAAATATTTGACTTGCAATAAATCCTCCATCTAAGTAAAGAGGTCACATAGAGTAAATGGCAAGGCTTACATATTATTTTACACTCAACCTTAGCAAACACCAAAGCAAATAATTAATACACTCAAAGCAGGTTCTAAATATGAATCTTAGGGATGTGAGAAATCTTTTGCCAATCTTCACCCATCTCCTCCTTCCCGTAACGATTCGTTAGAATGGGGCACCTTCTTATGCGTAGTTCCTGTATAGGCGCTGCCAAAACATAGTCTGGTAGTGCTCTCAACAACGGGCAATCAAGAATCATCAAATCTCGAAGTTGTGGCATAATGGATATTATTGAAGTTGTGTTGGCATCTTCTTCTCCCACTCTCCTTTCAATTCCATCCCAATCTTCTACTTCTTTGAGACCCATAATCAAAAGTTGTTTTAATTTGGGGAAAGCAGTGACCCTTGCAATTTCTCCTTCATTAATACTGGCATTCGCAGCTTTTTCTATACCTAAAAATCCAGCATCCAGCCTTCTCACCTTCATCGACCTCAATACCAGGCTTTCAAGGTTGGGCAATCTTCCCAACGGAGGCAAGACCTCCACGTTTGTACAAAGACCGAGTGTAAGCACCTGTAATCTGGTTAATGTCATCATCCAATTTGGCAAATCCAACCCTCCGTACCTAGTTATGGTTAGATTTTCCAAGTCTGACGGAGGCTGTAAAACTTCAATTAAAATGTTGTTCTCCCGGTTGAAGTTGAAATCCAATTGCAAACAAAGCAGACGATTCTTATTCTTGAGTTGTGCTTCTGCAGCATCACTCACATATTCTTCACCTCCTCGTAGATTCCATATAACAAGACTCCCGATGCGATTTAAGTTTTTTAATTCTCTTAGATTAGCTGCTTTACTTTCATTCGCACCACCACCACAAACAGTAAACCCATCAAATGTTCGCAGACCTGTTATCCTCTCTATTCCCTTTGGTATGAAGGCCACACCTGAACCAGAAATCCGGAGATGCCTCAATTTGATAAGTTTTCCAATCGCATTAGGCAATTCCTTGAGAGAATCACACCAAGCAACGTCTAGGGATTGCAGATTGCATAAATCACACATGGTTTCTGACAGGGACTCCAACTCTCTACAGGCTACCAAATTGAGGTGTCTCAAATGTATCAATTTCCCTACCTCGTTTGGTATTTCTTTGATTGGAGACATTGACAAATTCAATGACCTGATGCATCTCAACTGCTTGAATACATCAGGTAGTGCAGCTCCAAGCCAAGCGTCTCTAGTGTCGATCAAGAGGCTTCGAAGACCTTTTGCTTTGTGAATGGACACGGGAAAAGAGGTCTCGTTGGGCAGCATTATGCTTAAATGACGAACCCTTTCAATTGAAGTCTCCACTGTTGCTCCTCCAAGTGTATTGACATCCACTGTTAGACATTCATTTTTTGTCATATATTGGGCAAAATCATGCACTATATCATGCATCTTGAATCTAATATCTTCTCGACCATACGTCTTAAAATCTTGGAAGAAAGCGCGCGCTGCTAAGACTTGAAAGTACTCCTCTCCAACAGCCTCCATATCTCCACCTGAAGTCTCCTTGAGGTAACCTTGAGCTATCCACATCTTCACCAATTCATATTTGCGCATCTCGTAGTCTTTTGGAAACATGGCACAATACAAGAAACATCGTCTTACCACAGAAGGTAAATCGTAGTAACTCAAAAGCAAAGGTAGAAATATTCCTCTTTCAACCTGATCTCTATCAACCTCATCTAGCCCCCACAGTTCGCTAGATAAAACACGTTCCCACTCTTCTCTTGTTCTTTTAAACTGCATTAGACCTCCTAATACCTTGGCAGCTAGCGGCAAGCCCTTGCACTTGTTAGCAATTTTATCACCGATATCTGTCAATCTTTCGCGCTCATCTTTGCTTCTTTCCTGGAATGCCACATGATTGAATATTGACCTGCATATCTCGTCGGACAATTTCTCAACATTGATCTGGTGGTCAGTTCCCATAATCGTTGCCACAGTGCCCTTACGAGTGGTCACTAGAATTCTGCTTCCTCGTGCACAGCCTGTGAAAGATGGTTTCAGTTGTTCCCATTGTCTATGATTGTCTGTCCATACATCATCAAGGACAAGAAGCAACCTCTTTCCCTTAATGGATTCAGAAACCATTTGCAAAAGGGATTGCAATTCAATCAAATTCGGTGCACTCCCTTCAAGCTGCTCAAGGATAGCTTTTGCTATTCTAACCTCATCAAATGGTTCTGAAACACAGACCCATATCTTTTTCTCAAAATGAGCCGTAACCTCAGCATCCTTATAAGCTAGTTGGGCGAGAGTTGTTTTTCCAATTCCGCCCAGCCCTACTAGAGTGATGACATCAACGTCCCGTGCTTCCTGACTACTTTCACCCACCAACTTGCTTACAATAGTTTTCTTTTCAACATCTCGACCAATCACGCTTGATTCATCAACAAAGGAGGTACTTGTTAGTCGTTGTAGTTCATAAGTGGCTCTGTACAGATCAAAGCCATACACAACTCTCTCTTTGGCAATGTCATCCACTTTTTCACTAACTTCTTTGATCTTAAGGGCAATGTCGCGACGTAGAACCACTTGATTGAGACAAAAGCAAGGAGATAAGGAACATCGCATCTTCTGTAGGCTGCGAGTATTTTCTTCAGCTTCCTCCATTTTCCATCTAAGAATTGCAGTGCTCCATTCATCTAGCACGTCATCCATATCATAACATACATCTTTGAGCTTGTCTAGCCAATCCCTTACGGCCTTATCCTTCACTTGTTTTCTATCTGCATCTTCAAGGACAGATTGGATAGAAAGGAGATTGCTTTTCAGCTTGTCGACTTGTTTCTTCACATCCCCTACTAGGCTCACCTCTTCTCGTACCTATTAGTGTGGAAAAGATAAGGAAGTTCAAGCAGAGGAAACATTTCCATGATTTCACTACAAGTTTTTAATTTTAATTTTGGTAATTAATAGATTATATAATTTTTATTAATCTTTTTTTTGCAGGACGTAGTTGACACGTACTGTGAAATGGATTGGCTATATTAATAATTTACATATAAAATATTTATTAAAAACCAATATATTAAAAATAATAATATTTCTTTTTATCATCATCATGATGATATCTCTGTCTGCACTCTGTTACTATACAAGAAGGAAGAAACCTATATACAACATAAGCTTGGAAATATAGAGAATAAAAGGTTCTGTATTTGTTGGTATTCGTAAAATCTATTTGGAAATAAGATTATGGAACTTATTATTTTAACATTTCATTGATTATTTTACCCTTAGTAGTTCAGTTTAATGAGAGGATCGACAACTCCATTTTCCTTCTTAGAATATTTGTTTTAGATTATTTCCAGAAATATGAAAAATAATAAAACAATAAAAAGAAATTTCTTTAATAAAATCCAAATCTAGATCTGAGGATTTGATATTTTATTTTGTTTTTCTTATAAAGGAAGAAAAAGAGATCAATTTTATATTTCTTATTCATGTAAGGGTTAATTAGATCATTGCAAATTGTATAAAAGTAATTACCTGTTGAGCAACGACCGTGGTTAGCTGCTCCAAAATTGGCGATAAAAGTGCCTCTGCCATTTGTCTGCTTAATTTAATTATTTTTAAAAAATAGACAATGATGTTAGGATGAACTGAGAAAGAGAGAGAAGAGAGTGTGAGTGGAAGGAGGCTGCTGGTTTAGTTAGTTTATGTACTTAGGGTTTGGTGATAAGGGTTGCGTTTTGTTTCAGTCCCTGTACGGTTTCTAACACTTCAATTCAGTCCCTGTATTATTGTAGCTTTTCAGTCCCTGTACTGTTTCTAACACTTCAATTCAGTCCCTGTCTTGGTTGTATGTTTCTACTGAGAATGACATGCCATTTTGAGTTCCAAAGGTGAAACACTCGTGCTTTTCAATTCTACCGAGTTCTAGGCTAAGGATTATTATTTGTGGAAAGTAATTTCTTCTTCGATATATAGCAATTATTTTTTATTGATACTGACCTTAGGTTAAGAATGTATCTGATATGGACATCTGATTATAGCATTCTACTGAAATTCCTGCTTCTCTATTTCTTCTCTTCATTTTATGTAATATATATCTGGCCATTCAAACTAATTTACACAAACCAAAATTAGTAACCAATTAGTTCTTGTGTAATGGAAATATAAACAAGCATCTATCTATCTGGGTTTTTGAGATCTGGTGATTTTATCCTGTTTTCATAGCAGGGACTGGGGTTTGATATTGATCTTTGATTTTGGGTCTGAAAATGGATGGTCCAGATTTGTTGAGGTTGTATGATTGGATTTGTTGATGGTGCTTGAAATTATGCTGTAAAGTATTTTTTATATATATTTTTTTGTTTAAAAATATATTAAAATATCTTTAATGTCAAATATTTTAATATTTAGATGGGAAATAAAAATCTAAATTCTAGAATTCATTTGTCACCGTGCAAAGAATAATTCAAGTCCCCAACTCTCCATACTTTTAGAGGTTACATTTAACTGTAAAAATCATATACCTTTTGGAAGTCATGTATCTGGGTAGTTTAAGGAGTTATCAGTGGATGAGCAGGGATGTGTTTTGGTTTATTCATGGAGAGGATGCTGGGGTTTTGTTGGCGGCAGCTACAGGCTCTGCGGTTGTGTTAACAGGAAAGGGTCTGCGTGATGGAAGCTGTCTGAAGCTGGGGCTGTGTGGATATCAGTAGCGTGCTGTGGTCATGGAAAAAAGTTGGGAAGGATTGCTGGTTTGCGTGATTGGAGCTCCTTTAAATGGGGAGGTTTGTTTGTGAAGGGGAGCAAATGGGTGTGAAAAGGACAAGAAATGAGCAAGATTTTCTGGAGGAAAGGATTCATTTTGTATGGACTACATCACCTTCCTTTCTTCTTTTTTTCTTTTCATTCCTTTCTTAACTTAACGTGATTTAAGGCACTTCTTTCATTGTCTTTTTCTACTTTTTCATAATTTAAGTCACTTATTTCTTCTTTTAGCTAGAAACATAACGCAAGACAACTAGAAAAACAAAGGAAGAGTCTTTTCAAGATTCAGGAATCAGAGAGTGAAGAGTCGACATGCAGATGCAGGAACATAGGAAGAGAGTTGTTTGGTTACTAAAATAAGGGCTAAGGTTATGAAATCTGGAAATTGAAATTCAGATCGAAATTAGTGAGGAAATCAGCATGCTAGACTCAGCAGCGTTTGGGATCAGAATGGCATTGTTGGGAACAAGACAACAAATTATGCGTAGCTTAGCAGCCATTGTTGCTGCTTCAGGAACACCAAACTCCCTTGTCAAAAAACTGCATTCATATGCATTTTGCAATTAAGTCATTATGCTTTAAACTCATTCTATTTGCCTTCCCTTACAAAAAAAAAAAAAGAAGAAGGTTATTTGCTGTCTTCACTGGATTAGTTTCAAACCCAAAAGTCTCGTTGCGTTCTGTTTCAATTCAGTCAGTCTTTCTTAGTCAATGCTTTGATGCTCTGAAAAAACACTATATGCACCTCATTGCAGAGTGCGGGTACAAAACTAGTGTTGAGGTGAGGTCATATGCATAATTGATCATCGTGGCTACAAAATGAAGTGGAACTAATAATTAATGGAGTGCATATAATAATCATAGTACTAAATAAAATGAATTAGCCCAGAGTACTCTGCTTGGGCTTGGGTTCTCTCATTATGACTTGGTGAATTGGGCAATCTAAATACTTTTGGGCTCCATGTTTTAATGGGTTCCGAGGGGAAGAAAACACAACGATTCTTGAAGAAGGATTTGTGTCCCATGCACTTGAACGACTGGGAATTCAAATTTAATATGCTCAACTTGAATACTTAAATTCTAGTTCATGATTTTAAATCACTCCTAAAATTCTGTTTTTTCTTTGGTTCAGAAAATTATTTATATACTACGTACTATATATTTGAAATCTTTCTTTGGTTCAGAAAATTATTTATATACTACGTACTATATATTTGAAATCTTTCATTCACTCAATAAAATTAGATTTATGAGAAAATCAAAATTACTAGGGATTACTTTAAAACATCCTGAATTTTTGACTTAATACTTTAAAATGGTTTTTCTTTTATAAGTAGTATTGAATTATTTTGCATGTATTGTTTTATGAAATAATTTATTGTGTTTCATTTCTAGATGGAAAGCAATAATACTTCATTCTATAAAGAATAGTTTAGTTCAAATTAAAATTTTATATAAGAGAGAGCATGAAATTATGAGTTGAATTACTATTTGTAATTTCTATTTTATGAGATTTTATGAAATAAAACTATTTTTGTACAAATTAATAAACTAATTAAGTGAGTTTAATCCAAGTTGAAAAATACTTTTACATCATGGAATTGCATTGCAATATAATTCAACAACTCTAATTAGCATTACCACAACCATAGATATTTTACACTGATCATGAATTAAAAGGGTTGTCACACCTAGCCTGTGCACCTATTTGAATTACAAGGTTTTTCTTGCCCCCTTGATTTCCAAATCCACCGTTTGCCTGTTCACATTTTGCAGTAAGAAGTCAGTTCATTTTACTCTTGCAGTTCTTAATTTTTGGCTCATGGATGATTAATATGGCTGTTTGCATCAGTTTCTGTTTCAAACTCGTATTATGGACATATATGGTAACTTTAGAAAGCATCAAATAGCATGAAATGATTACCTCATGTGCATCTGCCACGAGCACTAAATCTGGGAAATGGCGTGTAAATTGGACTTGTATGCTGAGAGATTTCAGCGTTTGAATTACGATGAATTGGTTTTGCTGTCTTGTAATTTTCTTATGCTTTATTGTCTGTGCTTGATATCTGTTGTTATAGATAGCATGCAGTGTAAGCTCTCTGACGAGTTCAAGAACACTAGAAACGGAGATATGGAGCCTCAAAGTAGCACATATGAAGTCTATATGAATCCCACCAGTCCGGCAGTGAAGATGCCCTGTAAGGAGGCGTGCGGTATGCACACATGGCTCATGGATGATTAATAGGTTGCAGCATTTGTCTTGGAAAAAAAGAAAAAGAAAAAAAAGATGTCCACCTGCGCTTAAGCTCAAGGCATATGGGAGTGTGTGGAAACCTATGAAAGTTCCTATTTTGATGTCGTTTTCAATATCCATATTTAGATTTGTAGAAAGTTTTCGAAAATTGAATTCAATTTATGAAAGATTAAAAAAAAAATTCAATATCTATGTTTTTATTCATAGAATTAAAGAATTAAAAATATCTTGACATTTTTGGATCTGGAAATAGAGGAGTGAGTCTTGCCATGATCAGTGATAGGTCTTGGATTTTACAGTAAAGAGGTCACATAGAGTAAATGGTAAGGCTTACATATTATTCAAAATAAATGTTTGGGAAGTGAGAAATCTTTTGCCAATCTTCACCCATCTCCTCCTTCCCGTAACGTTTCCTTAGAATGGTGCACCACCTTATGTCTAATTCCTGTAGAGGCGCTGCCAAAACATAGTCTGGTAGTGCTCTCAGCAACGGGCAATTGATAATTCTCAACCATCGAAGTTGTGGCATCATGGATATTATTGAAGTTGTGGTGGCATCTTCTTCTCCCACTGATCTCCTTTCAATTCCATCCCACTCTTCTACTTCTTCGAGATGCCAAATCTCAAGTGTTTTTAATTTGGGGAAAGCAGTGACCCTTGCAATTTCTCCTTCCTTAATACTGGCATTCTCATCTTTTTCTATACCTAAAAATCCAGCATCCAGCCTTCTCACCTTCAACGACCAGAATGCCAGGCTTTCAAGGTTGGGCAATCTTCCCAACGGAGGCAAGACCTCCAGCTTTGTACAATCATGCAGTTCAAGAGCCAGTAATCTGGTCAATGTCATCATCCAATTTGGCAAATCAAACCCTCCGTAACTAGATATGGTCAGATATTCCAAGTCTGACGGAGGCTGTAAAGCTTCAATTAAAGAGCCTTCATTCGCTTGCAACTCTGTTTTCTCTCTGTCGAAAACCAATTCCAAACGACGCAGGCGCTTCTTATTCTTGAGTTGTGCTTCTGCAGCGTCACTCGCATCTTCTATACCTCCTCCTAGATTCCGTATGTTAAGACTCCCTCCAATGTGATTTAAGTTTTTTAATTCTCTTAGATTAGCTGCTTTACTTTCATTCTCACCACCGCCACAAACTTTAAACACATCTAATGTTCGAAGACATGTTATCCTCTCTATTCCCTTTGGTATGAAGGCCACACCTGAACCATCAATCTGGAGATGCCTCAATTTGATAAGTTTTCCAATCGCCTTAGGCAATTCCTTGAGAGAACCACACCAAGTAACGTCTAGGGATTGCAGATTGCATAAATCACACATGGTTTCTGGCAGGGACTCCAACTGATAACAATATGCAAAATTGACGTGTCTCAAATGTATCAATTTCCCTACCTCGTTTGGTATTTCTTTGATTGAAGACTCTGACAATTCTTTGATTGAAGACTCTGACAAATTCAATGACCTGATGCATGCCAACTGCTTGAATAGATCAGGAAGTGCAGCTCCAAGTGAAGGGTCTCTAGTGTTGATCAAGAGGCTGCGAAGACCTTTTGCTTTCTGAATGAACTCGGGAAAATAAGTCTCCTCTGACAGCATCATGCTTAAATGACGAACCCTTTCAATTGAAGTCTCCACTGTTGCTTCTCCAAGGTTATTGACGTCCACTGTTAGACATTCATTTTTTGTCATATATTGGGCAAAATCATGCACTATATCATGCATCTTGAATGCAATACCTTCTCGACCATACGTCTTAAAATCTTGGAAGAAAGAGCGCGCTGCTAAGACTTGAAAGTACTGCTCTCCTACAAGCTCCATATCTCCACCTGAAGTCTCCTTGAGGTAACCTTGAGCCATCCACATCTTCACCAATTCATCTTTGTCCATCTCGTAGTCTTTTGGAAACATGGCACAATACAAGAAACATCGTCTTCCCACAGAAGGTAAATCGTAGTAACTCAAAAGCAACGGTATAAATATTTGTCTTTCAACCTGGTCTCTATCAACCTCATCTGGCCTCCACAGTTCGCTAGATAAAACACGTTCCCACTCTTCTCTTGTTCTTTTAAACTGCATTAGACCTCCTAATACCTTGGCAGCTAGAGGCAAGCCCTTGCACTTGTTTGCAATTTTATCGCCGATATCTGTCAATCTTTCGCGCTCATCTTTGCTTCTTTCCTGGAATGCCACATGATTGAATATTGACCTGCATATCTCATCGGACAATTTCTCAATGTTGATCCGGTGGTCAGTTCCCAATTTCGTTGCCACAGCGTCCTTACGAGTGGTCACTAGAATTCTGCTTCCTCGTGCACCGCCTTTGAGAGAGAGTTTCAGTGGTTCCCATTGTCTATGATTTTCTGTCCAGACATCATCCAGGACAAGAAGGAACCTCTTTCCAGTAATGGATTCAGAAACCCTTTGCAAAAGGGATTGCAATTCAACCAAATTCGTTGGACTCCCTTCAAGCTGCTCAATGATTGCTTTTGCTATTCTAACCTCATCAAACGGTTCTGAAACACACACCCATATCTTTTTCTCAAAATGAGCCGTAACCTCAGCATCATTAAAAGCTAGTTGGGCGAGAGTTGTTTTTCCCATTCCACCCAGCCCTACTAGAGAGATGACATCAACGTCCCGTGCTTCCTGACTACTTTCACCCACCAACTTGCTTACAACAGTTTTCTTTTCAACATCTCGACCAATCACGCTTGATTCATCAACAAAGGAGGTACTTATTAGTCGTTGTAGTTCATCGGTGGCTCTGTACGGAACAAAGCCATCCATAGCTTTCTCTTTGGCAATGTCATCCATTTTTTCACATACTTCTTTGATCTTAAGGGCAATGTCCCGACGTTGACCCACTTGATTGAGACCAAAGCAAGGAGATCTCAGGAAGGAACATCGCATCTTCTGTCGGCTGCGAGTATTTTCTTCAGCTTCCTCCATTTTCCATCTAAGAATTGCAGTGCTCCATTCATCTAGCACGTCATCGATATCATAACATACATCTTTGAGCTTGTCTAGCCAATCCTTTACAGCCTCATCTTTCACTTGTTTTCTATCTGCATCTTCAATGCGAGATTGGATAGCAAGGAGATGTCTTTTCAGCTTGTCGACTTGTTTCTTCACACCCACTACGAGGTTCACCTCTTCTTGTACCTATTAGTGTACAAAGGAAAAGAAACGTTAAGCATAGGAAACATTTCTGTGATTTCAAGACAATTTCACACCCCCTACTAGGTTCACCTCTTCCTGTACCTATTAGTGTAGAAAAGACAAGGAAGTTCAAGCACAGGAAACATTTCTATTTTGTATTAATATATTTTATTGTGAAATGGATTTACTATATTAATAATTTATATGTAAAATATTTATTAGAAATAATAATATTTCTTTTTTCTTTTTATCATCATTATGATGATATCAGTCTGCACTATGCTACTGTATAAGAAGGTATAAAATGAATCTTAAATGGTACAACGTTAAACTTGTACGTATATATATATAATTAATATAGGCATGGAAAGAGTTTAATGTTCTCACGAGAGAAGGATTTCTCCTTTGAACCGACATAAAATCTGGTTTTTATTTTACATTAAACTATAGATATATTTTACCTTATATATATATATATATATATACACTTGCTCGCTAATCCTCTGAACTTTTTATTGATTATTTTACCCTTAATAGTTCAGTTTAAAGAGAATTGGCAAGTACTCTTGTTTTGCCTTTTTCGGTTTTCCTATATTTGGAAAGATATATTTTCTTTAGGTTATTTTTGGAATTATGAAAAATAATAAAACAACAAAAAGAAGATTCTTTAATAAAATCCAAACATATACCATTTTCATTTATTCAAGTTAAAAGTATTCTTTTTATGATAGGAAGAAAAAAGGCTTGACCTTTATATTTCTTATCCCTGCTAGGTAAATCAGGTTATTGCAGATGGTAGAAAAATACCTGTTGAACAACGATCGTGGTTAACTGCTCCAAGATCGGAGATACAAGTGCCTCAGCCATCGTCTGTTTAGTTCTGATTGGAGAGAGAGAGAGAGAGAGAGAGAGAGAGAGGCAATGATGATGGGATGAGCAGAGAGAAAGAGACGGTGAAGGGAAGGAGGCGGCTGATTGTGAATGGAAGTTAGTTTATTTACTTAGGGTTTGGTGTTGCAGGTGGAGTTCTTGCAACTTGTAGTTTTTTTTACTAGTGAAGCTTGTATTTTAGTGTCTCAACATTTTTTTATTAGTTTTTGTAGGGCTGTGGTGAAGGAAGAGCACGACTTGTAGGTTGAAAAATGAAATTGATGTGATGTACGTATATACCTGAAGTAATGAGAAAGATTTGATGACCATAAAAGGATGAAATGAGAATCAAAGAAAATTGGAATGACAGGGGAAGTAAAAGCAACTCATGCAATTGAAAAACTTGAAAGCAGGGTTCTTGCGGGAATTAGGGTTTTTGCTAAGCAATGTGATATTAACGAGACTTGAAAGCAGGTTCCGAGGACCAGGTTTATTTATCAACTGTAGTTTCCAGGATTTGATATTCGTTTTTTTAACTAGCTGAAGGCTAAGCATATTGTAGTTTCCAGGATTTGATATTCAAGTTTTATCATCTGCATTGAACTATCTTCAATGAGTTGTAACTTGAATGATTTTAGTATTTTTCTTCCAAGAAAATCTTGAATTCAAACCCCTTTTTTCATAACAAAAAAGATTACATATAATTTGAAAGTAATAAATCATATCAAATTCCTTCAAATTATTAAATTGGATCTTTAATTTTCAATTTCATCAAATTATTAAATTGGATCTTTAATCTCTTTTATAGAGGGTTTGGTGTCACTGCATCAACTTAATTATGACACTATATGTAGTGACCATTTCTGATAATTTTGTTACGGATCAAAAAAATTTAGTGACAGTAAAAAGTGTTTTTAAATATATTTTGAAGAGCCATTACATATTGTTTTTTGTTTTTTAATAGTGTTGTCAAGGGGGTCGAGCGCCAATGCGACGTCGTCTGGCGACGGTGGAGGCTATTGTCGTGCCTCTTGTGTGAGGTGTGGTGTGTTGGGAAGGGTTTTTGGATTTAATCATGAAATTACGATTAATGTTTAGGAGTCGCCACCTAGTGTTATGGTCACTAGGAACCTATGGTTTGCGAGAGTCTGGGTAAAGAATTGGTTATGCAAGGGGAAGACGCATCACCTCCAATGTACCCTACCTAAGGTAAGCTACGTTGTTGTTTAATTTTTTTTTCTAAGTCTGGTTTCTATTCGTTGGTCTTTTCTAAGGTTTAAGGTAGATCTCTCTTCATGAAAAAGTCTCTACCTTATTGGGTTAAATCCTAACCGTTCTAAAGTCTAAATTTTAGCATCGTATTTATTTACACCTTGTATTTTTAATACCCGAGGGTATACTTTATCATGTAATTTTACACCCCACAAATATTAAAGTTTACGTCTGGATCCTAAAAAAAAATTGAAAAAAAGTTCTTGATATTTTGGTCGAACCCTAATAGATAATCATAAACCGGTTATGATATCTATTTTTTTGGGTTTTCAAAACATGAGAAAGATGCAATTTTTTTTAATGAAAATATCCTTGGAAAATTTTTAGAATTTGTCCATATGCAACAAAATATTTTTTTTCTTTTTGAAAATGTTTTGAAATTTTTTAAAAAAAAAATTCAGAGAAAACCAGGTATTTTAATATCGGATTTGTATTTTAAAGTGTAAATATACAACCCAATATTATGCAAAATTGATAGAAAAAAATGTGAAAAAATCACAATTTTTTTCAAAGGATTTTTTATTTTTTTATTTTTTTTAAAGAAATATATAATATAATATTATATATTAATTAAATATTATTAAAACATGTGGGTCGGGTCGGCCCAGATAAGTGGGTCAGGCACAAACCCAGAAAACAATGGGCCGATCTTGGCCCAACACATTTTCTCTCTTTTTTTTGGGCCAGGGCAGACCCGACCAATTAGGCTAGGCCATAACTGGCCCGACCCAAAGTTAATGTTAATTATTTGCAGAACGTGAACAGTGGTTCACGTTCTGCATGCAACTGAAATGGTTGCAGAAAATGAAGGTTGACGGAGGAGCGGCTCACTCGAAGCAGGAGTCTCGGCCGTGATCAGGAGGTTGTGTTGATGGTTTTGGTGGCGTCGCTGGGAGGAATGGTGGCCGGAGTCGATCACGGGGGAAGGAAGAAGGATTTTGCAGAGGTGAGAGAGAGGAAGAAACGGTGACTGTTTCAGGAATGGGGGTGATCAGCTTGTGGTTGGGTTAGCTACCTGTGGTGGAGCAGGTGGTGGCTCGAACGGTGGGGGGAGAGAGGGAGAGAAAAACTGCAGAAACGAGGGCAGAGGGGCTGGTTTTTTGCCGACTTTGGTCCTAATTTTCTTCTCCCCCAGGCCAGGAAATCCACCTCTATTTATAGGAGGTGGAAGAGAGCAATCTTGTTTATACCAGGAAAAAATTTCAGCCCTTGATTCAGTTGGTAAGGATCCCAACCATTGCCTCAAAGTAGGCATCCTGAGTTGTCAAATCTGAATTAAAATAATATTGTTTTGACTAAAATTGTTTTTTCCAAAAAAAATCAACAATATTTAACCAAATTTTACTTGAGTTTACCGGGATATTTTAACCATGTCAGGCCATATTAATTCTTTTCTTTATTTTTTTTTGTTGAAGTTCTTACCTTAATTACCGAAAAGATCCGCTTAATTTTGAGCTATATTAAAATTGGTTTTATAAACATTACCTTTTATTTTTGTTGATCCATTGAATATTTGGTGCTATTCAATTCAATTTAATCAAACTTTTATTTGGTTGAGAAGAATTTGGCAATCAGAATCTTGTGATTTTGATGATGGCTCTTGAATTGGAAACCATGTGTTAGTTAATATCTCCTTGACACCACCCACGGGTGAGCAGTAAGCCACTCTAAAAAACAAAACCACAAGGGAGAGCCTGCAACTCGAGGTCCACCAACAATTACACATTTGCATATGAGTTGGGGTGCACAATGATTCCTAAGAGGTTGATCTCACACTTCCATGTGGGTTGGGGTGCATAATGATTCCTAGGAGGTCACTGGTCCGGGGTTTCAACCTCTCTTTTCATATGAAAAAATTTTGAGAAACTCATCATGGTAACTATGTATTTTTACATGTCTTTACGGATTAATATCACAAAGACTTGGAAGGCTGCTAATGAATCAAAATAAAATGGACCCAACAAACCCCTCAAAAATAGATCGAAAAACTCCCCTAGAATATCTTCACTAGAGTTGAGATGAACTTTTGTTTTATATTCCATGTGCTGGTTCTATTATGTTTAGAATCATTGTTTCTGCAATTTGTCCTTTGTATGTTGGGTTAAGCAAATATGGTGGTATCTATATTGATTCTGATATCATAGTTTGAATCTATATTGTCTTCCATTATTAATGCTATTGGTCTGAAGAATCCTCTGTCTGGAAGTTCCTTGAATGGGGCTGTGATGGCATTTAGAAAGCACAGGCACTAGGGGGCTTGCCTTTCATTAGCAGAAATCATATTCATTGTCGCGGGGGCGTGAGCGCCGCGACGGCGGAGGCTCTTTGCCGTGCCTCCTATGTGAGGTGTTGTGTGTTGGAAAGGGTTTTTGGATTTAATTATAGAATTATGATTAATGTTTAGGAGTCGCCACCTAGTATTATGGTCACTAGGAATCTATGGTCTGCGAGAGTATGAGTAAGGGACTGGTTATGCAAGGGAAAGACGCATCACCCCCAATGCACCCTACCTCAGGTAAGCTGCATTGTTTGTTTGATTGTTTTTTTTTCTAAGTTGGGTTTTTATTCGTTAGTCTTTTCTAAGGCTCAAGGCAGATCTCTCTTCATGAGAGAGTTTCTACCTTATCGGGTTAAATTCTAACTATTCTAAAGTCTGAATTTTGGCATCGCATTTATTTACACCTTGTATCTTTAATACATAAGGGTGTACTTTATCATGTAATTTTACACCCCACAAATATTAAAGTCTACATCTAGATCATAAAAAAAAGATTTGAAAAAGATTTTTGACATGTTGGCCAAATACTAATGGATGATCATAAATTGTTTATGATATCCATTTTTTATTTTCAAAACATGAGAGAGATACAATTTTTTTTATGAAAATATGCTTGAAATTTTTTTAGAATTTGGCCATATGCAACGAAATATTTTTTTCTTTTTGAAAATGTTTTGAATTTTTTTTGAAATATTTTGGAGAAAACCGGGTATTTTAATACTAGATTTGTATTTTACAGTGTAAATATACAACCCGATATTATGCAAAATTGGTAGAAAAATATGCGAGAAAAATCCCAAATTTTTTTTAAAATGATTTTTGAAAACTTTTTTTGATTTTTTTTTAAATGGGGGCCAGGCAAGACCCAACCACTTGGGCAGGGCTATAACTGGCCCGACCCAAACCAGGGGCTAATTAATTAGCTTACTCCATGTAGAAATAAATTCTGCATGCAGCAACCACGACGAGGAAGAAAGAGGCAAAGCAGGGAGGAGGAAGTTGCCTGGCGTGGGGGTCTCGGTCGTGATGAGGTGGTTTAGCCGGTGGCTCAGGGGGCGTCGGCTGAGGTGATGGTGGCCAGATTCGACTGTGCGAGGAAGAAGAAAAAGTTGCAGAGGAGAGAGAAAAGCTGGAAGGAGAAGAGAGAGAAGGTCACGGTGAAGAGCTGGGTTGATGGAAATGATGGTGGTAAAGCTGGTTGTGGGGATGGAGGTCGGTGCTGATGTTGCTGTTGCCGGTGCTGGAGAAGGAAGAAAAAGAAAATGGTGGTGCTGATGAGCTGCTGTCGCTATGGAGGAAAAGGGAGAAGAAATCAATGGAGAGGGAGAAGTGTGCTGGAGAGGATGGTTGTCAAGCTAGCGGTGGTAGTGGTGGTGGCTGAATGCATGGCTGAGAAGGAGAAAAGAGAAAGAGTACTCGTTGCAGAAAAGAAAAGGAGAAAAACAGAGGGGTGCGGCTGGTTTTTTGTCAATTTTGGACTCGATTTCTTCCTCCTCCAGGCCATGAAATGCAGCCCTATTTGTAGGAGATGGAAGAGGAACATTTTTTCTTTAATGGTGTCAAATCGTGGCCTTTGGTTTGGTTGGTAAGCATTCCAACCGTTGGTTCAAAGTGTGCACCTCGATCTGCCAAATTTGACAGTCCAAAACTGCCCGAGTTGGCTACTTCAGGCCGGTCACTGGAGCAGTTTTCATGTTAATAGGCCTGACCAGATAATACTCGGGGATAGAGGGATTTCAGGTGACTATTTTGGTGCACGTGTTGTCAATTTTGGGGGACATGCGAGGCATTAAATGCACCTGCAAAACTGCTACCCGGGCAGCGTTCACGGGGAAGATGAACAGTGACCAGGCAACGTGTCGCCTGGTCTCTTTCTTTTTTTTTTTTAACGCAAAAACAGCATCATTTTGGGTTAAAATTAGGGATTTTGCCGAAGTTCAATGTAGTCCTCTAGCTTTCAATTTGGTTCAATTGAACCCCTAATTGACCCTAAACCTTTGATTTAATGGAATAAGACCCCTGCAGAACTTCAACTTTAGCCCTGTATTTACGCGCCTTTTGCAGTATAGTCATTGGTCTCGAATTTATGCAATTTCATCCCTAATTGACCATTAAACTTTCAATTTCTTCAATTTGACCCCTGAATTTTGTCAATTAAACCCCTATAGTTTGGCGCCTTTTGCAGATTGATCCTTGGTTGTGAATTTTGTCAATTTAACCCCTAATTGACCCCAAAACTTCAATTTTCTTGCAATTTGACCCCTAATTTCAATCAATTAACTTGGTAAAAATTAAATTTAGTCTCTTAAAATTCCAATCTTCTCAATTATGCTCAAATTAGGCTCTCAAACTTAATTTTTCACCAATTAGGCTCCAAATAAAATTAATTTGACCCATTTAAAGTATAATTAAGTCCTTGCACTTAATTAAATCCTTTAATTGGACCGAAATTAATTCTTAAACATAATTAAAATTTAATTTGGTCCATGATTAAATCAAATTGGCCTATTAAAAATTTAATTATGTTATTGGACTTAATTTTTACGCAAATTCGTCCAATAATCATTGAATTTGACCTTGAATTTGCATTTTTTTCTCCATTTTTGGACATAATGGAGTACAATTAGGTCTTGAATTTCCTCCAAAAATTGCAACTTGATTTCCCGCCTACTTTCTCCACGTTGCCAGCTTTTATTATTATTTTTATTTTAAAAAAATAGATTTTGAAGAATAACCCAGAATTGAGTTATGACATTCATTGTTAAAGATTTTTTGTGTTAGGTTTAGATAACTTTATTTGGATTTAATCCAAAATCCATGCCATCTTGCAAATTAGAATAATAGACCAATCGACTGGCTCCAAAATCAAACCATCTCCACCTCATTCAAGACGATTTAAAATAATCAACAACACCTTTTTATACAATGTGGGATTAATGAGGATATAAATCTAGAGACTCCAACATCCAAAGTCTCAATCTTAGAGTCATTAACTAGTATAGTAACGCCTCATTGGCAAGAGCCCAAATCACTAAGCTCAAATTACTAATAAAAATTACAAATTTACACCGAATTTTAACAGATTTCTACCAGCCGATGTCACTAAACTCAAATGACTCCTAAGAATCTCAATATAAACCTGTTAACTACTAGACCAACACCTCATTGACTAGAATCCACGTTGCTTTTCCACAAGAATCATCAGCTTCTTCAATTAGAGTGCTACAAGCCCATGTCTCTATACTTAGGTTATTACTAAAAGATCGCAGGGCCAGCCCGAAAAGTTCACAAAGAAAACACAATAAAAAACGCAAAAAAACAAAAGGGTTTCTTGAATTTCAACCAAAGAATATAACAAAACCGAAAAAAAAAAAAAAGTTTACTTACAGAAGATTCATCGATTAAAATAGATGGCAATTTCTTCTCAGTTGCAATAACAACACCGTTTGCCGCTACAACACCAAAAAAAAAAAATTCAACAACATAGTATCTAAGCACCCATCAACAACATAGTACATTCGAAAATGACAAGAAAATGAGAGAAAAGAGAGAGAGAGAGAGAGAGCTTAAATTGCAACAACCTTTGATTCCGAGAGAAGTTTGGCCTGATCCAACGGCAGTCAATGCGTGCTCAATCTGTACTAGCTTTCCGGTAGGACTGAAAGTAGTGAGAGAAAAGGAGTACTGGCTATCACCCATGGTTTATTGCTTGAAGACGCAGAGAGGAAAAACTGAGAATGCGAGTGTGTGGGAGAGAAAGACAGGGATATTTACTTGGGCTTTTATAATGGAGTATTTTGGGCTTTTATGACGGCAGGTTGGTCCTCTTTACATTGAGCTCAATGAAGGCTTGAACCAGTTTTGTTTTTAAGTATTATTAACAAATTTTTATTTATTTATTAACATAAATATTTTTTAATTTATTTGATTAGATGTATATAAAATTTTTAATTTATTATATTTTTTGAACTAGAAAAATATATTTAAAGAACTAAATTTTTATTAAAAAATAAAAATATTTGACCTGCATTTGATCACCATATTTTTATAAAAAAAATAAAAATGAGTAAACATTTAATTAGGCCTTGCTGCTGAATTTTGTTGTTGATTTGTAATTTAATTATTGTTGAAGATTTTTTGTGTTAGGTTTGGATAACTTTATTTGGATTTAGTCTCCAAAATCGATGGGTATATCACTTATAGATGAAAGGTTTAGCTTCCAAGTCTACCATTCTCTCATTTATCTGAAACTGAGGTTTAAAAGAGAGAGAGAGAGAAATTATACATATGAATTACATATCATTTTATGTTGAGAGGATGAGAGAGGTCACATAGGTAAATGGTAAGGCTTCCATATTGTTTACACTCAACCTTAGCAAACACCAAAGCAAATAATTAATACTCTCAAAGCAAAAAAAATAATAATAATAAATTAATACACTCAAAGCAGGTTCTAAAGAGTTCTGTCTTTCTCACCTATCTCATCGGACAATTTCTCAATGTTGATCCGGTGGTCAGTTTCCATCATCGTTGCCACAGCGTCCTTACGAGTGGTCACTAGAATTCTGCTTCCTCGTGCACAGCCTGTGAGAGATGGTTTCAGTTGTTCCCATTGTCCATGATTTTCTATCCAGACATCATCAAGGACAAGAAGGAACCTCTTTCCCTTAATGGATTCAGAAACCCTTCGCAAAAGGGATTGCAATCCTACCAAATCAGATGCCCTCCCTTCAAGCTCCTCAAGGATAGCTTTGGCTATTCTAACCTCATCAAATGGATCTGATACACACACCCATATCTTTTTCTCAAAATGATCCGTAACCTTAGCATCATTAAAAGCTAGTTGGGCGAGTTTTCCAATTCCTCCCAGCCCTACTAGAGAGATGACATCCACGTCCCGTGCTTCTTGACTACTTTCAGCCAGCAACTTGCTTACAACATTTCTCTTTTCGCCGTCTCGACCAATCACGCTTGATTCATCAACAAATGAGGTAGTTGTTAGTCGCTGTAGTTCATCAGTGGCTTTGTACAGATCAAAGCCATACTTAGCTCTCTCTTTGGCAATGTCATCCACTTTTTCACTAACTTCTTTGATCTTCAGGGCAATGTCGCGACGTCGAACCACTTGATTGAAACAAAAGCAAGGAGATCCCAGGAAGGAACACTGTATCTTCTGTCGGCTGTGAGTATTTTCTACAGCTTCCTCCATTTTCCATCGAAGAATTGCAGTGCTTCCATTCATCTAGCACGTCATCCATATCATAACATGCATCTTTGAGCTTGTCTAGCCAATCTCTTACAGCCTTATCCTTCACTTGTTTTCTATCTGCATCTTCAAGGACAGATTGGATATCAAGGAG
>Ga0307513_10002363_pt1 | contig 26224 bp, 28 predicted proteins | sample 15_EM_MG_FD_202174 | JGI IMG/M metagenome (GOLD analysis project Ga0307513, IMG submission 202174) | Populus trichocarpa ectomycorrhiza microbial communities from riparian zone in the Pacific Northwest, United States - 15_EM | ecosystem: Host-associated > Plants > Roots > Unclassified | place...
GGGGGGGGTGAAGAGCAGGAGATGTGGGGTGGCTGCGGGATGTGCGTAAGGTTCGACGTCACGTCAGGACCCAATCGGCATTGGGAATGGCGTCCGGACGCTGGGGACGCAGAGGACGGAAAAACGACGTCGGATTCGTCCGGACGCGGCGCCCGCGCCTCAGACCCAGTATTAATTTTTGCTGATGCACCTCCTTCCGGGCTCGCTACTGGCTCTTTGTATGCAGTTATACAACGTTTAATTACTCGGTAAGCTTTGTCTGCCAGAATATACTCCTCAGGACGAGAAAAAAAAACCTTCCGTCATTTAAAAAATGCTGTCCCATTAAAAACAGTAGCATCTCCTACAGATGCTGGATATCCTCCTGCCACATAGGTAAATCTCCGCTCGTGATCACAAATCCCCTGCATATTTAATGCGTACTGCTTTTTGCGGTTGAAGTAATTTTCTCCATAATATGATAGGCCGTATCGAAGCATAATATCCGTTCCGTCTAAATATCCTACACATTCCGGAAACCCGCTCGAATCCTCAACTAACTTTCTCATATCCCAAAGATCCTGACTCCTAGGCTTGGGCCATTTCACGAATTGTGGAACTCGGCGCACCAACCCTGAAATGCAGCGATTGCAATAGAGGCGTATCGTCCCCTCCCCGATTCCTAGTTGTGCTGCACCCCGAATTACTGATGCTCCAGCTGACCCAAGAAAGTACAGTGCTAAAGCTAACTATATTTCTATAGAAGCTTGAGGATTTGTGAATTATTGGTAAATATAGCATCATCTTGAATAAGAGACGCAAGAACATTGAACGATTCTTGATTCATCCGAAAAAAGACCCGAAATCTGTCCTCTGACATTGTATACACCTAATATACATTAGTCTCTTATTTTATTTTATTTTATTTTATTTTATTCATATTTTTTAGTCATATATTTATTATAAAATGTCTTTACTTACAGGATGTGTGAATAGGTATACACTACGGGGTATTGGAGTCCGTGGAGATAAATATCGTATCTCTGGTATGATAACACCCAAAACCTCAATCACTTCATCCATCTCATTTCCACCCCCTTCCCTCTCTCCAATTATTCCATTTATCAATTCAAAAGCTGATCCTTCTCGCTCGTAGAATAACTCGGCTATCTCAATAGTGGCTGGGTATGCGGATCTCATTTGGACATCGTGTGAGTTACCGCTCGGCAATAGGACTTGTGAAATCGCATCAAAACTCTCTGAATATGGTAGGCGGTCAACTAATCGTTGCCAAAGTCAAATATTCTGAAGAAGCTGGCTGAGTAGAGCTTTTTGTGAAATCTGAGGCATGCTTGTAGGAATGGTTTATGGATTTGTTCACTTCTCACGCATTTTATTTTAGTACTGAAACTACAGAAACAGCAGACACCATACACGTCATCAGTTACCCACCTTCAGACCTTGGTATCGATAGTCTACAATAGTATCCGAATCGTATGGTATGTCCATTGTATTTTAACTACTTTTGTTCTTGCCAAGCTTACCTTACATGCTTTAGTCTACTCAGTAACCGAATCATTCTTAACTTTGAAAACCCCTACTCTTTAGCAGCAAAATGGTCTCAACACTTGTTGAATTGTAAAGTATAAGGTAGCTGTCTTGGCATTGATTTCTAACCACATGCCAGAATACACAGCATACCTCCCCCTAACGATTAAGAAAAAATATGTAAATTTTTTACAACATACTCCAAATACAATATGTGGTGTCAGTAAAATTCAAGGCTCTAATTAAGTGGGATAGAGCTGTTCTGGTGTGCTGAAAAGTGGGACTCTTGGTATGTTTTGGCATTTGTCCCCGAACATTTCTAACTGCACTGTACAATGGCAGGAGAGTCTTTGAATTCATTGATTACCGTACCTACCCAAACTACAGTATAAAAACAGCCGAAGGGCACACAGCTTTGCTATCGGAAACTTGTCGTCGAGCTTTTTGTGTTTTTATGTCCTTACTAGCTTCCGGAGGTATGGGGCAGAGGAAAATAAAAAGTGTATCCCATTTTAGCAGCAGAACACTGGCAGAAGAGCACAACCTAAAGCTTCGTGACTCCCACCGGATGTACGTATCCCGTCGCTACAGGATTCATCTCCTGGGTATTCACGACCCCCGTTCCTCCATTCGGTGCCTTCCTCAACCGATTCGTGAAAAACACCGGATGACGCACCGCAGGATTGTGGTCGTGTGTTCTTTGCTCGAGTGGCAAGTAGAGGTGTGGCCTATTCTATAGTCATTATCAGTAGAATAGTTCATAGGTTCGGAGTTGCGAAGGGGACAAACTGTGGTAGAGATTGAAGGACGCTTCGGTTGAAGTAAGAGTAGCATTTTGGTAATTTGTGGTTGTGCCGAGGATGAGCAAAGGTGAGGCATCCTATGCTAACAAATAGTTGGGCTGGTTTCTCTATTTATGGCTCACTTATGTCATTGGCGACCCCCGGTAAGGCCTCGGTTATCAAATAGCTCCAGATCGAGTTAGGGATAGCTTGAGTATCTTGAGGGTTAGGGTTTGAATTTATGCCGACTAGAACAAACCATCCTTCTACATAATAATAATATTATTATCTCATTACGTACCTGTACTGTACTCGGGTACGGTACAGTGCACTCAGTACCCTCTCACTTCCACTCTCCTCTCCCCATACCATTCATCAGAGCTGGAGGTACAGAATGCCCCGCCCCCCTTTAATCTCGATAACCTCCACCTCCTTCCGCCCCATAGCCTCCCCCCTTACCACACCGACATTGTTCCCCAACACAACATTTACCCTCCACCCCGCCCAGAAATGGTCAATCCTCGGATCGTCGAAGTCAACCCTTCTATCTATTCTCTGTGGTCGTCACATCGCTATCCCACCGACTGGTCGACGGTATCCCGGCCTGCAGGGCACCATTGAACTCGTCTCTTTTAGCGCTGGGAGAACCTGTACGGGAATGCTTGCTGGAGCTAACCGTGGGGAAACCTACTTCTCTGCCCGGTACGAAGCTTGGAGAGAGGAATTTGATCTTTCTTTGAGGGAGTGGCTGGGAGGGAGTATTGCCGGGAAAAATCCTTTTGAGGAGGGAGGGGAACCCAAAGGGGAGGAAGCGCTACACGAGAAGAGGATGGAGGTGGAGGGTGTCGCGGGAGACCTGATGTTGCGCGAGCTTCTCGATCAGAGTGTCATGACGTTGAGTAATGGGCAGAGCCGGCGAGCAAGAATTGCGCAAGCGCTCTTGAAGAGGCCGGAAGTATTAGCTGTTGATGAGCCGTTTTGTATGGCTCCGTGAGGATTGGTAAGTGCGCCGGCGAGTGCTAATGATGAGCACATAAAACAGTGGGCCTCGATCCTCTATCGCACAAGTTACTATCAGAATTACTTTCCCATCTCCCTCACGCCCAACAACCGACACAAGTACTGCTCGGCCTCCGCTCGCAAGATTCCATACCAACCTGGATCACACACGTAGCATACATATCCAACAGCCGCATCCTCATGCAGGGCCAAAAAGAATTCGTCATCCAAACCCTCCGTAAATCCGGTAAGACAATCCTACAAGATGGGGATGCCACCCAAAAGCCCGCCCCAACTCTCCTGAACAAAGTCTGGTCCACCCCCTCCCTTCCGGCGTCTAGATCACAAAAACAAACTCCACCCCTACCACAATCCACATCCAGCCCAATTCTGGTTCAAATGAGCAATATCCAAATAACCTACCCGCCTCACCCTCCCCTCCTGCAAAACTTCTCCTGGACAATCCGTGCTGGTGAGCGCTGGGGGCTCTTTGGTCCCAACGGATCGGGGAAGACCACATTGATATCTCTCCTAACCTCCGATCACCCACAAACCTACGCCCTGCCGGTCACACACTTCGGCCACCCAACCCGCCTTCCAATGCGCGGAAGACCAGGGGTCAGTGTCTTCGATATACAAAAGCGCATCGGGCACGCGTCCCCAGAAGTCCACGCCTTCTTCCCGAAGGCGTACACTCTCCGGCGCACTATCCTCTCCGGCCTTGCAGAGACCTTCCATGCGAAACCCCCACCGGCAACAGAATACGCCGAGATGCTGCTCGCCGAATTCGAAGACATCGTGACCGGCGTGGGTGGGTGGGATAACGCTGTCCTTGGCGAAGCAGGCTTGAGCGTTCAACGGCTCGCCCTGTTCCTGCGCGCTGTGGTGGGTAAGCGCGACTTGATCGTCCTTGATGAGGCCTTTTCCGGCATGGAGAGTGTGGTTCGGGACCGCTGTTTGAGGGCTCTCGCTCATGGATTCGATCGAGCGCGGCAGGCGCTCGTGGTTGTTGGTCATGTCAGTGAGGAAGTGCCCGAGGTAGATATGTGGGTAAGGTTGCCGGAAAGAGGGAGTGATTCCTGCGCAGTGTTTGGGGATGCGTAGAGTGTAGATCCTGTATCTCGGGGAAGTTCAGCATAAAGATCTGAACATGGGCTATCACTCATGATCATCCTCGGCTGCTGTTCTGAAAATCTGCTTTAAGTTCGAAGGGTCGTGGCAGGAAAAGAGCTAGAATCAGGATAGGCTCGGGGAAGATGCTGCCAGTATTGGCTCGTAATTTGATTTTTTTCTAAACTAGAAACCAACCCACAGATAGCTAGGTAGTTAAAAAAAAAGGATACCGAGTATCGCGCCTTAGGCCCACAGCATGTCAACCGTGCTCCACTCAACGACCAAACGGAAGACATGTGAGATGCAGTATCGCGGAAGGGCTCAGCCCGGATCCTAAAGAAACTAGGCCGGAGGAATCATAGATAGCAGAACAGTGGATACAAAAATTGGAAACAGAGGTCCAGGCACGGTAACAGAAGATCATCTAAACCATGAATGCTGTGCGTGCAAAAGCGATACATCTCGAGAAACTAACTCCTAATGAAGCCCACTCACTGTCAGGCTACCGTGGGGGTAGTTGGGAATTAAACTGTTATAGTAGAAGAGATGGCAGTGTAAAGACGATGAACAAGGGTCTACTGGATTTCCAACTTTATATGAATCGTAGAAATCACACAAGCCTACCCGGGTAGCCCCAGGACCCTGAACAGGATCAACAGGGTGGTCCACTAAGGCTCACAGTTATCACAATTATTGTTCGTAATATACATCAGATGATTGTAAAACAATGTTGAAGACCTTGACATATTTACATCTACGTACATGGATGACGTTCAGATAACAGCCCCCTTGACAAGCTAGTCACAGAATAGAAGATATCTGGAGGATCAGATACAAGACATGAACCATAGATTAGCTAGTTTGTTGCTAACCTCTGGCCTTGCAAAAATCAAGCTGATACGTTGGAGGACCCAGAGAGAGAAAGGGGACCGATCAGAATACACAGTAATGTTCTAGTCATATAATGTTTAGCCGGTGAGGAAGGGGATAAAGTGGCTCAGCTTTTGCATTACCAACATCAGAGAAACCTTGACATACTTTGCCAGAAAATTAAAACTGACACAAGCAGCCTTTTTGCAAATGAGAAGTCTATTCCTGCCTACAAGAAACATGACCTCTGACTGGGCCAGGCACTTGGCAAAAGGCAAAATCCAACTGATACTATGGTATAGGACAAAATCTTCAAACCCTACCATGACAATGATCAGTAAAATGCCGACATTTTGGAACAGAGTTCTTCATTAGATTCTGAACCATACCTACACATCCAATAGGACAGTTGTGTCAGCAGAGGAACTGTGTAGTACATATCAAACTTACATAAGACAGGAACTAGATATGAGGGCAGTTAGAATCGGGACAGCATTTCTGAAAAAAAGTATTGCAACAGGGATTCTGTTAGGTGGTAGCGTCAGGGTAAGGAATTCCGACAGCTAGGACGTTAATCATCTTTATATCGGAGAACTTGTTAAGAAGATGGGAATAATATGGGCTAGATATAATAGTTCTTTGTAGATTGTCGAAGTATTGATAATGACAATATAGAAAGCTATTATATTGATATGATCTCTTCTGCGTACCTGTTGAGTCTAATAGCAGCCAAGATGCTTCAATATTTATATTCCACGTCTGAGCAATTGCTGTATAGATGTTAACTCGATACTACATTGGTATGTCACTAACAATTCTGTGAATGGCACCAGAGTATGAGTGCAGCCTGAAAACTCTCAACCACATCATTTCTCTCCCATAGTCAACTTATCGGACTGCACTTGCTTTCTTCCTGAGGGTATTGAGATCACGTCAGGTGTCAGCTCATCGGTTTATCCATTGACTGTAGTGTTTACAAATTATCTTGCCACACGTACTTCTTGGGGGTAGTCTAACTCACTAGACAGAAGATGGCCCGTCTTCTTTGGTTGGTTCCGTAGAGAATTTAGCATGCAACGGCATGTCATATTCTTGTTCACCGGCAGTTCAAGACTTGTCCTCGGGATCGCACCTATGGTGTTTCTCCATCTGACTCCATTCTGAACCAACATGTCTTTTGTGAATTGTCATGATTATTACCCAAGGGGGAAATAGCTTGCATAATTATGCACGAGGTATATGCCACCATAGGGGAGAGCATATATCCGAACCCAAGCCTCCTGAGTAGAAACTTCCCGGAGGCATCTGGGAGACCACTCAGGAACTACAAAGAGTTCACGTTTCAAGATATGGCTAACTGATTGGAACGATAATTAGAGAACCAGTTCTCTACTCTTACTAATGCATACGCATTATCCATTGATAGATGAATATCGGACTTGATCACTCCATATTCATAATCCTATTGGTATGTAGGCATTTAGACTGCATATTCCAGTATAGTTCATCAGGACGACGAGATCGAAGACTGACTACTGGGGGAGTGGGGACACCCTCAGAAGAGATAGCAGGCGGGAGATTCTCAGAGTCAAGCTGGGCAAGATTTAGGGTCAAACAGTGTTCGCACATTGTTCTGACAAACTGAACTCTTAGAAAGATACTTCTTTACGAGAGAAGTCAAAGTAGGGTGAACATTAGTATAAATAGTAGGCATTACCCGATGGTTGAGAACATCATCAAGCAACGGAGAAGAGACCTTAACAATATTATAAGTTATTACGAGATTCTTCTATTACTTTATGAAACAATTCTTCTGGAGCCTTCCTGACCTATATTCCGTTGTCTCGAATATCCTCGGCCTAGTTAGCCCGGAATCCTACCGTGTTAGCTACCCCGTTACACTATATTGTTATTCTTCAGTCACCAAGGCTCCTATGTTGGCAGACATCCTCATCTGCTTTGTCCTCTATTATCCTTTTTTTCACCCGTGAAGATACACCACAGGCTGCCATTGTCACATCTGAACCCACAATCACTGAAGATTCAGGTTCTTTAAACGATTGGGAACCTGAATCAGAAGCAGGCATAACTTTACCTTGTTCCTCTCCTTCACCACCTCTTGGCATGTCTCGCCCTCATTCCCCAGAGACTATTATTCTTTCGACGCAAGCTATCGGACAAGTGGAACGAAATCAAACAAGTTCTTCAGAACCGTATTGACGCTGAAGAACAAAATTGGTCGGTAACACCACATGGGTCCTTTTGTCAACCTTTCCCTACAATAGCGAAGGGTTGAAAAATGGCTCGACAATACTGGTGAGTCAGAAATCCCCTTCCTAATTAAAGGATCACTAACCTCTACCATGGCCCTTGTGAGCCCCAATTCGCCTCAGCCGGAACTCATCCATCATCCCGATCAACCTATGGAAGATGACGATACTTCCACCCCGTATGCATCCTCATTCGACCTCTCCTCCCGTGCTATGACCACTACCTCAAATCCAGGATCGGTCATACATTCCCCCATGAGTCGCTCCAATAGTGTGCAATTTCGTGTTGAAAAAGATACGTCACGATCAAACTCCCGTCAACGTGCAAGAAACACTACAAACCAAATGGAACTTCTTAAGCAACAAATCGGACTAGCCTTCGAACACATTTCCTCATCTATCAATCAAAGTCAAGACGAGAACTTGATCGCTTTGGATACTTTATCGGAAGATGCTGGGCCCAATACACTAACCTGCAGTTATTATAAACAAGGTTAGCAAAGGGCGAATCAATTGTTGACATGGAACTCCAGGTCGCAAGAAAAGCACTAGCAACTCTTGAAGGAGCAACTCACGACGAACAAGAACGACTAAAAATAGCTATTGCTCAAGAATTTAGCCGCCAAGAAGCTCAGCAAAAAGAAAACGCGAAATCTTCAGAAGTCCGAGACACAATATTAGAAGCCGAAGTACTATCTCTAAAGGTGCAATTTGCTGAACAACTTAAAAAACAGGATAGCGAATGGCAATGGGTCCTGAGACACCAGGAAGACCGCGCTAATAAACTACTAAATCAACAAAAATCCAATGCAGCCGAACAGGATCAAAAAGACCGTCAAGCAGCCAAGGAGCTTCTGGATAAACAAAACCAGAAATTCCAAAACGGCATACAAGCTTTGACGGACAAAATAGATTATTGTGAAAAACCCACCTTTACCATGCGACCTCCGGAGGCAGGTGATGGTGATCCAGGACCTTCCAACCTGGGCCAATTCAATCCTTGGATTCCTCCGAATAATCCTAATCCTGATAAGCGATCAGCTTCTACTCCAAGGAAAGACAAAGGAAATGCAGTAGACCGGGGAGGGAATTTTGAAACCCCTCCACCACCACCAAGTAATATTGGTGGAGATCCAGACCCAGACCCGAGTGACCATGACGATGATGACGATAAAGGAGGAGACGATGGCAGGTGCAGCAGAGGCGAACGTCCAGAACGCAATGCTCAAAGACTCGCGGTTCCTAGAGATACATCTCCCCGTACGAGAGGCATATTAGAATTCCTGCAACTACTCAGTACACCAAATCGATCAATAAAAAATGCGGCTGAACCGCCTTACTTCTTTCAAGGCGATGATAACCAGGATGTTAGAAACTGGCTAACCGCATGTGAAGATTATTTTGATCGAAACCCTTACCAATGGGAGAACTACTCTCATCGCATTGTTTTCCTGGTCCGTAAACCCAAGGGAAACAAGGTAGCCCCTTTCGCAGAAAAATATCGAAAAGTCATGGGAGGAATAGAAGGTTTTACTAGAGACCCCAATTATGCAACTTGGGAGAGATTCCGGCAAGAGATTATCAAAAGATATATTGGTATCGAGGAAGAGCGAGGAGCCCTAGATGAAATGGACAGAATTAGCTATAAGGGTAAAATCGATACGTACCTTCTCCTCTTCAAAAATCTCAACATCAAAGCAGGACTCTCAGGAATAGCGTGGAGGGTCGGTGTCGAAAGCAAACTCCCGCAAGAAATATTACGTCGCCAATCCCATTTTTCATTTGCCACCGATGAGGAGTGGATGGAAATTTTAAGGAATGTGGGTAGTAGGCAAGAGAAGGAACTCCTAGAAAGAGGATAATTAAACAATTCCCTAACGACCCAGCACGCACTCCCTCCTAAGCGAAAATGAGAAGAATGCGACAAAGGTTTTAACACAAAATACGAAAGGAAGGGGTCGGACAATAAAGCTGGAAAAGGATCATCCCGATGGAAGACACCGCAGAATAACCCAGCAAAAAATAAAAATACCAATACTGCAAAGGACGAACATACCGATTGGTAAAAGGCAGACGATGGAATCAAGGACGATGTGGTTGAAAAACAAAAAAGAAGAAACGCTGCACCCGTTGCAGTAGGACAACCACACCTGGAGAAAGTGCCATAAGCCAATCCTGGTTGCTGCAACCTTCACATAGAAAAATAGGGGAAACCCTAAACAGCCATTTAAACCAAGAACTAGCACACTCGCAGTGCCCCAACCTCCTGCAGCACGACAAGAACCACGTGCAAAGGTTAACTTAATATGACAAGAAAGGGCATCGCAAATCAGGGAATTATCTGATACAGAAATGTCATATGTGTACGTGTTGCAAAATATCTAAGTATTTTCTTTCCTTAGTCCATAAGTCCTTATTTATCTTGCTTAGCGGACAAACTAGGGCGGATGTCACCGTGTCCTTAAGAATGATAAGGACACGAGCAAGTCGAGTCCTCGATTTGAGCAGCGAGCAGATTCCACTTATTTTTAAGGCAAGCAGGAAGTGATTACGAAGATTTTTTCATACACGTTACACCTCGGCATGATTCGGAAATCCTTGGCAAAGTCTTGGCGCTGGTACAAAATTTCTGTCTGCAGAATGCGGGGATACCAGACCTGCAGGAACCGTTGAACATGGAGTCAGGGGACTGGTGTATTAGTCCCTTCCAAGAAAGGAACCCGGGGGTTTTTTGCCTTCAGAGAAAGGACTTTCGAGTTGCCCCCGGAAGGAGGACTTTTTCTTTCCCCCAAAGGGGTCAGATATTCCTAATTTGGAACGGTTCAGAAATATACTCGTATGATCACATATTATACCCCAACCTCGCGTAATCTCAAAACACCAAAAACGTGTTTATGCAACAACACCCCAAACAATGCAACAACAAACAGAGTGGCTAAGACAACCACGTTACACGAAAGCTAAGTTTTGTTTACTTTGATTGATTGTTTATTTTAAGTTTGATGTTTTATCCGGCATTGCTTGGCGTTGGGATTTGGCAAGTTTAGTGAGCTTTATATCTTTGGGAAGCTCTTGGCAGGGGGTAAAGACCGCTTGTAGTGGGTTGCCCTGAAGTATAAATTATTTTAATCATCTATTGTAGAAAGTGTCTCTGAGGAGACCTATGCGGTCGAAACAACGCGGGCGTTGTAACAAACACCCAACTATACAACACCCACGATATCTTCTAAGCGAGGTAAACAACAAACTTACAGTCAGATTAAGTGAACCGATAATATAATCAACAAAACACAACGCTATGACTGTCCTGAGGGACACGCACACATTTACATCCTCGGCAAACGGTATCGAATTCCAGTGTTGTTAGACTCTGGATCAAATATTTTCCTTATCAACGAACAACTCGTGAATGACCTTTACATCCCTTACCACTCTCAGGCTGATGTAGTCCAAATCCAAGGTTGCACTGGAGAAGCAATCTCTTCCAGTGGATCACATTTTACGAAACCTCTCTACCTAGAAATCGGGACAAGTAAACACTTGGCGCTTGTTTCCTGCCAAATAGCTCCGGCAGGAAAGTATGGAATGATTATACCTTTTAGGTGGTGGCATCAAGAACACCCGATAAAAAAATTACTAACCCAGAGGCGTAGTGCTTTGATGATACTGACTGCCAACCGCATCTACTCCCCGAAGATGAAGGAATCTCGGTAGAATAGGATGAAGATGTGCAAAACCATCCCAACGCAGTGGTTATAGGCAGGATTGAGAGCATTGATGAAGAAAAGATTACTATCATCGATCGCCTGCCAGATAAGTACTACAATTACCTGGACCGATTCAGACCTTCTACAGCAGAAAAACTTGCCCCCTGCCGTACCGTTGATCATGCCATCGATCTCAAGCCAGATACCCAACCACCTTGGGGCCTGATATATCTGTTATCACAGAAACAGAGTGAAGCCCTTCGGAAATACCTTGACGATATGATCAAACAAGCAAAGATTTCCCCGGGCAAGTCCCCAGCGGGCGCACCAATTTTTTTTGTACCAAAGCCCGACGGTCGCTTACGGTTATTTGTTGACTACCGAGGTTTGAAAAAGGTTACAGTACACAATAAATACCCCATCCCCTTAATGAGAGAATTGAGAGATCAGGTCCAGGACACTCACATCTTTACGAAACTAGATCTGAACGATGGCTTTCACTAAATAAGAATACGAAAAGGGGATAAGGGGAAGACAGCTTTTCGAACCCGTTATGGCCATTACCAATATCGGGTTATGCCTTTTGGATTGGTTAACGTACCCGCTACCTTTCAAACCAGGATAAATGAAATATTACGACAGTTCCTAGATCAGGGAGTTGTAGTATACCTCGATGATATTCTAATCTACTCTGAGACTGTGGAGAAACATATTATACTTGTTCGCAAAGTTTCACAACGACTACCGGAATACGGAATGGCTATCTCTGTTAGGCGCACGGATTCCCCGTAAGGATTTACAGGGCAAAGTTACCCTACCTTGACGCACACCAACTTCGAAGGAAAAAGATAACACCAAAGACCACTATCAACGGAACACACCTTATAACACGGTATACGTCGCGGCCGTCAGTCCGACGAGATCCTGTTCGCAGGATATAGGAGGAGATCCCTCCGGGCACCTTATGCAAGTGGAAGCAGGTGAATCGGACGACGGCGCATAAGGTTACAGATACTTGAAGACAGACAGTCGGAAGAGTCGGTCGAAGGTAACAGGACGTTTCGCACGAAGGTTAGTCCCCTCGTATCTACTAAGTCGTGTAGAGTATGAAGGAGGTAACGATGCCCAGTAAGTGGATCGGGTGCATCCACAGAGGACAAGTTGGTAAAAGATGGAGTCCGAGGGAAAAAGCCTATAGGTATGATCCCGAGGACAAGTCGTGTAATGCCGGAAGACCAGAATACCAGTTGCGGTCGCATGTCGAATTCTCGACGGAACCAACCAAAGAAGAAAGGCCATCTTCTGTCCAGCGACTTAGACTACCCTCGACGAGCACGAGGGCAAGATAGTTCGTAACGATTGTTGTCAACGGATCAACGGATGAGCTGACACCTGACGTGGTTTCCACACCATCAGGCATAATGAAAGCCCAGACCGATAGGTTGGCCATGGGAGCAAAAGGTGTGGTAGAGAGTTTTCAGGGTCTACGAGGGTTCGCACCCAGGTGATGTTCGCAGAGTTGCGGGCAAGGTACTTAATTAGTATAGAGTCAGCATGTATACCGCGATTGCTCAGACGCGGAATATAAATATCGAAGCATCTTCGCTGCTATTAAAGAACAACAAGCACGGAGACGAGATCTTATCAATATAATAAGTTACCTACACTTTCATATCGTTACCAATACTTCGACGATCTACACCGAAGTGAATCATTATATCTAGCCTACATTACTCGTGTCTTCTTAATGAGTTCACCGATATAATCACGATAACGGTCCTAGCTGTCGGAATACCTCACGCCGAAGCTACCACCTAACAATCTCCGTGGAAAAGGGCATGTTTCATGTAAAAAAAGCGGATTTTTTGGGTTATGTGGTTGCAACCGACGGGGTAACTATGAACGAGAAGAAGGTGGAATCAATTAAGTCATGGAAAGCCCCTGGCTTGGTTAAAGACATTCAAATCTTTATTGGCTTCGCTGATTTTTACCCCCGTTTTATAAAAAACTTCTCGGCAATCTGCACACCAATTACGAACCTACTAAAAGGGGACCCCGAGCAACTTTCTTGCAGAAAAGAACCACAAGAAGCCTTTGAGGACCTGAAACGGCAATTCATCTTGGCTCCTATCCTATGTCACTTCTATCCAGATTTGAACACTGTGGTCGAAACAGATGCCCGTGATTATGCACTTGGTTGCATCTTATTACAATTCCATAGCAAAAGACTTATCAGGGGGCTTTTCACTCTCGCAAGCTCTTACCGGCCGAACGAAATTATGACATCCACGATAAAGAGCGGTTGGCTATCGTTGTCGACTTCCTGGAATGGAGACATTACCTGGAAGGAACGGAAAAGCCGGTAACAGTCTATACTGATCATCAAAACGTCCAGTATTTTCTTACAACAAAAGTCTGGACGCACAAGTAAATAAGGTGGGCTCAAAAACTATGTGGCTTTAACTTTAAAATAGTCTATCGTCCTGGAACCAAAGGAGGCAAGCCAGATGCTCTGAGTAGCCGGCCGGAGTACCGTCCTGAGGAGGGAGCTACGCATCGCGAACAACAAATTCTGCAACCTAAGTACTTCGGAAAATTCCAAAATGCCGTTGTATGGGGTTCAAAAGCGGAACAGCTCCAACAGGGATTGCCACATATTGAAAAGAAAATGGCGATTCGGGTATAAAGACTCTGAGAAGACGCACGAATCCTGACAAAAGGGTCAAAGCTAGTGGCAGGATACAACCTCTACAGTAGCGAAGATATTCACATACCAGCAACTAACTGAGCACTGGTTAAGATTGGCTTAGCCATCGCAGTACCAGAGGCAACCTACGGTCGCATAGTACATAGAAGTGGTTTGGCAACTAAAGGAATCTCGGTAGACGCAGGGGTTATCGACACCGATTACAGAAGAGAAGTAAAGGTCCTACTCATTAACCACAATAGTATAAACTATAAAGTAAGGAAACGTGACTGGATAGCTCAGCAGATTGTGGAATGGTTAGATGATGAAGATTGGATTGAAGTAGAAGGATTAGATGTGACCGAAAGTGCGGGAAAAGGTTTTGGACGTAGTGGGCTAGGAACGGAGGTGACAGAGGTCCAACCGACGATATGCTTCCTTCAAGCGGATGGCAACCATCACTTATGCGATTCTGTTGATATCAATCAACATCTTATATTACGCAAAGGCCAAGTCCTCCTATCTAACGCAATTATTGCTAAAGCCAGCTTAAGGAAATTTGAAGAAGATTTTATATCATCAGTTAAAGAAGCGGCAATGGAGGATGAGATCTGGATGCGGAGAAAGGAAGAGTTGAAAACCGTAATGAAGGAAGAAAAGGAACTACCTAAGCAATGGTCGACATCTGAAGGCCTACTCTACTACATGGATCGACTATTCATCCCCGATAACGAAGATCTGCAAACCTTTATCGCTAAAAGTTGTCACCATTCCAAGATAGCAGGACATTTCGGACAAGAAAAAACCGTGGAAATTATCACACGAGATTTCTATTAGAAAAGGATAACCGATTGGGTAAACGACTATGTCCATCCTGTACCACATGCGAACAAGCGAAAGCCCCGAGACATGCTCGCTCTAGGTTACTTAGTCCCCTACAAGTACCTTATGCAGCTTGGGCCTCTACCTCGGTAGACCTTATCACGTAGCTACCAAACTCACCAGGGTATACTCAGATTATAGTTGTAGTAGACCCATTCATAAAAAGTGGCCCACTTTATCAGATTACAACAAAACGCGACCGCTAAAGACGTGGCAGAAGCATTTCTTACGGAAGAATGGAAACTTCACGGGCTACCAGCGGCAATCATCTCGGATATGGATGTGAAGTTTGTGGGTGAATTGTGGCAGTCATTGTGTAAAAAACTTGGGGTTAAGAGAAAAATATCGACAGGTTATCATCCCCAAACCGATGGACAAACGGAAAGAGTCAATCAAGTATTGGGAGGGTACCTTCGAATATTTGTCAACTACAATCAGGATGACTGGTATCACATCTTACCCCTAGCAGAGTATGCCTACAATAACCCTGTTACAAGGGCTCATGACATGACCCCCTTGGTCGCAAACTCCGGTTATCCTCCACATACTGAATGGTTAAAAGAACGAGAAGCACAAAATCCAGGAGTCAACCCTTACGCCCACTGGATGCAAGCGATACATCAACGAGCGAGATAATCACTGGAAAGGACAAGGGCAGTGATGGGATGATATTACGATTGAAAAGCTAGGCAACAACCAGGCTTGAAAGTTAGTGACTTGGTTTTGCTGAATGCTAAAAATATCCGAACGAAACGCCCCTCTAAGAAGTTAACTGCAAAACTTTACTGTCCATTCAAAATCCTAAAACAATGAGGAGAACTAGCGTTCGTTACGGGGCCCCGTTTCCGACAAACGGGGCGCCAAGAGCAGGTTATTAACGGCATATTAAAAAAAGAATCGTCCAAATGGGACCAAAACTGAGTGAGATAGAGCTCTGTGAAGTTGTCTAACTTCAAAGAGCTCTATCTCAGTCAGTTCTTGTCCGATTTGGATGATCTTTTCACCCAGTTAATCAGAATAACCTAGGTTATTTTGTCCCCGCTCTTTGGAAACGGGGCCCGGTAACGAAGCCTAAGGAGAACTCGCCTACAAGCTAGAAATATCGGATCGATGGAAAATACACCCGGTATTCCATGTGTCGCTTCTCGAGCCCTACCGAACTTCTACCTGACCTGCCTGAGAACAACCACTCATGACCCCAGAAGATATAGATCGAGATCTTGAGTGTGAGGTGGAAAAAATAGTAAAGAGTCAAATAATCTCTTATGAACGAAGAGTCCGTGGAAGTACCAGATCTTTTGAAGAACTGCATTACTTTGTAAAATGGAAAGGGTGTTCGGAAGATAAGAACACCTGGGAACCACCGGAGCATTTAGAACATGCTACCGAATTGGTTGAGGAATTTCATAGGGAGAATCCAGATATGCCAAATTTGGGCTAAGGAGTATTACTAGGAAAAAGGTTTTCCTGCTGTGGCCAAGTAAACGCGGAAGGTTTTTTACCCTACTTAGTAGAGTACTAAAGGAAATTATATTTATCGCTATACATGTACTATAAGGAGTTTGAGATCAAACCCCTTTGGTGGGAGCTAATATTACCCTAGCGGGAATAGCTTGCATAATTATGGGCGAGGTATATGCCACCATAGGCTAGAGCATATATCCGAACCCAGGCTTCCTGAGTAAAAACGTCCCGGAGACATCTGGGAGACTACTCAGAAACCACAAAGAGTTCACGTTTCAAGATATGGCTAACTGATTGGAACGATGATTAGAGAACCAGTTCTCTACTCTTACTAATGCATACGCATTATCCATTGATAGATGAATATCGGACTTCATCACTCCATATTCATAATCCTATGGGTATGTAGGCATTTACACTGCATATTCCATTATAGTCTATTAGGACGAAGAGATCGAAGACTGACTACTGGTGGAGTGGGGACACCCTCAGAAGAAATAGCAGTGGGGAGATTCTCAGAGTCAAGCTGGCCAAGATTCAGGGTTAAACAGTGTTCGCACTTTGTTCTGACGAACTGAACTCTTAGAAAGATACTTCTTTACTAGAGAAGTCAAAGTAGCGTGAACATTAGTATAAATAGTAGGGCTCTCCCTCATGGTTGAGAACCTCATCAAGCAACGGAGAAGAGACCTTAACAATATTATAGGTTATTACGAGATTCTTCTATTACTTTATCGAACAATTCTTCTTCAGCCTTCATGACCTATATTCCGTTGTCTCGAATATCCTCAGCATAGTTAGCCCGGAATCCTACCGTGTTAGCGACCCCGCAACAATGATCCACTCTCTGGGCATAGTAACCTCCTTTATACTCCACTAGTCTTTGTAGGTAAGAGGGGTCTAACTTGGGTGAAAACGTCCTGTTACCTTTGACTCACTCCTCTGACTCTTTGTCTTGGAGTGTCTGTACCTTTATTTTCCTCAATCTGATTCACCTGCCTCCACTAGCATCAGGTGCCCGAATGCTTCCCCTCATATACAGTACGAACAAAGTCTGGCCGGACAGACGGCCGCGACCTATATGGTGTTATAAATTGTGTTCCAATGATAGAGGTCTTTGGTGTTGGGATGCAACTACCCAGCCGTCTCGTGACGCGCTGTTGCAACGCTGGGGCCGGAGGGGGGTCTTATCTTTTGGCTTCGAAGTTCGTGTGCATGAAGGTAGGGTAACTTTACTTCCTACATTCTTCTGGGGAATCCGTGTGCCTAACAGATGCAAGATTGGAGATACCCCTTAATCGGGAACAAGAGGTACCCAATAAACTGTAACGATCCTACAAATAGGTAGCTACTCTGGACTAGGCTCAAATGCATATGGTACACGAAGAGGTAACCCGAGTGAGACTAGACCAGTATACTTGGTAGACTCCCAGTAGTCATGAGTTGGTACAAGTGTCTACAATGAGACATGGTAACATAGGGTTACATAGGGTAACCGTGGTATGCCAAAGATACCCTGCTAGGTAGGGCAATCTTTGGAGAGCATGTTCACGTAAAGTTATCCCACTATAGTGGAGCTCTTAGATGTTCACAGCCCCAGCAAAAAAAATCAGTTTGCATTATTTGCATTTCCGCGGACCCTGCATCTTCTGGCTGCGTTCAGTGGGACCATTTTTTGAACTTATGTAATCAAAACACCAGTTTCATTTTAAGATTAATCTAATAATTACTTAGACAAATATGAATTTTCAGCCCTAACAGACAATATTTACATGTCCATTTTGGCTTGTAAAATTCAAAACAGCATTCAGGTGATGCACAGGATGCTGAACAGATGCAAGCTTCACCACAAGGTAGGTTCAGATGGGTGTAGATGTAAAATTGAGTTGTTTGGCTGATGAGGGCCGCTTCATATGACACGAAATGGGCTACTAACAGAGCAGGCGTGCTCCGCACCTCCTGTAACTTTGAGGAGATATTCCTAACACCCCACTCCGGCCCCAGTGTTGGCATGGCGCGACAGCAGAGTACGTCTGTGTAGTTGTATGCTTCTTAGTAAAGTGGAATCCATTGGAACGCTCCCTTAACACAGTATTAGTTGTGCCCGTCTATCTGACCAGAAGCTGTTTGCAGGATATATAAGGGGTGTCAGAGTGACCGCCTCCTGGGACACTCCCTGGATAATCCCTGGGAAGCACCTATAGGCATACTGTGACCTTCGGGTAGTGGTATGGTCAACTGCAGAGGGCCTGGGCTTGGGGCTGACACGGGACTCTGCAAGGCTTTCAGGACAACCACCCCAAAGCCAGGCCCAGGCAACCCCGTGAACTGTAGCATTACCATGGGTTATTAGTGGACGCTAGAGGTGTGAGTCTTGTCACGATTTAAGAGGATTCCGCATGGTTGGCGGTGGGTAGCACCCATGCAGTCATGCAGGGGGGATTTCTTATATTGAGAGCATGTGGTCAGGTTTGGAAGCTTAGTATAGCCAAGTAAATTTGCTGATGGACTGCGTAGCTTGTATAGACGAAGCCACTACTAGGCTAGTGAGTCCTAATGAATATTATCTCTATGGTGGGCATGTCGGTTGGCGACTGACATGCGACTGATAGGAAAGGTTATTACGCTCCTGCCGATGTCGGAGGAGAGACATTAGCTGAAGCCCTTCCTATTTATGGAGATAGTTAATATCCAAGCGGTCCGACTACCTCCGAATGTTAGCCCACTTTAGGTAGCTGAGTTGGACAGCCCTGAGCTGAGAAGGATCCTCGCAAAAGGGCAGAATGGTTGACCTGTGTCCTCTGGCTTTAGATTATTCTACTTAACTAAAGCCAGAGACATCCTATTCTCATAACCAACAATTCTCAAGAGAACTTATTGAGTGAAGCTTTCAGGCTTAACAATATTAAGTTTTACTGCTTGATTCGACTTTGAAATATCTTGATCTTTATTTTCATCCATACTTCTACTTGAAGTCTTGGGTGTAACAATTTTAGGATCTGTCTTCCTACAGAGTGCTCCCGTTACATAAACAGGAAGCAGGCAATTGACAACAATAAATGGAGAATGTGGCCAAGTGGGTGCAACTCCACATTCTTGATGTTGGCATAGGACCAACTACTAATTGATAAAGTGCAGATGATTGCTGTAGGGTTTTACATGGCTAAGCCTTTCTGATAATACCAGACTAAGAATGGATGGTAATAAAACAGGCACCAAGGTCCTGAATTGATGAAAACAATACAGTTGAGAAAATGATAGAAAAAAAATGGGTAGACGGCCAGTGGGAGTACTGGCCTCAGTACGCATGCAGGCCACAGTATACGGAATTCTGGTACTTGATAACTGTTACGAAGTGGAAAGCAGCCAGGATACATCGAATGTGAGAGAACCGCCACTATGTGAAAGCTTAGAAAGAGTGGTTAAATTGAGCCAGAACCAATAATCCATTGAATATGGCCAGGCTAGATTGAATAGTGGAAGGAAAAGATGCAGAGATATTCAACATAGATGGGAAAACAAGGCTATCGGAAGGGAATAAACAGGGGAAAGCTTTAAGAAGAAATGTTTCCTATATGTTATGAAGAATTTGATATACTTTCCCATAAAGATCGGGTTTTTGCTTTTTACCAGAAATCGTAATTTAAGATAATGAATAGTTTTGGCCTGTGATCAGTTTTGATAGATGAAGGTATTAAGATTACCATTATTTATTTGTTTAAGTGGGCTATGAAGGGGATTTTTATGTTTTTCAAGTTTTCTAGACCATACTTTAGGATGCTGGCTAGGATTTGCCTGTATTTTATAAATAGGTTTAGGGATTTAACAAAGAAAATAAAAAATAGACAATAAACAAGTCCAATTACAACTCAACTACAGAATAATTTTTATTCAATAGTATCCTATTTCCCCTTTAAGATTATGCAGGCTATGCATTTGTTCGGCTGATATTTGGGTTGTGCAAGGAAAACAGGATACAGGGAGCCAGAAAGGGACAATAAATCTGACAACATGGCCTGGCAGACCGCTCAGTTCATCAATCTCCTTTATTATAATCAGGAATAAATGGACATACTCTAATCTAGGCTTTAACACCATACCTATTATAGTCCAATTCTGGTTACACATAGTTAGACCGAACTGCAGTTGGTATCGTACCCTCAGAATAACAGAACCTTACCCACACCAGAGAGCCTACAACAGCAGTGTCTGTTGCCCCAAGGATTCTCGCCAGGATTGGGCATGGAGGAGCTACGACAGATACCAAGGATTCCGTCATGTACCTTCTGGCTCCGTGGGTTAGCTGAAATTTCACCAAACTCCACTATGGGATGTTGAGCTGACTGGGCATGAAAACAGGAACAGTAGTCACTGTTCGCAAGTGGTCAGGTCCGCTTGGAGACATTTGGCCGGCTATCAGTCTGGCAAAGTGAGGCTTTGGGGAAGATTATAGGCTTCATTGATGCCTGGCGGCGGTAGGCTTTTGCTATACATCAGCAAAAATTATTATATACGTCCTGAGCGTCCCGTGCATCAGACGCTCAGGACACTCAGAACGTTAACCATTACTCGAGACGCGATGTCGGCCGGATGTCAGATCTGGACGCCATTCCCTATCTACCCCTGCGTCCTCGACGTCACGACGACGTCCACCACCAAGCGCATGCGTCCAGATGCCCTTAGACCCTAAGCTCTACGGCATCCCGACAATCTCCTTCTTGTGCCATCCTCGTCATCGCGGAATCCAACTCCACTCTAGCATCTGGAAGACTATGTGGATGCTTAGTCTTCCGGATACTACACAGCCATATTTGAACCCCCTCTGCATCAATTGCCATGTCTGGCTATAGGCTCCCAATGCCTTCCAAATAGCTCACATGTTCGTTGCGACGGTATCGTGATGTCTCACTTGCATACTCTCGACGGCGCCGTGATAGCACACATATTCCAGACGCCGTCTTCACGACGTCGTGATGGCTCACATGCATACTATCGACGGCTTCTAGATAGCACACATATTCCAGACGCAGTCTTGACGCCGTCGTGATAGCTCACATGCATACTCTCGACGCCGTCGTGATAGCTCACATGCATACTCTCGACGGCGTCATGATAGCACACATATTCCAAACGCCGTCTCGATCCCTCCACTATTCATTTGTATTACTGAGTGCCATTCACAAAAGCTTTGAGGCGCTGGTGCCCCTTGTATCGTGACTTTGAACCTCATCCGCATCTTGATATTCTATTATTACTAGTCTACTGCCGTGACCAGGGCGTCCAGGACACCCTGGCCACGGCGAATCTAGGTTTCTGAGCTCTCGCTCAGATCTCGCTCAGAGATACAGCCCAAATTGTGTTCAAGGCTCCACAGATCGGCCAACCGAAATCTAATAGTTTACATTTCCTGCAAATCAAATTCCATAAACTCAGCGGTTCACACATCGCCAAGTCTACAAACAACGATTCTCTCCCACGCCTGCGTCACTTTCCCGCGAGTCGTCCAGGCTCAACGATAGCCGCCTGGCGAAACCCGGGGTGGCTGGCCCCTCTTGCGCTAGTCCCAGTGTCAGCTCCTGTCAGTTACCTAGGCTCACCGGATCTGAATCTAGTATCTGAAGCGCCTGGGCGAACGACGCCTGGTTGTAGTCAAACGACAGTTCGCTCCCCTGGGATGCATCATGACTCTGCCGGTAGTGCTCTAAACCCCCGGGGTGATTGTTAAGCGGTGTCTGTTCCCGCACAGCAGCTCGTCTTGGATTCCGGCTGGATAGCTGACGCCTGGATAGCTGACGCTCCAGTTCGGCATGAGCTGCGTCATGATTGTCAGCAAAGCGTTAATAACTTTCCTGCATCATACGATGATTTTGCTGGATCCTGTGTGTAATTGTCGCACGCAGATTCGTGAGCATGAGTTGCTGCGTTGGCCGTGGTACTGCCAGCCAGGTGTTCATCTTCGGTAAGAAAAGGTCTTGCAAGATTGGTTAGTCATCAGAACAAACATCAACGACGGGGGGGACATTGAGGGTCTCCTACCTCCAACTGCGTCAGGCTTGAAGTCCGGAGGATCCTGAGGCACCCCAAGTCAATATGCGTGTAGTTGATGGCACAGGATTGCACAAGTGAGACACACCATCGTACCATTGACACGATTGATGAATTCCGGGTCTAGCATCCCAAGCCATCTCTTGCCATTGAAATACTTACCATAGATGGTGTCGGCAATCTGAGGCGCGAGGAACCGGAATGATATAGGCTGCATCCAGGTCATGGTCAGTCGTGATTGGAAGTCCTGATTGGGCGACGGGTGACGGTCGGATACACACCTCATACCCATTTGAGGGGCACATGAACCTGTCATCCTCGAGAAGGTATTCGACTCTACGAGCGATGGCAGGGGGTGTCGCCCGGTAGTCCGTATAATTCCCGTATATGATTTTTTATATAATCGACGAACTGCGCCCGCACGCCAGAGTGTTTTTGATCTATCTTTTGTAGTTAGTGCAGCACCCTTTATGGTTGTGCCCTCTGACTTACAATTACTATACTCTTCGACGACGGTTCAATATTTCCGGTATCCGCAATCTCATCTTGCGCGCGACTCCAAACACTATGCACCTCAGACGTCAAAGCAACGCGGTTCGGGAGTGGGTTAACATAAAGGGTGTACTGAAGCATCAGATCCTTTGCTACGCCTAGTATTTGCCCCTCCACGCCTATCACCGTGTTTCGCCGCGAATTAATTACATGCCGGACAGACACAGTTCCTCTTGTACTCGGTTCGCCTGGTGGACTCGAGCTCCTGATACCAGATGTGGTTGTGCTAGGGACCCCAAGTCGGGAGGAATACCGTGCTACGCCTGACGATCGGAATGTCGCCGGGGACAAGGGCCTACCGGGAGTTATGGTCACACGGGCCGCGGGCGTCTGTCGCACAATTGCTGCCTCCTGTGAACCAGAGTTGGTCGAAATTCGCGCAGTCCTCGGGCGATTGTTTCCGTGTGTCTCGACCAATCAATGGCCCACGACGAGGCAAGGTGTTGTCTCATCCGCACCACCGAGGTTCGCTCCTTCCTGTTCGGTGTCCGGTTCAGTTTCGTCGCCCGGATGTGACATCTGATACTCATCGCTGCTATCGTGGCTGAGCCGGACGGCTTCCATATGCCCTTGTCCGTCACCCTCTATCTCAGGTTCAGTATATGCTGTGGTCTGAATTGTGCTACTCCGGAGGCGCTTGGCCAGTCGTGCTAGAAGCCCTCACGCGATTGGTGGTGGGGAAGAATTAAGACGTGACGATTCAGCACTATTGGAGCTGCCGGATTTGGCCTGTTGTGTTACCGATCTGGACAGCCTATCCACTGGTACGACGTTGCATCTACGCCGGTTCATATTGCCCCCTCGTGAAGTTGGCTGATTGGATCCCATGGAGTTGGGTATGAAGTCGGGCCTTCGCCGGCTCAGATTGCCCACTTGTGGAGTTGGCTGACGCTACCCCATGGAGTTGGGTTTGATGTCGCACGTGTGCCCGTTAAGATTACCTACCCGGGGTTCTGGCTCACTGGTGGAATTCGGATGGATGTGGGATATAGGACGGGTAGTGAACGTTGGTAAAGATTGGAGTCAATCTGATAATTGGATGTGTCGAGTTTGGTGGAAGCGAAGAGTGAGTATTTTCCTTTCGTCGAAGAGGACGCGTTAGGTCTTATACCTGTACGCTAGGATTTAGGGGTGTGGTAGGCTCACTCACTATCACTCGGTATGCAAGGGAGGGATGTGCCTACACAAAGGGGTTTAAACTTTCAATAGCATATCCGCGGTTCAGGAATTAGGACTCACCAGTCAATCGTGAGAAATAATAGACGAAATGAAGCTGTTGCTAACGTCGCTGGACATGCAAAATCTACCTGCAAGTAGTATCGGTTAGTGACCAGGGCTGTTCGCGAGAGACTCACTACGCTAAAAGAGGATTAGGATCTGCTCTCATCTCCCAGCGTCCAATCATCACCACCAACGGAAACTGTATTCAAGGAATAAAGTACTACCTTGTGAATAATCTGACGCAGGCGGTTGACGCCAGACAGGATATATAAGTATGCACAGATTATCACTCGGTATGACTGTGAAAGAATTGCCCACCCTCGGTATTGGAATTATTACCATCGTGGCCGCGCCAGCGACGCAGACAATCGCAACATTGGTAGCGCACATCATACTGTCGGCAGGAGAGTTAGTCGGGACGTCCGATGCAGGAGACTTCCCTACAAAATAGGGGTTTGAGATCGTGAAGCCTCAAGTTGGGCTTTGGAGCTGAAATTCAAGACCTCCATAGGATCCCACTCACGGGGGTCGGGCGTCAGAAAAAAAGGCGAAACCACGGTTGCGTCAATGTCGCTGGGCGAAAGCTAGCTACAAGCAGCATGGGCTGACGACGATGTTGCCCGGGAAACACACTACGCCAAAAGAGGATGATTAGGAGTATCTACTCACATCTCCGAACGGCGAATCTTCTCTACTTACCTCCTTGAAAACTTATTGAGAGGAATACAACCTTGTGGTTCACGCGGGACCGGACATAACTATGCACAGACTATCACTGGGTATGACAGTGAAAGAATGGCCTACCATCTGTATTGGAATGATTGCCATCGTGGCGGCGCCCGCTACACGGACAATCGTAACATTCATAGGACACATCATACCGCCGTCGCGAGAACTACAAGGAACGCAGAGTCCGAAGGTCGAGATTTTCCCTACGAAATGGGGCTTCGGGATCATGAAGGTTCAAGTTGGGCTTTGGAGCTGAAATCCATAGGACCCCACACGCAGGTGTCGGGCGTCGGAAATATTAAGCGAAATGATGGTGGCACAAATGTCGGCGGCTGCGCGAAAGCCAGCTGCAATCAGCATTGATTGATGACGAGGTTGCACGGAAAACGCGCACCACGCCCAAAGAGGATTAGGAGTATCTACTCTCATCTCCGAACAGCGAATCAGCACTACATCAGCAAAAATAATACCTTGCGTTCCGTGCGTTCCGTGCGTCTGATGCACCTGACGCCGGAACGCTAATCGTGAATCAGGATGCAACGTCGGATCGACGTTGCATCCTGACTTTGCATTACTTGGCGCCATCCGTCCTGACGCCATCCGGACTCGGACCCCTACCTCCTGTGCGTCCTGATTGCGTCTGGTGCTCCGCTACTCCGTCCTGACGCCGCCTCATCCAGGACTCTCCTGTCCTGACGTCGCCTGATCTACGACTCTCCCGCCCTGACGACGTCTGATCTAAACCTCTCGCACCCAGATGCCGGTTCCTTCTCACCGAACGTCAGGGCTCGTGGATCTTACCACCTCTCGTCCCGATTGTTTCTTCTCCTGCCTCCCTCGTCCGGATCCCATGATCCTGATCTCTCCCTTCCTGACATCTGGTCTGTTCTTCCTGATCTTACCCTCTATACATGCCGCGTCCTGATCCAATCGTGACTCTATCAGACGTCGCCTTGTGTTCTCTGACGCATCGTGAACTAAGTCTAATGCTATCCTGGTCATATGCCTAGAGGCTTTTCCTAACGCTGTCACCATGGGTTTTACCGTATCCTGATCGCGTGTCACTAATTCTACTCTGAATCCTTGATTTTGCTTGATGTCTTCATATTAATACTAAGCTCCTCCGGGTACCCTTCCCACATGTGAGAGCAACGACCGCATCCAAATATTTATTACAGCTATGCTACACTTTCTCAATCTCCTAACTGCACGCATCATTACTCCCACCTTGCCCCTGCTCCATATCCGATGGCTCGCTATGCACAGCAGCCTCCTCTTGCGACTCTAGATCTTCAATGCTGAGCGCGAGTTGTCGCAAAGTAGTAGGAGTCACGGTATTGTCCAAAGTTAGCCCCATGGCCACCTCTTGTGAGCCGT
>Ga0307513_10002364_pt1 | contig 26216 bp, 24 predicted proteins | sample 15_EM_MG_FD_202174 | JGI IMG/M metagenome (GOLD analysis project Ga0307513, IMG submission 202174) | Populus trichocarpa ectomycorrhiza microbial communities from riparian zone in the Pacific Northwest, United States - 15_EM | ecosystem: Host-associated > Plants > Roots > Unclassified | place...
TGTAGCGCCAGCCGACGTGCCACTCGTAGGGCAGGTTCATGGGCTGCGCATGCTAACCCAGCCCGGATAATCGACCGATGCACCTGCTGCTTCCCTTTGCCGCGCCGCTGGCCGACGCCGGCCGCGATGCGCTGCGCTCGCTGGCCCTGCCCGAGCTGCGTGCGCTGCTGGCGGCATCGAACGAGGTGGCGCGCGACGAAGGCGACGAGTTGAGCTTTTCGCCGCCGCACGAGCGTGCGCTGGCCTTGGCGCTCGGCTTCAGCGGCGGCGATGGCCGCTGGCCGTGGGCGGCGTGGTTGGCGGCTGCCGATGGCATTGCCATCGGCGACGCGGCCTGGGGCCTGGTGACGCCGGCGCACTGGCATCTGGGCACCGACCAGGTGAGCCTGCTCGACCCGGCGCTGCTGATGCTCGACGACGCCGGCTCGCGCGCGCTCTTCGGCGCGGTGCAGGAGCTGTTCACCAGCGAAGGCTTCGTGACGCACTACGGGGCGCCGCAGCGCTGGTACGTCGCGCACCCGAGCCTGGCGACCTTGCGTTGCGCGTCGCTCGACCGCGTGATCGGCCGCAACGTCGACCGCTGGCTGACCGAGGACGCGGCGGTGCGGCTGATTCGCCGCCTGCAGAACGAAGTCCAGATGCTGCTCTACACGCACCCGATCAACGACGGCCGCGAGGCCCAGGGGCTGCTGCCGGTGAATTCGTTCTGGCTCAGCGGCTGCGGTGTCGCGCAGCCGGCCAGCGGCTCGGCGCCGCAGGTCGAGCAGCGGCTTCGCGGCCCGGCGCTGGCCGACGACTGGGCGGCGTGGATGAAGGCCTGGGACGTGCTGGACGCCGGGCCCATCGCGGCGTTGCGCGCGGCCGCGCAGCACGGCGAAGCCGTGCGCCTGACGCTGTGCGGCGAGCGCTCGTCGGCGACCTTCGAATCGCGAGCCGGGGGTGCCTGGCAGCGTTTGCTGTCGATGCTGAACCGCAGCGAGCCCGCCGCGCTGCTGGAGACCTTGTGATCCTGCAAACCCGCGACTTCTCGCCGCGCGTCAGCTTCGCGCTCGAACAGGCCGGCGTGCACCCGCTGCTCGCGCGGCTGCTCGCTGCCCGCGGCGTTCGTGCCGCCGACGAACTCGACGACGGCCTGGCCCGGCTGCTGCCGCCCAGCAGCCTGCGCGGCGCCGCCGAGGCCGGCCGGCTGCTGGCGGACACCATCGAGAGCGGCGGCCGGATCTGCATCGTCGCCGACTACGACTGCGACGGCGCGACCGCCTGCGCCGTCGCCCTGCGCGGGCTGGCGATGCTCGGTGCGCCGCGCGACACGCTGTCGTACGTGGTGCCCGACCGCGCATTGCACGGCTACGGGCTGACGCCGACGATCGTCGACCTCGTCCGCGCGCACCGGCCCGAGCTGCTGGTGACGGTGGACAACGGCATCGCCAGCCTCGCCGGCGTGGCCCATGCGCGCGCGCTCGGCATCGCGGTATTGGTCACCGACCACCACCTGCCCGCGCTGGAGAACGGCTGCGTGGTGCTGCCGGCGGCCAACGTGATCGTCAACCCGAACCAGCCGGGCTGCGAGTTCGAGAGCAAGGCGCTGGCCGGCGTCGGCGTGATGTTCTACGTGCTGCTCGCCACCCGCGCCGAGCTGCGCGCGCGCGGACGTTTCGATGCTGCGCAGCATCCAGCGGGTGCGAACCCCCAGCCGCGGCTCGACGCCTTGCTCGACCTGGTGGCGCTGGGCACGGTCGCCGACGTCGTGAAGCTCGACGCGAACAATCGCCGCCTGGTCGCGCAAGGCCTGAAGCGCGTTCGCGCCGGCCGCCTGCAGCCGGGCCTGGCGGCGCTGTTCGCCGTCGCGCGGCGCGAGCCGGCCCGCGCCGCGGCGTTCGACTTCGGCTTCGCGCTCGGGCCGCGCATCAACGCAGCCGGCCGGCTGGCCGACATGACGCTCGGCATCGAATGCCTGCTAACGGACGATGTGATGCGCGCGGCCGAGCTGGCCGCACAGCTCGACGCGATCAACCGCGAACGGCGCGAGGTCGAGGCCGGCATGCGCGAGCGCGCCGAAGACAGCGTCGCACGCTTCAGCTTCGCCGCCGGCGCGCCGGCGGCCTTGTCGATCTTCGAGCCGTCGTTCCACGAAGGCGTGGTCGGCATCGTCGCCGGCCGCCTGAAGGACCGCCTGCACCGGCCGACCTTCGCCTTCGCGCGCGGCGCCGACGGCGCACTGAAGGGCTCGGGCCGCTCGATCCCCGGCTTTCACCTGCGCGACGCGCTCGACCTCGTCGCCAAGCGCCACCCGGGCCTGCTGCTGCGTTTCGGCGGCCACGCGATGGCGGCCGGCTGCACGCTGGCCGAAGCCGACTTCCCGACCTTCGACGGCGCCCTGAGCCTGGTCGCCAGCGAATGGCTGGACGCCGCCACGCTGACGCGCACCTTGCGCACCGACGGCCCGCTGGCGATGGAGTGGTTCAACCCGCAGACGGTGGCGCTGCTCGACGCCCAGGTCTGGGGCCAGGGCTTCGAAGCGCCGGTCTTCTGCGACGAGGTGCAGGTGCTGCAGCAGCGCCTGGTCGGCGAGAAGCACATGAAGCTGCGCATCCGCCATGCCGGCGCCGACCGCGACGCGATCTGGTTCGGCCACGACGAGCCGGTCGCCGAACGGGTGCGGCTGGCCTATCGGCTGAGCCTGGACGAATGGAACGGGCAGCAGCGGGTGCAGATGGTCGTCGAAGGGGTGGGCTGAAGCCTGGCTGAAGCCTTTCCTCAAGCCGCGCCGGCCGCCGGCAACAGCCGGTCGTATTCCTTCTTCACCACCGCATAACACTCGCACGAGCGTTGTTCGAGCCCGTCCCGGTCGAGCACCGTGATGTGGCCGCGCTGGTAGCGGATCAGCCCGGCCTTCTGCAGGCTGCCGGCCGCCTCGGTGACGCCTTCGCGGCGCACGCCCAGCATGTTGGCGATGAGTTCCTGCGTCATCACCAGGTCGTTCGATTGCAGGCGGTCCAGGCTCAGCAGCAGCCAGCGGCACAGCTGCTGGTCCAGCGTGTGGTGGCGGTTGCAGACCGCCGTCTGCGCCATCTGGGTGATCAGCGCCTGCGTGTAGCGCAGCAGCAGGTGCATCGTCGGGCCGGCGCGGTTGAATTCCTGCAGCATCAGCTTGGCCTTCAGCCGATAGGCATTGCCGGCGCTCTGCACCACCGCCCGGCTCGGCGTCGTCTCGCCGCCCATGAAAAGCGAGATGCCGACGATGCCTTCGTGGCCGACGACCGCGATCTCGCCCGATGCGCCGTCTTCCATCACGTACAGCAGCGAGACGATCGAGGTGGTCGGAAAGTAGACATGGCTCAGCTTGCTGCCGGATTCGTACAGCACCTTGCCGAGCGGCATTTCCACGGGTTCGAGGTGCCCCAGCCAGCGCGCCCATTCGGCTTCCGGCAATGCGGCGAGCAAGCTGTTTTGTCGAGGGTCGGCGGCCAGAGCCATGCGCGCCTCCCTACGCGTCATTCCGCTTCGGCGAGTGTATCTCGCACCCCCCCGGGCGTGGCGGACACCCCACGTTGGCTAGCGCACAGACGCTCGCCGACCTCGGGTCTACCCTAGGCTCGATCCGCTCACGCGGCTGAACCGAAGAGTCATCCCCCATGCCCCTCATCACGCCCTTGGCCAGCGACCCGCCAGCGGCAGGTTCGGGCGAATCCGTGCGTGATGCGTCGGCCGACGCGGCGCGCCTGCCGGCCCCGCCCGCCGTCTTGCGCAACGGGCATGCCCAGCCGGAGAGCCCGGCGACGAACAACCAGCACCCGATCGCCACCGGCGGCCGGGCCCGCGGGCACATCACCATCGATGACGAACACCCGGGCGGAGCCGGCGCCGATGCCGCACAGGTCGGCGCCGCGGTGGCCGCCGCATGGCGGCAGATCGACGCCGCGCTGACGCCCGTGATCGGCAAGATGGGCGTGGCCGCGCTGTACCGGCGCAGCCTGTCGACCTGCGCGTCGGCCCACCCCTGGATCGCGGACGCGAACGCCGACACATCGCCGGCGCTCGATCTGCCGCGGCTGGCGTCGGTGCTCGCGCAGCGCAGCGGCAACGATGCCGTCGCCGCGGGCTGCGCCATGCTGCAGACCTTTCGCGCGCTGCTCGCCAGCTTGATCGGGCCTTCGCTCACCGAGCGGCTGCTGCGCTCGGTGTGGGCCGTTTCTTCGCGCGCCCCATCCGCGAAGGACAACCCGCCATGAACGACAAGGTCACGATCAAGCGCCTGGCCACCGGCGTGCCGGGCCTGGACGAAGTGCTGGGTGGCGGCTTGCCCGAGTTCTCGTTCAACCTGATAGCCGGCCCGCCGGGCTGCGGCAAGACCACGCTGGCGCATCAGATGATGTTCGCACTGGCGACACCCGAGCGTCCGGCGATGTACTTCACCGTGCTCGGCGAGCCGCCGCTGAAGATGCTGCGCTACCAGCAGCAGTTCGACTACTTCGATGCCGAAGCCATCAACCATTCGGTCCGCTTCGTCAACCTGTCGGACGAGGCCATGAGCGGCAACCTCGACCTGGTGCTGCGCCGCATCGTCGCCGACGTGCAGGCCCACGACGCGGCCTTCGTCTTCGTCGACTCGTTCCGTTCGGCCGTGCTCGCGAGCCAAGCCGATGGCGGCCCGCACGGCACGCTGCAGGCGTTCGTGCAACAGCTCGGCATGCTGATGACGAGCTGGCAGGCGACCACCTTCCTGATCGGCGAATACACCAGCGAGGCCGACGCCAACCCGGTGTTCACAGTGGCCGACGGGCTGATCTGGCTGCGCCAGAGCGTGCAGCGCAATTCGATGGTCCGCAAGATGGAAGTCCTGAAGATGCGCGGCCAGCCGACCTTGCCGGGGCTGCACACGTTCCGCATCTCCGCGGCCGGCGTCGAAGTGTTCGCGCCCGCGGGCGTCGCGGTCGCGCCGCAGGCGGAAGTGCCCCCGCCGGCGCTGTCGGGACGGGTGCTGACCGGCGTGCCGCGCCTGGACGCCATGCTCGGCGGCGGCGTGCCGCGCGGCTATTCGGTGCTGCTTGCCGGCCCTTCGGGGTCGGGCAAGAGCATTCTGGCGGCGGCCTTCCTGGCCGAGGGTGCGCGGGCCGGCGAGACCGGCGTCGTCGCGGTCTTCGAGCAGCACCCCAACCGATCGCGCAACCGCGTGATCGCGGATCTGATCGACAGCGGCACGGTCGGCCTGGTCGACAGCCGGGCGCCCGACCTTTCGATCGACGAGATCGCGCGGCTGCTGATCAAGGAAGTCCTGCGGTTGAAGGCGACCCGTGTCGTCATCGATTCGCTGTCGGGGTTCGAGCTCTCGCTGGCACCGACCTTCCGCGACGACTTTCGCGAATCGATGTCGCGCCTGGTCACCGCGCTGGCCGACGCCGGGGTTACAGTGATGATGACCTCCGAGCTCGAGGACCGCTACACCGACCTGCGCTTCAGCCCTTATGGCACAGCCTTCCTGACCGACGTGATCATCGTCCAGCGCTACATCGAAGTCGACAGCCGCCTGCGGCGCGTCATCGCCGTGGTCAAGGTCCGGGCCAGCGCCCATTCCGACGAGTTGCGCTCGTTCAGCATCGACGATAGCGGCCTTCATGTCGGCGAGGTGGTCGCCGGCCAGGAAGGCCTGCTCGGCGGCCGCCCGACGCGGCCTCGTGTCGCCGGCCCACGCGCGCTGGCGACAGCGCCTGCCAGTGGCTGATCGCGCGGCGCCGAACAAGCCCGCCGATCCGCACCAAGGCCCGGCCGCGTCAGCCGCGCGCGAACTCGCTCAACTGCAGCAGCAGGCCGAAGAGACGCGTGCGCTGCTGGCCCGCTTGCAATTCGACGTGGCGCAGGCGCAGGGCCATCTCGGCAGCCTGCAGGCGGCGCAGTTGCTCGAGGCCAACGAGCAGTTGGTGCTGGCGATGCTGCGCTCGCAGGCCGAGGCCGAGACGGTCGCGATGGATATCGCCCAACGTGAGCTGACACAGGAACTGCGGCTCGAACGCCAGCGCCTGGAAGCCGAGAACCGGCAGATCCAGGAGTCCAGCCGGCTGAAGCGCGAGTTCCTGAGCAACATGTCGCACGAGCTGCGGACGCCGTTGAATGCCGTGATCGGCTTTGCCGACCTGCTGATGTCGGGTTCGGTGCCGGCCGGCTCGTCCAAGCACGGCGAGTTCGTCGGCCACATCGCCAGCAGTGGGCGGCACCTGCTGCAGTTGATCAACGAGATCCTGGACCTGTCCAAGGTCGAGGCCGGGAAGCTCGCGTTTTTCCCCGAGCCGGTGGACCTGCCGCAGCTCGTCGGCGAGGTCACCGGCGCCTTGGGTGGCCTGGCCAGCCAAGGCGGCCTGGTCATCGGCACCGAGATCGACGCCAGCCTGACCGGCATCGTGCTCGACCCGACACGGCTCAAGCAGGTGCTCTTCAACTACCTGTCGAACGCCATCAAGTTCACGCCCGACGGCGGGCGGGTGACCGTGCGGGCGCGTGCCGAAGGCCGGTCGTTCATCCGCATCGAAGTCGAAGACACCGGCATCGGCATCGACGCGGCCGACCAGTCGCGGCTGTTCGTCGAATTCCAGCAACTCGACAGCGGCCTGAACAAGCGACACCAGGGCACCGGGCTCGGGCTGGCGCTGACGCGCCGCCTGGTGCAGGCCCAGGGCGGCTCGGTGGGGGTGCGCAGCACGCCGGGCGTGGGCAGCGTGTTCCACCTGCTGCTCAAGCGCGATGCCGGATCGTCGACGGCGGCCGTCGCGACCGGTCTGCGCCGCTGCCTGGTGATCCAGGACGACCTCGCGGACCAGGCCCGCATTTCGGGCGCGATCACCGAGACCGGGTTCCAGGTCGACTCGGCGCTGACCGGCGAGCAGGCCGTCGTGCATGCCCGCAATCAACCCTATGACGCGGTGGTGCTGGACCTGGTCCTGCCCGACCGGAGCGGGCTCGAAGTGCTGTCGGCGATCCGCAGCCATGGCGTGAGCCGCGAGTCGCCCGTGTTGGCGGTGACGATAGGCGCGCATCCGACGGCGACATTCGCGATCGCCGACGTCCTGGCCAAGCCGATTCGAACCGAAGAGATCGTTCTCGCCTTGAGCCGGCTGGACGGGGCCGGGCCGAGCGGCGCGAAGGTCATGGTCATCGACGACGATCCGGTGGCGCTGGAGCTGATGGAAGCCACGCTGAGCGGCATGGGTGCCAGCGCCGTGTCTTTCCGGGATGGCCGCCAGGCGCTGCGGGAGATCGAGCAGCAGCGGCCCGACGCGATCATCCTCGACCTGATGATGCCGGGCGTCGATGGCTTCGCGGTCCTGCACGCGCTGCGCCAGATGCCGGCCTGGCGCGCGACGCCGGTGTTCATCTGGACCAGCATGCTGCTCACCGATGACGAATACGCGCGCCTGGCACGTTCGGCCCGGGCGATCCTCAACAAGGGCGGCGGCGCGCTGGAGACGCTGCTCGACGATCTGCGCGCCTGGCGGCCGGCGGTCGCCAGCGTGCTGATGGGAATCGACCCATGACGGCGCCGCGGGCCCTGGTCGTCGACGACAACGCGATGACCCTGGAACTGGTGTCGTTCGTGCTGGCGGCCGATCGGTTCGTCGTGCAGACGGCCGCCGACGCCGCGGCGGCGCTGGCCTGGATTCCGCTGTTTCGGCCCGATGTCATCCTGATGGACGTGCAGATGCCGGGGATCGACGGCCTGGCGCTGACGAGAACGCTGAAGGCCGACCCGGCAACCCGGCACATCGTGATCGTTGCGATGACGGCCTGCGCGATGAATGGCGACGAAGGCCGGATGCGCGACGCCGGCTGCGATGGCTACATCTCGAAGCCGATCGAAGTGGCGACCTTCTGCAGCAAGGTTCGTTCCTGCATGTAGCCGCACCGGGCCGCATCGACCTGCGATTTGTGGGGGGCCGAGAATTTACCCTCCGTGCTAGGCTTCAAAACGGAGTCCGGGGTCGACGATTTTTCCTGTCGCAGCGGCGAGCGTGCGCAGCGGGGGAGGGGCGAAGCATGTTCCAGCGGCGATGGGGTCCATGGTTGTCTATCGTGTGGGCGCTGGCGGGCGGCTCGTGCGCGTTCGCGCAGGCTGTCTTGCCCGAGGTGCTGGTGACGCGCACCTTCATCGCCGACTTCGAATTCGACTGGGGTCGCGACGGCGTCCATTGCGCGGCCTGCAACGGCGGCGCGGGCAACGCGCGTTTCACGTTCACCGATGCCAACAACATGCTGTGGGTCGGGAACGTCGACCGGGATACCGGCGCGTTCGTGCCAACCAACGGCCGCGGTGTCCTGGTGGACACCGATGCCGCGCAGGCGCTCGACTTCGGCAACGGGCCGGAGTGGGTCAACACCGCCCAGGGTTCGCAGATCGCCTATGTGAAATACAAGCCGGGCATGGAGCACACGCCGGCCAATTCCGGGTTGGCTGTCGCCGGGTTGGTCGGCGGCGCGTGGAGCGGTGCGTTCGTTCCGGGTGGCGACCAGCGGTCTTCGGTTATCGGCAGCCTGGACATCGACGACCCCCTTCCGCGGCTTCTGTACCAGAACAACTCGAACTTCCGGGCCTACTGGCGCTATACGGACGACCCTTCGTCGGAAACGCTGCTGCCGAGCGACCGGCCGGTCTGCTCGCGGCGCTGGGTTCCCGGGCAGCATGCCGTCGTCTATACCGCACCGTGCCTGCTTCGCGACACTGCTTCCAAGCCGGCGCAGGCGTACTGGTACGACCTGCTGACCGGGGTCGAACAGCAGATCACGTTCGACGCCGGATTCAAGCTGTACGCGTTCGCGTGGCGCGCGCCGGAGTTCGGCAACGACTTCGTGCTGTTCACGGTTTCCGACCGGACGACGCTGGTGATCTACCGCCAGGTCACCAACGGCGACGGCACGAAGACATGGACGCTGATCAACACGATACGGATGCCGCCCGAGCTGCCGTATGTCGCATCGCCCGAATCATTCGTGCACAACGGCAAGTCGTATGTGGTCATGCAGGTCAGCACGTCGATTTCGCCCAGCGACTTCAAGGTGCCGACCCAGATCGCGCTGACCGGCATCGACCCGGCGCTGCCGAGCTTTCGGCTGCTGACCAACGACAACTCGACGGCCCGCGTGCGGATGGACCCCGAGTACTACATCACCAGCCAGGGCCCCTACATCTACTACAACCGCTACGTGGCGGCGACGGCGACGACGCCGCTCAAGCTCGACGGCGTCTGGCGCGTGGACACCGGCTTGGGGCCGCCGCTGGCCCTCCGCGAAACGCCGGCCGAGTAGTCCGGGTCGCGTTTCGGCAACCTGCTTCCCGATCGTCGGCGTGCCTTCGGTAGACGCGGGCCGCGTCACGGCGGCGGCGCCAGCCCGAACAGCGCCGTCATCGCCTCGCGGAACGCCGACAGCCCGACCGCGCCGGCGTTGTGGTGCGACCCGCCTTCGACCAGCACGAATCGCTTCGGCGCAGGCGCCTGCTCGTACAACGCCCGTCCGAGCGCCGGTGGGATCAGGTGGTCGGCGCTGCCGTGCACGACCAGCACCGGCATCTGCAGCCGGCCGATGCGCGCGGCCGAATCGAAGCGCTGCGTGACCAGCGGCCCGATCGGCAGCCAGCCGTAGCCGGAGCTGCCGATGAGGTCCGGGATCGAGGTGAAAGCGCCTTCGAGGATCACGCCGGCAGGGGCACGGTCGGCGTCGATCCCGGCCGCGAGGCTGACCGCGATCGCGCTGCCGAGCGAATGGCCGTAGAGGTAGTGCGCCGCGCCCGGGTGCTGCCGGTTCAGCCAGTCCCACGCGGCGCGTGCGTCTTCGTGGGCGAAGGTCTCGGACGGCAGCACGTCGGTGCTGAGGCCGAAGCCGCGGTAGTCGATGCCGAGCACCGAGAAACCCAGCTCGTGCATGCGCCGCATGCGGCCGGCGCTGCTGCGCACGTCCCAGCGCGCGCCGTGCAGGTACAGCAGCGTCGGCGCGCTGCTGCTGGCCTGCGGCAGCCACAGGCCATACAGCTTGACGGGGCTGCCGGACTCGCGCGACTCGAATTCGATCCAGACCTCGTCCAGGCCGGCGGCCGCCGAGCCACCGCCCCAGCTGACCTTGCTCGGCTGGAAGACCCAGCGCCGCTGCTGTTCGTCCAGCGCGCTGCAGCCGGCGGTCAGCAGCAGGGCCGACAGCGACACCAGCAGCAGCCGGCGGAGCAGGGAAGCCGGCATCGGTGGTGGCGGCTCGTTCAGTTCGTTCAGCTCTCCTTGCGCGGGCGCCGGCCGCGGGCAACGAGCACGGCCAGCCCGGCCGCCCACAGCGCCCAGGTCGCCGGTTCAGGCACCGCAGTCGTCCACAGAACGGCCTGCGTGTCGGCGAGGTCGTCCGCCATCTTCGAGTCGATCCAGCTCCGGTACGCCGCCGGCTGCACGAAGGCCGAGCCGAGCGGGTTGTTCTGCTCGTCGGTGATCAGCGCCGACGTGATGCCGAGCAGCACGCTGCTGTCGCCGACATGGCCGGCGAACAGCCCGCCGCCGCTGTCGCCGCCTTGGACGTGCACGACCGCGTCCCAGCTGACGAGCCAGTTCACCGTGACCAGCTGCGGCGGCTTGCTGTTGTCGTCGCCCATCACCGCCGCTTCGCTGATGGTGGTGAATGCCGAACCGCGGGCCGGTCCGTGGTTGGCGGCGCTGACGATCGTCACCGGCAGCGGGTCGAACGTGCCGTCCGGTACCGGGCTACCGTTGACGGCGAGGAACGGTGCCGCGGTCGCGGCCGGGGCCAGGCGCAGCAGCGCGAAATCGTTGGCGGGGAAGGTGCCCGAGCCCGGCGCGTCGTAGCGCGCGGCGACCGTGCGTGCGCCGAAGCCGTTGCCGTAGGTCGCACCGATGCCGAGGGCCGCATGCTCGACCGTGAAGACCCAGTCCGGCGCCACCTGCACGCCGGTGCCGACACTGGCGAACGAAGCGGTGGGCGTGCCGCCGACGATCGCCTGCGCCGGCAGCGCGACGAGCGCCAGGGCGGCGGCCAAGCCGGGCAGATGATGCGATCGTGGCTTGAGTTCAAGGTTCATGTCGCACTCCTTCGCTGGATCATACGACTGGGCAGTCGAGCGGGCCGGGCGCAGAATCGCTGCTGCACGCACAAGCTCGCATGAGCTCGCGCACAAGCTCACACAAGCACTGGAGGAGCACCATGGAAACAAATACCGCCGTTGCAGGCAGCCGCCGCCGGGCCCTGGGCGCCCTGGTCGCGGCCGCCGGCATGCCGCTGCTGGGCCGGGCCGCGATACCGCCGCGCAAGGTCGGCATCATCGGCGGCGGCATGGCCGGTGTGGCCTGCGCCTGGCTGCTCGACGGCACCAACGAGGTCACGCTCTTCGAGAGCCGAAGCACGATCGGCGGCAACGTGCAGAGCGTCGATGTCATCGTCGACGGGCAGCCGGTCCGGGTCGACGTGGGCGCGCAGTTCTTCCACCCCGGGCCGTATCCGACCTACGTGCAACTGCTCGAACAGCTCGGCCTCTACCCGCCGGCGACCGGGGAGTCGCACACGTTCCCGGCTTCGATCACCGTTGCCGACCCGTCCGAGGCCAACCCGCGCTTCGTCTCGCCGGTGCTGCCGGGGCGCGCCTGGCCGCTGCTGGCGGGCTGGAACAAGGCCGGCATCCAGGCCTTTTCGACCACCTTCTCGGCAGCGCAGAAGCGCGAGAACCTGAACGCGCCGTGGAGCCTGACGCTCGGCGACTGGCTGCCGACCCTGGGCTTGAGCTCGGCGCAATGGGAAGGGATGATCCTGCCGTGGGCCGCGTCGATCTTTTCCGGCGACATCGAACAGGCGCGAACGCTGTCGGCGCGCGCGGCGATGGTCTTCGCGGCCAAGGCATTGCCGGCCAAGGCCACCGATCCGATCGTCTACTACGTGCTCGAGCAGGGCATGATCGAAGCGCTGAATCGAATGGCGGCGCAGTTCACGACCGTCGAGACGCACGTCGGCACGGCGGTGACGAGCGTCAGCCGCTCGCCACAGGGCGGGTTCCTGATCCAGGCCGCCAACGGTGTGAGCGTGCAGGTCGACGAGGTCGTGTTCGCGGCCTCCGGCCCGGCCACGCTGGCGCTCGTCGAAGGCATCAGCGGCACGGGCTTGCAACGCGCCGCGCTGCAGGGGATCGAGTTCTTCGATGCCGGGCTGATGCTGCACACCGACCCGGTCTACGCGCCGGCGAATTCGCGCCATTGGTCGTTCCTGAACTGCCAGGTCCAGGGCGGCTTCTGCGAAGCGTCGATGTGGCTGGCCGACGTGTTGACGCCGGCGCCGGGCGCGGGCCGGCCGAACCTGTGGAAAAGCTGGGTGTCGCATCGGCAAAGCCTGCCGGCGCAGGTCTTGCACGAGGCGCATTTCAAGCATGTGCTGTCGACGCCGGCGACGATCCACTCGCAGTCGGTGTTGCGTGCGCTGCAGGGCCAGGGCAACGTCTGGTTCGCGGGCGGCTTCACGCAGCCCTACGACTCGCAGGAAACGGCCTTGCTGTCGGCGATGAGCGTCGCCGATGCGCTCGCCGCCGGCGGCGCCCGGGTCCGATCGTTTCGCAATGGAGGCATCCGATGAAGTCCATGTCGCTCAAGATGGTCCTGCTGGCGGCGGCGCTGGCGGCCGGCGGCTGCTCCAGTCTCGGCACGCGCGAGCCGGAGGCGGGTGCGACGGGCAACGTCTGGTCGAAGTCGATGGAAGCCAAGCGCGTCGCGCTCGAGTCGTCCACGCGCGACACCGGCATCGCGGTTCTGCGCACCAAGGACAACCAGCTTCAGGTCAACGTGCCGAGCGACTTTTCGTTCGACACCGACCGCGCCGACATCAAGCCCAACATGCGGCCGGTGCTCGACCAGTTTGCCGAAGACCTGAAGTCCGAAGCGCTGTCGCACCTGCTGATCCACATCATCGGCTACACCGACAGCAAGGGCAGCGACGCGGTCAACGATGCGCTGTCGCTGGCGCGCGCGGTCAGTGTCCGCAAGCACCTCGAAAGCAAAGGCATCGCGAGCAGCCGGATCGAGGTCGAGGGCCGCGGCGAGCGCGAGCCGATGGCCGGCAACGAGCAGCGCTACGGACGGGCGCTGAACCGGCGGGTCGAGATCCTGTTGCGCGAACCCGGCAAGTCATAGGCGACGCAGGCGAGCCGGTCCAGGCGAAAGAGGCTAGATCACCCGCCCGAACCACCACAGCGAAAGCCCGGCCGCCAGCACCGCCAGCAAGGCGCCCGCGGCCGCGAACAACGCGCTGATCTCGGTTTCCTTGCGCTCGACGACCATCCGCGAGCTGAGGTTCTGGTAGACCTTCTTCAGGTCTTCGGCGGTGCCGGCGTAGAAGTACTCGCCGTGGGTCAGCAGCGAGATGTTCTTCAGCGTCTCTTCGTCGAGCCGCACGCGCATGCTCCAGCCTTCGAAGCCGATGATCTCGCCCTGCGTGGTGCCGACGCCCACCGTGTAGACGCGGATACCGCGCTCGGCCGCCATCTTGGCCGCGTCCATCGGGTCGGGCCCGGTCGTTCTCTGGCCGTCGGTAAGCAGGATCACCGCCGCCGAGTTGTACGAACCCGCCGGCACCGGCGTGAAGTCCTTCTTCGGGTCCTTGTCGCCGAGCATGCGCGGCATGTTGCGCTGGCCGGTGATCTGCTGGATGTCGATGCCGGCTTCGGGGAACAGCGTCGCCAGCGACAGCACGATGCCGCTGCCGATGGCGGTGCCGCGCTGGAGCTGGAAGCGGTCGATCGCGGCGATCACGTCGTCGCGGCTGTGGGTCGGCGCCTGCACCACGGCGGCGGTGCCGGCGAACGAGACGACGCCGACGCGGACCTCGCGCGGCAATTCGTTGACGAAGGTCTTCGCGGCCTCCTGCGAAGCCACCAGCCGGTTCGGCTTGACGTCCTCGGCGCGCATGCTGCCGGAAACGTCCATCGCCAGGATGATGGTCCGTTCGGCCATCGGCAAGGTGATCAGCGCGGTCGGCCGCGCCATCGCCAGCATCAGCGTGGCCAGCGCCAGCAGCAGCAGCAGCGGCGGCACGTGCCGGCGCCAGGTCGGCCCCTTGCCGAGCGCCTGCCGGGCGAGCGCGATGCTCGCCAGCCGTACGGTGCTCTTGCGCCGCTTCTTCAGCACCCAGAAGTACAGCAGCACCAGTATCGGCAATGCCGCCAGCACCCACAGCATGTTCGGCCATTGAAAGCTCACGCCGCCTCCCTTTGGCGCAGATGTGCCGGCAGCCGCGGCGACGCCTTCAGCCGCGCGCGCTGGCGGCGCAGGTCGAAGAAGCGCATCAGCGCTTCGAGCAGGTCGTCGTCGGTTGCGAGTTCCAGCGTGTCGGCCCCCGATCGGGCAAGCGCGTCGCGCAAGGCGGCCTCCTGCTCATCGGCGATCTTCGCGTAGCGTTCGCGAAAGCCGGGGTCGGCGGCGTCGATCAGCAACTGCTCGCCGGTTTCGGCGTCTTCAATCGTCACCAGGCCGACGTCAGGCAGCGCCATCTCGGCCGGGTCGAACAAGCGCACCGCGATCACTTCGTGCCGCCGGCTTAAGCGCGCCAGCGCTTCGTGCCAGCCGGGCGCGCTGATGAAATCGGAGACGACGAAGACCAGCGAGCGGCGCTTGATCATGCCGTCTGCCGCCTGCAGCAGATCGGCCAGCGCGGTGCCACCGGCCGGCCCGGCGGGCGGCCGGCGCATGCGCTGGAGCAGGTTCAGCACGTGCAGCCGGCTGGCGCCGGGCGGCAGCACGAATTCGACCTTGTTGCCGTAGAACAGGGCGCCGACCCGGTTGCCGCGGCGCGTGATCACGCGTGCCAGCGCGCCGACGAAGCCGCTGCTGACCGCCAGCTTGGTGGTCTCGCCGGAGCCGAAGTCGACGCTGCCCGACAGGTCGAGCAGGAACCAGGCGCTGAGATCGCGGTCCTCGATGAACTGGCGCACGTAGGGCTGCTGCAGCCGCGCGGTGACGTTCCAGTCGATGTGGCGCACGTCGTCATGGTGCTGGTATTCGCGCAGGTCGGCGAGGTCGACGCCGGCGCCGCGCATCAGGGTGCGGTAGTCGCCCTGCAACAGGCCGTCGAGACGGCGGATCACCGTCCACTCGAGCCGGCGCAGCGCGTGTTCGGCGGATTCAGGCATTGGAAGGGCCGTCGAAACGCGGGTGGGCCAGCGGCTTGTCGGGCGGCGGAATCTTCTTCATCACCCGCTGCACCAAAGCGTCGGCGGTGATGCCTTCGGCCAATGCTTCGTAGCTGACGACCAGCCGATGGCGCATCACGTCGGGCACCATCGAGGTCACGTCCTCGGGCAGCGCGTAGCGGCGGCCGCGCAGCATGGCCAGCGCCCGCGCGCCTTCGATCATGCCGATCGTCGCCCGCGGGCTGGCACCGTAGGTCAGGTACTTGGCGATGTCGGCCAGCTCGTACTTGCCGGGGTTGCGCGTGGCGCTGACCAGCTTCACCGCGTATTGCAGCAGCGCCGGGTCGACGTAGATCGCGCGGCATTCGCGCTGCAGGCTGGCGAGCTGGAAGGTGTCGGCCACCGCGTTGACCTCGACCGCCGGCCCGGTGACGCGCTGGGCGATGACGAATTCTTCTTCCTCGGTCGGGTAGTCGACCAGCACCTTCATCATGAAGCGGTCGACCTGCGCCTCCGGCAGCGGATACGTGCCTTCGGTCTCGATCGGGTTCTGAGTGGCCATCACGACGAACGGGTCGGGCACCTTGTGCGTCTCGCCGGCGATCGTGACCTGGTGTTCCTGCATCACTTCGAGCAGCGCACTCTGTACCTTGGCTGGCGCACGGTTGATCTCGTCGGCGAGCAGCAGGTTGGCGAACACCGGCCCGAGCGAGGTGCCGAACTCGCCCGTCTTCTGGTTGTAGATGCGGGTGCCGACCAGATCGGCCGGCACCAGGTCGGGGGTGAACTGGATGCGCTTGAAGCTGCCGCGTACCGCGCGCGCCAGCGTCTTGATGGTCAGCGTCTTGGCCAGCCCCGGCACGCCTTCGACGAGCAAGTGCCCTTGCGCGAGCAGGGCGACCAGCACGCGTTCGAGGAAGCGGTCCTGGCCGACGACGACTCGTTTGACTTCGTAGAGCACGCGCTCCATCAAGGTGGCGGTGGTTTCGGCGTTGTCGGTGCTCATGGGTGGTCTGGATCCGGGGTCTAGAACGGTGGCATGCCGACCGCCGAGGCGGCGTTTTCGATCGGCACCGCGAATCCGATGCCGATGAAGGTGCGCTGCTCCGACGGGTTGAGGATGGCGGTGACGATGCCGACGACATGGCCGTCCATCGTGACCAGCGGACCGCCCGAATTGCCCGGGTTGGCGGCGGCGTCGAACTGGATCAGGTTGGTCAGCGTGCGTTCGCCCTGCTCGGAGCGGAACTCGCGCTTCAGCCCCGAGACGACGCCGTAGCTCACCGACGGGCCGATGCCGAACGGGTGGCCGACGGCGATGACGTGGTCCCCCGGGCGCAGGTCGGACGTGCTGCGCATCGTGGCGGCTTCGAGGTCGTCGGGCAGGGTCGTCGCCTTCAGCACCGCGAGGTCGTTCTCGGGCTGCGCACCGACCACCTGGGCTTCGGACTCCAGCCCGTTGGCGAACCTCACGCGCACCTTCTTCGCACCCCAGACGACGTGCAGGTTGGTCAGGATGGTGCCGTTGTCGACGATCACGACGCCGGTGCCCAGGCTGCGCTCCATCGCCCGGTCTTCGGCAGATTTTTTCGAGTTGTCTTCGCCGGTGTCCTTGTCGTCCATCAGGCCGATCACGCGGACCACCGACGGCGCGATCGCTTCGTAGGCCTTGGCGGCGGCCGACGGCAGCGGCTCCTTCTCCAATGACTGGCGGACCGCCGCGTCGATATCGTCCTGGGTGATGAGGCGTTGCCCCGGCCGCAGGCCGAGCACGGCGAACATCAGGGCAATAGCCAGCAGCGCGCCGGCGGCGCCCCACAGCGGCGAACGATGGCGGGCGAGCCAGCCGCGCCAGCGCGACCGCGGCGGGCTTGGCGGGCTCGGCGCAGACGCCTCGGCTGGCGGCGGCTCGGCGGCCGCGGGGCGGCGCGATCGGCTGTAAAGCGGTGCCTTGCTCATGGAGAAGAGTCCTGCGCCCGGATCGGAAACACAGTATCACGTTGCGGCAGCCGATGCACATCCTGTGCCTCATCATCGCGGGATGTGGATCGACTCGCACTGCCACCTCGATGCGCCCGAGTTCGACGCCGACCGCGATGCCGTGGTCGCACGCGCACGCGCCGCCGGTGTCGGCACGTTGGTGCTGCCCGCGGTGGAGGCAGGCAATTTCGATGCCGTGCGCGAACTGGCGCACCGGCATGGCGGCGCCTACGCCTTGGGAATCCACCCGCTGTTCGTCGGCCGGGCCGCCGACGAAGACCTGGCCCGGCTGGCCGACGAGCTGGCGCGCCGGCGCGGCGATGCGCGGCTGGTGGCGGTGGGCGAGATCGGCATCGATCATTTCATCCCGGGCCATGACCACGATCGCCAGCAGCGCTTCTTCGTGGCGCAACTCGAGCTCGCGCGCGACGCGGGCCTGCCGGTGATCGTGCACGTGCGCCGCTCGGCCGACACCTTGCTGCACGGGCTGCGCCGCGTCGATGTGGCCGGCGGCATTGCGCATGCTTTCAACGGCAGCCGCGTCCAGGCCGACCTGTTCGTCGAGCGCGGCTTCAAGCTCGGCTTCGGCGGCGCGATGACCTTCGAGCGCGCGTTGCAGATCCGCCGGCTCGCGGCCACATTGCCCGAGGCGGCGCTGGTGCTGGAGACCGATTCGCCCGACATCCCGCCGCACTGGCTGTACCGCAGCGCTGCCGAGCGCGCCGCCGGCCAGCAGAGCCGCAACGAACCGGGCGAGCTGCCGCGCATCGCGCAGACCCTGGCCGGGCTGCGCGGCTGGACGCTGGCGCAGACGGCGGCAGTCACCTCGGCCAACGTGCGGGCCGCGCTGCCGCGGCTGGCGGCGCTGCCGGACATGGCGCCGGACCTGCCGCCGGACATGGCGCCGGACATGCAATGAGCGAACGGCTTCTCGGCCTGCCGCCGGTCATCGGCCGCAACACCCGGCTGCTGATCCTCGGCAGCTTTCCCGGCGCTGCCTCGCTGGCCGCGGGCGAGTACTACGCTCACCCGCGCAATCACTTCTGGCCGATCCTGTCCATGATCTGGGGTATCGACCTGCACGCGCTGGCCTACCCGCAGCGCCTGGCCGAGGTCGAGCGCCGCGGCCTGGGCTTGTGGGACATCTACCTGAGCTGCCTGCGCGACGGCAGCCTGGACACCGCGATCGAGGAGGCCGAGCTGAACGACCTCGCCAGCCTGCGCCGGCGCGCCCCGGCGCTGCACGGCGTGGCCCACAACGGCGGCGAATCGGCGCGCGCGATGCGCCACATCGCGGCCCTCGGCTTTCCCGTGCACCGGCTGCCGTCGACCAGCCCGGCCAACGCGAGCTGGTCGTTCGAGCGCAAACTGGCCGCCTGGCGCGCGGCCTTCGCCGCCAACGGCATCGAATGAAGACCATGCCCGACGTCACCGTCAGCGAATCCGACGGCGTTCGTTTCCTGCACCTGGGCTCGATCTGGGTCCAGGGCGCGATGCGGATCCGCAAGCCGCAGGTGGTCGAGCTCGAATACGTGCAGCGCATGCTGGCCAGCCTGCTCTGGCTGCCCGCCGAGCAGATCGGCGAGGGCCGCGCGGTCCAGCTCGGCCTCGGCGCCGGCGCGATCACGCGCTTTACGCACAAGGCCTTGCGGATGCCGACGACGGTGGTCGAACTCAACCCGCAGGTGGTCGACATCTGCCGGGCCTGGTTCCACCTGCCGGCCGAGGTCGAGGTGGTGCTCGGCGACGCCGGCCGCTGGCTGCGTGAACAAGCCGAGCCGCAGAGCGTGCAGCTCTTGCACATCGACCTCTACGACCAGGAAGCCGCCGCGCCGGTACTCGACGACGAAGCCTTCTACGCCGACGCGCGGCGGGCGCTGGCCGACGACGGCGTGATGAGCGTCAACCTGTTCGGCCGCGACGCCAGCTTCGAGCGCAGCGCCGAGCGCATCGCCGCGGTCTTCGGCGCGCAGCGCGTCTGCAGCCTGCGGCCCACACGCGAAGGCAACACGGTCGTGGTCGCGGCGCGCGACGCCGCGCTGCCCGAGCGCGAGACGCTGATCGAGCGCGCCGCGGCGCTGGAGGCCCGCTTCGGCGCCTACGGCTTGCCGGCGCGTAAGTGGCTGCGCATGCTGCGGCCGTGGTCTAGTACAACTGCCGAATGAAAAGCACACCCCCGATCGGCCGCCTCGACTGGCACGCCATGCTCGACTGGCTGCGCGACGACGGCTTGATCAGCAGCGAAGACGCCGAGCGCGTGACGCGCCGCTTCGGTGCCGGCGCCTCCCGCTTGCACGCGCTGGTGCGGCTGGGCGGCGCCGGGCTGGTGCGCGCGGGCAGCAGCAAGCCGCTCGACACCGAAGCGCTGACCGAATGGCTGGCCGGGCGCGCCAAGCTCGCCTACCTGCGAATCGACCCCTTGCGCGCCGACGTCGGCCGGGTCGCCGACGTGATGAGCGTGCACTACGCCGAGAGCCGGCGCGCGCTGCCGCTGACGGTGACGACGGCCGAGGTGACGATCGCCACCGCCGAGCCCTTCGACGTGGCCTGGGTCAGCGAGATCGAAGCCCACACCCGGCGCAGCGTGCGGCTGGTGGTCGCCAACCCCGAAGACGTGCGCCGCTACACGACCGAGTTCTATGCGCTGGCGCGCTCGGTGCGGGCGGCGCAGAAGAGCGGCGAGGCCTCGGCCAGCGCCAGCTTCGAGCAGATCGTCGAACTTGGCAAGACCAACAAGCTGCTCGACGCCAACGACCAGGGCGTCGTGCAGGTCGTCGACTGGCTGTGGCAGTACGCCTTCGACCAGCGCGCCAGCGACATCCACCTCGAGCCGCGGCGCGAGATGGGGGCGATCCGCTTTCGCATCGACGGCGTGTTGCACACGGTCTACCAGGTGCCGCTGACGGTGATGAACGCGATGACCGCGCGCATCAAGCTGCTCGGCCGGATGGACGTGGTCGAGAAACGCCGGCCGCTCGATGGCCGCATCAAGACCGTTCGCCCCGACAGCGCCGACAAGGCCGGCGGCGAGGTCGAGATGCGGCTGTCGACGATGCCGACCGCGTTCGGCGAGAAGATGGTGATGCGCATCTTCGACCCCGAAACGGTGGTCAAGAGCGTCGAAGCGCTCGGTTTCGGCGCCCACGAGGCCGCGGCCTGGCAGACGCTGATCGCGCGTCCGCACGGCATCATCCTCGTCACCGGGCCGACCGGCAGCGGCAAGACGACGACCTTGTATTCGACGCTGAAGTCGCTCGCCAACGACGAGGTCAACGTCTGCACCATCGAAGACCCGATCGAGATGATCGAGCCGTCTTTCAACCAGACCCAGGTCCACAGCGCGATCGACATGGGCTTCGCCGAAGGCCTGCGCGCGCTGATGCGGCAGGACCCGGACATCATCATGGTCGGCGAGATCCGCGACCTGGCGACCGCCGAGATGGCGATCCAGGCCGCGCTGACCGGCCACCTCGTCTTCAGCACCTTGCACACCAACGACTCGGCCGGTGCGATCACGCGGCTGGCCGACCTCGGCGTGCCGCCGTACCTGATCGCGGCCACCGTGATCGGCGTGCTCGCGCAGCGGCTGGCGCGCACGCTGTGCCCAGCGTGCAAGGCGCGCGACGAGACGACCACCCGCGAGGCGCTCGACGAGATGGCGAAGCCGTGGCGGCTGTCGGGCGGCGTGCGGCCGTACAAGCCGGTCGGCTGCTTGGAGTGCCGCCACACCGGCTACCGCGGCCGCGCCGGGCTCTACGAGCTGCTGGTGATGAGCGATGCCGCGCGCGCCGCGGTCCACCCGAACCTGGACGCTGTCGCGTTGCGCCGGCAGGCGGTGAAGGACGGCATGCGCCCGCTGCGCCTGGCCGGCGCGATGAAGGTCGCCGAAGGGCTGACGACTATCGAGGAAGTGCTGCGCAGTACGCCGGGCTTGGGCTGACGCAACTGACGCCCGCCTTACGTGGAAACCACATCTGAGGCCGGGCAACGCCTGCCTAGAATGCGCCGCAACCACGCTCGGAGGAGACATACCTTGAAAATCAAGAGCCAGAAGGACTTCTGGTCCGGCCTCATGTTCATCGTCACCGGCGTCGCGTTCGCCTGGGGCTCGACCAACTACAGCTTCGGCGCTTCGGCGCGGCCCGGCCCGGCTTATTTCCCGTTCGGCCTGGGCATCCTGATGGCGATCCTCGGCGGCATGGTGCTGTTCAAGGCGCTGACGATCGAAGTCGAAGGCGGTGACCCGATCGGCAAATGGGCCTGGCGCCCGCTGTTGATCATCAACGGCGTCGTGTTCCTCTTCGGCTGGGCGCTGCCGCATCTGGGCATGTGGATATCGCTGCCGATTCTCGTCATCGGCTCGGCGCTGGCCGGCGACGAGTTCCACTGGAAAGACGGGCTCATCAACGCCATCGTGCTGACCGCCGGCAGCTGGGTCATCTTCATCTGGGGCCTGAAGCTGACGATTCCGCTCTGGCCTTCTTTCATGGGCGGCTGAGGAGACGACGATGGACTTGCTCAACAATCTCGCACTCGGCTTCGGCGTTGCCTTCACGCTGACCAACCTGCTGTACGCGTTCGGCGGCGCGGTGCTCGGCACCTTGATCGGCGTGCTGCCCGGCCTCGGGCCGGTGGCCACGATCGCGATGCTGCTGCCCAGCATCTACGCGCTCGACGCGACGCCGGCGCTGATCATGCTGGCCGGCATCTACTACGGCGCCCAGTACGGCGGCTCGACGACCGCGATCCTGATCAACGTGCCCGGCGAATCGAGCTCGGTCGTGACCGCGATCGACGGCTACCAGATGGCCCGCCAGGGCCGCGCCGGCGCCGCGCTGGCGGCCGCCGGCCTCGGCTCGTTCTTCGCCGGCTGCGTCGGCACGATCATCATCGCCGCGTTCGCCCCGCCGCTCACCGAGCTGGCCTTCAAGTTCGGCCCGGCCGAGTACTTCTCGCTGATGGTGCTGGGGCTGATCGGCGCGGTCGTGCTGGCCTCGGGCTCGCTGGTGAAGGCGATCGCGATGATCCTGCTCGGCCTGCTGCTCGGCCAGATCAACACCGACGTGATCTCGGGTGTGCCGCGCTTCAGCTTCGACATTCCCGAGCTGACCGACGGCATCGGCTTCGTCGCCATCGCGATGGGCGTGTTCGGCTTCGGCGAGATCATCGCCAACCTGGGCATGCCGGCCGAGCACCGCGAGGTCTTCACGAAGGACGTGAAGGGCCTGTGGCCGACCAAGCAGGACTTCATGAACGCCTGGCCGGCGGTACTGCGCGGCACCGCGCTGGGTTCGATCCTCGGCGTGCTGCCCGGCGGCGGTGCGCTGCTGGCGTCGTTCGCCGCCTACACGGTGGAGAAGAAGGCGCCGATGAAGCCCGGCGAAGTGCCGTTCGGCAAGGGCAACATCCGCGGCGTTGCCGGCCCCGAGAGCGCCAACAACGCCGGTGCGCAGACCTCGTTCATCCCGATGCTGACCCTGGGCATCCCGCCGAACGCGGTGATGGCGCTGATGGTCGGCGCGATGACGATCAAGGGCATCCAGCCCGGCCCGCAGGTGATGACGAGCAACCCGCAGCTCTTCTGGGGCCTGATCGCGTCGATGTGGGTCGGCAACCTGATGCTGGTGATCCTGAACCTGCCGCTGATCGGCATCTGGATCAAGCTGTTGACGGTGCCCTACCGCTTCCTGTTCCCGGCCATCATGTCGTTCTGCTGCATCGGCCTGTACACGCTGAACAACAGCAGTTTCGACGTCTACATGGGCGCACTGTTCGGGATGATCGGCTACGCGTTCTACAAGCTCGGCTGCGAGCCGGCGCCGCTGCTGCTCGGCTTCATCCTCGGGCCGATGATGGAAGAGAACCTGCGCCGCGCGCTGCTGCTGTCGCGCGGCAACTGGGGCACCTTCATGACGCGGCCGCTGTCGGCGGGCTTGCTGATCGCGGCGCTGCTGATGATCGTCGTCGTGATGTTGCCGTCGATCAAGGCCAAGCGCGAAGAAGCCTTCGTGGACGCCGACTAAGGGCCCGGCCTGGCACTCCCCACCGCACTCGCTCCTCTCCAAGGCCCCGTCTTCCGGGGCCTTTGGTTCGCCTGGCTGGCGGCCAACATGACGATGTGGATGAACGACGTCGCGGCCGCCTGGCTGATGACGACGCTCACCCCGAGCCCGGTGATGGTGGCACTGGTCCAGACCGCATCGACCCTGCCGGTCTTCCTGCTCGGGCTGCCGAGCGGCGCGCTGGCCGACATCGTCGATCGCCGGCGCTACTTCGCGCTGACCCAGCTCTGGGTCTCGGTCAACGCGCTGCTGATCGCCGGGCTGGCCTTGGCCGGCGCGCTGAACGCACCGCTGCTGCTGGTGCTGACCTTCATCAACGGCATCGGCCTGGCGATGCGCTGGCCGGTGTTCTCGGCGATCGTCCCCGAACTCGTCACGCGCGAACACCTGCCGGCGGCGCTGGCACTGAACGGCATCTCGATGAACCTGTCGCGGGTGGTCGGGCCGATGGTCGCCGGCGCCTTGCTGGCCAGCGCCGGCACCGCCTGGGTCTTCGTGCTCAACGCCGTGCTCGCCGGCGTGGCCTTCGTCCTGATACTGCGCTGGCGCTCGGTGCCGCGCGCCAGCGCCTTGCCCGGCGAGCGTTTCGTCGGTGCGATGCGCGTCGGCCTGCAGCATGTGCGCCAGTCGCCGCGCATGCGCTCGGTGATCGTTCGCGTGTTCCTGTTCTTTCTGCAGACCAGCGCCTTGCTCGCGCTGCTGCCGCTGGTCGCGCGCCAGTTGCACGGCGGCGGGCCGGGCATGTTCACGTTGCTGATGGCCTGCATGGGCAGCGGGGCGATCACCGCCGCCTTGCTCTTTCCGCGCTGGCGCCGGCACTTCGACCGCGACCAGTTCGTCAGCTACGGGACCCTGGTCCACGCCGCGGCCACCGCGCTGGTCGCGCTGGTTCCGGAGATCTGGGTCGCGGTGCCGGCGATCTTCGTCGCCGGCATGGCCTGGATCTCGACCGCCAACACGCTGGCAATGGCCGCCCAGCTCGCATTGCCGAACTGGGTGCGCGCGCGCGGCATGTCGATCTACCAGATGGCGCTGATGGGCGGTACCGCCTTCGGCGCGATGCTGTTCGGCAAGGTCGCCGACCTGTACAGCGTGCCGGCCGCGGTGCTGGTGGCGGCTGCGTTCGGCGTGCTGGCGCTGCCGCTCGCAAGGCGCTCGTCGGTCGAAGGCCCCGAGGTCGACCACCGGCCGGCGCCGGCGCGCAGCGCGCCCGAGCCGGCGATCGAGATCGGCCCCGACGAAGGCCCGGTGATGGTGACCGTCGAATACCTCGTCGACCCGGCGCAGGCTGCCGATTTCGCCGCCGTGATGCAACTCACCCGCGCTGCCCGGCTGCGCCAGGGCGCGCTGTCTTGGGGCCTGTTCCGCGACACCTCGGTGCCGGGCCGCTACGTCGAACACTTCATCGACGAGAGCTGGGTCGAGCACCAGCGCCGGCTCGAACGCTTCACCGCCGCCGACGCCGAACTGCGCGAGCGCCGGCTGGCCTTTCACCACGGCACCGAGCCGCCGCTGCTGCGCCGCTACGTCGCCGATTCGAGCGAAGCCCGGCCGCGGCATTGATCGGGCTCGCGCGGCACGAATCGGCACGATCGGCACAATCGGCACCCATGAGATTCGATCCGCGCCGCTCCGGCGCTGCTGTGTGAGCGTGGCCGCCGCTGCGCCGGCGCCGCCGCTGTGGCGTGGCCTGGCGCTGGCCGGCGCCGGCTCGATCGCCTTCTCGGGCAAGGCGATCATCGTCAAGCTGGCCTACCGGTACGGCGTCGACCCGGTCACGCTGATCATGTACCGGATGCTCTTCGCGCTGCCGCTGTTCGCGCTGCTGGCGTGGTGGGCCGGGCGGGGGAAGCCGGCGCTGACGCGGCGCGACCTCGTGGTCGTCTGCGGCCTCGGCTTCTCGGGCTACTACCTGGCGAGTTTTCTCGACTTCGCCGGGCTGCAGTACGTCAGCGCCAGCCTCGAGCGGCTGATCCTGTACCTGAACCCGACGCTGGTGCTGCTGCTCGGCGTGCTGCTGTTCAAGCGCCGGGTCTCGGCGCAGCGGCTGCTGGCGCTGGCCGTCAGCTACGTCGGCGTGCTGCTGGTCTTCGGCCATGAGCTGTCGTTCAGCGGCGCGCAGACGGCGCTCGGCGCCGCGCTGGTGTTCGGCAGCGCGGCCAGCTACGCCGTCTACCTGGTCTACAGCGGCGAAGAGGTGAAGCGGCTCGGTGCCCTGCGCCTGACGGGCCTGGCCAGCAGCGTGGCCTGCGCGTTGTGCCTGCTGCAGTTCGTGCTGCTGCGGCCGCTGTCGGCCGCCGCGGTGGCGCCGGCGGTGGTCTGGCTGTCGGTGCTGAACGCGACCCTGTGCACGTTCGCGCCGGTGCTGTTGGTGATGATGGCGGTCGAACGGCTGGGCGCGTCGCTGACCGCACAGACCGGCATGATCGGCCCGCTGTCGACAGTCATGATGGGCGTGCTGATCCTCGGCGAGCCGTTCAACGGCTGGGTTGCCGCCGGCACGGCGCTGGTGCTGGTGGGGATCTGGCTGCTCGCCCGCGCGCGCTGAAACCGACACATTCGAAAGGAGCGAAATGGACCTCGGACTGGAAGGGAAATGGGCACTGGTCTGCGCGGCCAGCAAAGGCCTCGGCAAGGGCTGCGCGGCGGCGCTGGTGCAAGAAGGCGTCAACGTCGTCGTCACCGCCCGCGGTGCCGACATGCTGCAGGCCACCGCCGACGAGTTGCGTGCGCTGAATCCTGCGGTGCAGGTCATCGCGGTGGCCGGCGACATCACCAGCGAGGGCGGCCGCGCCGCCGCGCTGGCCGCCTGCCCGCAGGTCGACATCCTCGTCAACAACGCCGGCGGCCCGCCGCCGGGCGACTTTCGCGATTGGGACCGCGAGACCTGGATCAAGGCGCTCGACGCCAACATGCTGGCCCCGATCGCGCTGATCAAGGCCACCGTCGACGCGATGGCCGAACGCGGCTTCGGGCGCATCGTCAACATCACCTCGGCGGCGGTGAAAGCGCCGATCGACATCCTCGGGCTG
>Ga0307513_10002365_pt1 | contig 26215 bp, 22 predicted proteins | sample 15_EM_MG_FD_202174 | JGI IMG/M metagenome (GOLD analysis project Ga0307513, IMG submission 202174) | Populus trichocarpa ectomycorrhiza microbial communities from riparian zone in the Pacific Northwest, United States - 15_EM | ecosystem: Host-associated > Plants > Roots > Unclassified | place...
TTTGAGTCTCTCTTCCAACACTTCGTGGACCTTGGCGAGTAGATCGCTGTAGAGCATGTCAGGGAACTGGGATTGGAGGTCGGACTCGACGGATATGAACGCATCAAGAGCATCACGGCGCGTCCAGGCTTCAGATTCGGGGTATTTAGTGAGAAGAGGCTGGAGGGCGTTATATAGACCCTTTTCCCAATCCTATTTTCAGGAGGATCAACCCCTTCTTCGTTAGAAACTTTGCAAAGGGCTCAACAATGGAAGCGCACCGCGAGGGTACCGTAGACGTCGAAGATGAGTACTTTGTGGTCTGTGAGCTTGGACATAGCGAGCAATTGGCTAAATCTTATTTACGCGATGTGGTTTATGGCCACGAAGAGAGGTTGAGGTTTCAATTTTATCTTATCTCTTTATCTCGTCTTATCTATCGACAACCGGGCCGCCCTTTCCAGCCAATCAACCATCCAATTCTTTCTTCAAACTATGCCGGCCAATAAATTATTGAGTGGATTATTGACTCATCTGACCTCCCAACGTACGTGCTGCTCTCCAGTTGGTCTGATCAGGATCTCAAAGAGTTCATCTCTTGCGGGCGGAAGCTACCGGTGCAACTCGAAAAAGCAAGAGGTCATGGTTGGACTAAGACCAGACTCGAGGCGAGTCGAATTCTTGGTGCTAGGGCTAAAATAAGGAGAAAATATGGATAGAATAATATCAATTTCATGCATTCTCTAGATTTTTCCCCCTCAGTTCTTCTACTGTACTTTCCCTCTAATTTGAACCGCTAGTCAGGAACCTACATCGAGCTATAATAATCCTTTCACAATTAGTAACTTTAGGCTAACACGTGGAACCACAGAATTTATGACCTTGTTTGGAGAATTACATCACTTTGGTCACCTTCGGAAAATATTCAGATACCTATCCCTGTTCCTAATTGTTAATTTATCCTCTGTAACCTGTCTTTGCTGGATTCCAACAGTTCTCTAAACAGATGAGAGACTGGCAGTAACAAGGCAGTAAAGTAATTACCAACTCGAATCTTCGTGCTTAATTGTGACGACTGTGCCCGAATCCCGCTTTGACTCCGATATGTAAGTTGGTCGGTGATCGATGATCAGCGACCGGGCGCTTCCCTGGGCGCTTCTCCCGGCCCTTCTTTAATCAACCGGTTTTTTTTCAACTGACGCTGGCCCAATAACCAAGCCATTCTGACGTCTAGGATGATTTGAATTTATCTGGCATCACAGCCGTAATTTAACGACTCAACTTCAGCGGTCCCAGCACTTTTCTAGATCAACAGTACAGGGCACATATATCGAAGACTGTCTAGAAGAGACCATCTTTCAATGCCAGACCAATGCCAATTGCATACCAGTTGTCGCTTCGCACGTTGTCTCGCCAAAGATATTTAGAATTGTCAGAAAGCCGTTATAAAGCAGTATAAATGGATCGGTTGCCATGGGGGTGGTACGCATAAAAGCGTTTCCAACTGCGCAGAACTTACGTCAAATTCTACCCGAGAGTTCATCCCCCAAGGATCATATCGTTTCACAGAGCAGCCGGCCGGCCGTCAGAAATGGACCAATAATAAGAATTATTTGACTGCGTACTGGTTTTATTTGTGAAAGAACTCAGAGGGGAAGAGCAAAATTCGGAGATGAGGGATCATCCTTAGCGGTTCTATTTAACCTGTTTACATACCTGAAGCAGGCCAGTCGCAGCATCAAGGCACTTATACAAATTTTTGCGGGTAATCACGAATGAGTTAGGTGGCGAAATGCGTATGCACAAAGGAGCGATACGTTCACCCTACGCACTGGATTTATAAAGTGACCCTGGGTCCAATTTTTTTCGACCTCAGGTCCTCACCGCTCACCGCTCGGCCAATACATAGTCCAGCAATTTTTTCGCATCAATCGTGCCTGAGCAAACCTGAGCGCGTGATTGGGGCCATCGAGATCATTACAGGGGCTAAAATCTATGAAACGAAACCAAAAATGAATGAAAAAGTCAAGGAAAAAAACAAATGGAATTGTGGGGGATAGCGGTTTCAGCCTCAACTTGAAGGGTATGTGCCAAAATAAGCGCCGTAAACTCCGAGATTAAACCAGATTAAACTTGGTGTCGCGTGACTCCGCAAGCACGGATCAAAGTCATTGCATGGACATTGATTGACATGTACTGACAGGTTAGTACCGGTTACTTAGTATGTAGTACCTAATTATGTACTTACGGGCAGGGGCCTCCGACAGGCTGCCGTACTTATTCATTGCCATATGTATTGGCTCCAACAATTTGGTAAACAAAATGAATCATCAGCCCTTTTCTTGATGGTGGCAAGATGGTGGGTAAATCTTGCAACACTCGGCCTGTCCTATGTTATCGGATTCACTGGATGCGAATGCATCAGCTTGCTTTCACCCCACTAACTCACAGTAAAGTCCTGTAACAAGGCCGTCCTTTCCATGAAGCTACCCACACAAAACCTCCTTGCATGGGAAGGTGCGTTATTTCAATTTCTTCACATTCATCATGTACTTACATTTGTTCGGAAAAGTATGCGTGACATTGTTTCACCTCCTCGTACTCGGGCTTACCTTTCTCCGCCTTATTCATCGATGGCAAACCAGGCAAATGTGGTGGGACGACTATGGCGCGTTGGTATGCCTAGTGGTGGATGTTCTATTTGTCATTCTCATGTGGCTGAGATTCAGAGGCGGAGGTGAGAATTCCTGATTCGTACCCAACCAAGACCAACAAATGCTTTCTAGCTGCTGGTATAACTGAACCCAAGTTTGAAGGCTTCGTTTACTCAGCTTGGTTTAATTCGGTGTTTAGCTGGGCCGTCATCTGGTAACTTGTCAAATTTTCATTCATCCCTTAAGTAAATTGACATCACGCTCTGGCAGGGGATCACGTTTCAGCCTCTCATTGTCAATCGCGAGGATATTTCCCGAAAAGAGCATCTGCAGAAAATTTTCATTTGGTCTATCGATTGCATTCTTCCTGAGCTATGTCGCAGTAATTCTTGGCACGGCCTTAGCATGCAAATCGACAGAGGGAGCATGGTATGACCTAAATTTCAAGCGCAAAAGTTGCCTCAAGCAGCCCGGTGGGCGTGTCGTCGCTTGGTTGTCCACCGTGGCCTTGGATTTCTCTGCCGATATACTTTTGGTAGTAACTCCTCTGGTCATGCTGTGGAAAGTTAAACTTCCAAAGAAGGAACGTCGCCTCATCCTTGCCCTTTTTGCATCCAGCGTCGTTTCCCTGCTTTCGTCAATAACTTTCATGGTCATTTGGTTCTTTACGGTCGACCAAGGAGTGGACTCACTTATACTTGTGTCGATGTTTGGGTTGCTTCAGGTTAGCCATCCACAAATTGATTCAATTATAAGAAGTGTTAACTTCCTCCGATTTCTAGGCTGCCATCCTCCTTTTAACTTGTAACCTCCTCGTAGTTACGATGCTCGTCTATCGCTTCATCCTGCGAAAATCCGAGGACAATGACCATGCGTCCAGGCCGTCATCACCCCCGGTTACTACTCACCACCAACCCACTTCCAACAACAGCAATGCTGACGAGAAATTGAACGTAGACTCTTTGTCCTTGACCACCATCTACGACACGTTTTCTAGAGTATCTTCGGCTCCTCCAACCACCACATCCTCCTTTCAAGATCCAGCGCCATTGTCAGCTTCTTACATCATTCGAGAGGGAGAGACAGGGTCTTCCTCACAGATGACTGGTTCATCCTGGAATTTTTCAAGCAAGAGTTCAGGTGCTTCATGATCGAACGCAAAGGCTTATATCGCCAACCTCGGCCCAAACTAATATGTACATCAGGATAATTCACATTCAGGATACTACTTTCTATCACCTTCATATAACAGATAAGTATGTGACTGGTGGATGTGGATTTTCTGATGTACTACCAAGTATCGGTTCTCGTCACATGGAAAGGCTTGATTTCCCTGTTGGTGGGTGCGTGGGGAGCTGGGGTTGGGGTTGAAATGGGCGTACAAATTCGTTGGGATACGTGACATGGTGGACTGGTAGGTAAAATGCGTCACAATTACAAGAACCAGAGCGAAACGAAGGCAAATCTGGCAGGTGGCTATGCGATCAAGAGCAAACGGAGGGGTTTCGCTAATGGTAGACTAGAGAAGCCACTACAATCATGCAGGATCAATGTGAAGAATATTTTATGGAGCCCCCAAAACACTAGATTAGCACGGAGAAGACGGGTTCCTCTTCAGTGCTGACCAGTGGACCCAGGAAATAAGAACCAAGGCGAATGATTATGCTTTGAGCGTTTGATCATGGTAGGAGCCAGACGATTTCTCGTCCAAATTTTCATTTTCGAGTTGTCGAGCATGGGCAGCAGCTTGAATTTGCTCAGCGGCTTCGTCTCCGTCGAACAGGGCTGCGGTCTCCTCGAGGGTGCGGTTCTTAGTCTCAATGACGACTGTCGGAAAGAGAAGTGGTGGATTAGCGAGAAGAAAAGAGGAAGACATTCATCATATACGCACAGAACCAGAGGAAGACAGCCTCGAAGCACAACCAGATGACATAAACGAGGTAATATTTCCAGGCGATGGCATCTGGAGATATATGTTAGCACAAAGAGTAGGATACACGAGTGAATCTGGACGAACCAAGAGCAACAGGGTTGACATATTGATTAAAGATGAGCGATAGGGAAATGGAAAAGTTGAACACGGTGAAGCCCTTGGCACGGATTTGATAAGGAAGAATTTCGACAGTGTACGAAACGATGAGGGGGGTGAAAGCAAGATCGTAAGAGCCGTAGAACAAAAAGATAAACGCGATGACAGAATGGGCGGCACTCTTGTTTCCTGTGTGGGCGTAGACGGCCGAGCAGGCGGTTTGCAATGTGAAAAAAATGATCATGCCTATGACGGAGGTCATGAAGAGGACACGACGGCCAACCTTGTCAACAAGGGAGGAGGCGAGGAGAGCCCAGAACAAATTCCAGATTTGGAGGATACCATTAATCAGGAGCTGTATGGTGGGGTCCTCAATGCCGATGGTAATAAAAACCTTATTAAGGTAGTAAGAAACGAGACCGTTGCCGGACCATTGGGAGAAGAAGGCGAGGGCAATAATGATCCTCATACGGCGCCTATTTCCCGCAGTGGCGAAGAGATCCTTCCACCCAATGGTAGAGGCAACCTGACGGTCAAGATCGATGGCGGCTTTGATTTCCTCGAACTCGTACTTGACAAGGGGATCCTCTTCGTTGCCATCGGCGTGGTAATAGGCAAGGGTTTTCAAGGCTTGCTCACTGCGGCCTTTGCTAACCAACCAACGCGGTGATTCGGGGCAGAACCAAATGAGGGCCACTTGAAGGACCGATGGCAAGGCTTGGAGAGCGGAGGGGAGGCGCCACGCCCAGGTGTTGTGAATCTTAAATGAACCGAAGGTAGTCCAGGCGGCGCTATAAATTGGTCGGTTAATCACACAGCGTAGTTGGACGAAATGAGCAAACATACACAATAGCGCCTGAGTACCAGAGGGAGTTGTAGGTCGAGGTCAAGGGAGCACGGTACACGGGGTACGAGATCTCAGTGACTAACATGGGAGCGGAAACGGCAGCGAAGGTAAGGCCGAAACCAATGAGGAAACTAGAAGAAAACCATGAGATTAAATTCTAGTTGAAGGGAAATATGAGGAAACTTGCCGAGCACCGATAAACATGCCCACAGAGGTGGATGCTGTTTGAACGATTGTGGCGACACACATAATGGAAGCGCCAATGAAGATGGCAGGACGACGCCCAAGTCCATCTGCAAGGTAAGGCGAGATGGGGTAGGCAGCCAGGGAACCAATATTCTGGGTGGAAATGAGAACTTGCTTGGTTGGGGCAAAGGGATGCTTACTTGAATAGCGTTAAGCAGACCAAGCCTTCCACCAGTGGGTTTGTTGAAGTACTCGGCCCACTGGGTAAGGGATTGCAAACCGTTCATCATGCTTCCGTCGTAGCCATTCGTAGACGACGTAATGAGACTAGTCATTTTGAGCAAAAAATTCTGACGAATATGTTCCGTGGCTCACAGAAGTAGAATCCAGAAGTTGAGGAAAATGAGTCTTTAAGAACTGGGTAAGAGGATGGAAAACATCTCTAGTCGGAGAAAAGCATACCGCCTGTTGTTGTACCACTTTCTGTTGGGGTCAACGAGGTGACTATAAGCAAGGGTAGTGCGTGAGGTTTCGACAGGTCCTGCACCCATTGTAAATTTCGGAATTTGGGAGAAGTGGGAATCTGGTGGGATGGAGAGCGACCATTAAGTCAAATATTTATAACAGCACGATAGCTCGTAATCGCTCGACATGGGAAACATTGATTTTTCCAGAGGTACGCCGTAAGTTTCGAGTTCATTGCTTGGTGCAAGTGTGACAAAATTAAGAAACGCTGTTTACCGATCAGTCGCCACCACTTTCCTTTTTTGGATTCCATTCCAAGTTTTTGTTGTCCAAGCCCTCCCTCAAGTGCGTACTAAACATTAAATCACTGCTCTTTCGGACAACTCGTCACCCCGGAGGTCTGTTTCACACCCTAAAAAATTCAACGAGGTTCCTCCAGCTTTGGAGGGCCCGTCCGGATGGGTACTCGATCATCAGACCCCATGGGAGTTGTGGACTTGTCACTTCCCCCGATTTATTTCTCGACGCGTGCTACCAGTTCTTGTGGCCATTCTACCTATTCCTATCCATTCTATCTATTCCCATCCATACCCCGACAATGCCCCGCATAGCACGAACTTTCTAAGTATCTTAATCTCAACCCCAAATGAGTGAAACAAGCTCATGTTTCAAGAATAGTTTTCCCGTCGGTGTTTTCTTGTTTTGACAATGTGAGAACCACCGGCATCAAAAGGCCTTGCTCCCGATCCGTCGCCCCAACGACATGTGGGCAACGAAACATGGCCCATGTACTATTTTCACCTGCTGGTCGGCCAAACTCTACGCCAATTATAGCGCTCTCGGCAGCATGATTCTGATTGCGCCAGAAAAAGTGCCGCGAAGGAGCACGAAGGGCTTCAGCCTTATGAGGCACCCCGAGCTTTTCTCCGAATGGAAAGCGTCTAAATTATGGGATTGAGTATGATACAATTCCACGAGCAAAAATAGAGAGGCCCAGAGATCTGCAGATATGTACATACTGAACTAAAATCGCCTGAGCAAGTCCCGAGCATTAACATCTTTCGTGGCGACGGGAAGTTGGTCGGTGGTACTGGCATCGCGCAGCGACTCGACAGTTGGCGTCAAACTGCTGCCGCCGCTCCCACCCAGCTCAGTCTTCTTCTTTTTTCCAAAAGACATCCCCCAACTGCTTGCGAGATTCGCGAAGGCGTTAGTGGTCGTGGTCGTTACTATTGAAGGCGGCGTGGCAACAATGGAAGTCACCGATGGAGGAACAACAGTACTCTGCGAAGAACCGGACGCCAGAGGGGAAGCCCTCGGGGCTTGATGGGATGTCTTCCTTCGTCTACTCTGATTGTTCATCACGCTCGACATGGCGTCCGTGATCGACTCTTCAGGTGACGGGGTGACTGGAGACATAAAAGGATTGTCCGCTGAAGAAGGCGACGCTGCCATAACTTGGTCGGTGATAGCAGTCGTAGGGGCAGCCTTTGAGGGCTGGGAAGAGGCGACCGACCCCAGAGCAGGAATGCGCCCCACCGAAAACCTCGATGTGGTCGATAAGCGTGAAGAACGAGAACCCGGGCGTAAAGGCACAGGGGAGGGAATACTTGGAGTAATGTTATGATTCATAGGAATAGTATTAGTGCTTTGCGGTACCGATCCGGTATGAGGAGATGGAGAGGGTGGCGGTGGCGGTGAAAAGGGAGGCGAAGGACTTCTGTTGTTTTCAGGGGCTGGAGCTGGAGGATTTTCGGTAACCGGTGAAGCTTGAGCGAGAAGACGTGATAGAGAGGATGGCCGAGCGGTGGGTGAACTATTCGAGCGCCCTCGCACCGGGAACAAATGCGAATTAGGGTGCGTCACAAGAAACGTATCCTCGACTTCTCCTTCAGGTGGACCCGGTGGAAGGGCGGAAGGACTTAGTTTGGGTGGAAACACATCCTTTGGTTCATTACTCTCGCCAGAAGATATCTTTCTTGATGATAATCGCCGTTTGTTATGGGTGGGTTGCGTCCAATCTTCGACTTCCAGCATATAGTACTTGACGCCATCTCCTAAACCGTATGGGTTGCTTGATGGATCCTAATCAGGTGGATTACGGTCAGCATTACGGAGGAATGTCGTATCTCTGTCGAGGAACGCACTTTTTGATCAACGACACGTTCAGTGATAGATGTTATTCTGGCTACTATCCACTCGCGAGTCTTGAGCTGCTCGGCCAGATGACCAGTGGCTTGCAGAAAGTAATGGGGAAATGACACTGAAAATCCGAAGTGAGCTCAGGCGAAACTTCGGATCTTCAGAATAAATAGATTGACAACTGACCGTTGAAAGCTGCCCAGGGTTTACTAACTGAGTTGCGGGTGGGTAGAAATAGCGCAAGGTCACCTTTGGCGAAATTCCTGAACGAGATTTTGCCTTTGGATCGCTCCCGATACTCTTTACATTGCTTCTGCCACTTTCGGATAGTCGTGCCTGTCTTTGTCACAGCCTCCAAGAAATGATCATGATCAAACTCTCGGAGAATATCCAGGGCAGCAGTCGGATCGCCAGGATCGATAGGGGAAGGTTCGTCATGTTGCGCGATGACGTTGTGTCGAAACGATACAGAAAATGTTGATTCAGAGAGATTGTTTGAAGCACCATTGTGACGGGTAGAGTTCGGATGAATAGCGGTAGACTGGGCTGTATGAAGTGCTTTTACATGCGAATTCCGGAAGCTGATCGCGACGTCAAGGATCTGGGCTATGAGCCTATTGCTGTCCTCCATGCGAGTCTCGAAATCGTGCTGGGACGCACGTCCCGCTTTGAGGTCATCGCGCAGCAGCCGTTCGACATGTCGAGCTTCACGAAGCTCATGAGTGACCCGTTGCAATTCCTCTCGAAGCCCCACTGCGTCCGCGTTTGCCACCTCAAGGTCACCCCGCAGATCCTTCAGCTGCCTTTCGTTATGCCCCAGCACCGCCTGTAGCTCCGAAAACTGTCGGTCGAGCACCGCACGATCACCGTCGGCCTCAGCGATCTGATCACGAATAATCCTGTCATGCTCAGACGCCTGGGCCTTGAGCAGCTTATCCTTCTCCTCGCTCGCCTTCTTCAGAGCATGAACCACGTCCTCGCTCTCCGAACGCGCCGCCTGGATCTGGATCTCCAAATCCTCTCCTCTCGCCCGAGCCTCCTCCAAGTGCCTCAAGCTATTCGTCTGCTCCTCCAGCAAATTATTAACCAGGTCCGCATTCTTCTTCTCCAACGCCTTGACCTCCTCGAAGTCCAACTGTGCCTGCGAAAGTTGCTGCCTCAGCATCTCTGCCTCCTTTGTTTGCTCTGTAGCATCCGCCAGCGCACGCGCGATCTCCGTCCGCTGCTTCGACATATCCGCCGAAAGCTCCGTGTTCCTTTCCTCTAGAATGCGCCGCGCAACACCCTCACTCTCCATCTGCGCTCGCACCTGGTGCAGCTCGCGCTCCAACCGAGCCGCCCGTTCTTGTTCCAGAGACAGCAAGGACTTGGACTCGGATGACGAGTTCCTCAATTTATGTATCTCCGCTTGCAGCGCAGCTCTCTCCGTCTGGAATACACTCTCCTGTTGTGCCTTCGCTTCTTGTGTCGTGCGAAGCTCCTCCGCGAGTTCTTGGATTGCTCTGTCTTCTGCCTCAGTAGCTAAAAATACCTCCAAAATAAATAAAAATATCGCAAGATAAATACTGATACGGACTTACACAATCTACGAACTTGCGAGATCCTCGATTGCGAAAGAACTGTGATGATTAGAAATTTATTAGTATCACCCAGTTACAGGAGCCCGTGACCCCATGAAATGGGAATTTAAACTCACGTGAACGCTCAGCAATCTTGTCGAAGCCCAATTCCAAATTATCCATCTTGCCAATCAATTTTTCCAGAGAAGCGCGACACTCTGTGATTGCTTGAGCGGCAGTAGGCGCATCACTCGTGCGGACGTAGGATTCTAGTTCATCCAAAATATGTAATACATCTAGGGACAAGAATTAGTTTTCAATGATGACAGGAGGGTTTAAGACAATTGGATAAGAGCACTTACGGTCAATGTCTGACCTCTCAAATGAATATGCCGAGTCCAAACCACCAGTGGGAGAAAAATCGATGAAAGGAATAGGGTCGTCCATGCCCCGAATCTCGAACGGAAGGAGGCCCCCGACTTCTCCACGGTAAACTTGACGACGCTTCTTTTCGCTGGCCCTGCATCCAACGAATTGAGTAGCAACTTTTGTAACAAAATCCTAGATGCATACGAAAGTTTCGCCATAATCTCGAGTATACTTTGTGAGCGTTGATAGAAGAACCTTGCTGTTGAAAAGCATATCAAAACCACTTCGACCGGCAAAAGGAATTTTTAAAAACCCACAAAACTCCTTCCGTCGAACAACTTCAACGATGGTCGCCCCATAAGCGTACAACATATTGTGTAGACGTTGGATATGCGGGAAGCTCGTCTTCGCGCGAAAGCTGGCTTGCAAGGTTGCAAGAAGGGGCGGAAGATGGATGATCTCATTATTCAGGCTGCTGATATGACGCAAAGCCGTTATGCATTGATGGGTATAAAGGTTCTGTGCTGTGTTGGTCAAAAATAGCACGACGGTAAGGTCGAGAGAAATTACCTTCTTGTTGGTGAGCTGTTGTACTTCTTGGCGATGGAGACTGTCAAGATGTCGTAAATCTTTCCAAAGTATATTAGTGGGTCTCATAGCTTGGATTCATCAATCGGAGATACCTTGCAGGAGGAGGTCAGCATCGGAAGCGGGGCCTATTGGACGATCTCAGTAATGATAAAATCTATTTTTGCATGACGAACTTTCGAGAGCGGCTGCCGCATCAGTGATCCTGTCAAGGAGGTCTTGCGACCGACGGAAGCACCCGTTTGCTTCATCGAACAGACTTCAATGAAAAGTCAACTCAAGCGCGAAAAGGAAGGGAATAAGATACACACCTGACATTCGAAGCCGTGGTTCGAACCTTATCAGCTCCCTCCTTGACCTTCGTGACCGACTGCTCGGTATGATTGAACCGAACCTTCAGTTCCTCTACGCTCCATTAACAACAAACATCTGAACTAAAAGATAGAACGAGCTTACCATGCGTGTGTGTACATGTATCCGCGACGTTCTTCATCTTCTGCCTGGAGACGTAATCCCCAAGCACACGCTGGGGATCTCCAGCTTCAATGGCCATCCTCACCGCAGCGGAGCAAAACTCCACATGTACCCCCACTCTCGAGATCAACTCCAAGTCAGTCTCCAGCCCATTCAGTAACGATGCCTGTTTCTCGAGTTCGGAGCGTGCTCCGCCCGCAATTCCATCGAAGGTTTCGGAGATGGCGAGGACGTGGAAGTCAAGGTTTGTGGAAGCTATTTGAAGCGCGGTATGTTGCACACGGAGGGACTGCAGAAACTTTTGTATGTTTTCATGGTGTATTTGAGATGCACGTGCGTAAGAAGCAGCCAGTTGAGCGTGCCGAATGGGGGGTGTTGCAGTGGCATCTGTGTCATAGATTAGAGCTGCCGTTATCCTTGGATTCCAAGCAACTTACCTTCTATGGGAGTGTGTAATGGCGGCTCATGGTGGAGTTCTTGAAGAACAGAATCGATATCATAGTCGAGGTAGAACTTGTTGAATACAAAGATAGTCTGCGAGGCGTTAGCTCGTGAACAACAGCTAAACCACGAACACACACCTGGTCTTGGGCACTTCCCAAGTCACGAATATTTCCATTCGTCAATCGTCTCCCATCCGAAAGGTATGCTATTGCAGCATCCTCCTCGATTCCAATCTCCTGATGCAGGAAAAGCTCGAGGCTTCCAATCCTGAACCGAGATAAGTTAGGCGCTGCCACGCGTTGAACACGTTGATGGCTCACCCCTCGATATCTCGTACAGACGCGTTGACCTATGCATGCCGTACCCTTTAGATAATATGTAGAGCAGTTTAGCATTGAACGCACTTGAGACACCTGGCCGTCCTCTGCCTGACAAACCGTAATCATATGAATTGCCCCAAGATGAGTATAGTAAAAGCGGAGTGATGGTTGATTAGAATTGAAAAGAGTAGATCAGTGCATTAAACAAGCCTGGTGAAATGGTCGAAGGTGAAATGGTCAAAGGCTCAGAACAAGTGCTGTAGTTCACGAACGGAAACAACGTAATTACTGGGTTAAACTTTGCCGCACTTCCAAATAAGGCATCTCTTTGAGCAAGAATCATTATTTATATATAACTTTGGCCTCAAATTTTTGTTTTCGATTCAAAATCAAAGGAAATCTAGTCATTGGATTGACGCGACACTACCCGCCCACAAAGCTTTACTGCGCATAAAATCCGCTCCCTCAGCGGAAGGACAATTGCCGGTCGTTAGATTCACAGACGAAACAAAACCAAAGGGTATTAAATGCAGATTGAACGTCATGAAGTCAAAAGGAAGGTCGCCCTCTATTACATCTGCGAGACTAGAAAACAGTCAATGAGATGAAATATAACCCAAGAGTCAGCTCACCGACAAAGTCGACCCTATACTTGTCGTAGTCCTCAAACACAATGCCTAGCCAATCACGCTTATCCTCCCAGACAACGACCCTCTCGTCATCAGTTAGCTGGTTCAAATACCCCATCGCCAACACCCTTGCCGGCGTCGTACACTCCGGTTTGCCACATATCACAAGCTCCAGCGCCTCCAGTGTCCGTGCCTTCGAGATGCAAGCGACCTGCGCAACTGCCCACTGCGGGCCCATACTCGTGGCATCGAGAATTCTCCTCAATTTGTGCAACGAGGGATAACACACAATATCCCGCACCTCGTCGTCCCGCATGTACGTTAACACGCTCGTAAACTGCACCAACTGCGGTCGTTGTTTGAGGTTCTGCACGCGGAAAGTTCCATGCACCGGGCCGAGTGTAAGGTTTCGCAGAGACGAAGGGATGACATGCTCAAGGGTATGCCATTTGAATTGATCAAGGTCCAATATGGTAAGGTTCTGCGAGGTACTTAACCACAGTATTCGAGAAATCACCGTCACAGGCCAGTTGGTCGAAGAGTATTGGAGGTCTCCAGGGTCAGAGGGTGTAGGTCCGATGTACATGTCTTGGATGAGGCGAAAACGCGTTTCCATGTGGTCATTGGGGATGTCATGCGAAGACAAAAATTTCGAGAGCTGGTCAGCTTTGGTGAACTTGACTGAGTGGTAGAGAAGGGGCAAGATCCAGGAATAACATTTTCGGGAAACCAAGAGAAACTTAAGAGGTGACATCGTTGGGAGATCGACGCTCGCCCAAATGAAAACTGGAGAAAAATGTGTAAGATGAGAACCGCCGAATGTTATAGATGAACGTACTCTGGGAACGACGTCAATGTCATCGTCGATGTAGGGAGAAAAAAAGTCACATTTCGAATCAATTCGACCGGAATAACCGGCTCTGGGTCCACGTTGGAATGGTTGCTTTCAAGCATATCTAGGAAGATAATGATGATAGCAATGACGATAAGAGGAAACGAAGGATGATCGTCACGATCACGAGGAAAGCGTGGTTGCGTCAAGTGATCAATCTAGGTAGAGTAATACACCGCAATTCCTCCAACACATCAGGATCTAAATGAATCTATTCGCCAAAGAATTGAAAACAACAGAACTAATCAGAGGCCTCTTCTGCTGCCGCCGCCTTTAGCTTGGAAAGCTCCTTCATCCGTCGGATATAACTAGAGTGAGTTTGAAACGCAAATTAGCACAAGCAAGAGAATAGGGACCAAATGGCGGCGTACTCGTCGTATTGGCACCTAAGTGGGAGGGGATGGGAAAATATCACTTTTGTGAGTTCTACGAGGGGGTGACGAGGAGGACATGGACTGACTTCTCGTATACGTGACGCTCGTGCTCGCATTCCCAAGTTTTATACAAATTCTCCTTCCGGCAGACGTTCAGCGGAATGAGCAAACTGTAGTTTGGTATAGGTCCAGTTGTTCAAGAAGTCCGCAGGTAGTTCAAGGTGTATATTTGACAACCACATATGTATGGTTGCATGTTTGATTGATTGTTACGAGAATGCCGACGAGCGATAGAGAACGGAAGTCGTTGAAGGAGAAATGAGAACCTCGGAAGTCAGCATCAGGCATAACTATTTACTCTGCAAACACGTACGCGGAACATGAATCCCTCCAGCCTAGTGGCACTCTGTGCGCCTTGAGTTCTGCCTGAGATGCTGTTGTCGACGATGCCATTGGGGCTTGTGCTCAATGGTTTTGTTGGCGGAAGTCGGGGTGTAGGGGAAATGTTCCCAGGGCCGATGTTGAAACCGAAGTCAACACCCTCTAGAACAAATAACCTCAAGAGAAGGTGGCAGACAAGCCTGAGGAACCAATCTTTCAACTTTAACTATCATCGTCTGCCTAATCCTTCAAATTCAAGGTTCAATTCATTCCTTTACCACAGCTTCTCCTCATAATCTGAATGAAAAAATTCGCGTCCTGATTAAACCAAGCGCAACGAATTGCCACTGGTCTCGGACTCACCAGTTTATACTACTCCGTGAATTATCCTGAATTATCAACCCCGAGTCGATTGTGGAGGTATCTTGCGAGGTGTGTTGCGATAAAATAATGAGCTGGGCCCTGCGTCGCCAGTTTAATTTCCTGTCATAAGGCTTGAAAGGAGTTGAAAGGGGTGTACTTGAATAACCGTCAAGGTGACTTGCCATTGTTCCTCTGTGATCCCCAACATACTGCGAAGCATTTACGGGAGCTCGGACACCCTGCGACAGTCCACAACGATGTACTCGGCAACCACTGTCCTTCAAGGCTTTTCAGTTCTGTTTGCGGTCGTACTTGGATAGTTTCTACGATTCTTGGATGCTTGCAACTGCAGATGCCAGAGAAGGATGCCATCCTGGTCATGAACACTAGAGTTGTCGAGCTCGGTAGGCTTAATTTCATAACACTTCGTTCTAGCTTCCCTCACATATTGGCATTCAACTTCTCCTTTTCGAGGCGGCGCAGCTTCTTGGGAATATCACCGGACTTCCAGTTCCCAGCTATTAGGAAAGGACGCCTTCGTTAATTCCGAGCAGCTAATTGATGGTCTCGTGGGTGTCCATTGGTTCCAAGAACTTCCTTGCTTTCATCGGATTCATTGATTTTCTTGTTATTCCATTTCGAGTCGACAACAGGACTCTGGATGTGCTCTGTCGGGGTTTTCTTTCTTCTGTCAGTTGGTACATATACATGACGAAATATCTATTCTTCTGTTCACGATCTTTTGACCCTGCCTGGAAAATAATGGCTTCAATGGGCGATCATCGAGCTACTGGCAAGGTTGGATAGACGGAGAAGGTGAGGTCATAAAGGGGCGCTGTGGGGTTCGTGTGGTCCGGTGTGGTTGATAACACCTGGCAGGGTGTGGATATGCTACTCATCTGGCCGATTTACATAGTCGGGATATCACAGAGAACGGGATTTCACCAGGCAGGATTACGGATCGCATCCAGCTCCTGGGGTCTCCCACTCCACATATATAGTCTCTGAGCCTATTGTCCTCCTCACGCCATACTACCTTCAAACCTGGAATCTCCTCTAACATCTCGGTATCCATCGGGACATCTGAAGACATGTGCCAACCAGTGAAGTCAAATACTTCGATGGGCATTGTTGGCGGACGCAGGGAGACGAGACACGCGGGGATGATGAATGATTGTAATTGTTGTTGTCCAGGACCCCTTTTCTAAACTTGCTAAGTCCTGCCATCATTGGACCGTGGCGCTCCCGCCTACCGTAGCTGGCCTATAATATGATACCCGGTTCATAATGCCGATGACCATCTACAATGCATTTTGGGTGCTCATAACGACTGATAGGATTTTCCACAATTTACTGATGCTGATACTCGCTTAGATTTTGTGCATCAAAGGTTTTTGAAGGTCTCCCCTATTTTAGATACCAGGTACTCCTAGATCCCAATCTGAGGGGCGATGAACATTTATGGAAGAACAGAAACAGAAATAGGTGTTTATTGACAACGCGTTACATAGGATTATGTTACAATACATGACGTTCAAGTGAGCTGGAGAAACTACATAGAGTGGAATGGTGGGGATATTATATATAGGACTTGTGGCGCACAGTGTGTTACGAGTTGTCGGGCAAGCTGTGCTGTGGGAGGTTATTTTTACCATCCTCCCTCATGCGTATCCCCTATACCATTTCCCACCCTCCCACACGCATCCCAAAATTCCTCTGCGCGATTTGGCGAGTACAGTGTTGTTGACAATGCGCATGGCGTGTCGTCATGGTCCGTGGGTGGATTTTGGGTTGTCAGTGTCATTGTTGTTGGTGAGATCTGGTGGTGGCTGTGAGGAAGTCCATGACTGTACACTCGGTGGCCTACGAGAGGAATTTCGGGATGCGCAATGGGCAGTGGGGTAACTGGAATGCTGGGCGATGTTGATTCAGCTCGCATCCCTTGAAAGGGGAGGGGCTTCTGAAGCAAGATCACCTATATCAAGAATTAGTATTGGATAAACATGAATTACTTATCTTCTGAGTTTCCGAGTGAGCAGGTCGCGCTGGTCGAGCACCGTCATGGGAGTGAAAGCTGATGATATAATCATTTAAAACTCCGCTCAGTATCAGAATGAGTATCCCACACCAAAATGAGTGGACCTTATAAATAACACCTGTTCGGATTGGTTCTTGTACTTGATCACGATCAACGTGAAGGCTGTGGTCGGATGCAGCGGTACGAACACTTTTGTTATCTCTTGCTCTCACCGACATGACAGACAGACAAATTCAGCCCTCTAAGGGAATATTCAAGGGCGTAAAAAAGTGGTTAACGAACCCAATTAGCAAGTCTCCTAGCAGGTCGACTTCCTCTCAGCCTTCTGCCTCTGGACAAGAGAATCGGAGTGGAGAACTATCTCCGGTTCAACACGCTATCATATCGTCGGGGCGTCAATGTATGGACCCCATCATTGGCACTTTAGTTGCTCCAAGCCAGCAAGGTATGTTTCATGCGTCGTTGTACCCTGGACAAAGCGCTCAGCCCAGCGTGCAGATCATCGCACCCCAGCCCAGTTATCAAGATCGCAGCCATCCTCCGTAATTTCAGGCTTATCTGGATCTTTAGTGGCTCACGGTTCGAGGCTTTCAAAGCGTATGGTACTCGTTGAATTGATGGGTATTCACAGATCAACCCAACACCGCAACTCAGGATAGCGCTGGCTCGGTCAGTCCTACTCAACCTTGTGGTATGAGTACTTGACATTCATCGCCCAATCGGGGTTGCATACTCACTGCCTAAACGCTTCTCAAGGAACCGTCGGTGACCTTTCCGGGACACAAGCTGATCCAGAAAAATGGACAAGTCGTGCTCTATCGACTGCGAAGGACATCGCTGTAGTCACATGGAGTTTCACAGAGATGCTTCTCAACAGGCTGCCAGATGCGGTAGATGCAAATCCAGCCAAGATAGCTGTCGGTATTGTAAAGATTGTCCTCCAGATAAAAGATGTGCGTCACTGTTCTTCGCACCGTTGCCTGACTAACAGATTACAATGGATACCAGGAAGTGAAAGGCAACATGGATACGGTTGACCGACGGATCCTATCGACGGTGGATCAACTTCACACTGTGGAGGAAGCACTGGCTGGCTGGGCACCGAATAACGCGGAGGAAAATCAAGGAATAGAACTGTATAAAACGTAAGCATGCCTTTTCCTCTGGGCTGAAATTGACGAGTAGACAACTGTGTAGGACTCTAGAAAAAGAGTGGAGAAACTTAATCGCACTCAAGAAGCAGTCGCTTATCAGAAAGATTGCGGAACATAAGGAGGACAAGCGGCGGATCGCGGAGATTTTCGAACGCATCAATCAGGCCAGGGAGCAACTTGTTGTACGTATTTGTCTGATTGCTATTTTTTTTTGTGTTTCATTGCTTCTCCCATCTGTTTAGGTAGTGACTGGTCTCCAAGTCCACAGGGCTGTACATGCAATTCAGGGGGACCTCGCAGTATGCAATCCCGCCTTTTCAAATTTGATTCCATGCTCATTCCTCTAACAGAAATTACTCCTGCAGCTACTCAAGGCTTCGCATACCGCTGACCACAAATACAAGCTAGAGGGTGAAAAACGGCAGTTGTTGCGTCGTGCAGTCTGCATACCTGGAACCCGCGTCCGTATATTACACGACATCGTGAGATGGGCCAATGATACCTCATCGGAAAGCGAGAGTGTTTACTGGCTCTTCGGTCAAGCTGGATCAGGGAAGAGCACTATCGCCTACACTATTGCCCGCCGTTTCGACTTCGAGTTTGCTCGTGACTCCTACGACACGATCATTTTGGGAGGTAACTTCTTCTGCTCACGCCAATTCGACGAGACGAGATTTGAAACCCGCATCATTCGTACCATTGTATACCACCTGGCCCTCAGGTGGAAACCATTCGCAGACGCTTTGAATGGTTCCGGAAAGTTCGACACTGTCAATCAGAATGTCTGTGCTCAGCTCAACGGCCTCCTGGTTGAACCTTGGGAGCAGGCTAAATGCGCAGACCCATCAAAGTCACCCCGTTTTCTCATAGTCATCGATGCCCTTGACGAAATAGATGGAACGGGTGGTTCGGAGTTTTTGCGCGACTTACTTGATGTCATCAACAAAAAACGCTTACTGGGTCTCAAGTTCTTTGTTACCAGTCGACCAGACCCAAATCTCGTCACTCATCTGCAGACCTTTGAAGACAAGCGGTTATATCGTCTCGAACAAGTAGCGATTGAGGAAGCCCAGGCCGACATCACGACCTACCTGAATGCAAACCTTCCGCACTTCGTGGATCGTCCAGAAATGGAGAATCTTGTAGCACAGGCAGCTGGCTTGTTCATCTACGCCGCAACAGTCGTGAAGTATTTGGAAGGGTATGAACCACTGGAGCAGAAGGAGCGCCTGCGTATGCTCCCTTCCATCTCTGACTCAGCCATCCCGCAAGCCTCAGAGGAGATACCATTGCTTGATGGCCTATATTTGCAAGTCCTTTCAGATGCATTGCGCAGTTTCAAGGGTGATTTCTTTATGCACAGGCTCCACATCCTGCATACCTTTCTCTGCACTGCAGAGCGTACATCAACATCCCTTGTTGCCAAACTTCTCTTTTCTTCCAATGAGATCAACCCTGCATTTTCATACACCACAATCGCTGATAAAGTTCTTGCAGGCCTTCATGCTGTGCTCTACATTGAGAACGATAAAGTCCTCTCATACCACAAATCTTTTGCTGACTTTATCTTTGACCGGAATCGGGCAAAGGAATTTTGGTGTGATCAAGCAAAACACCATCAACTCCTCACTGGCCACTGCTTTCGTGTCATGGAGGCTGGGTTGAAATTCAACATTGCAAACATCATATCATCATTTTTACTTGATCATGACAATTCAGCACTTCCAGATGCAGTCAAGCAGAACATTCCTCCTGTCTTGAGCTATTCTTGCCAAAACTGGGATCACCACCTCTCAGCTGTCACTTTGACTAATTCTGATACCCTCTATTATATCCTATCAGAATTCCTTCAGCTTCGTGTACTATTTTGGATTGAGGCCATGAACCTCCTGGGTTCACGTGGCCAGTGTCATCAAATGCTTCAAACAGCATATGAGTGGGTTGTCAAGTTGCAAGTGAGTTGTTTTGTTAACTGAATAATTCATAACCAACTTGCCATAACCTTTAGGACAAATCACTGTTAGCAGAAAATCTCAAGGAGGCTCGATCTTTTGCCCTATATTTCAGTGGGAGTGGTGCTTCATCATCAACACCACACCTCTATATCTCTGTATTGGCAACCTGGTCACAGAACTCAGAACTCTGTCAAGGCTGGAAGAGGCACTTTCCAGGCATTCCAGGTTTTACCAATGCCCTGCTGGGTGGCACATTATTGATGACACTCAACCTAAATATTTCAGTGAATGTGGCTGTGTTTTCACCAGATGGTAAATACATTGTCTCTGGCTCAGATGACAAATTGGTGCGGGTCTGGGATGCATCAACAGGTGACCAGTTGAAGGTGCTCAAGGGGCACACAGATTTGGTCAAATCAGTTGCATTTTCCCCAGATGGCAAAAAAATTGTCTCTGGCTCTTATGACAGATCAGTGCGAGTTTGGGATGCATTTACAGGTAACCAGTTGAAGGAGCTCAAGGGTCACACAAATAGGATTAGATCAGTCACATTTTCACCAGATGGCCAATACATTGTTTCTGGTTCTTATGACAGAACAGTGCGGGTTTGGGATGCATCACTGGGTGACCAGTTGAGAGAGCTCAAAGGCCACACAAATTTGATCAGATCAGTAGCATTTTCACCAAATGGCAAACACATTGTCTCTGGCTCAGATGATGAATCAGTGCGGCTCTGGGATATGTTGACAGGCAACCAGTTGAAGGAGCTCAAGGGCCACACAGATTGGGTTAGATCAGTGACATTTTCCCCAGATGGCAAACACATTGTCTCTGGTGCAGATGACCAATCAGTGCGAATCTGGGATGCATCAACAGGTGACCAGTTGAAGGAGCTCAAAGGGCACACAGATTTGGTCAGATCAGTTGCATTTTCCCCAGATGGCAAACAAATTGTCTCTGGCTCTTATGACAGATCAGTGCAAGTCTGGGATGCATTGACAGGCAACCAGTTGAAGGAGCTCAAAGGTCACACAGATTTAGTTATATCAGTCACCTTTTCTCCAGATGGTAAACACATTATCTCTGGCTCAGATGACAAGTCAATGCGGGTCTGGGATGCATCAATGGGTGACCAGTTGAAGGAGCTCAAGGGTCATATAGATTCAGTCAGATCAGTCACATTTTCTCCAGATGGAAAAAACATTGTCTCTGGCTCAAATGATGGATTGGTATGCATCTGGGATGCATCAACAGGTGATCAGTTAAAGGAGCTCAAGGGCCACACAAAAGGGGTCAGATCAGTTGCATTTTCACCAGATGGCAAACACATTGTCTCTAGCTCTAATGACAGATTGATGTGGGTTTGGGATATGCCAACAGGCACCCAGTTGAAGCAGCTCAAAGGCCACACAAATGGGGTCAGATCAGTTATGTTTTCGCCAGATGGAAAACACATTGTTTCTGGATCAGATGACAAATCAGTGCGGGTCTGGGATCTGTCCACAGGCAACCAGTTGAAGGAAATAAAGGGCCACACAGATTGGGTCAAATCAGTTGCATTTTCACCAGATGGAAAATATATTGTTTCTGGTTCTGATGATAAATCAGTGCGGGTCTGGAATGTATCAACAGGCAACCAGTTAAAGAAGCTCAATGGCCACATAGATTCAGTCAGATCAGTCACATTTTCACCAGATGGCAAACACATTGTCTCTGGCTCAGATGATGAATCAGTGCAGGTCTGGGATGCATTAACAGGCAACCAGTTGAAGGTGCTCAATGGCCACACAAATTCAGTCAAATCAGTTGCATACTCACCAGATGGCAAATACATTGTCTCTGGCTCAAGTGATGAATCAGTGCGAATCTGGGATGCATCAACAGGTGACCAGTTAAAAGAGCTCAATGGCCATACAGATCTGGTCAGATCTGTTGCATTTTCCCCAGATGGCAAACACATTGTTTCTGGTGCAGATGACAAATCTGTGCAGGTCTGGGATGCATCAACAGATGACCAGTTAAAAGAGCTCAAGCACCACACTAATTTAGTCAAATCAGTCATTTTTTCCCTAGATAGCAAACAAGTTGTCTCTGGCTCAAATGATGATTTGGTGCCAATGTGGCATTCGGGGCCTCTGTATATCCAGGAAAGGATATTGGACTCCAATCATCCTAAGCACTACACAGGATGGCTTCTTTCACCTGACCATCATGTCCGTCTTATGTTTGTCCCCCCCCAGGCTCTTTTACCTAACTCTTCCAATATTCTCACTATGCCACACTCTGCTCATTCCTATGTTGACTTCACTGATGCAACCCTTGGACCTCAATGGAAGAAATGTTATCATACATATGTGTAGTTCCTGCTTCATTTATCATGGTTATAGTATGATATTGCCCAATACTAATATCAGGATGTTCATCACCATCTTTGACAAGGTAGTATGTTTGATTTGTCTCTCTTCCATTTCTTCATTCCTTTATATTAAAGGAAACCTACAAAATATTTCCTTTATATTGTACCTTTTTTTTTTTTTCTAACTTGTGGCATCCTATTACAGTCATAACCCACAAACCTGATCTGAACCTTGGAGTTCCCTTGAGGTTAAGAACATGCACTCTGATGGCCTTGGACATGATGAATTGATGATGAACTTTAAGGATAACACATGCTCACAGAAAGAGTCCTCATGTATTCAAGAGTGAGCCATCTGTGAAGTACAATTAGTGTACATAGGACAAGGGTACTTGGGTATTTGAAAAAAATATAAAGGGTCGATTTTTTCAGTTTAGGTAGACTAACTAACTACATAATCAGGCACAATTCCTAATATGGTAATATGACATCACTTTCTGGGCCCTTTCCTGGCTTGTTCCCCACACCTCATAAATCTGCTTCATTTGCACTTGTGTGAGGGCTATACACTGGTAATGAGGCTACATATGTCACTGTGAGTCAAATTCATATCCTAATAAGTGCACTTCATATCAGGTTACTGACACTTGAGCTTGACTTGAGTTGAGCAGGGTACCAGTGTGACAAGGCTCTTTGTGTTTGTTGGAAAAAGCCAAAACCCGTTACAATGAGCTGTAACGCAGTGTAACACCAACCAAACCAGTTACGAAAATCACCGGTCATCACGCATTCGAGCTAAAGCGTTGTTCACTCTAACAGGGTTATTATGCTGTCACCCGGTGTTCCAACGGGTTCCAACACTACAAATGACCATTTATACTCAATATAAAGGGTATCGAGAACACATAGTGTGAGTCAATAACCCTGCTACAACTCCCTGCCTTGCCTAAAAATCCCAAAAAATCACCAATCACACCATTTTACAAAAAGGTGGATTTGGATGTGGGTTGGGCCGTATGTTTGTCACAAATTGAACCAATGGCAACGGCATTGGAACGGCCGTTGTCACAGAAAACCGTTAGAATGGGTTTATTAAAAGTCCGACATTGGTATCAAGTTGGTATTTAGGGGCTTTTCAGATGCTTTTATATCATTATGCACTTTATATCATGTCCTGCTGTGCTAAATCAAGCTACAGAGGTCAGAATTTGTCCAAAATTGGGGGGTTCCATTTTTTTTTGCAGCCAGAAGCCAGACTAACTAACCAGGCTCACATCTGGCATTATGATACCCAAGTACAGTCATCCACCGGCTAATGATACAGTGAAACTTTAAAAATAAATTTTAAATTTGACAACACACCTTTTTGTAAAAATCACTTTATAATAAATTCATATAATACCATAAGTTTGCGCTCTCCAAATTTCAGAATATTTGGATGTGTTCCTGCTTAGATATGGCCTAAAAACAGGTGTATCATTGGGTGGTAGCTGTGTTTTTGGCCAAGTCTGTGAAACATCCATTTTTGAATGAGATATCCTGGGCCCATAATTTATCCAATCTTCTTCAAACTATGGGTGTAGATAGATAGTATGTACAGGCTTCAAGGAGAATTTGTTTCATGAAGAAATATTATTTTTTGAAGATGTTATTAACATTACAAAAGTGTATCATTGGGTGGTGGTGTATCATTAGCTGGTGGATGACTGTACCCTGGTCCCTTGACATAGGATCCTGGAAATAAACACAAATTACTCAATTTTAACCCAACTTTGCTATTGTAAACATACATAAAGAAACCTGATAATCTCTACAGACAAGGGGAGGTCTTAGTGATGCCCCACAGATTCCTGCTGGATTCTGGTGGATTCTGGAGGAATGAAATTTGGCAAAGAGCTCTGCCAATATTGCCATTCCTGTTGTTCCTCATTCTGGTGGAATCCTTGTGTTCCAGAATTGATACTGGAATGTTCCCTGGAATTCACCAGAACAGAATGCAACCAGAATGATTTTTCCAGAATGGTATTTAATTTTTAATTCAATTAACTAGTTAATTAATAATTTATTGTGTTGATTATTAATAATTACAATGTTTGGCAACCACCTGTTGCCAAAGATTGTCCCATCACATTCTTTCCACCCACCACCACCATCCTACAACCCAGCCACCACCGCCGTCACCATCATTCCATTGTTGACCACCCCGTTTGTCACCACTGGCGATGCCACATGATCGATGACCCCGTGACGGGCTCTTCATCATGCACGCCAATCGGGGTCACGGATTAGCCTGTGGGCTGAAGTACGTTAACTACATCTGTTCCTCTTGAGTTGAATTGATTCGCCTCGTAGTCCTAACCACTTCATGGTTGTCGACATGGTCATCCAACCTTCAATGAACGCCTATCCTACATGATGTGCGTCATCTCGCTCACACCATTTTATTTTTCATTTCTAACAGGTCATCTGGTAATTTATCAAAGGGCGTTCACTCGGTTCGGTTTCCTCTCGGCGATATTCGTGCGGCACCCCAGCTCGCCATTCACGCCACTTCAATCAAAGTAGATTGACCATCGGCTCAAGTATGTCAAACAACTCTTTTCTCCTGAACTGAAATTGATTCGCCTCCTTAGTCCTAACCACCATTGATAATTCGAATGGCCAGCCTCAACTTCCACGCGTTCAGTCGATAATCGCATTCTCAACGGTTCGTCTCTTTCCCGCCAACCACACAGCAAGATATTCATATCTTGTAGCCACTCTCGACGTCAAGCTATCATCAACCAAATCGCTGTCGAGCCACCAGATGTTTGCTTTTTCCAAGTCACTCAATCCATATCTCATATATGTCAATGGTATTTATCGCCTTTCTATTTCTTCCTCCTCCACCATTCACATCTCATTCGTCAGCACTCTCTCCGTCTTTGAAAGAGTCGTCGGATTGTCGTCGGAGATAGTCAGTGTGGGGCTATGGTCGGTAAGACGCATCTTCTCGAATCTACTACGCATGAAGGTGCCGCTGCCCTTATTCGGCCTCGGCCATGATGGGGCATGCACCTTCCGCGGAGCGCCTCTACCCCGCGTGGGGCAAGCATGAGCTCCAGAGTTCACATTTGTGAGGCGTCTCCACCCTAAATTCGGCTTTGGCTATGACTGGGGCAGACGCTTCTGTGAACTTCGTGTGTTTTCATTGGCAGATAGTCGTCTTGCTTTCTGTGGCCTTGCGCTGCTATTAAAGCGCCTTCTGCATGCTTCGATGCGCTGAGAAATGCCACCTTTATCTTTATATTTCCGACTTCTATTGGCCTTCGCAAGTCCAAAGCGGCCTCGAAAAAGAACGAATGAATTGTGTACCTGCGGAATTCATTTTCACTTGTCCGATGTTTACGGCTTTCAATCTCTCGTTCTCGCGTGGTGCTCAAGTCCTATTTATGGTATTCACTTAGCTCCCTATTATAATCTATTCGATGTATTCCCCATGAGTCTATATGATTTTAATCCGACCTCAGCCTGACTTCTGCGTGACGAAGACACAGAGAATTTTGGCATAAGGCCGACTAGGGGCATTGCAAGAATACGCGGGCCTGACTAAAAAAACATTTACATGACTTTTCTAGGAGGAGAGGGCTGGCTGTTTGCCTGACCTTCACCTTACAATCACGTTGTATTCACCGTCAGGTTCCGGTACCAGAACCGACAGGCATGTCATGTAAATTGCGATTTGACGATTCCTTGCCGTTTACCCGACCTTCACCCTAATTTCTTTTTTACTGAGACGAAGATCGACGAAATTGGTCACCTGATCCGGCATGTGATGGGAGAAATGAGCACTATTACTCTTTGAATCAACTTGGAATCATTCCCCACTCCCAATGTCGATACGGTTGAGAGACTCCCAAGCAGCTTTTTCGCCGTCTGCTACGAACGCCATCCGCAGGACATACGGCGGTCGCTGTGTGATTTGCCTAACACGCACCCCAACGAGTCCATGCGCTCATATTATCGATGCAGCTAGAG
>Ga0307513_10002366_pt1 | contig 26208 bp, 31 predicted proteins | sample 15_EM_MG_FD_202174 | JGI IMG/M metagenome (GOLD analysis project Ga0307513, IMG submission 202174) | Populus trichocarpa ectomycorrhiza microbial communities from riparian zone in the Pacific Northwest, United States - 15_EM | ecosystem: Host-associated > Plants > Roots > Unclassified | place...
ATAAAAGCACAATTCTTAACCAGGACGTAGCACCTAACGAAACAAGAGAAACACTGAAGGATCTCATACAAGACCTAATAAGAAAAAGCTGGAACGCTACGCGTTTCATGGAAGAAGGGAGTAGGAAAATCCGTCAACGCGAACTTCGAAAGATCTGGGCGGATAAGAAATTTGCCAGCTTCGACGCGAAAACGGGCCCAACCATAGATCTCTCCTAAACGGGATGCAGCCGGGTAGCACCGGCGTAGGTGGGTTTTAGTTGGTAAGTCATGACGGCAGACTGTCCAACGGGTAAACGACCCAAAGGCAAGTCGTCATGGAGTCCCACACACGGCGCAAGGCGCTATGGTGCATGATGCATTTCCCTCCTTCCCCCCCCAAAATAAAAAATAAAAAATCGCACCAAGTACTACTACTGCCAAGTATAAAACACGGGAATGGATGGAGAATCATCTCTCGTTCTCGAATACTTGCATGGTCAATCAAATTATAAGCTATTTGGCTACTAAGAGCGACTCACTAAACAGAGAATCGGTGGGTAGCATCCTTCTGTGCAAATCCGAGTCTAAAAGAGGTCTTGGATGCGATGGGGATTATAGACTTCTTGTTCCGACTGTTCGTAGGGCACTACGAACCCAGTTAGGTCAAGAGCAAAATCGGCATCTGGGTATCGTCCTCGACGAGTGCGATTCGGCACATGTTTCACCTGTCGTGGTGGATCCTGACACCTTCCAACAGATGTAACCTAATATAATGATCTCACAGTTCTATGGAGGCATTCTTTCCACTCCCGGTGGGACTGAAAAGCGCCTTCCCCAAACCATTTTGAAATGGTCGCGGGAGTTGCCGAACTAAAGGATTATGTTTGTCGACTGCGTATTGGTTACCCATAGGTGTGCCAGAGCCTAAGAACGGTCGGGATGAGGGTCAAAAATTACATCTACTTGGGGAGCAATAATTGATTTATCAATGTCTCTGCTGCGTCCATATCAGGTGTCATGTTCTCTTTCGCGCTGCTATGTACTGGATACTGTCTCTTGTGCCAAAAGCTCGCGCGGTCCGGAAACTGCACTTGTCAATCCGAGGCTCGGGAAGACCTGAAGGTGGATTAGTGCGCACTGTGGCCCGAGATTCTCTGCTTCCTGGGGTTGAGAGTTTATGGGGAAGCCTAGCACGGGCAAAGGACGTGGAAAGTGCAAGGACCTTGGAGTCAGGCTCTTCGGCTCTTCGTTCGTGATGTGCGGTATGACATGTATGACAGTAATGATCTTATCAATATCTTTTCGGGAATGCGCGTACACAGACTGCAGCAATCTACAGCAAACACATGCATGCTTGTACTCGTGTATAATCAATACCTATTCGAGACGAAGGTTCAAGCAGAGGGTGTGGTGAGATTCGGGTAAATATAATTTTGTACTCGAGCTAGCTTTACAAGATACTATAAATACAATTATAGGCTCACAGGGAAATCTCTTACACGTTGTATAGCAATTTGGCCATAGAATTCCTAACTCAGATTGATATACAAGCGTTTGGAAACTCTGCCCCCATATAGATTCGGGTTAGCTGATAATACCGTTGGAAAAGTTGGAAAAGTCGGAAAAGTTGGAAAAGTTGGAAAAGCAAGCCCTTTGTACATGTACCAGCTTCACGCCCTCGCCATCACTAAACACAAGAATAGCACGCCAGGATATTGCGCTTGCAGGTAGTCCTGATGCAATCGATACAAATGCTTTAGTAGACCATTCCAGTTTGGTTGTGTGTGATGGGTATGGGCATAGAGCTACCCAGTGGGACTACAGGCTGAATGGGTCGCTCAGCTTTTCTTTCTTCTGCACCCACCGAAAGGGAATTTCCGATTGTCATCCTCAATTAGTAGTAAGCCTATACTACATCAAGCATGACAGATTCTGAGTCCTTCTTTCGTTCTAGTTGGGCACTGTCGACAGCGCACTTGATGCGTATTCGAAGATGTTCCGCACGATCCTTGAGCCGAGAAATAATAAGGTCCTACCAGACACAATACTCCGCATTAGCGACTCAACGCCGAAAAGGACAGAGAGAATGGATAACAAGAATACGTACCTTGATCCCCCTATTAAGGTCACACTCTGCAACCTGAAGCTTCTGCCACCCCGCGTGACGCTCACACTTCCTCCGTCCGTCACACCAGGGGGAATCTTCGTCCTCAACGCCCATCTCGTCCTCTAACCCGCTCTCCTCGCCCTCGGGCGGCGTCGTCTGCGTCTCCTGCTCAGGGCGCGCCTCACGTCCGTTCGTCGTTGTCGTGTGGCGCGATTGGCTGCTGGCCAACATGGGCAGAGGGGCAGAACCACCAGGCCCGTCCATCATGACACCCTCTAGCACGCTCCGTCCCTCGCCCTCGACCCACTCTTCCCAGTCCTCGCCGTCCATCAGCATCCGCGAGTCGAAACAGCACTTCTGCACGTTCTCGGGCTTGTCGCTCCAACTCACCGCGAGTTTGACGAGCCCCGCGCGCGCGAGGATGAAGGAGAGCTCGCGGGTGCGCATCTGGAGCTCGCAGAGCGTCTCCCTGAGGTCGTGCTGCAGCGCCGCGAGGTCGGACGTGAGCCGCGATTTGGGGGACAGGACGACCATCCCAGGTGGAATCACCAGTCCCTTACCCCTGTTGCTGGCATCTGCGATACCGTCGGTGGCTCCAGGCTCGCGCTTCACCTCCGCGTCCGCGCCCACGTCCGCGCCCGTGCCATCGTCGACCCGCAAAACGACCGCTTCGCGCCTCTTTCTCTCTCGCACGCCCATAAACAGCCTCTTCATCTCCCGCTTCACGCCCTCGTCCCTCTCGTCCGCCTCGAACCTCAGTCCCGCCTTTTGCTTGGTGTACGGCAGCAGCCGTCGCTCCATCGCCTCGATCCCGCATTCCTTTGAGCAATACTTTGACATGGGCGGATGAGAGGCACGCCAGCATGCGTCTGACGAGGCGGGGACAGGATGACGCAGTCCGTTTGCGCAGCGGTGGCGCCAGACAATCTTGAGGTTTGGGTCGGCTGGTAAGCGACACAAGGAGGAGAATGCGTCAGTACTGTCATTCTGGTGGAGGTCGTATGGCGGACGGGCATGGATATGATGGAGAGAACTCGAGCAAAATGCCTCACCTCGCTGACACGCCTCACAATAAAAGTGCTCAAGCAAATCGCACTGATACTCCTCCAGCCCTATACAATTGGGGTGGAACCAATCGTCGCAACTAGAATGTCCCGTCAGCACGGAAATTCCCAGACCGACGGTCAAGAACAAACACCAAACGCACTTCTCACACCCAAGCATAAACCGGTCGTCATAAAGTTGTCTGCAGAGGCAATACAGACGCAAATCAACCTCGTCCTCCGACTCGTCCTCGCCGCCGCCTGGACCCTTCGCGGTCGCGGAAGCGTCGGGTCGGTACTCGGTGCCATCTCGTTGGTCCTCATACCCATCATCTGCACTTAGAGCGGCACCAAACGACGCGCTGGCAGCCGCAGCAGCGGCCCGCCCGCTCGACGTGCCGTGGAAGGCAAACGAACCCGTGCTAGAGGTACCGGGGCCAGAAGACGAGGACGGACCACCACCGCCCTTGGGTTTCGTATTGCTGACTTTGAGCAGCTCATTGGCATTGGGGTGGCTCTGCTTCTTTTTCGCTGCGGTGGGCTTTGCGGGGCGGCTCTTGGAGGTCGCGGCGCTCGCTTTAGCGGCCCCACCTGTGCTTTTCAAAGGGCCTTTCTTGGCGTTGGTAGCGGACGGACCAGGTGGGAGCGGGGCGGGGAGGTTCGCAGGTGCCGTTGTGGGTGTACGTGCGGGGGAAGGTGTAGGGCGAAGCGACTGTGAGGCCGAAGTGGGTTGAGACTGGGATGCGGAGATGGGGATTGGAGTTGGCGCTATGTTTGGCGAGGTACGCGAGGGAGGTTGGCCTTGCAAGGGCTGAAAGATGGCAGGCGAGGGGGAGAGCGTGGATCGCTATTTTGTATTAGCTGAGTGACGTGATAGACCACTTGTGTGGTGCGTACCTTCAAGTCAATCTCCATCGCATCCCCCTCTTCGGGTTCATGTTTCATCGGGGAGGACATGGACGGCGTCTGTCTGGCCGACTTGTGCGCAGCTACACGTTCCATAGCTTCGACCTCTTCCAGCAGATCGTCGTCGGCCGTCGTGGGCTGCGGGTCCGGTTTCGCGGGTGGACCTCGTGCACCCAACGAGGCTGGCCCCGCATGGGTCTCTTCGTCCCCGCCGAGCGCATTGAGGAGTTCCATCTCAATGTCGAGCGCGTCGTCTATCGGTGAGGAGTTTCCGTTGGAAGCTGCACCGGGCGTCGGCGGTTGACAACCCGCGGAAGGGCTTGTGCAGCTTGCGACTGTGTTGGGGTTGACCTCTCCACGCGCATTCGAACCCAGAAGCCCAGCAGGAGAGGTGTTTGAGGCCTCTTCTTGTCCGACTACGGCAGGCTTGGACTTGGACTTGGACTTGGACTTTTTCGTGGGTGCGCTCATATTTGTTGTTGAACCTGAACCTGGCTTGCCAACGGAGGACGATGAGGGAGAGGTACGGTTAGCCTTGGACTTTGACGATCGCCTAGAACTGGAGGAACCGGCAGCGTTGTTGGGGTCCCAAAACTCGAATGCGATTGGACCGTTGTTGGACCGCAAATCTGTCCTGCTCGAAGGAGAAAACTGGGTGGAATAAGCAAGGGTCTGTTTGGAGGGTTGTGGTGGATACGGTGTGTATCTGGGGGTAGGTGGGATGGCGAGATGGCGGGTGTGTTGCTGGGCGTGGGCGGAGCGGGCTGAAGGTGCGTTCGGCGGCGAGGGAGGCTTTGGGGGCAATGTCGATGTGTTCCTTACTGATACAGGTATTGAGGCTGGGTCTGGACGGGGCGCTATCGGCGTAAAATAGTGCTGAGTGGGTGCAAGAGGCGGCTTCCGAATGTGGGCTGACGGTGGCGGCAGGGTGGTCGGGGTGGCGGGGGAGAACGAGGAAATCGGTCGTGTCGACTGAGGATCGTCGTGACGGTTGTCAGCATCTCGAATCGGATCGTATGCGGGGGTTGTCCTCGTCGGCGACGAGCCGTGGACGTTGACGAGGTGCGCGACGGAGGACGCTGCGGATGCGGAGGAGCCACTGGCATCCGACGAGGACGAATCAGAGGGCCTCCTTGCTGACGGGCCACCTGGGCCGTCACAGTCGCCCGCAGTCGGCAGTCGGCGGGGCTGGTTGTCGCAAAGGGCGGCTATGGAAATGCGTTTGGCGGCCATGGGGGTCGTGGACTGCCGGGTGAGTTATTATTTATTGAGTATAGCACTTATACCGAAAAATAATAACCGTCCAGTAAGCAGATCCACTAGACACCGCTGCGAGGCTCAGGCGTGGTGGTCAAGTACAGGCCGTATGCCCTCTATCCATCCAGTCTCTCGCGCGAACTCACATACGTCAGCGTTTGCCCTCCTGCATTTCTGTCCGCATTCAGCACTACAATTGCACCCATCAACCCGGCTGTTCGTCCCTGTCCAGCGGTAGGCAGTTGCGGCGGGCGGATTCCCATATCGAGTTGCCTTTACGATTCCGTTGCAGATATTCCTGCTCCTTCCCATCACTACGCCCTGCATCGACGATCGGACGATCGTCGTCCTCTCTCCTCTGCGGACATTCTCGTGCCGGTCCGCGGCGTTAGTCCGTGGCAGCCGTCAGCTGCAACAGCCCCAGCGGAATGCAAAGAGAGTGCCTGCAGTGAAATCCGTCTCCGCGAAGAACAGGGTCCTTGGCGATGCTCGCCACCTCAATATGGTTCTCCAACCACCCGCGCAGATTCGTCAATTCGCCCCCCGTGCATACATAGCGATGCGCGAACCTCCTATTGCGCAATATGTCGGTAGATACATAGCAGTACTCCACTTTCTCTTTCTCCAAACACACAGATTAACACCACGACCGTTCGACAAGCGCAAATATTGCAAGCACCCGGGTGTTGCAGTGACGCGCTAATTCTAAATGCATAGTAAATTCTCATCACCAATTAATTGGCGCGTGTGTGGGCCAATTTTCAAAGGTTCTTGACCCAAGGAACGTGTTCCATGAACAAGAGCGTCAGAGATCACACAAATATAAACCACGATAGATGCTCATTACTGCTACAATTAGTGTTCTAGACTTATGTATCTAGGTTGCAATCTTCATATGCAAAGCTCAGACGTGTGAATGGAGCCTGCTTTGTCTCCTTATTTGCTGAAATTAACGCAGCGAGGGAAGAGGCCAGTACGCACTTAGAGATTTATCTCTAGTAATTTATTACCCCAAGAAGTTTCGAGTTGGAGCCTCAATTGGCATGTTACTCCATGCTCGACTCTCATTCAGAGCTGACTATCTATCACTCCAGGGCGACGGGTTATAACGTCACCCTTTCCCTTGCATACTCGATGATAGAGAGTATCGTATAATGGCACTACGGAACTTTTCTTAAGAATTCTAGTCATCAAAACGATTTGGTCTGCCGCTTCGTCTCAAGATTATGTCGTGGTTTATGTCACAACTTGTACTTCCTGGGATTCAGTGGGAACCTTCCGAGGCCAGCAAAATCTGGGGACGCTCATGGCCGTGCGAAGTTTCGATCTTGGCAGCTCGCCCACACTATTGCTCGTTCAGGTGCACATACCCTACTCGTGATTAGCTGGTGCATATTGCACCTCTGAGCCATACGTCCACCCACTCGATCGAAAAATGCTGTGCCCAGATTCTGGCGCTCTATGAATTGTTTCTGCAGTGCTTTGCTACATATTCGGAATCGAAACCATACTGAAAACGCATAACGTTACACCATACTTCAAGAAATCACCTTCACTCAAGAAGCCATCAAAGGACATGAGCTTGCGCACTCCTGACACCCTAAACGAGATCTAGTGCTGCTCAAATGGGGTAGAAACGGCGAATGCACCCATGGGAATACCCCCAAATCCACCGCCAACGTGTCCGTCGACCATATAGGGTTTCTTGCTAGCCTGCTCATTCGGTGTGCTGGCGTGCTGGAATGTAGTTTCAGAGGAGAACGGAGAGTTATGGGTGCCGGTCACGACCGAAACTGTCTTCGTAGTCGAGAAGCGGGGGCCCGTGCTCGAGGCGGGGCTCGAGGCGGATGGGAGTGTTGCGAGAGTGCGTTTGACGACGACGATGCGTGGAGCGACGGTGAGGATACGGGTGAACATGGCGGTCGTGAACGAATAGCAGGATAACTCCTGCGAGGTAGTGAGGAGAAAGGCAAGACGGGGGTAGTGAGAGAGACGACGCACTATGTGTAAGTAAGAGGTCGTAGTAGAGGTAGAGGACAAGGTCCGTTTGGTCAAATCGAACGATTCCCCTCTTGGCCTCAAGAGAATTTGGGTTCGGGCAGGGTCGCTGGTCACTGACGGCTGTTGCCGAACACCCAATCAAAAGCGCTCTGCTCCATCTCATCTCAGTGAGCATCCCATTCTCAGGCTCACATGCAGAAATTGAAATCCCATCTGAGCAAGTCGTTCTTGCCCTCCCGTCCACACCCATGTGGAACTGCAGCAATCCATCGCGAACACGACTCGCATTTTGTCAGAGTCAAACACAAGACATAAGAAGAGCGAGAAAGCAGAAAGAGATTTACACAACTAGAAAGCAGCCGTCTCCTGGGGGTCCTGGAACGCGTCACCATACCCACCCTCCGCAGGTGCCCCGTACGCACCAGCATCCTCTGGCGCAACAGGAACAGGGGCCTCGACCGCTCCGCGCTGCTCCGACGTCGGCTCTGCGAACACCTTGTCGACCGGTGGCTCTGCGATGGTGACCACATCTGGGAGGGGCTTCTTCGGGCCAGTGAGACCCTCTGGATCCCACCCCTTCATACTGTCACACGATATCAGCACAATGTAACAGGCCTCTCAACGCGGGGAATAACAGGAAAGGAGGAAAGAGAGGAAGGGGAGGACGCACATTTTAACCTTGATACCCAACACACCCTGTCGGAGCATGACATGTCGGACGGCTTCGTCGACAAAGTCGCGCGCGGGCTGACCAGAGTGGATCATAAACCCATCGGTAAACTTCATCGATTTGGCACGCGCGGCGCGCAGCTTGCCGGAGATGACGACTTCGCAGCCCTTTGCATTCGACTCCATGACAAAACGGAGGACACCGTACGCCGCACTGTTAGCACCAAGTCGAGGGATCGAGTCAGCCCGCTGTACCGAAGGACGGCGGACAGGGGACGCACCGACGGACAGCGAGCCCACCGAGGAGCTTGTAACGCAGCGATTCACATTGTGCGACAGCGGAGAGACCACGGTGTTGGACCTTTTCGGCGTAGAGCTCGAGTGAGCCCTCGGGGAACTTGAACCTCTTCTGGACGAGCGACGTGAGCTCGCGAATACGCTTTCCCTTCTCTCCCAGCACTTCCTGCGTGTGCGTCGCGCGGATAATAATCTATACTCTCACCCGCGCACCAAATGGAGTGTCAGTCGATCGCAGGTTCGAACAGGTCGATGTGCGTGATGAAAACGCACCTCGGTACGTGCGTGTGTCACGCGGACTTCACAACCTGAATAACCCTCCTCTGCGAGTTCGCGAGTGAAAAACTCTCCGAGTTCTGCGCGGAAGACTCCATCGGCGACAAACTTTCGCTTCTTGCTGATTGAGGCGGCCATTTTATGTTATGTTTTTACGACCTTCTATTTATCTGCTGACGAGGCCTGATATCTTTCGATGGGACAAGGGCGCGCGACTTGGTCTGAGGGGCGAACCTTTGGTCCTGTTTGGCCAAACACCTCTTGGACCTGGCGACCTGGGCCTGCTGCGCATTATGAGAGACGACGCTAGGAGCAAAGAGGAACGTGCGATTAGGTGAGATGCAAGGTTTTTGAACGTGCTGTAGGTCTAGTTTCCTTCGATTATATCGACGAAAACCATTTTCCCCGACCAATGACGAGTGTCAACTTTGACCACAAACTGGCACCTCTGAGCAGAGATTCAGTCCTACTTTGGACTTTATCAGTGACATAATCGACTTCTGAGCCCTCCTTCTTCACTTCGTTGCGGCTATTAAGTCTCTACTGACAGAATGTTGCTTTTGGTTGCAGGCCCGACCAGGAGTCAGTTTGCAGTCTGCGTTGGCCATACTCTCCACTACTTCCAGTGGCGAGGCAGACGTCTCAGTGGCCACCTAACAACCAGACGGTGAAGAACTCACAGGGAACGCCCCGTGTTGACACGTGATTTCCACTTCCCACGCCTCAACACAGGGAAGGGGGTGGCTCACCCAAATTTCCTGATGCGGGCAACAAGCCACAGGGCGGTTACCGTCCGCACTTCATATGACTGTATACTACATCCAATTGACCCTTTGATGCATTGGCACGACAGCGTATGTGAAGCCAAATTCGTCGCCCCTCCCATCCCGTATTGCACACTCCTATATTCACCCCCAGCATTTACTGCATGTACAGTGAATAGTTGTTCGCAGTCGAAAGCAACACAGCCGACGCCTGCCCGTGTTCCAAGCTGACCCGATCGCAGGTAAAGCCTGGGTTAGTGCGATTTCATCCCCCTAGTACCTCAAGTAAAGAACATGGTTTAGTACAGTCAACTCACATGAGTCTTTACAGAGGGTCCTCGTGTCTGCTCGCTTCCCAGGACGAATGTTCAGTAGTTTTCCCAGTTTCTCTGCGGGAGCAACCTACGGACGTCTCGGGACCTAAATACCTGTGAAACGTATAACAATATGACCTGTGTCAACCTGGGGTATCCCCTGCGAGTTTTTCCCTACAACGGACTCTTGCCATCCACTCTTCGAACAAGTTTGACCACGCTATGGAGTCGCCGCCGCCAAATAGCCACTGGGGAGGACGATGGCACGTGATCTAGGAAAGTAATTCGCCAGTGTTGAACCGTAATCGAGACTCTTGTATGCGCTTGCCGGAGTCTTACTGGTTCGTCACCCGTTGTACCGGATCGCGCGATATAAACCGCCCATAGTAGTCCGTAGCATCACTGTAGACGTTTCTCGTTGTCAACTCGCACGCCATGAATGTGATCATCACACCTTGGGGTTGTTCCCATCATTCAGCCTATTTGTAGCCACTCCTTGCAAGGGATCAATCTTATTCCGCTACTAAAGCTAGCATGGTTACCGCTGAAGGGTGTGGTCGGATCAAAATAATCAACACCTTGTGAGAAGCTCTGCCACTACTGCCTAGTCGCTTCTCTTGAAAAGGCCCATCCGTCTCACCGGAACGTCACCTCCCTTCCTCTCCCTCTCATTCCCCTTCGTGGTCGTCGGCGTCGAAGGCATCCTCCACACGCACGCCCTCTCGCCTCGCAAGGTCTTCATCTTAATTTCTCAACAATTCAACCAATCCCCGCGAGCAAGCCTCCGCGAGCAGGCCTTTTTCAATACAGTTTCTCACATTCCTTAATCATACGCAACATCTGTGATCATGAAGTCGACTGTCTTCTTCCTTGCAGCCGCAGCAACGATTGCGAGCGCTTTGCCCGTGGTTCAGCGGCAAAACATCTCCGCTGAGGGAGACATCCGCCGGCTCGCGCCCGAGCTTGGGGCAGTCCCCAATCAAGAGCCTATCGGTGCCGAATGCCTTGGTCCTGTTCAGCCTGATGGGGAGAAGAAGAGGATACCTTGCGATTGCCCTCCGGAGCGTGAAGAGTTCTTGAGGGTGAGCCAATGCAAAGGTCCAGCAAGAGTAAGGGATAGGATGACTGAAAAATTATGTTCCCATCTAGCAATTGGTCGCCAATGTACAGGCTGGCCATGCTGTCCGCAACCCTTCCGTCAGCGTATCCTTCCCCACGGGAGACTCAAAGCAGGACAAGAAAGCGCGTCTCACTGCCGGTACGCCGCTTTTCTTACATTGCTGGCCGTTAGCTCATTTTGCTTGTAGGGACAATTACCCTCCAAAATCTCAAAGGCCCTGGTGCCGGATGCCCGAACGTCGCAACGACATTCTCCGTCAGTCTTTTCATAAATCGCAGTTCATGTCCTAATAAGGTTTCTCTCAGGCGCAATCACAGGCTATTGACGCGGGCACTGATACTCCTGCGGCCGCACCCCCCGCGGCTTCTTCCCCCCCTGCACAAGTCGCTACTGTCCCTGCACCATCTCAGTCCGCACCCTCACCTGCTCCACCTGCGAATAACAACGGGAATGCTAGCGTCAATGGCATTACTCGCGAAATCGTTGCTAAGCTCGCCCCCGAGCTCGGATCGCAACCAAACAACAACCCAAACCGTACGTTCCACTCAAAATCCCACTGGTCCCATTTCTGAACCATGAGTTTACAGAGGCCGGTGATTGCGATGGGCCGAACCTCAACGGCAAGATCGCACGTGTTCCTTGCCCCTGCCCACCACTGAGGGATGCCTTCATCGATGTGAGTTGGTAGCTCACCAAACAAGGACACAGTCTAACCACATTTCCACGCATCTAGGCCTTGACCCGCGATGCCCAGCTTGGCCATGCGTTCAACAATCCCTCTGTCGGCGTCAATTTCCCACTTGGGGACTCCGTTCAAGACAAGAAGGCTCGCATCACGGCCTCCATTATTGCGCTTCAAAACCTGGATGGCCCTGGTAAAGGCTGTCCTGGTGTCTCTACCACCCTCTCGCTCCAATCCGACGCTCTCGACCAAGGTAAAGATGCCCCGGCCCCGGCCCCGGCCCCAGCTCCTTCTTCTTCTTCTTCTCCTCCTTCTCCTTCTCCTTCTCCTTCTCCTTCTCCAGCACCCGCCCCGGCTCCTGTGAACAACAACGGGGCATTGACCCGTGATTTGGTTGCCAAACTCGCTCCTGAACTCGGCGCAGTGCCAAACCAGGAACCCATCGGCGCAGAGTGCCTCGGTCCTGTTCAGCTAGATGGCCAAAAGAAGCGCATTCCTTGCCCTTGCCCACCCACCAGGGATGCATTCATTAATGTGCGTAGTCATCTCCGCTATGCGTGCTATAGTTATTCATAACAATCTGCAGGCACTGTTCCGTGATGCCTCTCTCGGTCACGCCGCGAACAACCCAACCGTTAAGGTTTCATTCCCTACTGGTGACTCTGTTCAGGACAGAAAGGCACGCCTTTCCGCGGGCACTATCGCGCTGCAAAACCTGGATGGACCCGGTAAAGGTTGTCCGAATGTTTCAACCACATTTGCCGCTCAAGCCGCCGCACTCAACTAGAGTCGTGGCAGCGTGCACGTTCACAGACAGGCACGTAATGCTGAGGAGTAACTTAAATATCAAGGATTCAGAGAAAGCGAAATTCCGTTGAGCCAAGATTGCTCGACATACTCGTTCCTTTATCACTTCATTTGCTTATATTGAATATAATGTCTTGTTCGAGGCGAGGAGCCTTTACGAGTAGTGGAATTGACGAATGAAGGAAACTGCCAGCTAGATATCATAACATACGTTATTGAAAAGTGTTCATTGTCATGGACATGCTCCAGGTTGAAACACCGTCCACGAAACCAATTCAGCGATCTGGTTTGTTACTTTAGACGAATTTTGCGGGAGGCAAACTTGACGACCGAAACGATGGGTCCACTCTCCTTCAGGTGTCGTGAAAACCTCTCCAGTTCCGACTCCTCGCTCACCTCCCCTTCATAGCAAATCTTGATTCGGCCATACAACGAGACAACTTCCAATTCATCTCCCCTCCAAGGCTGTTGCCTTGCGGGAGAACTTGGCTCTGCTGGTGCCTTCTCAACCAAATTTACGTTTGTAAAACTCGTTCCTCCATAGCTGCTCCCCCATCGACTGCTCCCTTCTCCAACATTCGGTCGATCCCTCTCCGCCAACTCCTGCATGTCACCGATAATGGAGGGACTCGTCGTGCTCGCCGTGCTTGACGATGGTGCTTCATCGTTGGCGGCCGACGTGAGGTACCCAGACTCGGCCAGGTCGCCGATGAACGCATACCCTTCCGTCTCCTCTTGTGCGAATGTAATTTGATTCGATCGAATTCCAGGCGTAAACCGCACTGCGGTGGAATTGTAGCGCATCGCTTCCGAACGGTATCGCACAGGACCGACGAAGTCACGAGGGAGACGAATAACGATGTTGCCGTGCGTAGAGGCCGCTCGTAAGAGAAACTTGGTAGACGAGGGGGTACGAGATGCAATGGAGACGGAGATGTTGCGGTGGAGGGTCTCAGCTATGACTAACGCTCGCGGAGGGAGAGGCTGGCCAGGTTGCGGAGTAGCTGCTAAGTGGACAACCGCATTGATGCTTTGGTGTTCTGAAGAGAGAAAGAGATTGGGTTTTGACCCATCTGGAGGACCTCGAGACTGGTTGACTCCACGGGTCATTGGGGGCAGGGTCGTTTCGATGTACCACACGCCTTTGATGGGTTGTTGTGGAGTGATTACATGCACAAAATTTGCACGGGGGACACGAGGGGTACTAGTCCCTGCTTGGTTGGGATCATATTGATGGGAAAATGGCGGCTCGCTGAAGGCGCTCCCGGATGGGGACCCCGCCCGCTCATCTCTCTCACTCCTACTATACGGAGGGGGGGCTAGTGCTAGGTCTGCAGCCGATTCTTGCACCGAGGCGTTGGGGAGTTGAAGCTGTTGCTAAGCCAGGCCAGAGTCAGGGTAGTCTTTCAAAACATTGTATTGTAAATGAACTCAGTGCTCACCTTTTCTTCTACTAGAACCATGAAGAATTGGGGGCGAGGGGTCGAAAGCAGAGGCGGGAAGTGGTAACGATGAAACGGGCAAGTAGTGGGTGGATAAAAGGTGGGATGAAGCCGCTTCGAAGGGAATTGGGATTCGTAGAATACAACACAGCCCACACAGATTCGATTTCTCAGCGCCGCGGAAACCAAACGGCTCAAGGTCAGTTGCTTTGAAGGCCACCGCCTAGCGGGGGAGGGTGAAGGAGAATGTAACCGAGACGCCGAGACACAACCCAGTGGACCACTGCGCAGCTCCATTTCTCGCATCGCGGGGGTATCCGGACATTAGCCTTGGATGGAGTTGAGGGGCCTTTTGCATCGCCATCCGCATGAAGGGCACCAGCAACACGTCAACACGAGGGTCTTATGAATTTGCTTGTCTACTTTTGTAATGCACATGTACTTAGTTTCAACAGAGTCCTGTCCTGTTCGGCCCCAGTGTTGGAGTTGATGATTCCTCGGCACCCCTCAACTACTATAGAGGCACTTCTGTAGAACTGTGCTTTAAAATGGGACTCACCTGGCGTCTTGTCTACTTTTGGTGACAACTGGGGTTCATGATTTGATTTAGAACTGTGGCCGGAAGAAGGTTTTGGGCCTTGCGGCGCAGCTAGATAGCATCATTACGCACAAAGGACCGGGGTGAAATCAATTTCGTCGTACTTGAACAGGATTAAAATGTCAAAGGTTGTTAGGCTCAATGCATAGCATGTACTAATGAATGGTTCCGTACCGGCTTGCACGCTCATAAGGTAGTCATGTGTTGGCATCCCCTTGATTGCTCGAGGGGTGCCTAAACTCGCAAGGGGCCTGGTTAATCCCCGTCTTCGTATGGCCAACCGCATCAATGGTAAAATTAAGATCAGTAGCATGGCGACTTCATGGAGTCCCTAGTACTGGTAATGACAAACGAGGCTCAGTCTCCAAAACCTTCCCGGACCTCTGCGTAATGAGCCAGATTATCCGGTGTCCAAGGGTCATCAGACACTATCACCAATGAGGTTATATGTATACATCTCATATGAAGCATACCCATCAGCGCCACCACTGCTGACAGCGGAGAGTTGCCGACGCAATCCGATGTTAAGTCAATGCTTTCTACTAAGATCGTCTCCGCATGGGTCTTTGCGAACAGGGAGATGTATACGAGAACTGACCTACGCCTATCCCCACTCCAAGTATAATCAGGTACCAAGCCACAGTGGCGGAGTAATACAAGTTTGCTTGCCTAGCACCGTCGCCGGGTGCCGGTGCTCATACCCAACAGGTTGTCGTACTTGTTTCGCCTCAGTAAGCATGAAATGAAAGAAGGAAAAGTAAAAACATATGGTATCCACTTTCCAGAGATGCGGTCCCAACTAACCAGAATGTACGGCCAAAATCTCCATAGCTTTTTGGAGGCAATGCGATGAGAGAGGCGGAGAGGGGGCGTGCTCGGGGAACCACGAGCAGGAGCCGGATAAGCAAAAGGTTCGAAGGTTTGCTCTATCTTGCAGGCTCGTAAAAAAGCGTGTAATTATCATTGCATACGTGCCCTAGTGTTAAAATACACGACCTAGGGGCGTTATCCTCGTCCTTGGATTCGTCCCCTCCACGTGACGCACCCAGGCATACTGAAAGGTCCTATTTGCGTTAAAGTTGGGATACACGGTCCGCCATTAAACAAAGACGTGCAAAATTTAATTTGGCAGCTCATTAGGCGGTCCAACGACGGAACTTTGCGATTTTAATGTGGAGCTGAAGGCACCTGAGTAGTGTTCCAGTATGCGTCCCAATTCGTAGCCAGAATATGCTAGGTTGGGCACTAATGTCGTTAATGTGCTTGGACCGCCACTCAGGGATCTTGGCGGTCACTGCGATGCATACCGCACCAGCAGGACGTTCAGCTGTCTGGCTCTAGAGTGTCTGAAACATGATACTCCTATACACCTGATTGCATAGGAATACTAGATTATCCATCAAGGCGCTACATCTTCGTGGAGAAGTACAAATTCGCGATTGGAGGTCCCAAATTTAATCACTAGCAGGTATAAAGTCAGTTCGTACTTTCGACAAACACAGAGGGCCCTTACCATCGTTTAACCTCAACTCGTAGTACCGGGCAACTGGAATGGTCTCTCCATTAACGTGTGTCCCATTCGTCGATTCCAAGTCAATGATAAACGGCCTAGAAATCACCAATACATTGTAAGTAATGGTTTTCAAAGGACAAGAGAAGACCCGATGTATACTTGATGATACCCTTCTTATCGCCAAGCTCATTTTTCTCGATCACATGCCGGAACTGAATCGCTGCGTGTTGCTTAGAGCAAGACGGGTGATCGAGAGGGATGTCCACCACCTACCCAGAGGAGCGTTTAGTATTCTAGTCAGAGTAGCAGAGGAAAGTTGGCGATACCGCTGCATCACGACCGAAAAGGAAGACGCTTTGCTTATAGATGGACAGTACTTCTACAAAGTGTCGGTACTAGGTATCGGGGGAGGAGTAGAGACTCACCTGGATCTTTTTCATCTTCGAAATCGTACAGCCGCCAGTGTTCCGTCGGCTTGCGAGCTTCTGGGGGCTCATTGTACTTGAGTACCGTTTTGGTGCCATCTGATCTTTGCACCATATTCGTAGCAGCCGCGAGCAGGCCAGAATTCTTAAAGTCTGGCTTGTGCTTGTCTTCGTCGCTGCCCTTGGGTATTAGAACCTTGGCTAGTCTGGCCATACTGGCGAGCATACCTTAATCTGTTGATCCGTAAGTGTTCCATTACTGAGCCAACGAACAGTTTAGGCACACCTGGATACAGAACGAGCCCTCGTACCACCCAACTGCGCGCCTTCACTCCTATCACGCTCATTCATTCTCCTTTCGTCATCTTGGTCACCACCGTGGCGGTATGACCTCCTGATGAGTTCCTTCCCTTTCACCGCGTCTCTACTTTCGCCGCGTTTGCGTTTCCTTGGAGGGCTCGGGCTCCTGCTTCGAATCGCAGAACGTTCCCGCTTTACCGGTTGATCCCTTATATCACTCCTTTGAGTGCGGGAGCCCCAGCCTGAATCTCTTCGCCGCTCCTCGTTGGCTTTGTAGTCAGAATCGTAGCGGCGGTCGCGCGGACGGGAGTATCCATTATCTCTCGAACGGCTCCATGGACGACCGCCTCTTGGGGGTCCATCATGGCGGTCATAGTGGTCGTCTCGCGCGTGTCTGGATCGTCTGTCTCCGTCGTAGTCACGCTTCCTACCTGGGGCACGCGAACCATGATGATCATCTCTTCTATTGTAAGGGGAAGGCGAGCGCTTGCTCATTGTTGAGGGTAGCAAGCGCGTGGGTGTTGTGGTCGGGTTCCAACCTAACTTGTTTTCTGCCTCTTTTTCCGGAGAAGGCCATGGCGTCGCGGACAGTGATTAAAAAGGCCGTAAATCTGCCTGTAACGTGTACGACACTCTCAAACGGAGTCCCATTCGCCCCGCTCCTCAACTTCAACGCCCGGGCCTCAACTTTGGACGCCATCGAGTTTGCTGAGCACAACCACACCCACGAAGTCCACGGGCACCGTGCTGCTCTCAGGGCTCCCTGGGCTGGGGGCGTAGTCCGTTCGTCGTCTGGCCTTGTCTCTACCACGTTTGTCAATGGTGCGTTCGTGGTCGAAAACACGCTAGCTCTCATTGGTCCCCTTCGCGGGCCGAGACTAATTACGATAATCCTTATCTCTCATAGCTCTCCCTCTTCATCCCGCCACTCGCTTGATGCACACCTCGGCCGTTCGCAAGTATGATGGTAGTATTCCAGAGCCCAACGCCGTCCCCAATTTCGAGCCTTACAAGTCAGAAAACACAGAAAATACCCGTGCCCTCTCCTACTTTATGGTCGGGGGCTTGGGCATTATTTCGGCTTCAATGGCTAAGGCCTCGGTCACAAACTTCCTTTCCAGTATGTCTGCCTCAGCCGACGTCCTCGCCCTCGCCAAGGTCGAAGTCGGCCTCGCTTCCATTCCGGAAGGCAAGAACGTCATCATCAAATGGCGCGGTAAGCCTGTATTCGTCCGTCACCGTACCGAGGAAGAAATCGAGGAAGCGAGGAATATCGATATCAAGTCGCTTCGAGACCCCGAGACGGATGATGCAAGAGTTAAGAAGCCCGAGTGGCTGGTCATGCTCGGTGTCTGTACTCATCTGGGATGCGTACCCATCGGCGAAAGCGGTGACTATGGAGGATGGTTCTGCCCTTGCCACGGCTCTCACTACGATATCTGTGGGTGTCCCTTGACGTAGTATGATATGTTCCTGACGGTCCGCTTTCCAGCCGGCCGCATTCGTAAGGGGCCTGCTCCCTTGAACCTCGAGATCCCGCCGTACGAGCTCAACGAGGCAGAAGAGAAGCTCGTCGTCGGCTAAGGTGTCATAGACAAGTCTGCATAATAGGACCTATATCTCTCTGTGGACAGCTTAAATTCTTAACCATTAGCTCATCGAGCATTACTCAGTCTAGCACAAGCGGATAATATTTCCCTCTGGTGAAAGGGACAACATAGTCATTGCGCGAACGACCTTTTAGAGATTTTCCGGACGAGGGGATCCGTTCTCATGGAGCAACCTCACAAGCTAGCAATGGCTCAGGGAGGAGTGAGGGAGAAAGTCTAATAGACGCATATCGCTGTTTAGTAGTTGTCGTGGAGGCAAGCAATCTGGGTTTTCTCACGAATGGGCGGAATCCACGTTCACTGCGCCACTCACTAGCATGCATCCTACATAATTGTGCGTCTGATTTGTGCCTGACTGCCCGTAGAGAAACCGTCGTCAATGCACTCCAAATATCCATCCACCACCGTTTATTATGAGCACTATAAATGGATATTGCGACTGGGAGATAGTGTTTGCATTCCATCCGCAAATGTTTTGGGCTGGATGCGTCGTCGCTTTAGCAAGAGTGACAGTGACAGATCGGTCATTTTAAAATGAGGGGACAACTGCAACCAACAATCACTGGTTTTTTACGGAGATATAAAACACGAAACAAAAAATGATGATAACAAACGATGATAGCGTCACACGCCCTACCCCGAGTAGATGCCCGTAATACCTATACAAGCCCCACCACCACCAAAGCCGAAGTCGCAATCTGCCAGAGTCCCAGCAAGAATTAGGACAGTAACAGAAAGCACTAAGGCTCGTACGTAAACCCACGGGTCCAATAGTACGTGTGACATATATAGTACATCTTCGCACGATAACTTGGATTTACAAATAAAATAAAATAAAATAAAATAAAATAAAATAAAATAAAATAAAATAAAAATCACTGGTTTAAGTCATCAGCGACTCTTTCGACTGGCCACGACGCCTCAAACTATTGGAGCAAAGGGCGGGATGTGTCCTCCCCCGAGGTAGCTGGCAGGGGGGGACAACTCAAGACCAAGTTCTCATTGCCACTCAATATCCCTTGATTATCATTAGCTACAGCTTGTTTCCGTTTGTGCTCTAAGACGCATTCATCAGCATTTGGCCATCCCAGTCAACGATACGTCGCGCACCGATATGCGAAATTTGAGCCCTGCAAAAAGAGAGAAAAAGGGTCACTAAGGCACCGACCTGTCCGAAACTAAAGGTGTATTCGTTGTCATCAATAAGGAATTGATTAGCAATCGTGAGCTTTATTGTCCAGTACAGATCCCATAAGAAGAAGAAAGCGGCTGGAAAGTGCTGGAAAAGTATAGTTAAAAGTAATTTGGCCTTTGGGCTCCGGGGTGCCCAATGTTTGGACCATCCCAACCTGACCACCAAAGCAGGTGACAGTTCGCCAAGAACGCGCCACATCAGATTGATATAAAGCCACAAAACTGCCACGTCTCGTTCGTCGGTGTCGCCACTCCCACCAATGAAGACGATGAAGCATCTACCACTTGTATTATCCCAAAACGAGTTGAAACGAAAGATAAGCACACAGATCATGATGATCAAGAGGAGATGGCCCCCAAGGAAATAGATGCCGACCATGCGATCGATTCCTTTTTTTTGATGGGTGAATATTGAAACACCAGCTCCCTGCAGCTCGCAGGCTACCGTGGAGATAGCGGAAGAGAGTGTATAGCAGAGGAATAGGTGATAAGCTGTGATACTGCGCAACTGAGTGAAGGCAGCAAGGCAGAGAGCATACGCGGCTGCAGTGGATCCAACCAAAAATTCTTCGAGTAGTTTGTCGGTCCACTCTTTCGACTTGGTTTGCTTGGAGGAAAATTTCTTTCGGGCCCATGAATAATAAAAGAGGGACAGATTAAGCGTTCCCTGAAGATAGAATGTAATGATGATCTGGAGTTGAAGGTGAGTGGTGGCTGTATCTCACTAGGAACAAAGACGACTGGAGCAATGCGGTTGGTTGGTGAACCGTTGCCCAGAAAATATCCAGTATGTATGGTTTCCTATATGAGTTACTGTTTATTTTCGCTCAAGTGGTTGCCAGTCTCTCATCAGTCTCATGTTGGGCGTTGGCATGTTTTGTTCTCTTTGGATTCCTTTGGCCCTGGCAGAAGTAACCAGTTACCTCCACTTCATCATGGACAGTTGTACTGCTTGCTGTGACGCCCAGAAAATCAAGAAACCCCTCGAGAAGGGTTTCATAGCGTTCTGCATTGCCACACACATTATCAAAAACGCATTATGGGTTGTGTGCACATTAGGCGCCAGCCTACCTAAATTCTTCGCTGTCCTTGGCTTGGAGTTCTTTTGTGTTGCCGTGGAGTGGGTGATACTCGTCAAGACTGGACGTAGGGCAAGTCTGTTGAAACTAACCGTGCATCAAAATCAGGCAAAGGTAAATGATTCGCTCCTCGGCTTTCGACCTGCTTACTATCCCATTGATTAGGCAGTTCGCGCAATACGGAATTTTCTATTGCCCCTGCTAGTAATTCGCGAGGCCTTCGTCAATGTGCACAACATCATTGGTATAGTCTTCGTGTGTAATATCTCGTGGTACAAATATCGATTAGGACAGGCCACCGTTCAGGGACTATTGGAGGTTTTCATAGCGACTGTGTTATTGTACTGCGCTATGACCATTAAGCAAGAGTGACTCATTCACAAATTATTAGGTTCGGGGCGAGAGGGGTAGTTGTATGAAAACCCCTCCCTGTGCAACGTTAGAAGGGGTGGATGGTGGATTTCCGATAATCGCCCCCTGGTCGCGACGTCTTGTCCGTAGGTAGATTGAATATGGGAATGATGAAATAGACAATGAAGGGTTTAGGGGAAGCGAACTTGAACAGAAGGAAAGGACTGGGAGAATCCAACTCGAGATTCTGACTACGGAATCCGACACAGGATCCTATAGAGGAACTGTGATGGACAAGTATGGAGAGAGGAAACCGTGAAACGTTAATTCGAAAACACAGTCCACAAGGACGAGAGGTCGCCCAATTGGGTAAGGAGAGTCATAGAGATGGAGCCCCACATAAGGGAGTGGAGTGGGAAGAAGGGAGAGAAGAAAGTAGCCAAAGAGCAATACCACAAGCATTCTCCTTTGTCACGAGACCGTTCATATTTACTCGCCATATATTATTCCTTACTCACGTATATACATCTATGGATCTAGATAGGAATACGTAGGAGATTTTATATGGCTATGATTTCTTGCCTTGAAGTTTAAAATGGTGTGCAACAATTCAGAAAGTCAGATGAAATATAGCGCCGCAATAATGCCAGTAGTCAGCACTGTCATATGTATATTATATAAGCGAATATGTAACGAATGGATCGAGCTTCATTCCGTGAGGCTGCACGCCCCGCTCAGGCTCAGCTACCATACCATGTTGCGGAAGCTCTCGATCACAGGTGCGGATCAATCGTTGTGTCATTCATTGTAGTTTGTATTCGTGTTATGGCCTGTCATTCACTTGTATCTGTACACTCGAAATCATCATCCTGATCCACAGGCAATTCGTATCCCAGGGATTGCCTACTCACTGGACCGCCCAACTCGTGTACGGTTGATTTAAAACTTTACCCTCTGCTCTGACCTTCTCCTTGCCTCGGTTTCATGTACCTCCAACATCATATGTATATAACTCGAACGCCAGAGTCGGTCATAGTCTATTCACAAACTCTATCTACCTGTGCCTTTACAATACATATTGCCGCACAACGGGGTAGTCTGCCCACCTTCGTGGTTCGATCTATTGTGGGACTGGGAGACTGGGAGGAGACACGAGGAGCACCCAAAAGAGGAATTGAGAAGGCCATAACTACTAGTATGGGTTGGTTCGGCACGATTGTGATTTGCCGCTCGTGACCAGGCCTGCTGTGCGACAGCAGGTGGTATGGGTATGGTACCTCCGATGTGCGCGGCGACGGCTACTATTGTGAACGCCGCCGCTGTCGCCGATCCTGTGACCAAAATAAAGGGGATCCATTCTCGGAACTATTTGGTTCGAGTAAATATTATTAATGCGATGACGTCATTGCGTTTTGAGCCTGGGTGGCTGGATGGATCATGAGACAGTTACTCCCGGCGTTTCAGTCTCGTACGGTAAGCTCAGAGCGTTATTCAGAGGTTCCATACTCATGATATCTTCTCCTTCACAATTATTTGTCCAGTTCCTGCTCGACGCTCGTCCTAGATACTCGCCGGACACTTCATTATTGTTCAAATTAATCGTGTATTCTCACATAACCATATTTGGCGTTGGGGAGAAAAGCTTAGAAGCCACACGTGCGCGAACCCATTTCCACCCCGCGTGCAACGGTTATAGCTTGGGGTCAAAACAATACAATGGGACACAGCAGGGTATACTACAACATTTAGTCCCTTTGAAATTGCAGCCAGTCACCAACTGCTGCGATCTTGAATATGCAACTTTGAGAGTGAATTACATTCAATTCATCTTGTCGGTGTAATGGACCGTACTTTGTACAGATAATCAATCGTAATGCCTTCCTACCCATAGAGGGCGGACCCCGGTCCGCAAAAGAACCAGCTGGATTGATTGGAATAGCAGATGGACATGGCTCTACGATGAACAAAATGCTTCCCAGCGGCTATCCGGGTGTAAGAAGGGGGTTCGTTCGTTTCATCTTCGATGCGCCCGCCGCGGGTGTGTATGATCAGAGATAGATCGATCCTCCCACAAGTACGCGCGCTCGATTAATGGTCAATGGTCAAAAACGTCCACTCTGACATGGCACTTTGAACGCGCAAGGCCTTGGCTCCGCGAGCGCCGGCCGTGCCACCTGACAACCACTACTGTCGATCGCACAACCTCAACCACAAACGCGCGCGCGCGCGAGAGAGCATCAAGCGACCAATAGTCGTCGTACAGTTATGCCAATCCCGGGTCGCGCTCGAATCGATCCTCTGATCTCGTCTTCCAGAACCCTCGTAATCTCGAATTCCAGAATCACAAAATGGCGGCCAGCCTCCGGCGCCTGACTCCTCACTGGCGAGTGTCAAGGGTGAGGCGTGGGGAGTGAGATGTCAAGGCGTGAGGAGTGAGTTGGAGATCCAATCGTTCCACCACCGACCCACGCATGGACCACGCAGCCGCAGGTAAATACGAGTCAGCCTCACCCCGCACGCCGTGTCAGGCCTCGGGGCCGGGTCCGTGTCCGAGTGCTCTCCTCGAGGGAGCCTGGAAGGGAAGGTGGTTGGGCTCATGTGGGCCCTGACTCTGGCCGCTGGGGCCAATATATTGTAGTGAGGTGCGACCGGGCCCGGGTTAATAAAGTTAAGGTTTTGGTTTTGGATAAATCGGGACGGTCAAAAAGGACTATGGGGCATATTGGCATTATGGGCGCTACGACTGGATCGGCCGAATAATCGAAATAAAGCGCTGATCGAGCCGAGAGCGAATTTAGATGCCGGACGATCTGGACGATCCGATGATACACGATCTAGGAGCTGATCATCGTCGAGACCGTCGTCGATGTTGCGTCCCCGTCCCAGCGATTCAATTCGGGACTAGGCCTGATCGACTTTCTCACTTGTTCTTAGTATATATCTGAGGTATATATGTCAGAAAAATAAAATCTTATTTTCTTGTTTTAGTTTTGATGATGGTGTGTCGATGACTAAGAGAGAGAGAAGCATGTGTACACTATGCGTACCTGATTAGCAAAATCAGAAAAATCGGGATCCACTGGACCACCGCGACCGCGGTCGTGGAAACACTTCAGGGCGAAACCGCGATGCAAAGGACAAATCGATATCACGGCAGTCTGCATCGTCATTATATCCACCTCGTACCTTGCTATAAATACTATATGCTATTACCGCATAGACCCCCAGCAAATTACCTTCCGCATCGATTCCGAGGGTGGGTGACGAATTGATTCGGCACAGCTGCGGGTGTCCGGCCACGTCTGCGCTTCGGGGATATGCGGGGGTCTGAGGGGTTAACTCATACGTGGATGGTTAGTAATGCGCTGGGCAGCATTGCGGCGGGCGCAGCACGATTCCTCCGACGTCCGATATGGTCGGCCTGGAGGAGGAACCTGAGACGGATACGTGTAACAAACATGAGAGATATATGGGGAATTGCGGGGTTACTCAGGTGTTATTGGGTTATTTGGGCGGATTAATATCCGCCGATCGGTTGTATTTTGAAACCTACAATGTGTGAAAATGGGATGGAGTGACGTATATGGATAGGGCGATTCGGCCGTCGGGAACGGAGGATTGGGCTTCTCGGGCGCTGAGGCGACCATCGAAGGGGGGAATTGGAAAACCTCGGAGAGGAGAAAGGCCGGATCGGATACTCTTTGCACGAACGGGCGCTGCGAGGGACACGCGGGGTGTTGAGGAAGGTGAGTTGAGGGTGGGCGTGTGGTGGAGATCGAATTGGGTGGGTATAGGCGTGGGTGTGGAGGGTGGCATGGAGGTGGGCGTGGGCGACGAACGAGGGACGAGGGGCATGCGTGGAATGGGCGGACAAAGGGCGGACAAAGGGCGGACAAAGGGCGGACAAAGAGCGGATGAAGGGCGGACAAATGGCGGGCGAACTAAAAATCGGTTGCGAGGTGTGGCTGGCGCAAGTATACGATTATTGAATGTGGAATGCGATTGTGAAGGTGTGCAAAGGTGTGCAATGGTGTGAAATGGTGTGAAATGGCCATGAGGCTTTGCAAGCTGACAGCAGGCGACATATCCCAGTCCTTTTTCGGAATGGGTCTTGTTGCAGACGATCAGTGAGTTTATCGTCGCGGGGGGCGCGAGGCGCGCAACGAGGTAGTGTATTATTGGGCGACATACGTTCGGAAGTGGATGTCGTACGAGTCGGCTGCAGCCATCCGTTAGGAACGGGCAGGCTGCGAGGCTGCGAGGCTGCGTGATAGGCCGGGCTTAGTCAGGCGCCAGCTATGGGTCAGCTATGGGACGATGACTATGGGTATGCGAGAGACATATAAAAACCTCCGGACTCCGAGCGTACCTCCCCGTTTCAAGCGCCCGCCCAGCCAACACATATAAGCCATATCCCTCCCTTTACCCCGGCGCTTTGCCCCCAGTCACATCCACTCTACCTAGCGTATCCTAGCGTATCCTAGCGTACTCATCCGTGTCCTTGCTTGCATCCACGGTTACCTGTCCATATCTGACAACGGTGAGTGAGCGTCGTCCCGAGCCTCTTGCCACTCGCCCGCTCACTGAGACCAACCCCCGCACCAACCAGCCACACCCCGCGACGCGCACACAACCACACTCTGCCGTGTACATGCTCACAAGCATCAGCTCGACACCCTCGGCGCCTCTTTCCAACTACCGCAACGTACCCAGCGGAGCACACGAGCTCCGCTCAACGCGTACTGCGCCCAGCTCGCCCCGCAAACCCCTCGAAATGCTTATAACGGGCTCATACGCCAACGGGTCTGCTCTCAGGAGTGCCTCGAGCGCCGATCGCGACCTTGAAGCTCAGCGACGGCTCCTTGGCGCGGATGCCTTTGTCCCGTCTCCAGAGTCACCCCTCCACCACTTGCGACCTACCTCACCCCTCTCAGAGGCGAGCCACCTCCAGGACGAGATTGAGCAAGAGTCGTTTCGCGAGCGCGCTGCTCGCTCTCCACCACGGTACGTAGCCTGTGACGCACCTCCCCACACCCACCCACACTTGAGCGGTATTACCATACTTGTCAAACTCGGTAATCAGACACTCCTGTACTCATCGCCCTATCTATCTCAGATCGATATCCCCAGTCAACGATACCCACGATCACCCTTCCGAGGGTGCTCTCGGTCTCTTCTTTGCTACCGCTCCCAGCCGTATCCAGCATCCTCCCTTGCCTCCCCTCGAAGAGGAACTGCCCATAGTACCTACAACTCGTTCTCGTGCTGCCACTGTTCCCCACGCCCACGCCCGCTCCCAGCCGCAGCCCAACCCCCTTCGTCCTACTCCCCATCCGCTCTACCCCCGCACGACCCGTGTCTACCCGCAGCCACATGTCGTCGAAATCGCCCGCGAGAAGATTGGCTCTGCGCAGCAACAGCAACAGCCCCTATTGAGCCCCTCGCTCCGTAGCTCCGATGTTGTGAGCCTCA
>Ga0307513_10002367_pt1 | contig 26205 bp, 25 predicted proteins | sample 15_EM_MG_FD_202174 | JGI IMG/M metagenome (GOLD analysis project Ga0307513, IMG submission 202174) | Populus trichocarpa ectomycorrhiza microbial communities from riparian zone in the Pacific Northwest, United States - 15_EM | ecosystem: Host-associated > Plants > Roots > Unclassified | place...
TTGGTGTTTATCATCTATGGTTATAGGGATCGGTAATAGCCACTCCGCATGGCCTTGTTTTTTTGTTGATGTTTTTTTTTTGTCTACAGTCGTTGATGAACCACTTATTGTGAGGGAAGGTAAGGGTCACGACGTCAGGCGGGTAAGAATCATTTCTTTTGATTCCTTTTGGTCGTTTATAATTAATAAATCCTTCTTTCAGTCCCTACAAGAAGTGTTGGACACAGCCATCAGCGTGGGTCAGAAAAGATGGAATGTCAGCCCAGAGGAGGCAGCCCAGAGGGTGATGAAGTACCTCATCATAATAGTGATTCTCCCGGACAAGGCTGCTCTGATCCGGACCAGTGTTAAGCATTGGGGCGATGTTGAAAAGGGTATGTTCTGATTACTTCTTAAATCTTGTGTATTGTTTTGCTGATAAAGATGCTTAGGTATTGCTACGAATTGCTTGCGCCTTGACAAGGTTCAAAAGGCCAACGATCAGTATTGGAATAATGTCGCTATTAAGTAAGCACCGATCGGATCCATTTAGCATTTCTAGTTCTGACATTTTACTTCTTTCTCCAGGTTGAACGCTCGCCTCGGAGGCTGCAACTCAACCGCGGATTCTCCGGTCATGCACCAGCTCAAAAAAGAGCCTTTCATGATCATGGGTCAGATATCTAACCACATTCGTGATTTACTGAATTGTACTGAATTTCACTCGCTTTGTAGGTGCCGACGTTGGGCACCCCGGCCCTGGAGAGCAAAAACCCTCCATCACGAGCCTCACCTTTTCATACGATATTAATGCTACACAATACGTTGCTCTGACGGGTATTCAAGCCCCGCGCCTTGAAATTATCGCAGATCTAGAAGAATACGTGAGGAGAGCAATGCTGTTCTACGCGGGCCGGAACCCTCCTCCAACGCGGCTGATTTTCTTCCGTGATGGTGTTTCAGAGGGCGAGTACGAGCAGGTCGCTCAACAGGAGATTCAGGCAATCACTGGTCCTTTCCCCCCCTTCGATGCATGCTTTCGTTAGTGTGCTGATGCTTTTGATTTAGGTGCGATCGACAAGCTGTGGATGAGCATGAATGTCAGTGCCCCGAAGCCGAAGCTCACGTTTATCGTCGTGGGCAAGAGGTGGGTTCTGCCCTCTTTTCTCGGCTATATATGAACTTTGACTGATTTTGTTTTGGTTGATTTAGACATCATGCTGTTTTCTTCCCGGCAACCGCACCAACTGGGTTAGTATCTCCCAGACCTTCCTATTGTATTCCGTTTTCTGAAAGAAATCATATTTAGAAATGACCCGCACAAGGGGAATTGTGCTCCGGGATCGGTTATCGATAGCGACATCACACATCCGACTGTGCGCGACTTTTATCTTCAAAGCCACGGTGCAATTCAAGGGAGTGAGTGCACATATTTACTTGTATACTAGTATGATGTCCGTGCTTATTCTTTTTACCTTTAGCATCGCGGTCGAGTCACTATATTGTCCTCAGAGATGACAACTTCAACTTCAACCTCCAAGTGTAAGTTTTCCTATGCCAAGGAAGACTTTTTATGGTCTGAACAATTTGTTGAACAGGATTCAAGACCTCTCGTTTGCGTTATGCCACGTCTACGCGAAGGCTACGCGTTCGGTGTCGATCCCGGCCCCGGTATACTGTAAGTATCTCTCGATTTGAATCTCGTCGTTGGTTAACCATCTTTTTCCCCTGTGTTCTTTTTCCAATAGACGCGGATGTTTGTCTTTTTTGTTGCCTCTTTCCTTCATCTTTAAATTGACGAAAAACTTTCTAGTTGGTCTGCTCACGAGGGGCTTTCCACATGGACCCTTCGGCGGTGGGTCTCCACTTTGACGACAGCGCGTCGACATCTAGTGGCTCCTCACAGACCTTTGATCTCGACGCCTGGAGGTCGGCATTTAGACCTCTTCATTCCGGATTAGGGGATAAGATGTACTTCCTCTGAAGGAATCAGCTGGTCTTGCCCATCGCCACGATACCCTTGATATATGCACAAGTTCTCTCTCCTCTCTTGATGACCTGTATTCAATTTATGCCCCAATGTCGCAAACATGTATCCCGATTCCAGACGTATTTTGTACATAACTATTGAGAATGTAAACATTTTTTCTACATCCAACAGACCAAATTGTTGGAGTCAGAGCTCTTTTTTTGTTTCGACACAAGAGGAGAGCACGCAAGTAAGGTAAGAACACCTACGCTCTGGTCTCGGTGGAGGCGGAGACTACAACTTGTCACCCTTCCCCTGTCGCCGCCCTCTCCTCGCCAGCATCATCACCACCACGATATAAATGAGGAGGCGGAGGTCTCGACCGCCTGTCCTCTCCTGGCCCGTACGCGTTGCCATTCCGAGGTGGGGATAGAGGCGAGTGCGGGCGGTCAATATCCATCGCTCAATTGTGGTAATCACATCCGCCAGCACTATAAACCCAGTGCAAAAAAAAAAACAAGGTCTGCGCCTTGATCGAGTTCCTTTGTTAGCAAATCCACTTTTAAGTCGGACACTGCGGTCCGGCGCGCTGCACGGCGCACGAGTGTGGCAGGAAACAAGTGACTGTGGACAGAAAATGTGGGTATGGACAGGAATTTTGAGTGTGGAGGGAGAAAGTGAGTGTGTTCGAAACATTTCTGAGTGTGTTGTGCGTGAGTGTGCTGAGTGTGACAGTGGCCGTATCTGGGGAATGCCCAGTGCTTAGCTATAATCACACTTCCCGTTTTTTCGACACTCCCATCTAGATCAGTCTAGATCCTTTTGTGTCCCCTCTCGTTTCTTTTATGGCTTCAACAAACTCTCATCCAGCACTTCCGATAACAATGGAACCCGAACAACGTCCTGGCAGTTCCGGTCCCACCGCCGACGGCCAACCCTTCACTGAAGGTCCCGAAACGACAATCGATTCGCCCATCATACCGCCACTACTCGACTTATCAGCTGAGAACCGGAAGATACCAAAGCTTCCTCCAACTCTAGACGGTCCTGAGATCAAAGAAAAGAATATCGAGGTAATCACCGACATCGATGAGCGCCAGAGAATCTATATATCAGGTGATTATCCCTGTCGAGTGTGTTTGTCAATTACTCAGATCATCCAGACTTGCGTCTGGAGCTTGGAGCACGTCCAGAAGCTCCATTTGAGCTCGATCATATCGTCGTTATCTCTGCGAGCCCTGATACCAACCAACCTATTCAACTAAAGCGGGTCTCTCTCACTATTTGGAAGCAAGTCAACGCGATGACGTGAGTTGATTGAGGATGATTTAAATGGCTGTATTCTCATAAGTAACCAGGTCGTTGGCGCGTAGTGACATTACGTTCATCATCCAGTCGAAGGACGGGAATTATGAAGCTGTCTCCTTCTTGGGAAAGGATGAGTTGACAGAGTTATCCAACCAGGGAGAGGAAACGAGATGTGTGTTGTGTCGCTGTCGGTCATTCACCATCACCATTCTAATGTTATATTGTTGAAGGTATGGACAGAGACTTGGCTTTCGGGGGCTCGACGCTGGCTGTAAAATTATCGTTCCAAATTGGACTTGGTGAAATAACGGACAGCGTATTTCGGCCAGGTAAGTTGACGTTCCTAACCATATCCAAGAGACATGGGCTGACGCCTCGCAATGAAACTCACGCATGAAGAGGGTGTTGAAGACACTGTTGAACCATCAAATGCGGGGTGGATATTCGACGGGAGATCACTGCATATACAAGGTATTTCCCATTGGATCAGTCATTTCATTGTTATAATATGCTGATGTATTCGGGTAGCTCGCTTTGTCAGTCCCGATGCGATTGTCTCGTTAACCAATGTTAAAGAAGCGATGGAGGGTATGTTTTCAAACTGCTAGCATCAACTCTCTGGCTGCATCATTAACCTGACCTCGCATCCAGAACTCCAGGTCGGATGCGGAAGTCCTCGAGCACTCCTTGAGGCGCTTATCGGATTACCTGCCAATCTACCAGGGAAATCAACTCTTTTGGGAAGCTGTGGTGGTCTGATCCTCGAAGGGCCTGGTGATCAGCTACCAAAGCTTAACGCTGCAATCTCGGCGTTTGAGATGAGGAGGGAACTTCGTCTTGCAAATGGCAATCAATCCAATAACGAGTTGGAGCTTGATTTTGCTGAAGCGAGAGCCTACCAACAGCGATTCGACCACACCCAACAGCGATCCGATCTTGACTCCACCATAGAAATTCTCGAGGCCATCACATCTACACTATTTGACGAGAAAGGGTTGGTACTGAGTGCGTTGGATCTTTTGATCGCACTGTATTGGCAACGAACCAACATGAGCAATGATTTGGCCGATGTGACCAAGGGTGTGGCGGTGCTCCAGAGATCTGTGGCGAATGTGCCATTTGGCCACCCCAATCTCCCTGGCTTGTTCAACGACCTTGGAGTATTTCTTGGGACTCGCTTCCATCGGGAAGGTGACATCCATGACCTCGAAGAAGCCATTTCAAGCCATCGCCGCGCTGTTGAAATTGCACCAGCTGGCCACGAGGCACTCCCCATAGCACTCAACAGTCTTGCAAACCGGCTCGGGGCTCGCTTCAATCGGACAGGTGACATTCACGATCTCGAAGAAGCCATTTCAAGCAATCGCTGCGCTGTTGAGATCACCCCAGCTGACCACCCGGCTCTCCCTTCAACCCTCAACAATCTTGGAAACTGGCTTGGGGCTCGCTTCAATCAGACAGGTGATATTCACGACCTCGAAGAAGCGATTTCTAGCCATAGCCGCGCTATTGAGATCACGCCAGCTGACCACCCTGATCTCTCCAAATTTCTCAGCAATCTTGGAAACAGGCTCTGGACTAGCTTCAAGCGGACAGGTGATATTCACGACCTCGAAGAAGCGATTTCTAGCCATCGCCGCGCTATTGAGAGCACGCCAGTTGATCACCCGTCTCTCCCCTCAGTTCTCAACAACCTTGGGAGCAGTCTTGGGACTCGCTTCACTCAGACAGGTGACATTCACGACCTCGAAGAAGGGATTTCACGCACTCGCCACGCCATTCAGATCACGCCAACTGGCCACCAGGATCTCCCCAAATTTCTTAGCAATCTTGGAAGCTGGCTTAGTTTTCACTTTAATAAAACAGGTGACATTCACGACCTCGAAGAAGGGATTTCGAGCAATCGCCGTGCTGTTGAGATTGCACCAGCTGGCCACCAGGCTCTCCCCTCAGCGCTCAACAATCTTGGAAACTGTCTCTGGAATCGCTTCAGTTTGACAGGTGACATTAACGACCTCAATGAAGCGATTTTGAGCAATCGCCGCGCCATTAAAATCACACCAGATGGGCACCTGAACCTCCCCTCACGGTTCCACAATCTTGCAAACGGGCTCGGGGCTCGCTTCAATCAGACAGGTGACATTCAAGACCTGGAAGAAGCGATTTCAACCACTCGGCATGCTATTCAGGTCATGCCAGCTGGCCACCCGGATCTCCTCAAATCTCTCAGCAATCTTGGAAACTGGCTCTGTACTCACTTCGATCAGACAGGTGACATTCACAAGCTTGAAGAAGCGATTTTGATCAGTCGCCGTGCCATTGAGATCACACCAGATGGCTACCCAGGTCTCCCCGCAGCGCTTAACAGTCTTGGAACCGTGCTTTATGCTCGCTTCAATCGGACAGGTGACATTCATGACCTCAATGAAGCGATTTTGAGCCATCGCCACACTGTTGAGATCACGCCAGCTGGCCACTCAGATCGCCCCAAATTTCTGAGCAACCTTGGAGTCTGCCTCTGGACTTGCTTCAATCAGACAGGTGATTTTCACGACCTGGAAGAAGCGATTTTGAGCACTCGGCATGCTATTCAGATCATGCCAGTTAGCAACCCGTTTCTCCCCTTAGCGCTCAACAATCTTGGAAACGGGCTTTGGATTCGCTTCGATCGGACAGGTGACATTCACGACCTCGAAGAAGCTGTTTCAAGAAATCGCACTGCTGTTGAGATCACGCCAGTTGGCCACCCAGAGCTCCCAAAATTTCTTAACAATCTTGGAGGTCGTCTCTGGACTCGCTTTAATCGGACAGGTGATGTTCACAACCTCGAAGAAGCGATTTCGATCACTCGCCATGCCATTAAGATCACACCAGATGGCCATCCAGATCTCTCATTCGCGCTCAACAATCTTGGAAATGGGCTCTGTACTCGCTTCAATCAAACAGGTGACATTCATGACCTCAATGAAGCGATTTTGAGCCATCGCCACACTGTTGAGATCACGCCAGCTGGCCACCCAAATCTCCCCAGATATCTCATCAATCTTGGAAATGGACTTGGGACCCATTTCAATAGGACAGGTGACATTTACAACCTCGAAGAAGCAATTTCAAGCAGTCGCCGCGCCATTAAGATAACACCAGATGGCCACCCTGATCTCTCCTTATGGCTGAACACTCTTGGAACTATATATCAACACCAGGGCCCACAGGCCTACCTGTTTGCCCTCAGTGCATTTCGGGATGCAGCATTAACAATCTCTGCACCATTATCTATTCGACTTATGGCAGCAAGATCCTGGGCAAGAGTTTGTCGCATTGTCAAGCCTGCTGACTTCGAGACCCCCTTTGGGTTGTCAATGAGTCTCCTGGCAGAACTTGTCGGGTTCGAGCATCCCATTGAGCTTCGTCATGACAACCTGAGCACACCATCGGCATCAAATCTGGCCGCTGAAGCAGCAGCCTCGGCATTTTCCTACCTTCGACCTGATCTCGCCCTTGAATGGCTGGAGCAGGGTCGCTGCCTCGTATGGAGTCAGCTGAATCAGCTCCGGTCACCACTAGTAGACCTTCGAGCCGTTGATAATAAGCTTGCCCAAGAGTTCCAACAGCTGTCATGTCGACTGGAACAGGCGTCTCATCGCCAGCGGAGCCAACTTGAGGACAATATGGCCAAGAAGATTTCCCTTCAGGAGGAAGCCGACCAACACCGCCGCCTTGCCAAACAACGCAGTGAGCTTCTAGAGAAGATACGCAAGTTACCAGGGTTTGAATACTTTCTCCGACCTCACCCCGCTTCTTACTTCCTTGATAATTTACCCGATGATGGCCCAATTATTCTGATCAATGCTCATGAGGAGCGTTGTGATGCAATTGCTCTTATAAAGGGCCGCAGGGAGCCACTGCATGTGCCCCTCCCTGAAATCACTCTTGAACAGGTAACTGGCCTTCAAAAGAAGTTACAGCTTTGCGTTGGTCTGAATTGTCTCCGCACACGCAGGCATCCTCATCGGGATATTGGGCTTGCTGGGACGATGAATTTCAAAGACTTTTATTTTGTCCTAGAGAGGTTGTGGATGTGCCTTGTTAAGCCTGTACTTGATGCACTGGGATTCACTGTATGCCCCTCTATTTCTTGCCAAGAATTGGTCACTAACACCCATTTGTAGACATCTTCCTCAACTCTTCACCGCATCTGGTGGTGTCCCACAGGACCTTTCACATGTCTTCCAATTCATGCTGCTGGGATCTACAATGCCAATGAGACTCACTCTCTGCTGGACTATGCTGTTTCCTCTTATATCCCAACTGTTACAACTCTCATTGAGAAGAAGAAACCTTTGACTGCTTCTAACGGTCTCTTCCTGATTAGCCAAGCCAATGCACCAGGACTCTCTGAGATTCCAGGTGCTGATGATGAAACAGACACCCTGTCAAACATGATGCAGAAACAAGGAATTCCCCATCATCGATTCTCTGGCCCTGCTGCCACTGTGCAGAATGTCAAGGAAAAGATCAGGTCATATAATGCTATCCATCTTGCTTGTCATGGAAGCCAGATTGTGGGGAAGCCTCTCGAGAGTGGTTTCTACCTCCTAGATCAAGATGGCCCAAATGGAGAACCCCAACTTGGGTGCCTTCGCCTCTCTGAGGTCATTAAAGAAAATCTTCCCAATGCCGACTTTGCCTTCCTCTCTGCATGTCAAACGAGCACTGGTGATCAAACACTCTCTGACGAGGCAGTCCACTTGGCAGCTGGGATGTTGGCAGCTGGTTATCACAGTGTTGTTGGGACGATGTGGTCCATTGAAGACCGATATGGCCAATTTATAGCTGAGGAATTTTACAAAAATCTACTGGAGAGGAGCACAGTGGATGGTGTGCCTAGGTTGCATGGGTCACAGGCAGCTTATGCATTGAACCATGCAGTGAAGTGTCTTCGTAAGGAGGTTGGGGATGCAGCCCATGGATTATTAGCTTGGATTCCATATGTCCATTTTGGAGTGTAATGGTTCAGTTTGATAAAAGAGTCTTGATGTTTGAACTTTGGGGAGTATTTGATATGGTACTGTACATGTGTCACCTTTGAACAATTAAAGTAGATACAATGTATTTACATGCAATATAATGTTCTACATATGTCTATGTAGGTGAGACTGGATGGATGGGTTCAGATGACAACTTCCAAATTAGGCAGGTGCTTCCAGTTGGGGCTCGGTTTTGCTGCTGGGCTCACTGGGCTCAGTTTTTCATAATAAATAAATGTATTATAGTAAATAAAATCTATTTACATGCATCCCACCCCATTCTGTGGCCCCATTCTGTGGCTCACAGGAGGTGGGAATGGCTTGGGGATGGACATCTGAGTCCATCTCACACTATCTTATCTAGGAAAATACTTGTTATTTCTCTCTTTCATTTCTCATGTTGAGAGTATAATATATATAATATATGTATATCCCCAAGGAAGGCTGGTCCTTCTTTGGGATTGTGCCTAGGTACATGTAATATCATTAGAAAAAGAGAGGAGAGCAAGGAGAGCTAGCTCTCCTCCTCACCTCTCACTGTCATCTCATTGTGTCTCTCCTCTTCCTCATCTTTCCTCACCTCCTCCTCCTCTCACCTCACCTCCTCCTTCTCTTCTTGTCTCTTCTCCTCCTCCTCTCGCCTCTCCTCATCATCTCTCCTCCTTGTCACCTCACCTCACCTGCTCCTCTTCATCTCATCTCACCTTTTTGTTGAGTTCTTTACAGTCCTCCATGTATTTCTGCTGGAATCCAGCAGAATCCGGTCAATTCCAGGGATTCCACAGAATGGAATTTTAGCAATAGTGCCTGCTAAAATTGTTATTTCTGTCCCATGGAATTCTGGCAGATTCCAGAATGGCCACAGGAATCATGGAATGGAATCGCATCCAGAATCAACTGGAATGGAATCCACGAAAATCTTTTTAACAGTAATAGTAATTTTTAAAAGTAATAGTAATTATTTTAATACAATTAATAATAAGTGCCTGCGGGTTGCCAAATCAAGCAACTGCAGTTGGAACATCACCGACATCACATGTTGTGACATTCCCATCTTTCCTCTCACTATGTGTGTTGCCACCACTGCTGTCAGGCACCCTGGTCACTGCCCATATTTGGGCCAAGCTGCAGGTCAGCTCATCAATCCCATGGTCCCCCAATGACTCCACCAATAATGCCACATCACCCGCCCCCTAGTCTCTCCTAGACAGACTTTGATATATGTGATGTGCCCATGGGATCACGATATATGAAGTCTGTTATTTACCACGCCCTCCAAACCATGTCAGAAAATGCTTATGTAAAGTGTGGACCTTTAAAATACAGTCGCACTCACTTAACAAGCTGAGGAGAATCCTTTTAAAAATATTTTGGAGAGAAATATTGTTGAATAGTTCTAATGAACCATGTATTAAAATTTGAGGATGCGGCAAGGTGATATGGGGGAGTTAGGGAACAGGGTGTGCCAAGGCCAAAGATCATGTGATGTCATTCTTCTCAAACCCACTGATATGAAAAGGACAATGAAATTAGGGCACCCCATGAGTGTGGATCATCTGTGAGTTGGCACAGGTAACCCGTTAGAAATATCCGCAGGTTTTGTACCCATGGCTCCAGATCAAATTATTCCCATGGGTTAAGCCAGATCCGGGTGATGATTTCAAATTTTCATGAGTACCTGTGGGTCATCCATTACTTAACAGCTTCTCATTGAGAAGTTAATTTTATGATAGGATATAGCTAATAAATTGAATAGAAAATCTACATTGAGAGAACTAATAAATGAGAGAGAACTAATAAACGCGAGAACTAATAAACGAGCAATGGAATCTCTGATTCCGAGGCCAATTCCTCATCCTCCCCATGACTGGACTCATCAACAACAGTTGAAGGAGCCACATGAGCTTGTAGATATTAAACTTCGATCTGGTCCTAGGCAAAAGAAATAATTAGCTAGTTACCTTAGATGGAAAGCCTTTGAAAATAGAAGACTCACTCGAACTGCCTCACCAATCTTGCACATGAAATTAAAAATGCGGCACCTTGGATAATCCCATGGACTGAATGCCGCTGCCTCGTCAACAGCTGCTTTGATGCTTGCCATCTTCCTCTTGAAGGTAGGGTGGGAGGGTAGTGACCATGCAAATGTTAAGGCATCCTTGAGATCATTGTCAAGAGCCATCAATGGGTTGCATGTGAATTTAAGCATGAGAGCCTTTCAAGTAATGAGTCAGACAACCGCTGTTGAATTAATAATAACACACATACCGAATCAGCATTCGCGGTAGTGACATTGGAAGACATAGCAAAGGTATTTGTGGGGGTGTAAGCAGTAGTCAGGTGGAACACAAGTCAGACACACATACCTTTTATACCCCAGAGCTCCCAGCTTCCAATCGGGCCATGGATGCACAGTTGGCTCCCAATTAGAGGTGACACGTCCCTCGTAAGATCTGTTTTGAGTGAGAATGTGGGCCATGGTTGTTGTGCGAGTGATTCATTGGCCAGATGTATTTGCTTGGTTCCAAATCGGAGGTGACATGTCTTTCGTATGGTTTGTTTTGAGCGAGAATGAGCAATGGTCATTGCACGAGAGTTTCGTGGGCTCCTTCGTATGGTTTGTTTTGAGCAAGAATGAGCAATGGTCATTGCACGAGAGTTTCGTGGGCCCGATTGGATGAGTTTTGGGCCACAATCTGCGGCTCATATCTGATTTAATCAGTTTGTAATCAGTGGATCGAGCAGTGAGGGTCCCCAACGAAGATATGAACTTACCTGTGCAGTACTTGCAGCTTCCTTCCGATGAGCACACCGTAGGTACTGAAAGACATGAGCATGAAGCGACAATCAATGTGACTTTCAAAATTCCAAAATCTCACTTGCACCTGGACGATGACAAATCAAGTAAACTTCCTGGCAGCGGTTCGCATCGTCTCTCCTTCCCTCATTTTGGCCCACTCCCAGCTTGTCAACAACCACCACATATCGCATTTGCCCTACCTTGAACATGATCTGGGGCCCCGCATGCAGTGTCACATCGTTCAGGTGCTAACAAATCGCCCTTTCCCTTATCTTCTCCCATCTCTCTAGTGGGCCAACCTCGATAATCGACGAATATGGGTATCCAACCTACCACACATGTCTCCATGGCCCATTGGGGCCTCAGGAGAAATTTCAATGAAGGTAAATTCATAATTTTCAGACCTATAAATACTCGGTTCACTGTCAAATTGCTTACCAGACTTTTTTTGTCAACCATGCCCCAGACGACCAGAAAGTGAGTCAGGGAGTCATCTCCCAGTGCCAGTGATGCTCCTCGCCAAGTTCGTATGAAGCTCTTAGCTTTCGATGAAAGATACGAGACTGCAACCAAGTCTAATGAGAAAGTTCTGAGTAAGTGTCTGCCCAATTATCTTGATAAATTTATGGAGTCTCTCCCCATAGAAAAGCAAATTAAGAACTGGACCTCATCGTGTTATCGTCATTTCAAAACACTGGTTATCATTGTGGACAAGGGGGCTGTAAAATATCAGTTCGCCTGTCACACATAAGTCTTTGTTGATTCGGGTGCATCTGATTTTTATGAAGCAATAGGAACCCCTCAATTGTCCTTACCTGTAAATGCGAGGAAGATTCGACCACAAACCTCATCAGGCATGTCAAATCCTGCAAGGGGCAAGTTGTGGATGACTCCAATAGTATCGTGAACTACGCCCAGGGTTCCACATACAATAAAGCTGAACTTTGATACCTTATCTCACGCTGGGTTTTCGAGTGCCATCGGCCATTTGCCATCATCAACAATGAGCCGCTCCAGTGTATCTTCAAAATGCTACATGCGAAAGTTGAAATGCCATCAGAAACAATGATTTTGTGAGATGTGAAGGAGATCCATGGCATTTCTAAGGTCCATGTCAGGAAGTATTTTCAGGTTAGTCATAACATTTTTGTGCCCCAACTGGTTGACTCCTCAAAGAACTACCCTGGGCAGATACACCTTGGATTTGATGGCTGGACTTCCCTGAATGTTATCTCATTCCTCGGGGTGGTCATTCATACTGCTTGTGAAGGCCTCCTCCAATCATTTCTCTTGGACTTCATCATGTAAGTTCTCCATTCTTGCACTTTACTGGAGTAACTAATCACATTCAATTCTATACAGGCTCAAGCAGAGCCATTTAGGAGAATATCTAGCTACTGAGCTTGATAAGTGCCTATGGGATTTCGGAATCAACAAAAAGGTTTGAAGACATCCCTTCATATAACTTGTTATTTATTATATCATCCTGTAGATCCTTGGGCAGGCATGTGACAATGCCTCAAACAACGACACAATGTTATCGTCGATGGAGGAACTCAATCCTGAATCTGCGAGTGGTGTTCACACTCGCATCCGTTGCATTTTCCACATCCTTAATCTAGTTGTTAAGGTAAGCTTTCAGAACTTGAAATTTCTTAATTTCTCAGCTGATATGAGTCGACTGTAGGCAATCTTGTCGCAATTCACTGTAAAACAAAAGTCAGCAACCTTGGTCATCTCAGACAGTGACGACATCAACATTGAGGAACCTGAGGATGAGGAAACAACTGAATTGGATTTGGAGGTGGATGTGGAGATTGATATGGACTGACGAGCAAGTGATGACCAGGAGATCCAGGAGCTTGCCAAGGAAGTGGACTTGGACGTCCGCTTTTTCGTTGGGGCAAGTGACCTTGAACTTGGCTGGTCTGCTATGACCAAAGTATGTAGCCAGTTAACTGCCATCTATCAAATGCTCACTTTTATTCATAGATGAAAAAGCTAGTGAAGCGTATTTTTCATAACCCACTTTTGAGGGATAATCTCGCTGCATGCTGCATTCGGGTGAAGATCGAGCCTAGGCTTATCAAACGCTCGGTTCCTACGCACTGGAATTCTGTTGCTGAAATGATTGAATCAGCACTCCATCTTTGAGCTGCACTTGACCATCTTGTCGAAATGGACCGACACAACATGGTGGCAAAGACCTGCCTCCGAAAATTGAAGATTATGCAGAAAGAATGGGAAGTTCTTTCTCAAGTGATGAAAATTCTTGCAGTATGTTATTTCTAACCCCGTTTTGACCCCGTTGGGTGGTCATCCATGCTAATCTTCCCATTTATCAAGCCTTTTCTACAAGCTACACTAAGACTGTTGACAAAGAAGATACCTTTGTTGCACAAAGTGATCCCCATAATCAACCTTCTCACGGACCGCCTCAACAATGTTTCCAGCAATATGAAATACCTTCCATCTGTTCATGCCGGGGCTGCAAAAGGGCTCGCTGTGCTCAATAAATACTACTCAAAGGCCGACGAATCAGTCATGTATCACTGTGCTATGAGTGCATACAACAATTACATGTTTTAACAATTTGTTAACATCCTCCATCAGTTCTCCATCTGAAATTTAAGTTATCGTACTTCCTAGCGAAGAACTGGCCTGAGGAGTGGATTGACACCGCACATACAGTCCTCCGAGAGCAATGGGTATCTTATTACAAGCCTAGTAATGACACCAAATTGGACCCGTTCTCGCAGTTCTCCTCAAATTCGGTGTGTTTTGTTTTGTTGTATTTCATATCTAGAGACTTATATTCATCTGAAACCAATATCAGGGTCCTTCTCGTGATGATTTGTTCGATACATTGGACAACTTTGGCACTGACACAGCCACCGATGAACTTGAAGAATATTTGAACACACCGACCATCTCCACAAAAGGTCTCAACCCCTTGGTATGGTGGCATGCAATCGGAGAGTCAAACTCACTCATGCATATGGCCATTGATTTTCTATCTGCTCCTGGTAAGCCATTCAGGCTAATAATACTGACTTTGTTATTGATTGATGGCATTGCTCCTTAGCATCTTCATGTGATGTTGAGCGCAGGTTCTCGCATGGTGGGCTCACTGTAAGCAAGCTTCGACATGGGCTGTCAGACAAATCAACACGTGCCTCAACAGTCCTGCAAGCGTGGAGTAAGATTCCGGGACTTATTCCAGAAGGTGAGATAATTCAAGTATTTAAGGACAAGTGCCATTGCTTGAAGAAGGGAAAGGAAGCGGACACGGTCCAGGATCTTACAGTAGACTCTGATGGTGGTGATATCAGCAGTGCAGAATGAATATAAGTGGCTTGTACGACATGTCTAAAGTATGTAGGTAATTGTCTTATGAGATATATCTGCAAGTATCTGCAGGTATCTGCGGATACTTGGAAGTACCTGCAGGCTGCGGGTGACCCATCGATATACAGGTACCTGACCTGTTGGGATGGATCACCCATGGGAAATTATCTGTATGGATCCAGATCTGATATTTTGAGAGAAATATACCTGCGGGTCGAGTCCGGATCAACCCGCAGGTTAACTTGTGGGGTGCCCTAAACGAAATATCCTCTTCACACTGCAAACTTTTTCAATTGAACTAAATATATATACTTTGTCTCCAAGAAATATAAAAAGACCTACTTTGTCACATCAATTGGATGCGACGATAATTAGAACTCCGCACTTTACATAAGCATTCTCTGACATGGTTCAGAGGGTGTGGTAAAAACAGGACTACCCACCCCCAACAATGACAACAAAGCCGTCCAACAAAGCCATTCCCCTTCCCCCAACGATGCTGCCTAGCACCAACCCCACCACTATGTCACCACCCAACTATGCCCACCCTTGACACTGCCTAGTGAATGGCCCAGGTAACCCCTGGGTAAAAATATCTGACCCACACCTGTACCCGTCAAAACCCATACCTGTGAGGTATGGGTATGGGTTTATGCGGGTATGGGTAGGGGGTACACAAAAACCTGAGGGTCAAGGCACTTGCAATGGGGGTAAGGATCAAGTAGATAAGACATTGGCAAAACAGACCTCGCCGATGCACCCAGCATGTCAATTGATGCGTGGACGACCATCTGCGAGGGTCAACGCTCTAAATTGGCAGTACTGGGCCAAACAATAACACCCCTGGTGTTGTAGTGATGCCAAAGGTGACAAGGTGTGTTTGTTGTTCGCATTTGGGAATGCAAACAGTGTTGGACACTGCGCTCATCGCCTGGATTGCCTGGATTGCCACAGCAGTGGCGGGGTTGGCTTCCTGATGCTTGTATCTTTGAAATGGGCGGCCGAAAATGAGGGTATGGTTGTCAGGGCTCGTCTTATTGGACATGAGAGGCTGCAGTGGTGGCATGGTCGAAGGAGGGGCCGAGGCTGGGAAGGAGGCCTATGGTGAGAGGAAAAGAAATTGAGGTCGACTGCATGGCGTCAGCATCATGGTGCTTCTAACAGCAAAAAAAATTAGAGAATCCTGCAGTGAAAATGAGGGGGTTCACAGCTGTGAGCCGTGTCAGACCATTGTTGCTGCTGTGAACATTGGGTATTGCTCTCACAGGTTATGCATGACCGTGGCGGCATCAGCGTTGACATACTTGTGGGCAGAGGGAAGATCCTGCACAGAAAACGAGGGGGTGGGTAAGTTGCTGTACCAGGTATTCTGGGCTATCATGCACCTGGTACCTCTGCTTCATGGTGTTGCCCTTCTTGACCACCTGGCACCTTGCCCCTGTCGTGTTTCCTTACTCACCTTGCAGTTTGGAGGTCCTCGTTGTGTTCTAGGAGGGAGGTCAGGTTTGAGGCCTTGAGGAGTGGTGGTGGTAGAAGGCAAGTGGGAGCTGAATGATCAAGCACAACATTTCGTCAGCGATTTGCCACTTCAAACTCTGATGCCACACTGCCGAACGTACCCTCATACCTGCCTCAAGGGTATGGGTTTGGTTGGGGTACATGATCTTGTATCTGTACCTGTACCCCCACTTACCTGTGTCCTGTACCTGCATGGGTTTCCATACCCATGTCAATCACTAACGCTGCCCATTTCCAACAACACCGCCATGTCAGCACCCAGCAATGCCCCCCAATGATGCCCATACCCCCACCACATCACACCATGCAGGTTGACACACACAGCCACCATGTCACCACCACTGCCAGTGTACCAAATGCTGCCACATTGAGCTTATTTAACTTGGTACATTGTTGATCATTTCTTAGTTCTTCACCCTCATCACAAGCTTTGGTATTTCAAGGCAGCTGGATGAAATGATAACTGGATTGAAACAGCTTGCTCAATTGTTTGTGATGAGTTTGATCATACATATGCATTTATAGACATCAACAAGGATGTGGATCCAATAACCAAGGTACAAAAACAACTAATTTTTTTATTTACATAAACTGACTGCACCAATATGGTCCCCAGCCAACATCACCATCATCTACCAATATATTTGACAACTTACCTGCTCTATCTGCCCCAGCAATGTTGGAGCTCTGTGATGAGCTTGATTGCTACCTCAGTACTAACCCAGAGCAAGTCACCAATATCTTCAAATGGTGGTATGAGAGGAAGGGAACCTACCCTTGCCTTCATCATATGGCGTTAGATTATCTGGTGTGTATTTAAAATGATGTGCATGAACTACCTTACTAACTCTTTTCTTCAGTCATAGCTACCTCTGTTGGATATCTATAGCCACTATCTTATCGACTCGGTAGCTCAATGGTTTAGAGCACCGGCGTATATAGTCGGAGGTCGTTGGTTCGATTCCAGCCCCTGTCACTTTCTTTTCCCAAGGTCACCTCGGATCGGTTTCCAACAACCTCCATTCCTATTGAACAGGTTTTCAGTCAAGGCCAAATCGTTCTCTCCCACCTCTGCAGTCACCTTTCCATCCAATCTACATGGTCCTTGATGTGTGTTGGCATATGGAGCCTTCTTAGTTATGTCAAAGACAGCAACATCATAGCCACTGTCGCATTACCTGAGGTTCCAGCCTACATGAAGGAAGATGAGCTTGCTACTGGGTGGGATAGTATATTAGGGGTACAGGTAGCCCTGGAAAACCCCAGGGTTACCTGTGACAATCACTACCAATGAATGTTCACTATCCATGTTTTCCCACACTTTGTATATCTGTAACAAATGCAGATTCTGCAAGTACCCGAGCACAGCAAGAGCACATGCTAGTAGATAATAGATAACCAAAGATCATCTAAGCAACAGCTGGATCTCTTTTGTTTGGCTGTGAGAAGTGTCACATGGGAAAAAAAAATTGCAGTATTCAAACTATTATGCAAAACCCTGTAACAGGTGTTTCAACTGGCCTACCATTATAAAATCAGTTGCATTTTACTGTAAAAAACATCTTGAATGTATGAGAACACAAATTGCACTACAGTTGTTGAGGTCTGGGTGAAAATGAGTACTAAATGTCAACAGATCCACAGATAACCATTGTTCCAACCATGGTCCACACAGTTCTATCCATGAGGAACCATGACGGTTAATTTTCAGTTGATCCATGGTTTACCCTAATCCGTGCTAGTCCCTAACTTGATAGAAGACACAAGCTGTCCCTTAAATGAGATAATAGTGATGCAATGCCCATGTAATGGAATGCCACACCTAGTGATGGACAAGTTCAGTTCTGAACTTTGGTTCAAACCCAAACTTCCCAGAACTGAGCCTGAAGTTCAGTTCAAGGTTCTCAAAAATGGCTGAACCAAACCTCAGGTCCAGTTCAGGGTTCAACAACTGAGGCCATGGTTCGAACCAGTTTGAACCACAAGTGTTTAAACTTTAGAGGATAATAAAAAGGCAGAAGATCAGCAAAAGTAGGATTTTCAACAATGTGATCAATCAAGACTTGTATTCAAGAGTGTTACTGCTCTTTTAGGAAGGTTATTTAGCCATGTTTGGGTTTGAAATCACTCTAAAATGGAGTGCCAGAGGAGCTGCATACCATCACATCAAGTTCACACAACAGCTAACACCCATTGATAAAGCAAAAATCATAGCAAGGAAGCCTTTCTCTGTCCAAAATTAGATATGTAAGGTAAATATTAGCATTTTCTAAAATTTTAGACTGAAATAAAGGTCAGAAATATTTTTCCCAGGTACCCCATTCGAACCAGAACTGAACCTGAACTGTAGGTCCAGTTCGGGGTTCAGCAACATGTCCTGAACCAAACCTTGAGTTCAGTTCTAGGTTCAGAGAAATTCCCCTCTGAACCGAACTGAACCGAACTTCTCCATCACTAGTGGCCCACACCAGACTGCTCATCGTTCCAGCCTATAACATATTTCATGGCCTCTCAACAATCACTGGAATCAAGATAGTCCCCCATGCATCATCATCTGGCAGCATGGGAGTCCAAGCTCTGATGGTCCTTTGTCCGTCGTCTTGGTGGCCTCCTCCAAGCGCAGTCCAGCTGCTAGAGAAGGGTGTAGCGCTCGAAATATTCCATAAATTCGCTGGCTTGGATGTAAAGACGAACTTCAAGTAGCTGACATCAACGGCCTGATCGTCCGGCAGCGTGAAAATGAGAGGGTTCATATTGTGCGGTCCATACCCCAACGTCAGCTCTCCGCCAGCCGGAAGACATGGGTCTGTTTTGAAGTTTCCATGGCAACCCGGTCCATAAAGTCGTGCTACTCTGAACGTCAGCAAATCGATGGGGAATAAAACGAATCACGTACTGATGTCCAGTCTTCCACCATGGAAATGGAAAAGAGAGACGTAGAGGCCAGACTTGGTGGGATTGGTAATCCTGAGCCCGTATACCTTGGCCTTCGATGACTCATCAGCATGAATTACCACCTTCCCGGACTCAAACAAGTTGCGACCCAATCGAGCATGGTCCCATCCCTGAGGCTCCAAAACCTCCCCGAGCTGAATGCCAACGGCAACTTGCTCGCCCTCAAGGTTGAGGAAGTAGTAGAAATGTGCCGCCTTCATGAGGACACGTTTCGCGTGATCGAGATTTGCAGGTAAGACATGAGGGAGTTTCGACGCGAAAGGATTCGGGAAGCGAGTTCCTGACGGATTATCGACATGATAGAATGAGAGCAGTCCATGCTGGGATGTCACCTTGAATGTGGCGTCAGGCTCTTCAGTTGTTCTGTCAAAGTAGAAGTCCCTCCGTTCCTGCTGGAGCATGTCTAGAGCCTGGGAAACTGGTCCGTTGACCTGCTCGTCGATGTAAAGAAGCAGAGGGATGAACTCGCCGACGGTCTCCTGCAATGCGAAGATTTCATCAGCATCGTGGGCTGCAAGTCTCTCCGCCGAGTCGCCTTCCAATTCCAATGTACTCTCGACAGACCTGACGTGGGCTACAGGTGTCGTGGCGAGCACAAAGGTGCCGCCACCGGTATCGCCCTTCTTGTAGACCTTGAAGGCAGCACCAGTCGTAACACCATGGACGGCACCAGCCCATACGGTGTATTCTTGATTGACTCGCTTGATCCGGTACCGCATTTGCAGCGGAGAATTGCCGTCGAAGATGAGACGAAGCAGATTTTCACCACGACACTGGGGATTTTGAATATATTCACTGGAAGAAAACTTTCAATTGCATTCCGAGAAATGAGACGATCTGACTCGAATTCACCCGAAAGCTGACTTCTTCATCTGCAGGTAATGGATAATGTCGGCATAGGTCAACTCACGGATGGGCCTCGAGCGTAGAACTTCAAGTAAACTTTCTGTGAAGTAGCCACCTTCATCACCCTCGAAGGCTCTCTCCTGTTCACTGCATGCCGCAAGGAGGACGTGGGTGAATGGCCCAAGGATGAGGTTCCCTGAAAATAGACGATTAAGTAGACTGCGATCGACATCCTCTGGAAGGGCATAGGTTTGGCCGAAACGCACGCCTCGCTCTCGACAATGAGGCTTGCGAGTTCCACTTCCTGAAAAACAGCAATCGAATATGACAGTCTAAATAATTGGAAGTGAACAAAAAGACGTGATAATGAATCCACCAAATTGGACTTGCTATGTTGTCACCCCGTTCTTTGTAAATATGCGCCAGGAGCGTACCGATAGTTTGGTCCGGAATGGGGTACACCTTGTTCCAATCGCAATCATACGGCACGATGGATTCGACGGATTTTGCGGTCGATAAAGAGAGTTTGATCTTGTCGCCATGGCCGGCATAGTAGATCAGGATGGCGTCTCCTCGCCGCATGCCCGGCATACCCGCAAGCTGCTGGAAGGCCTCGAGAATGGCCGCTCTGGTTGCTTGCTCTTCCTCCAGATATAGTAGTTGCTCATCGCAGACTCCGAGTCTTGTTTGGACGAATTCCCGAATAGCCTTAGAGTCCCTCACAGCAGCTTTGAGCCTTAGTTGGGGACGATTCTTGTAGTTGATCCCAATAATCAGCGCGCAGAGCACACGCGGAAAACTGTGTAGAACGTTCCGATGATTCAAGAAGTGTTCGAAGGGGATTGGAAAGGGACGTACACGGTCAACGGCTTTCCTTCTTTTGTGGACGTGGTTTGACGTGTAGAGCTCTCGAGGGCCTGGCTGGGAAGACCATAGACGTAAGTTAGTAGCTGAGAATACATACATGCGCAATCAACATACACGTTCATTGTGTAAGTTGGTGTCGAGGTGGCCTCTTCGGTGTTGGACTTGGCCTGCTACACGGCACTGGTCTACTCGAAGACGTTCGATGACTTGCGATTCGATGCTTTTTTAGTGGTAGGACTATTTTAGGTTTTCCGTTCACTTTGCTGGGTATTTAAGAAAGGAAAAGAAAGAAAAAGAAATCGAAAAGAAAGAAAAGGGAGCGGATTAGTCAGCCACCTCCGGCCATGCCTCGGGCTTCGTACCACTACCTATCCGTGACTCTCAAGTGCGTCCACCACATCGCCAATCACCAGTATTGTGAGGGCGTCGCATCAGCTGCTGCTCGCGGAGTCTTACCACAGGCACTGTGGTCGCGCTGGTTCGAAAAACACGTCCTTGTGTGGTCTTGACGCGTGTCAGATTGGTATGGTTTCAATCATGCAGAACAAATGCATAATTTGTATTAACTACGGACTATAGGAACATTTTCTACCTTTGTCCACCCCCCTACAACCCTCAACGCGCCCACACGTCTTGCACGGCACCTCGCATGGCAATGGGCATTTTAAGATGTCACTGTTCCCTGGACATGTCGCCTTGCCGCATCGACGACACGTTCGGATCGCCTGGCGTTTGCGTTGATCTTCGGGGACAACCCGCCGCCGTTTAGCACCCGTACGTTCAACGGACTGTAACATTTCATCGATGCGAAGAGCGGGGCCAGCCACCCAATACTTTTCATTCCCCCACTGATTCCAGGTATTCTGGGGGGAATCTGCAGGAATGAGCCGGAATTCCGGAATTCCGGCGGATTCCGGGGGAATCCGGGGGGGAATCCGCCTTCAATTCACTATCAAAGACATAATTTAAAGTCTACATACTTTGTGTAATCACTTATATAAGGGCCTTGCCCTAGTACACATGTTTAAAGTATATATTTTATTTTATTTTTAATATATCAAATATTTAAATTAAATTAAATACATTCCCCCCAATGGGGGGGATAAAATAAGCAGAAGGGGGTGGCATGTGGAATACACGCCGTCCCTTCGTCGTTAACAACAGTGGAGAAAAAACCCCCCAACAAAGGGGGGGTAAACAAAGTTAAACGAGGGGGCAGCATGTGGGTTATACGCCGCCCCGTCGTTTTTAAAAGAATCCCCCCCCATCGATGGGGGGGGTGAATAAGTGGGAATGGGGTGCTATGTGGGTTACACACGCTGCCCCCCATTGCTGATGCCGCGGAAGCGAGGGGTAGGAATGAGCGCGCCATCCTCCACCCCCCGTCGTCGTCGAACACTATGGAGGACAACGATGCACCCGTCGTTGTCCCCCTGCCCTCCACCCTCCCCCGTTATCAACGAACTCTGGGGAACGACGATGAGCATCATCGTCGTCCCCCTGCCTCTCCTCCCCTGCTTGTATCCCCTGCCCCTGCCTCCATCCCGTCCCACTCTTCCTCTGTCGCCCTTTTGCTGGTTCTATCGGCGGTGACATGGCACTGGGGGTCGGGGTCGTCGTTGTTGGCCGGTGATGATGTGGCGGTCAGGATGTTGGCAGTGACACGGGAAGGTGGGCAGTGGTTGTTGTCGGGTGATATGGCGGTGATTCGGGTGGTGCTGGGGGTCGAGAGGGGCGGTGACGTGGCGGTGGTGGCAGTCGAGATGGGGTGGTGGTTGTGGCAGTGACGGCAGCGGGTTGTAGCCAGTGACGTGGTGGTCTTGGGTCATGTGGGTGTCGACGAGCTTGCCCCAGGTTGGCCCAAATGTGGGCGTTAACCGGGGCGCTTGATTTGGTGTCGTCAACTTCACTGGGTTCAACTTGCTGTGGCTGGGTTCAATTCGCCATGGTTCGTGCCCTCATTCATCATTGTTGCATCGAATTTGCCGTTGTTGGTGTTTGCTCACTGTGTTAACATGTTATTCGCATTAGGCACAATTCACATGGTTGGGCCCCCACTCGCTGTCATTTGGTTTGTTTTCTCCCTCGCTGCGCTCCATTCTCCCTCATTGGGCCACTCGCAGTCATTGGTTGTGTTGGATTCGCCATCGTGAACTCCACTCGCTGTTGTTGAATTCAAATCCCTGTGGTTGGGATTGTTGGAGGTGAGTGGGGTCATTTCAGCTGGGTGGAGGGAATCAGTGGGATGCAAATAAAAAGGTGAAAAGATGAAGAACGGGTCAGGACTTTCGTCATGGCCCGCTTTTCATGACGCACTACTATGCTTCCCACTTTGTGACCCCCCAACCAATCTTTCCTTCCCCTGACAGCATTTCCTCCCCTTGATATCCTCTGTCAACCCAGAAGATCAGGCGTCGCCCACATCCCTCATGAGAAGGGGAGGGGCATGTGGGTTGTGTGTTCATAGCTGGTACTGGCGGGTGTTAGGATGAGAACCAGCCCACATCCCAGGAGCAGGGAGGGGTGGAAGGTGAGGGAAATTTTGTGGCTTGAGGGGGAAGGTGGTGATTGCAGTGGTGAAGGAATCCAAGGATGTTCAATTTATCTTTAAATGTGATGGCGGAGTTTGAATGCGAAATCAACTGCGATCACAGTTGATTTCACATTCAACGTTCATAACATTCATTGGTCATTGGTAACGGTCGACTGGTGTCCTATGCCCCTCCCCTCTTTGGAGGGATGTGGGCGGCTTCTAGTCAATCAACGGAGGAGCTGAGGATGGAGACATATGAGGGGGGACCCAGGAAGTGTGAGGCCTAAGCAGTGCATCATGAAAACGCCCAACGGCATTTGTCATTGCCTGTTTTCTCCCATTTCTTCTTTGTTAACTCGCTACTAACACCTGTTACACACAGAATACCGCCACCACCACCTCCCTCGCTTTCAAACGCAAGCCGGAGGTAGTTTTTTTCAGTTGCTTCGACGTGCCTGGCCCTCTTCCACCTCCCTCGCATTCAAACGCAAGCTGGAGGTGGGTTTTTTCGAGGTTTCAATGCCTCTGTCACCTCCCTCGCGTCCAAGTGCAAGCTGGAGGTGGTTTTTTCCAACAGTTTTGATGCACCTGCACCCTCTTCCACCTCCCTCGCCTTCAAACGTGACCTGGAGGGTGGGTTTTTGCCTCTGCCACCCCCACCACCTTCCTCGCATCCAAACACAAGCCAGAGGTGGTTTTTTTCAGCAGTTTTGATGCACCTGCCCCCTCTTCCACTCCCCTTGCATTCAAGTTTGAACGCGAGCTGGTGGTGTTTTTGTTTGACATTTCAATGCCTCTGCTACTACCGCCACCTCCCTTGCGTCCAAATGTGAGCCAGAGGTGGATTTCTCGGTGGTTTCAATGCTGCTGCTACCGCTTCCACCTCCCTCGTGTCCAAATGCCAGTCAGAGGTGGATTTCTTTGGTGTTTTGATGCCACTGCCATTGCTACCACCACCACCTTTGTTTCGATGTTGGGGGGGATCCTTCCCGCGGTATCAACAACGACGCTGGGGCAGTGTGAAACCCACCCACTGCCCCATTTGTATGTTTTCCCTGCCCTTTGGGGCTCTTGGGGTGGCATGTAATTTTGTCGCCTTGTTTACCACCCTCGAATAACAATGAGGGGTGGCCTCCTTGTTGCAGTTTTGACAACAGGGCAGCGTGTGGGCGACATGCTGCCCTGTTCATCTTCACTACCTTTCAGGGGCCCTTTCTTATAGAAAAATTATTTAATTGGTGTTGTTATTAAATTACTAAACATAATAAATACTTTGAAAACCCGAAAGAAATTTTGGAAGGCCCTGAAGTGCTTTGAGGCACTGGCTGAAGGGACTACCAGTCCCAGGACAATGAACGCGGTCACGTGGGTGAGGTTGAAGAAGAGTGATGCCATCAAAGTTTACTGAGCACCCGTATTAGGGCGAATGCGATCAAAGCAGGGGCTGGTGCATATAAGAACGAATCCTCATTCTTCGGACTCATAACTTCATCAGCCAGTGTCCATCCAGTAAAGGTTTCAAGTGCGCTTAGCATAAGGTTCTATTAGATACCAAAAAAAGGGGTGAGCTGCTATGGACCACAGTGCAATACAGACCTTGTTGTGAAATGAAAATAGGAGTATGTGTGAGGCACGGGGAATTATGTGAGGACCAATGGGATCGAAAGAGTATTCTGTATAAGGACATAAAAGTGAAAGACAATTGAGAGTGCCAGCACTCAACTGATTCAGCCAAAAGGCAACTTTTAGGAACAGTCCCTCATTGCTAATGCTGGCACTATATATGGTGGAAAGGCCCCAGCCTTACACCCTTCCCCTCCGTGTACCTCAAGTTTGTGCGATGCCTGAATCTGGGCGATGGTTTTTCAGGACTTGAGCAGAGGTCCCATACATGATGCCCTGCAACTTGCCACCTGCTGAGAGTCGTTTAACGGCACCACACTGGGTTTGAACTGCCAACCTGCTGACGGTGACAAGCCGTGACCGTTCCTAAAGTGAAAGACAGTTCAAGAGAGCGCCAGGCTCCAGCGCTCAACTGATTCCGCTAAAAGGCAACTTTTACAAATGGTCCCTCGTTCCTAACGCTAGCGCTATATATGGTGGAAAGCCCCCAGCCTTACAAAAAGTCCATCATGCCCAAGAGCTGGTGAAACATAAGTTAACTGCTTGCATGGCCTAGGGATAGAAACACACTAGCAGCTTTAACACTGATTGGCTCCTCTTGGTAACCGCTTCCTCCAATAACTTGGGTATTTCGGACAAGCGAGAGACATCAGGGGTCGGATGTGTAGTATCTTGAGGTGTCTTCTTCCCTCCTGGATTTTTAGCTGTGTCAATGAGTGGTAGGCATCAATCAATTTAGTGGAGAAATGTTATACTAGCAATAAGAAGATGGGTTAACATCCTGGTGGCGAGGTGGGTGAGTGGTTCAATTTCTTGGAGGCATTGTTCCTTTGTGAAATTTTCACATAGAAAATCTATAACATTGCAGCCCAGGTCGAGCAATCAAGCTGAGACACATGACTCCGGACTGGTATGACTATTCGCGCTCAAAATCAGCAAAAGCCTGCAGAAACACAAAGCGACCACTGACCTAGGAATGCGATGTCCTTGACCTTTTCCAATTCATTGAGGAACTCTACTGCCACTGCGTCTGGGGCAGGAGAGAAGGTCAAAATACTTTGGTTGCCTCGAGGTTGAACTTGGAATTTGACGCGCCAATTCTCATCGCAATTCTGAAAGACTTCTGGGAATCTAGCGCGAGGGTGCACAGAGCAATGAGATACTTTGCAGGAGCGATCTGGGACATGATTAGTGTTGCCACAGCTCAGCTCAGCTCTGCTAAGCTGCGCGAGCTGAGCCAGGAAAAGCGGAGCGGAGCCAGTCCACTGGCTCGACAAAGCTGACAGCTCGCAAGCTATCAGGCATGGCTCTAAGCTGGTTCGAGCGAGCTCAGCCACCAGCTTATTGCCTAATTAGGTGTTCATAGATTTATTTGCAATGTTTTATAGTTATGCCTAGCACTTTACTCCCTAATCCTCATCTAATACCTTTC
>Ga0307513_10002368_pt1 | contig 26201 bp, 8 predicted proteins | sample 15_EM_MG_FD_202174 | JGI IMG/M metagenome (GOLD analysis project Ga0307513, IMG submission 202174) | Populus trichocarpa ectomycorrhiza microbial communities from riparian zone in the Pacific Northwest, United States - 15_EM | ecosystem: Host-associated > Plants > Roots > Unclassified | place...
TAGCTTTAGCATTTGCACTCTTGTTCCCCTCACCAGCTTTCTGCTTAGAGAAAGTATCCTGCAGCTTCATAAAATTGTCCTCCCTAAACTGCTCACTCTCATCAACCACAAGATACAACCCAGCACCGCCCACAGGAAAAACATAATGCTGCAAAGGAGTTGGTCGAAAATCTGTGTAAACCACATGGCAAGGCTGCTTATGCAAATGACAAATCCATTCCGCAAACTCGGTGGCATTCGACATAGTCGCAGAAAGAAAAACCATTTTAATCACTTGCGGCATAAAAATAATACTCTCTTCCCAAACAACCCCTCTTTCACGATCCTTCATATAGTGAATCTCATCAAAAATAATCCAAGCAACTTCCTTCAAAATCTCTGAACCCCTATAAAGCATCCCCCTAAGAATCTCTGTAGTCATAACCAAACAACTAGCATTTGGTGACAGGGTAACATCTCCAGTCATCAACCCAACATCTTGAAACTCCTGTTGCAACTCCCTATACTTCTGATTACTCAAGGCTTTCAGCGGAGAAGTATAAATAACCCTTTGCTTTTCTCTGAAAGCCATTGCAATCGCATACTCAGCAACAGCAGTTTTCCCTGCAGACGTGTGAGCAGAGACTAAAACACTCTCATTCCTTTCCAAACAAGCTACAGACACCTTCTGAAAAGGGTCGAGTTCAAATGCATAACTTTTTGCCATCTCCCCATTATACAATGGATTCGACAAAGTCCCGTGAAAGGTTTCATCTTTATTCGACTCATACCCGTGTGGGACTGCAACTTCATGAACACAAGTCCGTGTCAAAATCCTCTTTTTCAAAGCAGAATCTTGCTTCTGTGGTGTACCAGCAATCTCTGCTTTCTCTTCCTCTTGCACTTCCTCCTCCTTCTCAAGCTCTTTTCTCTTAGCAGGTGTTAGTGTATCCTCCATTTATATTTTCTAGCTTAATTTCACTCCTCACTCACTCTAAGTTCTAAGTTAAGCAAAAATCTTCCAAAACTTAAAACTTGTGCACTCTTTCTGCTCATAAGAAAAGAAAACACACAAAAACAATAAAAGTTCAGATGTTGTTACAGTATCAGAGCACTGGAACAAGTTGATAAGCATCAAACAAAATTAAAAGAAACCAAGAACCTAATTCTTTTATTGTTTTTCTTCTAATTTCAGCTTAGAAAACAGAGGTTTTGGTTATAAAGAAAGTGGTTTCTGCTTGTTTGGTTGCTGAGAAAACTCAGGAAAATTAGGGCATCTAATGCATCGCAAGAGAAGTACAAATTTTGGGGTTTTGTTAATTTTCCCTAATTTTCTCCGGAACCAAACAGAAAAGAGAGAAAAATAAACAGTGGAGGGAAAGTAACAGGAGTACCTTATTTTTGGCAAATGGAGGCAGGAAGCATCGGTTCAGGAGAGAGCCCTAACAATTATTATTATTTAGATAATTTTAAATTTTTAAGGGGTCGTGGTTTTGTGCTTTAGTTGGGCTGTATTGGACCCAATAGGATTTCATTGGGTTTTACAGTTTTTTTTCATTTTAGCTTTTTACTGGATCTGGGCTTCTGCAATTTAGGTTTCGTGTTAATTGTTTTTTTTTTTAAATAAAATGTGTTGGTTGCACAAATATGTTTTAAAAAGAAAAAAAATTCTAATAGCTTTCACTAGTTAAATAAACTGGTTTTATTTTAATTAAATAAAAAAACAATGATAATAAACAAACAAAAATTAAAAAAACCAACCATAATAACTTGAAAAAAAAACTTTTTCTAGGAGAAGAAAAACTATGTTTATTTTTTATCCTATTAAATATGAAAATATAAAATTGAGAAAAAATATAATAAAAAATACTACAAGTCAACCCTAGTAAGCATAATGGATATGTAATTTGGACAATAAGAGATGAGTCAATCCGTGTTAACTCGATAAATCCGTCTTCCAAGTCATGAGATCAGATAACTCAATAGATTAAAAAAAAACCACAAAACCATTTAAAAAAAACAACACTAGTGTTGAATGATAAAATCAGAAAAGAAAATAACTAAAAAAAAGATGTTAATTCTCGTTAACTTTTCAAATTCATGACCTGGATCATTAGACCAAAAGCACTATATATAAAAAATTCGTGAAACTCAATCCCCAGCAAATCAAATGTTAAGGAATGAATCCAGTAAAAAAAATGCAATCACACAAAAAGGATCCAAATCTATTTTTGTAGTTTAATTAAACAAAAAATTGTTTCAAAAAGAACAAAGTTATTAAACTAAATGGAGTTCATCACTCAACTTATGTCTTATATAATTAAATAAAAAAGAGTCTAAAAATATAATAAAATACATTGGTGTCCATGAACTAGATCGCGAGTCTGACGAATTAGGCCATGAAATCAAAATCAATTCAATATGTTGTCGTCTAAATATTTTTAAGAAATTATGCCGTCATTGGATTTTGTTTTTTTTTTTTATTTCAAAATTATTTTGCTTTGAATAGACATTCTCTTTTTTTTAAGAAAGAAATTGGCGGGTTAGGTCGTGAAACTGAGGTGAACATTTTTTTATTTCAAAAAAAATTGTTGATACAAATCAAGTTAGGTCCAAATTTTGCTTTAAAATGCCCACTTACCCGTTTTGCGATGTTGGAAATATTTGTCAAAACATGTATTGGATTGAGTTAAAATTTTACAAGGAGATACTATACACATGAAACTATTTTTTGATACAATTTCATATCAATCAGAGTTCGACAAATACTGGTCAAATTTGTTGTTATTGTTTTGGTAGATTGTTTGATTGTTATTCTAAGTCACATTTCTGTCTGGTAGTCTTGTCTAAGGTTCAAGGTAAATCTCCATTCGTGAGGAAGTCTCTACCTTACCAGGTTAAATCCTAATCATTCGAAGCTCTAAATTTTAGCATCACATTTTTTTTTGTATCTTTAATATCTGAGGGTATACTCTACAATATAGTTTTATACCTCCAAATATTAAATTCTACAGCTAAATCCTAACACCCCGGATATTAATTAAACAAAATAATTATTGAAGGATTTTTGATATTTTAGCCAAACCCTAATGAATAATTATAAACTTGCTACGATGTCCATTTTTGCATTTTAAAAACATGAGAAAGATGCAAAAAAAAAAATTAATGACAAATATGCTTGGAAAACTCTTAAGATTCAGCCGTATGCACGAAAATAAAACATTTTTTTATTTATGTTTTTTTTTAAGAGGAAATTTATTTATTTGAATTTTTAAGTTCTTTTTAAGAAAATTTTTGTAGAAAATCAGGTATTTTTAATACCAAGTTCGTATCTTATAGTGTAAGTCTATAGCACAATATTATGTAAAATTATTGGAAAAACATGCAAGGGACCCACAAATATTTTTTAAAACACCCTTTGAAAAGTTTGAAATTTTTCTCTTTTTTTTAAGGTTTGGGCAAGACCCGGCCCAACCATCTAAGCTGGGCAGAAACAGGTTCAGCCCACCTTGCATCTGCCAGCAGAAGCATACAGATGAGAGGGGGGAGGAGATGAAGAAGCTCACATGACGTAGAGGTTGCGGTTGTCGTCACTGGTTTGGCATGAGGACGATGGAAGTACTAGTGGCTAACGATAGAGGCTGGAGGTGTTGGTGGTTGGGTTGTTGTAGTGCAGGAAGAAGAAGTTTACGGTAGAAAAAGAGAAACTTATAACGGTCGTCCCTATCGTCGGTAAGGAGATGGGTTTGCAAAGATGTTGAGTCATCGTCGATCACGGCCTAGGGGGAAGGTTATGGTGGCTAAAGAAGCCAAAGTTGTGGCAGTGAAGGAGAAAAGATTAAGGTTGGCAACTAGAAAAAAATTGAGGAGACTGATCTTTTGTCAACATTGGACCTGAATTTCTTCCATTTCAGGGCATGAAATCCACCCCTATTTTTAAAGGGTGGAAGAACAATATTTTGTCTTTATTGGTGTCAAATCTTGGCCCTTGATTCAGTCATGAAGGATCCCAATCGTTAGCTTAAAGTGACCATCATGAATTGTCAGATTTGGCAGTTGAAGCCTCTCTAAGTTGGCTTTTTTGGGCTGGCGCTACTGTCATTATGGTGTCAATCGATTAGAAAGGACCATATTGAGGTGTGGTTAAATGTTAAGCCATAATTTTCGTGTAAGTTTTGTCGAATTTGATGGAGAGATGAAGCATTAAATGCTCATGTAAAGTAGCTCCCTCGGTAGTTTTTTCAGTTAAAAAACGAAGAAGAAGATGAATAGTAACCAAAACGGCGCCGTTTTGGTAAAGTTCAATTTAGTCATTCGACTTGTGATTTCTCTCAATTACACCCCTGATTGGCTTCAAACTTTTAATGTTATGCAATTTGTCCATGTATTTCGGTATCTTTTCATTTTGGTCCTTGCTCTTAGATTTATGTAATTTAACCCTTAATTGACCATTAAACTTTCAATTCTCTTCAATTTCACCCCTGATTTCATTCATTTTTTTCCTTAGATTTCGGCTCCATTTTTAAAATAGTTCTTCACTGTGAATTTGTTCAATTTAGCCCTTAATTGACTGTAAAACTTTGATTTTCTTGCGATTTTACCCCTAATTTGAACTAATTGACTTTGTAAAAATTAAATTTGGTCCTCTAAAATTTCAATCTTCTCAATTAAGTCAAAATTGGGCTCTCAAACTTAATTTTTCACCAATTAAGTCACTGACAAAAATAATTTGACCCATTTAAAGTATAATTAAGTCATCGTACCTAATTAGATTCTTTAATTAGACCCAAATTAATTCTTAAACATAATTCAACTTTTAATTTGGCTCATGATTCAATTAAATTCACCTATTAAAAATCTAATTTTATTCTTCGATTTAATTGTTATGCACATTCATCCAATAATTATTTAATTTGACGTAGAATATACATTATCTCTTCAGTCTTAAATACAACAGGGTATAATTATGCTCTAAATTTATCCAAGGTTTTAGCTTGATTTTATATGTGTGTGTGTGTGGAATCCTCCTCGACTTGCTTTTACCATATCACCGGTCTTTTTGCTATTGTTATTTATTTTTTATTTTTTTATGAGGAAGGAAAAAATGTAAAATTTAGGGAATAACCTAAAAATAGGTTATGACACTTGTATAAAACAAGATATGTAATTTTATTATAGATAGTGAAAATTGTGTTAATATAGCAAGTATAGCCCTCATTAGTAAACTAAACTTGTGTATTAATAAGCATCATAGACTTTATAGATTGCAATGGTTGGATGATTATGGTGAGGTGAAAGTGATTATGTAGGTCTTATTTCTGTGTAATATGGTTCCAATACATGCAAGTCACATCTTGTTGGGGAGACCATGATAGTTGGATAAAAGGCAACACATGATGGGATTAGAAATAGATATATTATTATAAGATATGATAAAACCATCACTTTTGTACCTCTTACACCAAAACAGGTGTATAAGATGATTAAATAAAGCTAAAAAAGGAACATTATAACATGAGTAGAGAAAATCAAAGTGAGAAACAACAAGAAAGAAAACCATCAAATTCAACCACAACCCAAAAACACTTCTTCCACTACCTAAAACCATTCGACCAAGAACCTAAACCATTTAACCACTTTTAAAACAAAACCAAATCAAGCCAAGAATGGAGGTAGAACCCAATGAGTGAAAAAAGTAAGTGGGCGAAGTATGAATTATGTGGAAAAACTAAAGAAACAACCTAATTTTTATGCAAAAGAGGGTGAGGTTAAATATATATATTATTCAAACCATCTGATAATTCTACTTATTTATTAGGAAGTTTATTTTAAAACTGTAAAATTTGACTCTTCTATTCCTAGTGTTTGTATTTCTTTGTTGCAGGATTTTGCTGGTGTGTTTCATGATGAGATTTTTAGTGGCTTGTCACCAATAAGAGGCATCAAACATCATATTGATTTTGTACTTGGTTCATCAATTTCTGATCACCTAACCTATCGAAGTAATCTTAAGGAAACAAAAGAGCTTTAAAAATAAGTAAAAGAGTTGATTTCATATAGGAATTCTTTTGAGATGGATGGAAGGCCTGTAACTCTTTTATCTTTGGAACCTGATCAAATATATGATGAACAACTAAAATTAAAAAAAAATGGAAGATGGTTAAAATGAGAGCTTGTATTTATTAGAAAGACCTTTTTTTCTAACAAAGTTCTTCTAAGCTTTGATGATGATGTTATTTTTTAGCTTAATACTGATTTTTTTTCTTAGCAGGATAATCTTCATTTTATAGATTTGAGGACAAATTCTTTTGAGGATGGAGGAGATGATACAAACCAAGTTAGGTCCGAATTTTGCCTTAAAAGGCATGCTAACCAATTTTACAAGATTTGGTGTATCTCTTAAACCGTATATTAAATCGAGTTGAAATTTTACAAGGAGATACTATATACATGAAACTATATCTTGGTATAATTTTAAGTCAATCAGAGTTTGGAAACATATTATTTAAACTAGTCAAATTTGTTATTACTATTTTGGCAGATCCATCAATGAAATGTTCTTTCATGGCTATTTTTGGCCCTCAATCCAGACCTGCAATGAGTTAATATTGGATAATAAAGTGAGATTAAATTATATTTATTTAGGCCTTAAACTTGTGGATAGGTTTAGGCTGCAAGGGTTTCTAATGTGGTTTGGATTCATTGAAAAATTTGAGTCATTTCTTTCTTAGGATATATGTGGCAGCTAGGGGCTTTGAAAATACTTTAGCTTCAGTTGTCTTTTATTTCTTTTGGTTCTCTTTAAGTTTCAGTAGCTTAGCTTTTTATTCTTAATTTATGCTTTTGGGATTGATTAATTAGTTAAGGCCCAAAGCTTGTTTGGCCTTAATAAATTAATTAGTTTCAGTTATGGTCCAAGGCTTGTTTAGATCCATATTTTATGGTGTATTAGTATAGGTTTTGGGCCGGTTTTGTAAGCTGGCCAATTTAGCCCGCAAGGGTAAATCCATTAGGGTTTTTATTTTAAATTGTATAAATATTCTTTGTAAGAACAAAGTATTCAGACTTGATAATGTCATTGCTACTAAATTTATTCAACTTTTGAGAGAGAGATCCTCGTATTCTTTGGTTCTCTACTGAACTAAATTGACTTATCAAAGATTCATTGGTTTCTTAGCGTCTTCCTTATAATTCTCATTCGTGAAATAGTATTTGTAAGATGAGGGTTCTTATTCCAATAGTGTTGGTGTTTTGAGACAAGTTTCCACTGTGGCACACTCTTATTAAACATGTTTTGGCTTTCTTGGATTCGTTGTCAATCTTGTTATGGGTTGCGTGACCATATTATCACAAGGTTCGCATCACTTGTCTTTCTAAAAACAAAGCATATTAAAACTTATCTTACACATAAAGTATTATTAGCTATCTGACTCATGCTTTGCTGTTTGTAAGATATTTTTTTCCAACAAAAAAATAAATATACAGGCTTTTCCGACATTTTTTTTAACATAAAAAATCCTAAGTGTAAATTTAAAAGCTTATGCATGCTTCTAATTAAATAAATCAAGAACCATTTGTGTTAATAAATGTCATTAACGATAACTAAAGATGAAATTTAAAAAAAAATTGAGAGACAGATGTAGATTAAGATATTTGACCTCAGGCCATTTACCCGATTGTGTTTCATGACTAGGTTTATCGAAATTAATTTTTTTAATCATATGATTTTAGAAATAGACACACACATAAAATTGATTGAATAAAATCAAAGGGAAAAAAATATTATGTAAGGGTGCACATATTATAAATATTATCTAAAAAAATATTTTTAATTTTTAAAATAATGTCCATTTATATAAAACATAAAAAAAATTATAGATAAATGAATTATAATAATCTCTTCAAAAACTAAATACATACAAAATAACTTAAATAACAACTACTAATTAAAAAAGACTAAATAGAGAAAATAAATAATTTGAGAAAAGAAGTATTGATTTAAATATAAAGGAAAAAATACATATTAAAAAGGTATTTAAAAAAAAAAAGAGGAAAGAGGCCAGAAGCTACCATGCCTAATAAGGAAGTCCACCACGCCTAACATATTTAGAAAGGGTCAGTGCGTGAGTCTCTTATTTTTCTTAACTACTCATCCACCTTGATTTTATTTTGAAAAAAAATAAAGTTAGACTACCCGTTTTATATTGAGGCAACCCACGTGTCGTCATCTTTTCCTAGATAGTGGCTAGAAAATCAGGGATGATGGTTTATTAACTGGAAACATTCTAGACACCTTGATAAAACACCGACAGCCTTGAAAATTCATATAAAAAAACCTGAAATAAAAAATCTTTCCAAGTTTAAATATAGTTTTTACACAATTTAAAGGTGAAAAAAATCTAAATGGAACTTTCTTCACCAGATGGACCTCGTTAACATCAGGATTAACCATTTTGGCTACTGAAATCAATGTCAACATTGATTTTTTCTTTCTACCGTCAAAATCAGGTGATTATCTCTCTTATTTTTAACCTATTTTTCAAATTAAAAACTTCAAAATAAGAAAAATAAAATTTTAGACTAGAATTGACTTTATTTTGAAATTTTTGAAATTGAAGAAATATAATATTTATAATTTAGAAAATACGAGGACTACAATAAATATTTCTCTCCAAGTTAAAAAAAAGCCACTCATTTTTTTTATTTTTTTTCTTTGATCCCCTACCTTTTAATCCCACATTTTTCTAATAAATTAACCTATAATTTAATTTTAGAAGAACAAAATACAAAAAAATAAAACAAAAAAACCACTATAAATAATAAGTTCATAGTATTTTGTTTGATGTTCAACGGTGCAAAATGTTGCACCGTGAATTCCCCCCGCAAATTTAAAAGTTTCTTATAATAATTAATCATATTTTTACTTTCTTCTTTTTATTTAATTAAATTCAATCCCAATCCCAAAAAACAAAAATCCATAAAAGCCCAAGCACCCGAACCCAACCCATGAGCCCATTAATACTTCACTTCTTCTCTGACTTCACAAGCAAGTCACAAACACTCCGCTTTCTTTGAAAACAAATCCCCAACTTGCTTCGATTTCATTTCAAGTTTTCTTCTTCTTTGAATTATCTGAAAACAATGGAATCACACGAGGAAAGTGAGATCAATGGCCCTCATTCCATGGGTACCACCATCATCGGCGTCACTTATAACGGTGGTGTCGTCCTCGGTGCCGATTCTCGCACCAGCACAGGTAAATTTCAAAACTTTCTCATTTCCCTCAAAAACCCAAAAAAAAAAGCTGTTGATAGTTTTACTGTTTTTATCTTGGGTTTTTGTAGGAATTTATGTTGCAAATCGAGCATCTGATAAAATCACTCAGCTAACTGATAATGTCTACTTATGCCGTTCTGGATCTGTATGTGGCTCTCTCTCTTTCTGTTAATTAAATTTCTTATTTTTTTGTTAATTTTTATTTTGAGCTGATTTTGTTTTGATAGGCAGCGGATTCTCAAACTGTGTCTGATTATGTGAGATATTTTCTTCATCAGCACACGTAAGGGGGTTCTCTTTGTTGCGTTAATGAATAATGTTTTCCTTTTCTGTCTGTAAAGTTTAGATTTTTTGGATGATTAGCTGGAGATTGATTTGGGACCTTATGGGTTTTGTGTGTAGGATACAATTGGGGCAACCGGCGACAGTTAAGGTTGCTGCTAACCTTGTTAGGCTGTTGTCTTACAGTAACAAGGTTGGTTTGATTTCAATCCTTGCTCTTTAGTGAATTTGTATGTAAAGATGATGTTGGGTGTCGTAACTGTGGAATGGTTCTGGTTTGTTTTGATACATTTTTGTTTTGGATATTTTGGCAGAATATGTTGCAAACTGGAATGATTATCGGGGGTTGGGATAAGTATGAAGGAGGTAAAATTTATGGAGTGCCTCTTGGAGGAACACTTTTGGAGCTGCCGTTTACTATTGGAGGTGTGTGAAGTGAACTTGTTGACCTTTTTGTCTACTAACTATAATCCATAATTTTTGTTTTTGCGATCCTTGTTGAAATGTTAGTTGTTTGCTCATGCACTTGTTTATTCTTAACTCATAGGCAACAACATTAATAGATTGTTACTATTATTTTCGCTACTTGTATAATTACTAAAGGCAGCGGCATGGGTCGTCGGTGGATTTCTCTTTTGCACCCATCTTGTCAGTTGCTAATAGCATCACCTCACTTGTACCTGCTTTCTTTGCAAGTCTTGGCGGAAGTGTGACCTGCCCTGAGAAACTTGTCAACCCCATATAACTTCATTTGCTGGCAGTAATAATTTGCACGTGCCATGGTGTCATAACCCTTTAGATTTTAGAAAGTTACTTAAGAGATGTAATTTTGTGGCTTTTTTATGATATTCAATTTTTACACACTGAATCTGGTGTGTTTTGGGGATGAATGATGATGATAGGTTATTCTTCTTTTTTTTCATCAAAGGTGGTTGCTGCTGATAACTCATATTGACTAGTTAAGATTGAATAAATCACCATTATCTGATATATTGTAGAGGAATAAACTACCAATGTCTGCAGGAGTTGGACTTATTTTAATTTTGTAAAATTTGACTGATCTGTCATCATCCTACGTACGTGGGATGGGCTATTAATTGCATCGGCTGATTAATTTTTTTTTATCTGCTCGTGGCATACAGGTTCAGGATCCACTTACTTGTATGGTTTCTTTGATCAAGCATGGAAGGAAGGGATGACCCAAGAAGAAGCTGAGGTATGTAGTTTAACCTGTATATTTTTTAAATATGTAAACAGAATAAACTTTTATGGTCTGGAACTGCTGTCTTGACTCATAGAAACCCATTTCTTTTTGGTCATGTCAATGGTCACAATTTTCAAATAGCTGTTCAATAACACTCAATGTTTCTCTAAAGCATGTATTCTCTGGTTTTGTTGTGGATTCTTGAACTTTCCTTTTTCCCCGAGATTCATATAGAATTCCCCCTTGGTGGATAGACCATGGTATTTGCTTCCCATCCTAGATTTTTGGATAATAGAAACATGTTCTCATCTCAGTGTGATTCTTCCCAAGCCTCATGGAAAACCTATTTAGGTGGCTAAGAAGTTGCCTTTGGTGGCTTTTCTCTCCCAAAACTTCTTTTTTTGTTTTTTTGCCACCTTCGCTGTGCCAAGACCTGCATTTTTATTGATTTCTTGTTGAGAGTATTTGTTGTAATTATTATGCCATTCATTGCCCTTGGATTTATACACTTGATGATTTTCTCGCAGCAATTAGTGGTGAAAGCAGTCTCTCTTGCTATTGCTCGTGATGGTGCAAGTGGTGGTGTTGTTCGGACTGTCACTGTGAGTTGCGTCCTCTCTGTTTTTTTCTCTTTCCAACTGCCTGTCCATCAAATTAGTACAGACACTCGTATTACTTTAGTAAGTAGGGCTTGGTTGGGATAAATTATTCAGGGACACAGCTTCCTGATCACTTCCCGTTCTGGCATACGTATAAATACTGTCATATTTATTCTGCAAATTTCATGGCAATCAAATGCTCCATGTTACACAGATAAACTCAGAAGGCGTGACAAGAAAGTACTATCCTGAGGACAAGCTCCCCCGATGGCATGAGGAGCTGGAGCCACAGAACTCATTGTTGGACATATTGTCATCATCCAGTCCCGAGCCAATGGTTTCTTGAGAAAATGCCTCGTCATGCTGGGCATCGATTGTCTTAAGAAAATGATGTCAGGCACTTGTTATCAAAAGAAAATGCCCCATGATGTCATGAAGTGAATGTTGTTAGCATACCAATGTATGCCAGGAAACATTTTCCAGTGTAAAGACTATTTTTCTGATTTTGATCATCTTTTTTGTCTTGCTGTGTCTTCCATTTGTTTTTATTTAAGGATAACCATTCCATAAGCAAAGGCCATAAAGAATGGCAGATGCCAAATGTTCCATGTTATTACTTACATTATGGTCAGTGTAATTCAGATTATTTTCGACATTAGATAAAATGCGATATGAGAGAGAAGAGACCTTCACCATAGAACCTTGTAACCTTTGAAATTCAGAGGCAAGTCGATTGAGAAACTGATGAAATCTACACATTTATACTCAGAATCTGGCATACAAATTTATGATTTTTCTTTCTACAACACGTTCCAGTGGGAGTATTCTCGACTGCTGGAAACACAAGTAGCCTAAAGGACACGCACCAAACTGGATTCTTCACCGAGCTGAACAGATCAACTTTGGACCAGAAAGGGATTGATGGTTCGGGTGCTAAAACCTCTATTTTCCTGCTTCTGACCTTGTTTTTCTAATGTACAGCTAGGCTAAAAGGAAAAACAGAGCACTAACTGGCCTAGAACAGCTTCGCAATTTTACCTGCTCATTGCAGGTGCCTGGAAAAATTCAGCAGGCAGACAACTGAAAAACTTAGTCAAGACTGAGTGATAGGAAAACTATTAACAGAATCCTCAAATAATATAAGGTCTCCGCGTGGAAGAAGAATTGTTAGCATCTTTGTAGGCTACTTTATGCATTGACATTATCAGAACTACTGCAGGCTTGATTAGGAAGGACAGAGTTCCCAAAATCTCCATCCAAGCTCATCTGTTGAACTTCTTGAGGAGACAGGATCTTGATGCAGCGGACACAGTTCACGAACTCTCTGGACACCCAAACAAAAGAATTTGAGAAGGGCAAATTATAAATACTATTTACAGCTTGAAGCTATTTCAGAATACAAGTGGCACATTCAAAATATACATAGCAGTTTAGGTGAGTCAATAATTCGAATGAGTAGATTCTAGAAATTATAAAATTTCAGCAGCAATGCAGATAGCTTAATCTATAACTCAAGATCCTCCTCAACACAGAAAAGAGAAACAATTGCTATATTAGACAAAAGAAGCATGTCACTTCATCAGAAATTTACTTGAACTACACTGATTGTTTTTGTTTCTTATAGTAAAGTCTTTCATGAAAGATAATACCATGACATAACATAGAAAATAAAATAGAAATTAGAAGAGTTAAAGGGCTTACTCCCAAGGGTCATCCCCTACTAGCAGGACATCATCATCAAGATCCCTGTAGACAAGTTTCCAGCCTATCCTTTGTTGATCTTCGAACTGTCCCTCTATACCAAACCTACGAGCCAGATCTTGCTTAAGCTCAGCATAACCTGAATACCGGGCTATGTCAATTGACCTTCCCACAGCTCCACGTTTGTACACCTTTTCAGTAAAACATTGACCAACTTATAAATTACGAGGCCAAGCAGAAGAAATTGCAGGAAAAAAAGGATATGAAAATATAAACAAGGAAAATATTGTGAGTGTGGGCATGTGCATGAATGCATGCATATAAGAATTAGCATTGTATAGATAAATAACAAACCTTTGTATATGTTCGCATTCGCTGAAACTGTTGCTGTGGAGGAGCCCAAGCACCTCTGTTCAAGCAGCTATTGTCATTGATTGCTGAGTTGATTGAATTGAATGGCATTTCTGGAACTCCAAATGACTGGGAAACCATAGAGGATGAAAGATCCTGTTGAGGATCTTTGGAGTTTTCACAACTTGTAAGCATGCCTGCCGAAGAAAAATTATTTGAGAAGTCCTTCCCCAGCCCCACCATGCCCTTTGTGAATAAATTGTCAGAACTCACTGGCATCGTAAGTTGGCTATCAATGTTCGTCCCACATGGAATATTATTCCTCAGATCTGCCTGGAGTTCACCATCATGGATTGTGTCTCTCAACAACATTGGTTGTGGATTATAAGACAGTGAATTGTTATTCTGCTGCAAATGGACATCATTTTGAGAAAGGCAAATTGATGTTGTAGATGATGACGTGTCCAAATAATCTGTCTGAGCAGCTACCCCATTTAGGTATGTTTGCGGGGTAAAAAATCCAGGGCTTTGATTCTTGGAGATGTTCAACGACGGCTTAACCTCAGATTTCTGCAGCAGATCTTTAACTAAATTACCGTTAGAGGACACGGTTTCCAAAGCGCTAGGATTCAAGAGTGTGGCAGCAGACTGAGCCATGTCCTCCCCCATTGCTGTGCTTCGGTGGGCCCGACTGTTGATCATTGGTTGAACAATGTTCGGACAATTGTTTGTGGAAGGTGAAGTAGAACAAGAAGGAACATCATCAGTAATCCCAGACTGTCCCTGTCCTGCAGCTGCAGTCAATATACTGCTACCAGCTGCGGAGAGCTGATTGGCCATTGAGCTCGGCGGAAGCCCCATATGACCTGCCATTTCAGACAATGGCAGTATGCCAGTATGCTGTTGTTGAAGTTTTGGCTGCTGAGGCGGATGTGAGAATCGAACATTGTTTTGGTTGTTATTCTTAGTCAACTGTTGTGGAATGGTATTTGGCTGAGGGAGAGAGGTGGGTGCAGTTTGAGGGATTTCCAACATTTGGCTGGGTGCCATAGACCTAGAAAAACTCTGAGATGCATCCAGGAGCTGTCTTTGTGAATCTTGAAGCTGCCCGAGTTGACCAGCCTGCTGCATTGCAGATTGCTGTGCTAAAAGTGATTGCTGTTGCTGCTGAAGCTTCTGCAAAAGTTGAAGCTGAATGTGATTGTCTGAAATTTGCATATGTTGGTTTACATGATCAGACAACTGGGATTGCATTAGGCTTTGCTGTTGGTTCTGACCCATAATATGTTGCTGTTGATTCTGCTGCTGCTGGTGGTGCAAGGTTTGAGGAAGGTTTCTAAGAAGCTGATGACTTTGTATAGATGGCTGTTGCTGAAGAATGTTATTGGTCTGGGCAAGAGTTTGAGGCTGCAGAAGTTGGGCTTGAACTTGACTTGAGGGTAGAGTTTGAGCCATTAAATTTTGCCTTGATTGTTGAGTGATGTCACCCATCTGTTGCTGTGGCTGCATGATGGAACCCAGTGGGATCAGTGAGGACTGTAGCTTTGGAAGCTGATCAAGCTGTTGTGCTTGCTGAGGCAGCCTTTGGGCATTGAACTGTACGTTGTTTGGCTGAGGCATTTGAGGTGATGACAAGCCTAACTGACGGGAAAGATCAGCTCCAGGAAGATTCTGCAGAACAGATCCTGACAAGGATTGCATGTAGTTGGGTTGCATTGAGTTGGCCAGGGAAGGGTTTTGCTGCATGTTCATCCACTGGACTAAGCTTAGGCCAGGGAGAGCCTGGGGATCTTTCATGCAGAACTCATCACCAAGCCAAGGCATAGTCCTCTTGAATAAGCTATCAAAATCAGAGGAATCATCATCTGCAAAAGTAAAGATCAGAGGTGAATCAGATTTACTCTAAAAGAAACACCAAAACTTTGAAAGCCTAATTTGTGGTCAAGCTTGAAAGTGTACTTTGGCATTAGTAAATTTCATGAAAAGAGTGAGAAGCATCTTCAAGATTTTAATCATCATATTAGCAGATTTGGTACCAACAGACCACATGCAGAAACCCTGATAGTCAAACTTTGACACAGAAAAGACAAAAAGGTAGATTATATCCTATCAAAACCTACCCCACAGCAGTACTGTCTTGTCAATTTGATAGTATAAACCAGATGATGCCATCCACTATTACACAAGACAACTAACAGGAAGGACAGGTTAACGGAAAGGGATAGCAAACAGAACACATGAATCAATCAAGATGCCTAGCAAAAGGGTACCCTAACCAAAATTCCTGAGTGACATGTACGCAAAGAACCCATGTGATAAACTTATAACCGAAATGACTAGCAGAGTATACCATACAATGTTAAGGTTCAAAATTTCCTTTTAATGAAAGAAGCTGATAAAAAATTATCTTGTACCTGGCATTCCTGGTTGCCTTGGACGCTTAGATCTAAAGAATGGAGGAGGACATATAAAAAACGGAGCAGTCACTGGTTCAATCTCCCATATTGAGACTCGATTGCGTCTTTCACCAGCAGTTGATTCATCCCAACCAACCTATGAAAGAGTATGGAGTGTTTACACGGTAATGCACTTATCATGTAAATTGGGCATGATTGGAATCATAAAAGGATGTCACAATTTCTACCTGCAAATTACGCCATTGTGAATTTTTCCATCTTACAGGATCAAGATCACTGATACCTGTAATGGTGCCCATATACCTGCAGTAGAGATTCAATTTCTTTAACTTTCTAATTGGTGAAGAAAATTGAGTTTATCGTGTTATAAGAACACCAGGCAAAGAATCTAGGTACTAATCAGCTCGACTAAAACTCTTTTCAGAGTCAAATTAATCCGATGACACACTCCTTCCCAACAACATGTCCTCAGGTCTCAATAGAATTCCATTTCAAGTTCACAATTCTTGAAATCAATAGTATTCAAATGACATTCAAGAAGTGCCAAAAGACCAAATGTACCTTCTTGTTCCTGACTCTTCAGTTTCAAACATCATGCGAAAGCGCATTCCAAGGGATATTTGGTTGCTGTACACTGCCTTGTAATACTTGGCTAAAGGGATAACAAATTCTGATGGACTTGCCCTGCACAAAATTTGCATCTGGTGTCAATTAATCCAACACACACAACCTAATTACTATGAGTAAGGAATTTTTTTAAAAAAAGCACCCTACAGAGAAAAATATAAGTAATTAACCTGGGATTGTAGAACACAGTAAAGGGGCTATTGTTTGCTGCTGCATGGGCTGCAGCAGCTAGGATCCCAATATGCATGCTATCACTTGACAATACTGATGATGATAAGTTGGTAGGTTGCCTGTTAGCCCTTCTGATGCCCAATAGAAGCTGCTGCTTTTCATCTCTAATCACATATAATAAGCATCATTAGGTTGATTAAAAGGGCATGTTTATAGTAAGAAAATGACCTGAACTTGAAATGCATGTATACAAGATTTAAGATACCTAAGAATATGAGAATCGAATTTCAGTAAAATAAGTCCTTTTGACACATAAATTCATGGAATCAGAATTCACTAATTCTTACCTAATAAATAAAACTGAGTCACCGGCAAAAAGCCTCTTTCCACTGACAAATAGGCTCCATCCAGTTGTAAGCAAATGACGCTTTGGTTGTCCTGGATTTAGAGAAAACAGGAACTTACATAAGATAACAACAAATTTGGTAACAAGCAATTACTGATTGTAAGTATAAGAACCATTGGGTATCAACTAATTAGTTTTCATGGGTGCTGCAAAATTAACATACCACGATAGATATGCCGGAAAGTCCAAACATTATCATGCAAATCCCTGGCTACAAGTTCTTGAGCAGGTGGTTGCAAGGAGAAATTCTATACAAGGGAAAGGGAAAAGATTAAATAATGCTATTAGGATTAACATGGACACTACTGTTTTAGGACTAACAGAGAACAGCTTACAAGTGGTGGGAAGATTTTCTCAGCTGCGCGACGAGGAACAGAGAAACCTCCATGAGTGCTCGTATCACTTGCTGTTAATGTTTTACAGAAAAACTCTGTCTGTGGTTTATTTGACTTCAGTGCAAGATCTGACCTCAATAATGCATCCTTGTCAAACTGCAAAAGGATTGACAAGGTTGCTGATAGATTCAGTAGGAGTTAGCAACTAAAAACATGCTAAAGTCATTCTATTAATTTTCTGGCAATTGCATAGGGATCGGTTATTGCCAGTTGATTTCTAGTTGCTTTTCTTAGTTCAAACACCGAAAGCAAGTATACTTTTTTTAGTTACTATGAATCAAGTTCTTACGGAAGAAACAGGTTGAAGGGTCATCTGAGCATAAACTTCATCTGTTTCTGGGTCCGCCTACAAAATCAAACAAAAGAACTAAAATAATTGAGTGACCAAATAAAGAAATTTTGTGATGTTAGACATGAAGGCCAGAAAGGTTAGCTATTTTACATGTAAGGTGACATTGTGAAGGAGACAAAGTAGCTTCGACGGAAGATTTGGGTAGTTTGGGATTTGGGCATCTACATCCTTTTTCATGGACGCTGCAACCTGAAAACAGTAATTTTACTCTCAAGTAAGAACATGAACTGACTTCTGAAGGAGGGAAAAAAAAAAGACAGTATAAAATTCCATCCACAATAATCATGAAACTAATTTATAACTGAAAATATTTTTCATGTTACACCTACTGGTTCTGTCACCTTGTTCAGTTGAAACAGAAAACTTGCACAAGCCTCAAAAAATTGTCAATATTTGTCAGGCTTTAAAGGACATGATCATGGTTAAAAATTTGCATTACAAGTAAATTGACATGCAAATACACAATGACCTGTGAGACTCTTGATGATTAACTGTAACATTAAGAGAAATTTCAGTTAACATAAATTACAGAGTCAAAGAAGTCAAAACCTCAAGATCCTATTTTTTTGTTATTTTTGATCAACTAACATCACAGTTTTCTATTAAAAGAAAACTCACGTGGACCATGAGTTGACTTTAGAAACACAAGCCAGATAACACGATGCATTGATGGTTTTTAGTACTCAAAAGCAGCACATGACAGCAAGATCATACATACCCAGAGAATATTTCTATTATTACTCAAAGCCGCATTAAATCAAGTTTAACACAATCTGAATCAAGGCAAAAAGGGTAGCTTCAACTTGCCACCTAAAATAGTACCCTCAAAAGTAAATCCCAAATCTTGATCTACTTTTCCTTTCCTTATAATCTACCTATTTATTACACCCAACCAACCAGTTTAGGTAAAATTATAAGACTTAGCACACACCAGATCAAAATCCTAACACACCATTTACCACAAATAATTAGCCGATAAATCCCAATAAAAGAAGGGTGCGGGCTGGTGGGACACATTTTTGGCACAAAATAGCAACAGACACGAACCTGTTCACTATGCCCTTGGGGGAAGTAGACCACATGAGTTCCGGCCGCCGGCAAGTTCACTAGTGGTCCTGCACATGCTTGCCATAACTCAGGGTTTATGCTCTTCTTCTCTGCCCCTGCATCATCAACACGTGTCTCGCACTCATTAGTCGATAAATTCCCCTTCAAAATCCTCATTTCTTTTCCTCTTTGTTTGTTTCCCGGGAAAACAAACCAAGCCCAGAAAAGGAAAAGGAAACAGACTTGCAAATCAATCTTGTTTTTAAGCAAAGAAGGAAAAACCACATAAACAAATAAATAAATAAATACACAGAAAATAGATTCCAAAAATATAGAGACAAACCGGCGCTTAGAGAGACATGTAATAAAGACAAAACTAAAACAAAACAACCTTAATGGGTAGTTATTTACACATAAATCTCTTAACATTTTTATCAATGCTTTACGCTCATCTCCTTTAAATCTATTGCTAACAACAAATAAATAAAGACAAAGTAGTAGCATAAATTAAGAGATGACCAAACCTTCACCGTTGGTAGCTGTGGAGGTTGTGGCGGTTCCTCCGGCACCGGTTGCCGGTGACTTCATTGGTTTCTTTATGGAAACTCAAAAAGAAAAACAAAGTCTTTTTTTATCCAAAACAAGAAAGTTCCTCACTTTCTCATAATTTTAAGCTTTTTTAAGATCGAAAGGTGAGGTGCGCTTCAAAGAAACTCAGTGAGAAAATTATAAACGCAAGCAGATTTTTTAGCTTAGATCAGCTCAATAAACAAGAAAGAACCAAACTTCTGAAGAAATGAAATAAAGGGGTGGACTTTGAAGTGAAAAAAATATTATGGGATTAGTTTGATAGAAAGGGAGTGGGTTTTCCCGGCGAGAAATTCCGGCAAGATCGCCGGAGATATGGTGAAGAGACAAAAAAAAAAAAAAAGCAATAAAAAACGAAGAAATGGGTTTTTATGGGATAGAGAGTTTCTGCTGAGTTTTTCAGAGACCAAGTGTTGAAGCTTTGCCCCCTTTCTTCCCCTACATTACCCAGACAAATTTCCTCTCTTTTCCTCTGCTTTCCTCCCTCTGCTTTTGCCTTGCTTTCTTACACTTCTCGTTCTCTCTCTTGGTCTATTTTTTCTTTCTTTCTCTCTCTAGAGTATTTTATATGTATTACTAAAAAAAAGATTTTATCTCTCTCTATCTCTCTCTCTGTCCTTGAAAATGGCACTGACTTCTCACAACTAAGCAACCACCTCCGGCCCTACAGAAGTAGAGTCCACATGTAGGTTGAGTAGGGTTAATGTGTAGGATTATGTACTTCATTTCTCAACTCAACCATAGTTAATCTTCTTACATTAGTATCATCGTATTTTCACATTGTCTTGTCATAAATGGTACTTTGGATAAGATATTAGGTTATAAAACCACTACATCGGTGACGTGCACGATACCGTGGGCGGGGCTAAATTCTTTTAACTTAAAAAGAGATTAAGAGGATAATAATATTTTTACAGAAATAAAAAAAAGTTATAGCCCGATTAAGTATCTGTTTAGAATTGTAATTGTAGTAATTTTTTAAAATGTTTTTTATATTAAAATATATTAAAATGATATTTTTTCAATTTTTAAAAATTATTTTTAAGATCAGCGCATCAAAACGATCTAAAATATACAAAAAAATTTAACTTTTAGCAAAAACAAATTGAATTTTTGTGGAACGTGGTTTGCACCGCGTTTCCAAACGGTGCCTAAATCTTACTTGATTTAATAATATGATAAAAAAATAATATAAGAACAAAAAAATTAAACTTTTTTTAGCTTTGGGCTACCAATTGAAACTTGTAATTTAAACATAAGATATGTTTAAATTACATGTTTATCGTGTGTCTTAGATCATGATAATTTAATAGAAGAAGAAATTGACAATAAATAAAAACAAAAGTAAAAAAATTAAGAGACAAATATAAATCAAGATATTTGATATCGCAACACTGGTTATTTTTACCCAGTTATGTTTAATGAGATTGTTTATTGACATTAATTTGTAATAGAAATCAATACACGTAAAATTTATTGAATAAAATAAAATAAAAAAATATTATGCATGGCTACACATGTTAAAAATATTATAAAAATAAATTTAATTTATACAAAATATATAAAAAACTACAATTGAATCATATTAACCTCTTCAAAAAATTAAACACATGCACTATAATTAAAAATAATCGATATTTAAAAGAAACTAAATAAGCAAAAAATATCATAGACAATAGATATTAATTAAAATATAAACTTAAAAACAGATATAAAAAGATATTACTTAAAAAAATCAAATTAAAAAAAAAAGAATGAGGTCAGGTGTTACTGTCTTGGTAAGCCAAGTTAGGAGCTGCTGGATCGAGTAAGTCAGACCAAGCATCTAGCCCATCAAGAAATGGCCCGCACGTGGGCTTGCGGGTTAAGCCCATGTGCGTGAACCTTTAATTTATTTATTTTTTAAGTTAATGGCCCTCAGGTTATTTCAAAAAAAAAATAAAAGATGTGTCGTTTAGATTCTATAGATTTCAACCATTATGATGCTCAGAAAAAAGAGATTCATGTTTTTTCACCAAAAAAACTAATTTTTAACCCAAAACACTTAAGAAAAACACTTTATAAACTTTGTTAAACTAATTTATGGCCTAAAAAACGCACCTCAAAATTTGAAACTAAAAATCTTTATGAGCTCAAATTTGTTTTTTTAATACTTTAAGGGTAAAAAAAACACCTAGTTCAAACTCCTTATTATATGAAACTACTTGATATAAAAATCAATCACTTTAATGGTAGGAATCGTCGCTAGCGATAACTTTCTCTCTCTGTACTGAAATCCGACAAGTCCCTCTATCCTCTCACCAAAAACAGATTAAGGAATGAGAAAAATGAAGTTTGATACCAGAACTATAATTTTGAAAACTAAAGGGATAGGTCACGCAAGATCTATAAAGTATAGGGGACTAGAATGATTTTTTCAGATAAATTTCACATCCACCATCTATTTCTCACACATTCATCACTTCAATCCTTTTCTTTCAATTTAGCCCTCCCTCCTAAAAGATATAATTGGATGTTGATTAGAGCTTAAAATGATTTAATTGTATAAAGTAAAAGCTCAGGGATTAAAATAAAAAATAAAAAATTATTATTCTAATCCACGGTAATGGTAGACAATTAATGCACGGTAGAAGTAGTTTAATATATAATGAATATTCGGATTAACCCTTTTTTTATCCGGATAAGAAGTTTAATGCTAAACACCATAGAATATTAAGATTAGAGTGAAAAATTCAAGAAGACGTCGTGAGAAGTGTCTCGAAGTTGTTAATTATTTGAATGATGATCCATGGGGGCTGCTTTTTTCTAGTCCCGGAAACAAGGGATGTTTTAATAACAGTTATATTAAAAATGTTATTAAACGCTTTCAGGACCAATTAAATTAATGTTTTATTTTTGTTATAATTTGCTATTTATCTGTAAATTAGCAATGATCCGAGGGCTAAAATTGGGACAGCAATTTACTAGCACAAGCCCTTATTATTATTATTATTATTATGTTTTTTCAGTCGTCGGCCTGGCTAATTTGTAAGTATTAGTTGATTTAGCTGACTAGGTCATTTCATTTTAGACCTAAAGCTAACTTCCTAGTAAATGTTTATTAAAAAAATATATAGAAAACATGACAAAGACTTTGTTTTAGCTATAGAAAATGTCTAAAAAAAAATTATACATCCCAAGACTTTGGGAAGAAAAGAGTGATAAGTGATCAACTAACCCCACTACAGGCAGAGAAAAACACACACAAGTGATTTCTTTATTGGCCATTTGCTTTGACCATCACCATCTCCCCTCCACTATCAACATATTTGTTGCACGTGACCAATACCTATTTTTTCTGAGTTCGGCATTACTTTTTTTCCTTGTCGTATCTTTTTTTTTTATTATTATTATTAACATGGATTTCGGATCAGCTTGCGCGTATCTCGATTAATTCTATGGATTCTAAAGTTAACGATCATGTAAGCTTCCAGTAATTATCATATTAGCAACCACATAATTCGAACCTGAGATCACAGGAGAAACAAACCCCTTAATCCTAAACTCTTATCACTGAGCCACCCACTAGATGGTTCCTTGTTGTATCTTTAATATTTACAACCCTACATCGTTTTTTTTATTTAATAAATTTTATATGTGCATTGATTTATATTAATAATTTGTTTTAATAAATAAATTTATTAAATATAATCAGATAAATAATTTATATTATAATATTAAATATTTTAAATTATATTTATCTCGTGATCGAGAATGTAATAGACATGTATAATATAGACATATCTCATTTTCACTAATTCAGAATTCAATAGAGATGGCCATATTGTCAGAATGAAATCAACGTAATGGAATGAGTTTTGTGATTCAGAAAACTTATTTTTTAAAAAAAAAAGTTTAAACTTTGTACCTAATATTTTAAATATTTTTCTAAATGCAATGAATTATTGTCTGGGGTATATATTTAAAATTGTTTTTGGCAAAAATTAATCACATATATCGTCAAATGTCAAGTGAAAATAATGTTATTTAACCCTAATTTTCACCAATCAAAACAAATGCAATAAGTTTGATGATCCACGACTCAATTTTAAAATAAATGCTATAAATACATGAACGATTGAAGATTTATAAAGGAGTGGTGTTATTTAAATATCAACTTTGAATTAATCTACTAAATACTATTAATTAATTAAATATGGAAATTTAGAGACAAATAAAATATTTTATCACCGGCAAATAATATAATTTGAACTTCTGACATTAAAAGTACACAGGCCTGAAAATTAACATTTTATTGCTATAAATTTGAAGTTTTTTTTAATTTTTTAATTTTTTTTATTCAGGTATTCTCACATCCTTTTAAAAAATAAGACGAGTCATGTTCGGGGTTTGTGGCTGTCTCTCAATGAATATACTTTCTAGGAATCGAACTTGTATTCTTATTTTTCATTCTTGTAATAATATAACAATGTTTTAACCGTTAGACCAACATTTAGTTAGTAATTTTTTAATTGAATGCATGTATTTACATACATAAATTGTAAATAATTCCACGCATCATAAAAAGAAGACGAGCATTGACGAGATGAGACAACTACATCTTCCATTATTAAAAACACATGCAAATAATTTATACAAAAAAAAAATTGAATAGGTTCATTGTACAAACTAATTATAAATAAACTAGAAGAAGAGGTTATTTAATATTTCTTTTATCGTGGCAGGAGAGTCTATAATGTGGATTGCTGCAACATAGTTGAGTTAGAACCTCTTTCCTTTTTTTTTTCTTTTTTTCTTTTTTGTCTTTGAAATATTATTTAGTTATGGTCACTGGATTTCTATTTTCAATTTCACAGGTTCACATTATTTCAAGCATCATAGTTTGTATTTGGTTTGTGTGCTACGGTATATTCGTAAAGTCAAAAAAGCAATTTGATATTAAATTGATCCTCAATATTGTGAAAATAAAAATTAATTTTACCAGTTAAAAAAATAAGATAACAAGGACCAAGTAAAAAAAAATGTGTGTATTCCTATTTTACTATTCATGAAGTGTGAAAAACTACAACTTGGTCCTTGAAGTTTTTACTTTTTATTTTTTAAACCTTGTGTTTTGGGGATTTGTCTTAGAGTGGTTAAAAGTTTGTCTATCCTAGTAGAGTGGACAATAATTTTATGGGTCAAGCCCAATCATTTTAGAGTCTAAATATATTTTTACATTTTATTTCTTTTAATATAAAAAATATGGCTTACGTATGAATTTATAATCCTTAATATTAAAATAAACAAATTATATTTTTTTATATTCTTTAAATATAGGTCAAGTTTTCGTGGATTTAATAAACTTGTTATCAAATCAAACAATGCATGCAAAATTAAAAATATTTTTTTCTTGAATTTTGATATTTTAAAAAAAGATAAATCATGTCGTGTATTATTATTATTAGCATAATATGTGTGATTATGTGCTTTTTTTCTTCAACATTACGAATAGATTTGTGGATAATTATGTATTAGCGTACTATATGTATATATTTTTGAAAATAATTTGCTCTTTAATACTAAGTTAGATGAAATTTGTATGTTTTTTTTTATTGCAATTTTTATATAATTTTTCAAATTTATTGTTCTCATATATTTTTTCATACAAGTGAGTAAAAATTATCAATTCATGATTTTGTTTTTGATTTTAATTGAAACTTTGTATCGATAGGTTCATCTTTAAGAGATGAATTCAATGAAAGTGATTTTTTTCTTTACAAATTTTAAAAATTAAATCAAGATACTAAAATTGTATATTGATTCAGTTTGATTTTAGATTTTTAAAATTATTAGAAAGTATTTTAGGATTGAAAATGTTTTTCGATGTTCTCGTGGTATTGTTTTTTGTGAAAACAAGTTGAAATAGATATTTTTTTTTCAATCATAGACTCATAGGTGGTGACCAGAAAAATACTTAAATAGACAACAAGTTATATTCCACAGCAAATGACGTGTCATCCGCTAAAATAGATAAAGAAAAAAACATCAGAGTCTTGCTTAAAAAAGAAATAAACGAAGTCCGCGGACCTAATTTCTTTTTAATTTTTATTATTTATTAATTTAATTTTTTACTAATACCATCTCTCCTTTATAAATTATCTAGTTTAGTTTTTTCAAAATTAATAATTAATTTTTTGAATTGTTTTTATAATTTCATAATAATTCAAAAAGATTATTATAATCCATCTTTAATTTTTCTTCTCTTAAATTTTAGATTGATAAATTATATTTGAATGATGCATGTATAAAAAGGAAAATTATATGTATTTAGCTATAAAAATAACTTTAAAATAAATAAAATAAAAATATTTGTTGAAATAAAATATTTGTATGTACATATCACCTAGAAAAAAACATTAGCTTCTTGTTTTAGATTTTAATTAGCTTCAACTACTTTTTTTTATTTGTTAATTAACATATATTTCAATTTGTTTTATTAGGTGTAGACATCAGTTTTTTTTCAAGTAAAAATTCCATGTCATCGTATTTTACATTTGAAATTAAGTTGGAATCCTATCCGTGGTGTAACATGAGTGCCCTTAGTTTTTTTTTTTTTTTTTTTAATGTTATCAGCACAAATGGATTTTATTTCTCATGTCATTTTACACATTATCAGGTAAAATCTGCTACAAGCTCATGTAATTCGGAAATCAAGAGAAGCAATCAATAACCCAAGAGAATTACCATAAGTTTACCACTGATTTATGAAATGATTAATGATCCATCCTTAGAAGGCTATGTTTATTTGCTAGAAAATAATTTAT
>Ga0307513_10002369_pt1 | contig 26197 bp, 21 predicted proteins | sample 15_EM_MG_FD_202174 | JGI IMG/M metagenome (GOLD analysis project Ga0307513, IMG submission 202174) | Populus trichocarpa ectomycorrhiza microbial communities from riparian zone in the Pacific Northwest, United States - 15_EM | ecosystem: Host-associated > Plants > Roots > Unclassified | place...
CGATTCGCACCTCAACTTCGTCTACCTCACCGACGACGACCACACGACGATGTCCGGCGACGGGCGCGACGTCGAGCGCGCCCGCCGGCTCCGCCAGGACAAGCAGCCGATGCTGTGGTTCCGCGACGGCGGCCAGGAATATGTCGTCCGGGATCCGGACATCCTGGCCCAGCTCGCCGCGAGCTGGCGGCCGCTCCAGCAGCTCGGCGAGGCGCAGGGCAAGCTCGGCACCCAGCAGGGCAAGCTCGGCACCCAGGTAGGCCAGCTCGCCTCGCGCCAGGGCCTGTTTGCCTCGCGCATGAGCACCCTCGCGGTCCGCGAGTCCGCGCTCGACATGCGCGCCTCCAACGATCAGCTGTCGCCGTCCGCGCGCGCGGCGATCGACAAGCAGCGCCAGGAGCTGCGCGCCAAGCAGGGCACGCTCGAGCAAGAGATGACCGCGCTCGAGGCGCCGATGAAGCAGCTGTCCGAGCAGATGGCGGTGCTGAGCAGCGAGATGGCGGTCCTCGGCGAGAAGATGGCGACCGCCTCGCGCAAGGCCGACCTCGAGCTAGACGCGCTGATCCGGCGCGCGATCGCCAGCGGCGCGGCCAAGCCGGTCAAGTAACCGCACCCGCGCGGCCGGCGCGCCGTGCTAGACCACGGGCCATGCCGCGCTGGCTCCTGTGTGCCGTGCTCGTCGCCGCAGCGCTCGCCGGCTGCAGCCACGAGATGTCCGATCGCGAGTACTGCGTGCGCCGCCAGATGGCCTGGGAGATGGCGTTCCCGAACCTGCCGCAGAGCGAGGCCGACCGCACCCAGTTCGTCGACAGCTGCGTCGCCAACGTCGCCCACGCGCACGACAACGGCGAGCTCGCGCGGTCGATCCGGTGCATGGCCGAGCACCTCGTCGGCCACGGCCACGCCTACGAGCAGTACACCGCGTTCACCGCCTGCGAGCAGGTCGATCCCAGCCGCGAGCGCTGACGCAAACGCGGCGTCAGCGCGGCGTCGGGAAGCTGCGGCCGGAGACGCGATTCTCGAGGATGACGCGGCCGTCGACCGGCAGGGCGTCGTCGGCCAGGCTGCGATCCGTGCGGGTCGCGGTCCAGTCGACTGGCATGTTGCGGCGCAGCGCGAGATCGGGACTCCAGCCCGGCAACTGACTCAGATCGGGAGTCGTGATCGTCACCGTGCCCGCGCCCTCGGCCCAGCTCGGGCGCACGGTCAGCGAGATCGTATTGGCCGGGACGCTGAGCTGCGTCGTCGACAGCTCGACATGGTAATCGCTGCGCGCCAGCGTCGGCGCGGTGAGCGGCAGCACGACCGTCACCCGGGGCACCATCGCGCGGTCCACCAGCGGCGAGGTCAGCGTCCAGGGCGCCGGCAGCTGCAACGTCGCCGCGCCCGACGTCGCTCGCGCGACCTGCACCGTGCGTGCGTAGGTCCGGCTCTCGAGCTGCGAGGTGCGCGACACCGTCGCGGTGAGGTTCGAGACATCCTCGGGCCGCCGGCCCTCGGCGCCGATCGTCGCGTAGCTCGTGGGATCGCCGATCACGAAGCTCTCGCTCGCGATCGGCCACGCGACTTCGGAGTGCGGCGTCGCGTAGCTCGAGTCGAGCTGCGCGGTCTCCGACTTCTCGCGCCCGAGCAGCACCAGCGGGTGGCGCTCCGCGCCGACGCCCTGGATCCCGAGATCGACCTCCTCGATCTGATTCGTGGTCAGCTCGAGCGTCGGCCCGCGATAGAGCTTCACCGGCACCTGCGCGCCGTTCTCCACCAGATAGCTCTTCACCAGGTACTCGGCCGGCCCCGGCCGGACGTCGAGCTCCACCCGACCCTCGACGTCGCCGATGCGCGACGTCGGACCGACCCAGATCTCGGCGTGCTGCGGCGCCTTGAAGCCCGCGACGCGCATCGACACGTGGACCTGCGCGTCCTCCTGCTCGCGACGACACCCGAGGGTGTGCAGCTCGGCGGTGTCCGAGACCGCCTGGTAGTACAGGCGGGTGGCCGACTCCAGCCCTCGCCCGCACATCACGGCGACCGCGTAGCGCGCGCTCTTGACCTCGGCGCGATACACGCCGTCGGTGCCAGTCAGCGGGCGCCACTCGCCGTCGCCGTCCTGCAGCGCCACCAGGCTCGCGTTCGCGGTGGGGCCTGTATACGGGAAGCCATTCGGGTACACGCGGATCGCGACCTGCGGGGCCGTCGGCGGAGGCGGCTCGAGCACCGCGACGTCGGCGACGGCCGCGTCGACCGGCACCGCGGCGTCGGGGCGCTCCCGAGAGTCGTCACCGCAGCCGGCCGCGAGCCCGCCGCCACCGAGCGCCGTGACCATGCACATCACTCCACACACACCGCATCTGGTTCGCATCGCTTCTCCTGATGAGTAGACGGTCGGTCGGTTCTCGCAGATCTCGAATCCGACCGCAACGCACGATCGGACCGCGCGCGCGCGCTGCCGCTGTTCGCCAGCCAACCACGATCTTCGTCGAGCGTTCCACACATCACCGCACGCTTTGTGTTGCGGCGATGTTGCGGCGTGACAAACGCTGCATCCGGCGTCGGAAAACCGTACGACACCGCACCAACGACGTGGCGATGAAGCGGCGATCAGAAGTTGATCCCGCGCACGGCGCAGTACTCGCGAACCGTGGTGCGCTTGAAGCCGCTGAGCTTGGCGTACGCCGCCTGCGCCCGCGCCTGGTCCTTCTTCGTGCACCAGCACATCGCCGTCTTCCACGGCGCGTCGCCGACGTTCTCGAAGCACGCCGACTTGGTCTCGCGCGCGCTGCCCATGACGGTGCCGACGATGCTCGACGACTTGCCGCTCGCGCTGCCGCTCGCCGGCGGCGGGGCGCTCGGGGCTGCCGGGGTCGACGCGACGCGCGGCGGCGCCTTGGGGCGCGGGTCCTTGGGACGAACGGTCTTGGGGCGCGGATCTTTGGGACGGTTGCCAGCGACGGGCGCGGGCGCCGTAGGCCCGGCGTCTGCGGGCGCCGCGTCCGGAGTCGCGACGACGGCGATCGCTGCATCGGCCGGCGCGGCGGGGTGGACCTCGGCCACCGCCGAGCCAGGCGTCGGGGTGCCGGAGCGCGGCCGCGCGTAGACCAGCGCGACGACCAGCGCCGCGAGGCCGACCAGCGCCGCGACGAGCCATTTGGTCGATCGGTGAGGCGCCGGTATGCCGACGGGGCCGGTGGCGTCGCGCGGGTACGCCGGTGTTGCGGGAACGGGCGCCGACGGCGACGGCATCGGGAACGGCATCGGCGTCGGCATCGGGAACGGCGACGGCATCGGCGTCGGCAACGGCATCAGCGACGGGACGGCGGAGCCGATCACCGACGCGGCCGTCATCGCCGACGGTGAAACTGCCGCGACCGGCGGCGCTGGCGAGCCCGCGCCGCGCGCGATCGCGGCGACCATCGCGGCGATCGCGCGCCCCGAGGGACCCCCGAAGGGCGCGAGCTCCGCGGCCAGCGCCGCGACATCGCCGTAACGCTGCTCCGGCGACTTCGCGAGGCAGCGAAACACCACCGCGCACAGCCTCGGATCGACGTCGAGCGGATCCGGCGGATCCGTCACGATCCGCACCACCATCTCCGCCGCGTTGGCGCGATAGAACGGCAGGCGCGCACTCAGCAGCTGATACAGCGTCGCGCCGAGCGCCCAGATATCCGTTCGAACATCGACGTCGCGCGCCGAGCTCAGCTGCTCGGGCGAGATGTAGCCCGGAGAGCCCAGCATGCTGTTCGATTTCGTGAGCTGCGCGCCGACCTCGGTCATCGCCTTGGCGATGCCGAAATCGAGGACCTTGACCAGCGGTCCGCCGCTGGCGCGCCGGGTGACAAACAGGTTCGCCGGCTTGAGATCGCGGTGCACGATGCCGGCCGCGTGCGCCTCGGCGATGGCGACGCACGCCTGCAGCACGTACTCCACCGCGATGGTGAGCGGCAGTGGCTGCTTGGCGACGACCCGCCCGAGGTCGCTGCCCTCGAGCAGCTCCATCACGATGTAGGGCGCGCCGCGCTCGGTGCGATCGACATCGATCACGCGACAGACATGCTCGGTCCGCAGCTGCACCACCGAGCGCGCCTCGCGCAGGAAGCGCTCGACCACCGTCGGCTGCGTGGCGATCTCCTCGCGCAGAAACTTGATCGCCACCCGGTGCCCGAGCTCCAGGTGGGTCGCCGCGACGACCACGCCCATGCCGCCAGCACCCACGAGCTGGTCCACGCGGAACCGGCCTCCGATGACCATGCCGACAGCTGACACGCCCCCAGCATACGATGGACCGGCCATCGATCTGCCCTCCGGGCGTGTCGCCGCGGGAGGACCGCCTAATTGCTGGCGGTGACGCCCTTGTCGACGATGATCTCGACGCGCCGGTTCATGGCGCGACCCTCGGGATTCGTATTCGCGCCGACCGGGCGCTTCGAGCCGTAGCCCTGCGCCGTGATGGCGTCGGCAGACACGCCACGCACGACCAGGTAGTCGCGCACGGCGTTGGCGCGGCGCGCCGACAGATCGTCATTGATCCGGTCGGTGCCCTGGTTGTCGGTGTGGCCCTCGACGGTGAAGTGGTGCTCGGCCTGGGTCTTGAGCGCGTCGGCGACCTGGTTGAGCTGGGCCTGCGCGTTCGGCAGGATCGTCGCCTGGCCGGTCGCGAACACCACGCCGCCGGACAGCGTGATCACGGTGCCGCGCGGGTCGGCCTTGACCGCGAGGTTCTTCGACAGCGCGTCCATCGCGTCCTGCGCCTTCTTCTCGGCCGCGAGGCGCGCCGCGCGCTCGCTCTCGGTCGCGGCCTTCTGCTGCGCCAGCGACTCGCGCTCCTGGGCGAGCGCGCCCTCGGTGTTCTTGAGCTTGGCGTCGGCCTTCGTGAGCAGTTGCTCCTGGGTCTTGCCGACGTCGCGCTCGGCCTGCGTCTTGTTGTCGGCCGCGGCGGCCGCGTTGCCCAGCGCCTCGGCGCGCTGCGCCTTGCGGAGCGCGATATACGCGTTGTCGACCGCGTCGCGCGACTTCGGATCGTCCTTGAAGGTGCGCTCGGCGGTGTCGAGCGACTCGCGCGCGACGTGGAGCTCGGCGGGCACCAGCTTCTGCGCTGGGCTCTGCTCGGCGTGGGCGTAGGCAGCGCGCGCGTCGACCAGCTCCCGCGGCGGAGCCGTGGTCGCGCACGCGAGCAACGCGCAGAGTGGGAGTGCGTACAGCCGCGACATCAGATGAGAGCCGATCATTGGGCAGCCTTTTGCTTGAGTGCTTCGACGGCGTCGGCCGCCTTCTGGGCTTCGGCGACCGCGTTCGCCGAGCGCGCGAGCGCGATCGCGAGCTCGGCATCGGCCTCGGCGCGGGCGAGCATCATCGAGGCGCGGTGGTTGTCACCATCCTTGATGAGCTTCAGCGCATCCTCGCGCTGCTCCTCGGCGAGCTTGACGTGCAGCGTGGCATCGGGGACCTCGGCAGCGCCGGCTTCCTGCGCACCTCGGATCGCGCCTTCCGACGACGACAGCTGCGCGACCGGCTTGGGCGCGCCGCCACAGCCGAGCGCAGCTACCGCGATACCGCTGATCAGAGACCAACCAAATCTAGACATGTAAGACTCCCGTGGTAGCGAACGAGGTGTGCATTGCCTGAGACATAGGCAGAGACTTTTTGCACGAACGATGCCGCGTGCGCCGATGCACCAGTAGCCTCGCGTGCTTCAACAGTTCCGCGACCCCATCACCACATTGACAGGGGCGCACGCGCACGCCGTGACGTCATCGCCCGCGCAGCGCACCCTCGCTGTGCAATCACGCGCGGTCGGCCGGTGGGCTCGCCCACTGCCGTTTCGGCGAAAGACCCAGAGGATCGTACTGCCGATCTCGATCGCCGCCCCGCGGGAGCGCGATCACGTCAAGCGTCGGTCCAGCGCAGGCGGAGGCGCCGCGCGGAGCCGATCTGGCTTCTCCGACGAGAAGCGAAAATTCGTGCCCAGGGACGGAGTTGAACCGCCGACACGCGGATTTTCAGTCCGCTGCTCTACCAACTGAGCTACCTGGGCCGGGGAAAACGGAGACTACACATCCGGAGGCCCGCTGGCAACTGCAGCACCATGGGATCGTTGGGAATAGCGAGCCATGGATGGGCGCCGTCGAGGCGAGGTGGCACAATGAGCGCGTAGCATGGGCAGAGCGGACGGCACCGACCCGGCGCTGGTGCACACGCCAGTGCCGCTCGAAGGCGATGGCCACGAGCTGATCGGCATGATCATCGACGGGCGCTACCGTCTCGACGCCACGCTGGGACGCGGCGGCATGGGCCTGGTCTACCGCGCCGCGCACGTCGGGCTGCGCCGCCAGGTCGCCGTCAAGATCCTCCACCCGTCGCTCGCCGCCTCGCCGGAGGTCCGCAACCGCTTCGAGCGCGAGGCGCTGGCGGTCGGCAAGATCGATCACCCGAACTGCGTCAGCGTCTACGACGTCGGGCGGCTGCCCGACGGCTCGCTCTACCTCGCGATGGAGCTGCTCGACGGCCGCGCGCTGGCCGACGTCCTCGAGGAAGATGGCCAGCTGCCGCCCGGCCGCGCGCTGCACATCCTGGCCGGCATCCTGCGTGGCCTGGCGCACATTCACCACGCCAAGCTCATCCACCGCGACATCAAGCCCGAGAACATCTTCCTCATCCGCCACGGCCAGGACGAGGACTTCGCGAAGATCCTCGACTTCGGGATCGCCAAGCCGATGGAGGCCTCGGATCTGGACGACGGCGTGAAGCTGACCCAGGCCGGAATGGCGTTCGGGACGCCGATCTACATGGCGCCGGAGCAGGCGCTCGGCAACCCGATGGACGGCCGCGCCGATCTCTACGCCGCGGCGGTGCTGGGCTACGAGATGCTGTGCGGCCAGCCGCCGTTCTACTCCGACGACAAGCTCGAGGTGATGTCGATGCACACGGCGCGGCCGGTACCGTCGATGCGCCAGAAGATCGTCCGCGGCGGGCGGGCGGTGCCGGCCTCGATCGAGCGCCTGGTCGTCCGCGGGCTCACCAAGAAGCCGAGTGACCGCTACGCGACGGCGGACGAGTTCCTCGCCGAGGTCGAGCAGGCGCTGCGCACGCCCGACGGCGGCGTGACCCAGGTGGTGTTCGATCGCCCAGGTGACACCGGGTCGCAGCCGCTGGTGAGCGATGACGGCGAGGTCCGGATCACCGGGGCGAGCGACTTCGCGCCCGAGGCCGCGCACGTGATCGCCGATGCGATCGACGAGGCGCTGAGCGCCCCGCCTGCGCCCCGCGCCGCGCCGACCCCGGCGCTGCTGTTCGCGCGCGCGACGCCGACCCCGCTCGGCGGCGTCGGGCTCGGCCTGCCCTACACCGGCCCCGAAGGCCAGCCGATCTTCGGCCTGACCGCGGCCGAGCGGCTGGCCAGCGCCAGCGTCGCGTTCGAGGCCGCGCGGGACGGCGGGGTCGCGAACGCGCTCGAGCCGGATCCGCGCGCGGCCACCGTGGTGCCGCAGGTCCGCCGGCGGCTCGGGCTTTACCTCGTGATCGCGGCGTGCGCGATCGCGATCGGCGTCGTGGTCGCGATCATCACCGCGAACGCGAACCGCGGCGACCCGGTCGCGCTGGATCCGGCGACGCCGGCAGGCGCCGCGAACGAGGCGCTCGAGCACGGCGATCCGACGCGCGCGCTGCAGATCCTCGAGGCCAACCCGGGCGCCGTCACCGGCGACGCCCGGGCCCAGCTCGTGCTCGGCCACGTGCGGGCGTCGCGCAACGAGAGCGGGCTGGCGCTGGCCGCGTACGAGCAGGCGCTCAAGCTCGATCCGGCGCTCGAGCACGACGACAAGCTGCGCGCCGCGCTGCGCGCGATGGCGGGCGGCACGCAGGACTACGCGGTGGTCGCGCAGGCGTTCGATCTCTGGGTCGGCCGCACGCAGGATCCGGAGGCCCGGAAGCTGCTCCTGCTCGGCGCGACGCACGACGACCTGGCGCGCCGCAAGGCGATGCGGCCGGTGATCGAGCGCCGCAAGCTCGCCGACCAGGTCGACTGGCTCAAGGCGTACAGCCTCGATCTCGAGCAGGAAGCGCCGTGCCGGGCGCGGCGCGAGGCGGTCTCGAACCTGCGCGCGCTCGGCGATCCGCGCGCGGTGCCGGCGCTGCAGCGCGCCAACGCCAAGGTCAGCCGCGCGGGCTTCTACGGCGCGAAGCGGCTCAAGGATCTCAAGCTGAGCGACGCCAAGCTCGCCGAGTGGCGGCTCAACGATCTGCGGCTGAACGACTGCCTGAGCGAGGACGCGACGGCGGCGATCGGCTATCTGCGCGGGCTCGCGCCGAAGTGATCGCGCCGCTCGACGTGCCCGACGTCCCGCGCTGGGTCGAGGCGCACGCGATCGCGAGCGATCCGACGAGCTGGTCGCGCGCGCTCGGCGCCGGCGTCGCGGTCGGCAACGACCTCGCGCGGCTGATCGTCGTGGTCGGCGACGCCGAGCCCGCGGCGGTCGCGGCGCTGGCGGACGAGGTGACGCACCCGATGCTGTTCGCGATCGAGCGCGCGGATCTGGCGCGAGCGAGCGGACGCGCCGCCGCCCGCGCCGCGCTCCACACGCTGCGCGATCCGGCGGACCTGCCGGACCTCGAGGGCGCCGTCGTCCTGCCGGACGACGTCTCGCTGGCCCACGTGCCGCCGGGGCTGGCCGACGAGCTCGCGACCGCCCGCGCGCGGCACCCGGTGTGGTGCGTCTTCCTCGACGGCGTGCCGGTCAGCTTCGCGTACGCGCCGTGGCGCAGCGCGCGCTGGTTCGACGTCTCGGTCGACACGCTGCCCGAGGCGCGGCAGCTCGGCCTCGGCCGGCTGGTCGCGGCGGCGATGATCCACGGCGAGCGCGCGCAGGGCCGCGAGCCGGTGTGGGGCGCCGATGAAGGCAACGCGGGCTCGCTGCGGCTGGCGCACAGCCTCGGCTTCGTGAAGGTCGACGAGCTCTGGGTCGCGCCGTGACCCGCGCGCTCGCCGCGCTGCTCGGGATCGCGCTCGCGGTCGCGCCGGCGCGCGCCGAGCCGAGCGATCGGACGCTGGTGCTCACCGGGCTGGCGCTGACGCCGCCGACCTACGTGCTCGGCGTCGCGCTGCACGAGGGCAGCCACGCGCTCGCCGCCGTGCTGGTCGGCGCGCGCGTCGAGCACCTGCACGTGTTCCCGCCGGGGCGCGACCCGAGCACGAACACGTTTCGCTTCGGCTGGACCTACGTCCGCGGGCTGCGCACCCGGGCCGATCGGATCGCGTTCTACCTCGCGCCGAAGATCACCGACGCCGCGCTGCTCGGCGGCTTCGCGGCGCTCGTGCTGACCGGCGCGTGGCCGAGCAACCGCTATGGCCAGCTCGGCCTGACCGTGCTCGCGACCGGGCTGTGGGTCGATTTCGCCAAGGACGTGGTGCTGTTCTCGCGCACCAACGACGTCGTCAAGGTCTTCGATCTGTGGTGCCTGAAGGGCTGGCGCCAGGTCCCCGCGCGCCTGATCTACGCCGGCATGGTCGTCGGCCTGGGCCTCGTCGTCGCGCACGGCTACCGGCGCACGTTCGACCGGGCGCCCGAGATGACGGCCGTGTTGCCGCTGCTCGCGACGTCGTTCTAGCCCGGATAGCCGTGCGCCGGCGCGCGGGCGGCCTCGCGTCGCACCTGCGTCGATCTCGCTGAGCGGTGCCCGCGCGACGAGCGCCCTGGGCACGCGACGCCTGCGCGATCGCTCGCGCAAGCGCCGACGCGAGCGCGCCGATGCCTGCGGCAAGCGTCTTGCTTGGTCGGCTGGTAGCGACCTTCGCAGCCACCTTCGAAAGCCTCCCCTATATGACGATCACAAGATTTGCGTCGAGCCTGTTTGTAGCCGCGCTGTTCGCCGGCTGCTCCGGCATGGACAACCCGAGCGACGACGACCCGCCCGGCGATGATGACGTCCCGCTGGGCGACGACGGCGACGTCGCGTTCACCACCGGCGTCAGCACGCTCGCCGGGATGGCCGACGCCGGCTACGTCGACGGTGCGCGGCGCGTCGCGCAGTTCAACAACCCGGTGAACGTCGCGTACCGCGACGGCCTGCTCTACGTCGCCGACTTCGACAACGGCAAGCTCCGCGTGATCGACGTCGACAGCCACGACACCAGCACGGTGATCGCGCAGACCGGCTTCCAGCGGCCGTTCGGCCTGGCGTTCGCGCCCGACGGCACGCTGTACGTCTCGACCGACAACGATCAGGCCGGCCACCACACGTCGATGTCGGGCTCGATCTGGAAGGTCGACGTCGAGGCCAAGACCGCGACGGTGATCGCCAACGCGATCGGCCGGCCGCGCGGGCTCGCCGTGCTGCCCGATGGCCGGCTCGCGGTCGCCGACTACCTGCACCACGTCGTGGAGATCGTCGACCCCGCGAACGGCACGGTCACGCCGATCGCCGGGACCTGGGATGCCCCCGGCATGGTCGACGGCTCGGGGCTGATCACGCGGTTCTCGGCGCCCTACAACATCGTGGTCCGCGCCGACGGCAACCTCATGGTCTCGGACTTCGACAACAACCGCCTCCGGCTGGTCGCGCTCGACGGCACGACCTCGACGCTGTCGGGCGCCACCGAGCCCGGCCTCGTCGACGGCGCGATGGCGAGCGCGCGGTTCAGCAAGCCGCAAGGCCTGGTGGCCGCGGCCAACGGCGACGTCTACGTCACCGACCTCGGCAACCTCCGCGTGCGCAAGATCGTCGGCGACCAGATCATCACGATCGCCGGCAGCGGCAGCGACGGCTACGCCGACAGCGACGATCGCCTGGCCGCGCAGTTCCATGGCCTCGAGGGCCTCGCCGTGGTCCCCGATGGCTCGATGGTCTACGTCGCCGACGGCACGCGCGGCGAGACCGCGCCGTTCAACCGGGTCCGCCAGATCAAGCTGTAAGAGGAGGAGCCATGTCGACGAGCTTCGTCAACGCCGGCCCCGAGGTCGGCTCGCTCGCCCCCGACGTCATCATGACGGGCCTCGACGGCCGCACCGGGCACGGCGTGTCGCGCGTGATCGCCTTCGTGCAGGACGGATCGTTCAGCGCCGAGCCCGCCGAGGTGCCCGGGCCGTCGATCGACCGGCTACGCGCGCAGCTCCGCGGCCTGGGCGCCGAGCTCGTCGTGCTGTCCCCGGCCGGCGTGTGGTCGGTGCGCGCCGACGACGCGGTCGAGCGCGTGCTCGCGGTCGAGGCACGCGACGTGTCGGCCGCGGCCGCGCGGCGCTACGGCGTCGCCGACGACACCGACGCCGTGTTCGTGATCGACGGCCGCGGCCTGGTGCGGTTCGCCCACCGCGCGACGCGCGGGCGCCGACCCGCGGCCGAGACGCTGGCGGACGCGCTCGCGATCGCGACCGAGGCGGTCCACGCGCGCGAGGTCTACACCGCCAAGGATCGCGTGCTGTTCACGCGCCGCGAGTGGAACGTCACCTGCCTCGTCGTCGGGTTCGCGACCGCGTACCTGGCCGGCTGCAAGCAACAGCGCGAGGCGCCGACCGAGCACCGTCCCGCGCCGACGCCCGACGCCGGCATCCCGGCGCGGGTCGAGGTCAACCTCACGATCAACGGCGCGGCCAAGAAGCTGATGATCGACCCGCGGGCCTCGCTGCTCGACACGCTGCGCGAGACGCTCGGCCTGACCGGCAGCAAGAAAGGCTGCGACGCCGGACAGTGCGGCGCGTGCACCGTGCTGCGCGGCGGCACGCGGATCACGTCGTGCCTGACGCTCGCCGTGATGGCGCAGGGCAAGGACATCACGACGATCGAGGGCCTCGCCAAGGACGACGAGCTGCACCCGATGCAGCGAGCGTTCGTCGAGGCCGACGGCCTGCAATGCGGCTATTGCACGCCCGGCCAGATCCTGTCGGCGGTGGGCATGCTCGGCGAAGGCCGCGCGACCACGGACGCCGAGGTCCGCGAGCAGATGAGCGGCAACATCTGCCGGTGCGGCGCCTACCCCAACATCGTCGCCGCGATCCAGCTCGCGCGCCGCGCGCGCGGCTGACAAGGACGCCATGCAGCCCTTCCGCTATGTCCGTGTCGGCTCTCCCGATCATGCGGTCGCCGCGATCACCCGCGACGACGCGCGCTTCATCGCCGGCGGCACCACGCTGGTCGACCTGATGCGGCTCGAGATCATGAAGCCCACCGCGGTGATCGACATCACCGGCCTCGCGCTGGCGACGATCGAAGACGCCGGCGGCGGGCTCAAGATCGGCGCGCTCGCGACCAACACCGACGTCGCCTATCACCCGCTGGTCCTCCAGCGCTTCCCCGCGCTGTCGGAGGCGCTGCTCTCGGGCGCCTCGCCGCAGCTGCGCAACATGGCGACGGTCGGCGGCAACCTGCTGCAGCGCACGCGCTGCCCGTACTTCCGCGACGGCGTGTCGCCGTGCAACAAGCGGCAACCCGGCTCGGGCTGCGCGGCGCAGGGTGGCGTCACGCGGTCACACGCCGTGCTCGGCACCAGCGCGAAGTGCATCGCGAGCCACCCGTCGGACATGTGCGTCGCGCTGGTCGCGCTCGACGCGGTCGTCCACACCCACGGCCCGCACGGCGACCGCGCGATCCCGATCGCCGACCTCCACACGCTGCCCGGTGATCGCCCCGAGATCGAGAGCACGCTGACGCTCGGCGAGCTGATCACCCACGTCGAGCTGCCGGCCTCGACGATGGCGGCGCGCTCGCGCTACAGCAAGGTCCGCGATCGCGCGTCGTTCTCCTTTGCGCTGGCCTCGGCCGCGGTCGCGCTCGACCTCTCCGGCGGCACGATCAAGGACGCGCGGATCGCGCTCGGCGGCGTCGCGACCAAGCCGTGGCGCGCGCGCGACGCGGAGCGCGCGCTGATCGGCAGGCCGGCGAGCCTCGAGAGCTTCCAGCGCGCCGCGCAGGTCGCGCTCGACGGCGCCCGGCCGGATCGCGAGAACGCGTTCAAGGTCGAGCTCGCCCGCCGCACCGTGGTCCGCGCGCTGCAGCGAGGTGCGTCGTGAAGCCGGCGGTCGGCGCGCCGATCGACCGGCTCGACGCGCGCCTCAAGGTCACCGGCAAGGCGACCTACGCCGCCGAGGTGCCCACCGCGCAGGTCGCGCACGCGGTGATCGTCGGCAGCACGATCGCGCGCGGCCGGCTGCGCGCGGTCGACGTCCGCGACGCCAAGCTGCAGGCTGGCGTGCTCGCGGTGCTGACACCCGACTCCGCGCCGCGCTTGCCCCGGCGCGAGCATGACGGCAAGAACCCGGGCGACCGGGTCCTCCAGCTCCTGCAGGACGACCAGATCTGGTACGCCGATCAGCCGATCGCCGTCGTGGTCGCCGACACGCTCGAGCACGCGCAGCACGCCGCCGCGCGGATCACCGCGACCTACGACCGTGCGGCGACGATCGCGAGCATCGACGCGGTGCTCGCCGAGGGCTACACGCCCGAGACGCTCGGCCCCAACGGCAAGCCGGAGAGCACGCGCGGCGATCTCGTCGTCGGCCTGGCCGCGGGATCGGTCCAGATCGCGCAGACCTACACGACGCCGGTCCAGAACCACAACCCGATGGAGCCGCACGCCACGATCGCGGTGTGGCAAGGCGACGACAAGCTGACGCTGTACGACGCCACGCAGGGCATCTTCGGCGTGCGCAACAAGCTCGCCAAGGAATTCGGGCTCGAGCCGCGCAACGTGCGCGTGATCAACCACTACGTCGGCGGCGGGTTCGGCTGCAAGGGCGCGCCGTGGTCGCACGTCGGGCTCGCCGCGCTCGCGGCCAAGGCGATCGGCCGCCCGGTCAAGCTCGTGCTGACGCGCCCGCAGATGTTCGCGCTGGTCGGGCACCGGCCGCGGACGATCCAGCGCGTCGAGCTCGCCGCGACGCCCGCGGGCAAGCTGACCGCGATGCGCCACGACGTGGCGTCGGAGACCTCGCGGTTCGACGAGTTCGCCGAGCCGAGCGCGCTGCAGACCCGCCACCTGTACAGCTGCCCGAATGTCGTGACGACGCACCGGCTGGTGCGGATCGACATCCCGACGCCGACATTTCAGCGCGCGCCCGGCGAGGCGACCGGCACGTTCGCGCTCGAGTCGGCGATGGACGAGCTGGCCTACGCGCTGGCGCTCGATCCGGTGGCGCTGCGGATCAAGAACCACGCGGTGCGCGACGAGCAGGACGACAAGCCGTTCTCGAGCAAGTCGATCCTCGAGTGCTACCGCGCCGCCGGCCAGCGCTTCGGCTGGGCCAAGCGCAGCGCCAAGCCGGGCTCGATGCACGACGGCGACACGCGGATCGGCTGGGGCATGGCGAGCGCGACGTACCCCGCGCGGATGTCGCCGGCGTCGGCGATCGCGCGCATGACGGCCGACGGCGTCCTGCACGTCCAGGCCGGCACGCAGGACATCGGCACCGGCACGTACACGATCATGACGCAGATCGCGGCCGACGCGATGGGCATGGCGGTCGACCAGGTTCGCTTCGAGCTCGGCGACACCGTGTTCCCGGAGGCGCCGGTCTCGGGCGGCTCGCAGACCGCGGCGAGCGTGGGCTCGGCGGTCCGGGCGGCGGTCGAGCAGCTCAAGGCCAAGCTCGCGGTGCTGCGCACGTCGCCCGACGAGCACTGGGCGCAGGTCGTCGGGCGCAGCGGCCAGCTCGAGGTCAGCGCGGAGCACCGGACCGAGAAGCGCGCCGAGTCGCACGCGTACCACGCGCACGGCGCGGTGTTCGTCGAGGCCCGCGTCGATCCCGAGCTCGGCGAGGTCCGGATCGCGCGGGTGGTCGCCGCCTACGCGGCCGGCAAGATCCTCAACCCCAAGACCGCGCTCAGCCAGTACAAGGGCGGCCTGGTGTGGGGCATCGGCCTGGCGCTGCAGGAGCACACGATGCGCGACAGCCGCACCGCGCGCGTGATGACCCGCGATCTCGCCGACTACCACGTGCCGGTCCACGCCGACGTGCCCGAGCTCGACGTCATGATCATCGACGAGGCCGATCCGTTCGTGAACCCGCTCGGCGTCAAGGGCATCGGCGAGATCGGGATCACGGGCGTCGGGGCGGCGATCGCGAACGCGGTCTATCACGCCACCGGCAAGCGGATCCGCGACCTGCCGATCACGCTCGACAAGCTGCTGTAATTCGCGGCCCGTGACGGCGCGAGCTGTGGCATGGTCCGCTCCTCGAGAGGAGCCCTTATGTCCATGATTCGCACCTTCACGATCCTCGCGGCGGTCACTGCATCGTCGGCCGCGTTCGCTGACAAGCCCGCGCCCCCGGCGGCCAAGCCGGCGGCGCCCGCCCCGGCCGAGAAGCCGGCCGCCAAGCCCGCCGATCCCAAGCTCCAGCTGTCCGCCGACGACGCGAAGCGGTTCTACGCGTTCTTCGAGAAGCTCGTCTCGGTCGTCGTCGTCAACAAGGAAGACTGCGCGAAGATGGCGTCCGGCATCAACACGCACATCGACGCCAGCCAGGCGCTGCTCAAGGAAGCGGGTGACGCCAAGGCCGCCGGCAAGGAGCTGCCGCCCGAGACGAAGGACAAGATCACCAAGAAGACCACCGACGAGCTGATCCCGGCGATGAAGCACAAGTGCGCCGCCGACAAGGCCGTCACCGACGCGTTCATGCGGCTCAAGCCGCCGTCCGCGACCAAGTAAGCCGGCAGCAAACGGCCGAGCTCGCCGCGATCTTCGACTGACCGCCTGGCGACCCTACTTCGAGAACTTGTCCTGGCGGCGCTGCCCGAACAGCATCTTCTGTTCGAGGTACGCGCGCTGAGCGGCGTAGAAGTCGCGCAGGAAGCGCTGGTCGTCGACCGACGCGGCGCCGTAGCGGATCTTCATCCGCACCTTCTCGGACACCGTGCGCATCGCCTCGAGGTGGCCGGCGTCCTCGATGTTGGTGCGCAGCACGGACTCGAGGACCTGGAGCTCGTAGATGCCGTAGATCGCGAGCTGTGCGTCGGTGAAGACGTAGGCCGGCGGCGCCACGGCGTTGGCCGGCGCGTAGCGCGGCGCCGCGGCGGCCTCGTGGACCAGATCGGGCGCGAGCACGACCTTGGGCTGCAACACGACGCGCGTGCCGGCGATCAGATCGCCGACGCGCAGGCGGTCCTTGTTGAACAGCGGCATCAGCATGAACGCGAACGCCCAGGCGCCGGCCAGCACGACCGCCCAGCCCGGCGCCTCGGGCCACACCAGCTTGCCGGCGAGCAGCAGGCGCAGCGGGATCCAGGCCTCGAGCTCGCGCACGAGGTTGCGGGCGAGGACGGCGCTGGTCTCGAGCTGGCCGCCGCGCGCGTCGATCACGCGGATGCCGACCCGGCGCTTGCCCGGCGTCGAGCCCTGCCAGCGCACCTCGAAGAACGCGAAGTAGAAGTTGAACAGCAGGAACGACGCGACCACGAAGAACGCCGACATCCACGACCCCGAGCCCAGCCCCGCGAGCGACATCGCGACGCCGAGCGCGACCAGCACGGCGAACATCAGCAGCACGTCGAGCACGAACGCCCCGGCGCGGTCGCCGGCGCGCGCGAGCGTGAAGCGCAGCGGGATGCCCTCGGGCGTGACGATCTCGCGCACCAGCGCGCCGTCGTCGACCATGTGCAGCGCGGACCTCAGCGTCATGGCGCGTCCTCCAGGCCCGCGTCGCGCGCGCGCCCGACGAAGCCGAAGTAGTAGATCCACCACGCCGCGGTCGCGGCGGCCACCGCGTAGCGGATCGGCACGCTGGTCACGGTCTGGCGGAAGATGCCCTCGATCAGCCCGGCGATGAACAGCATGGTGACGCCGCCGATGACGATCACCGCGGCGGATCGGCCGTGCTCGCGCAGGCTGTCGAGCCGGGTCCGCGCGCCGGGGAACACCAGGGCGTGGGCGAGCTGGAACCCGGCGGCGCCACACAGCACGACCGCGAGCAGCTCGGTCACGCCGTGCGGCAGCAGCCACGCCCACAGCTCGAACGACAGGCCGCGCGCGTGGTACAGCGCCGCGAACGCGCCGAGCACGAGGCCGTTGTAGAACATCAGCAGCAGCGTGGGCAGGCCGGCCACGAAGCCGGTCGCGAACGCCAGGATGCCGATCCGCGCGTTGTTCGAGAACAGGCTGGCGGCGAACGTCGCGAGCACGCCGGACGCGGACTCGGTGTGATACAGGACCTCGCGCAGCTCGGCGGTCGACGACGCCGGCGTGCGGCCCTGCGCCATCTCGCCGGCGAACGCGTAGTAGTAGTCCATGTCGCCGAGCGTGAGCTGGAACGCGGCGACCGCCGCCGCGAGCATGACGACTGCCGAGATCACGATGTGCCACTTGCCGCGCCGGATCGTCGCCGGCAGCTTCCAGGTGAAGAACTCGCGCAGCTGCACGCGCAGGTGCTGGCGCGTGCCGTAGACCACGAAGTACGCGCGCGCGACCAGGTTCTCGAGGTACGCGGTCAGCGCGCGATCGAGCGAGATGCTACGCGCGACCGACAGCGACGACAGCGCCGCGCGGTACAGGTGCGGCAGGCGGGCGAGCTGCTCGGCCGACAGCACGCGCACGCCGTGCTTGTCGGCGGCGGTGATCATCTGCTCGAGCGCGATCCAGGTCGCCTCGCGCTCCTTGCGGAACTCGACGCTGCGCATCTGGCGGGGCGCCATGCCCAGGGCCGCCATCAGAACAGCTCCCGGCGCTTGATGTCGAGGTAGCGGTTGACCAGCGCCATCGAGAACCCCGACGGCGCGGCGTCGATGCAGTGCGCGCCGGCGCGGCGCAGGCGCTCGAGCACCACGCCGCGCTCGCGCGCGAAGTCGCCGGCGACCACGGCCTCGTGCAGCGTGCCCAGCGAGCGCGGCTGGGTCAGCGCGCGGCTCTCGACCGACGGATCGCGCACCGCGACGAACAGCACCAGGTGGCGGCGCGCCAGCCGGGTCACGTTGTCGATCATCAGCTCGGCCGTCACCGTGTCGAGGAAGTCGGTGAACAGCACGACCAGCGAGCGGCGGCGCAGCCGGGTCGACAGCTCGGCGAGCGTCAGCGTGTAGTTGGTCTCGACCGCGCGGTAGTCGATCTCGGCCGACAGCGCCTGCAGGCGCTGGAACGTGTGCATGCCGCCGGCCGGCTCGGCCCATTGCCGGACGCGCTCGTCGAACCCGAGCAGGCCGACGCGATCGCCGGTGCGCAGGCAGAACCAGCCGAGCAAGATCGCCGCGTTGATCGCGTGATCGAGCTTGGGCACGCCGCCGACCGGCTCGCTCATCAGCTGCCCGCCGTCGACCGCGAGCACGACCTGGTGGTTGCGCTCGGCGCGAAACTCCTGGCACAGCAGCTTGCGGTGCCGCGCCGACGACTTCCAGTCGATCGCGCGGTGATCCATGCCGGGCACGTACTCGCGCAGCGACTCGAACTCCGAGCCGTCGCCGAGAAACTTCTCGACCTTGAGGCCGGCCATGAAGTTGTGATCGGAGAACATGCGCAGCGCGATGGCGCGGACCGCGCCGAGGTTGGGCACCACTCCGACCTTGCGATCGATCGCGACCGCGACGCGATGCTCGATCAGGCCGAGCGGCCCGGTCCAGCGCGCGTGCACCGTGCGCAGCGCGTGATCGCCGCGCCGGCGCGGCGCCAGGGCGACGTCGATCGTCCCGCGCGCCGGCTGCTTGGCGCCCGCGGCGCGCATCGCCGTCCGCGCCGCCGGTTGCGGCGCGAGCGCCTCGTCGAGCTCGGCGAGCACCTCGACCGTGGCGCCGCGCCGACCCGCGACCAGCGTGACCGTCGCGGTTCCCGTATCGCCGATGAACATCTGCTCGGGCACGCTCGCCGTGATCTTGAGCTTGCGGCGCGACATCGCGAGCAGCGCGTCGAGCCCGGCCAGCGTGATCGCCGCGCCGAGGTACGCGATCCACACCGTCCACAGCCGCGGATGGATCGTGACCGCGCCGAGCGATAGCGGGATGCCGGCGAGGAACACGACGAGGCAGCGCAGCGTGGGACGCATGGCTAGCGCGGCACCGGGACCTGTTCGACGATCTGGCGGACGACCGCCTCGGCGGTGAGGCCCTCGATCTCGGCGCCGGGCGCGAGGACAATGCGGTGGCGCAGCGCCGGGACCGCGAGCGCCTTGATGTCGTCGGGCAGCACGTAGTCGCGGCCCTGCAGCGCGGCGTAGGCCCGGCTCGCCGTGGTCAGCATCGTCGCGGCGCGCGGCGAGGCGCCGAACGAGATGCTCGGGCGCTCGCGCGTCGCGCGCACCAGATCCACGATGTAGTCGAGGATGCCCTCGCTGGTCCGGATCGTCTGCACCGCCTGGCGCATCGCGATCAGGGTCGCGAGGTCGGCGACCGGCAGGATGTCGAAGTCCGACAGCCGCGGCATCGTCGTGCGGTGGCCGTGGCGGCGCACGACGTCGCGCTCCTCGTCCCGCGACGGGTAGCCGATCACGACCTTGAACAGGAAGCGATCGAGCTGCGCCTCGGGCAACAGGTACGTGCCCTCCTGCTCGATCGGGTTCTGCGTCGCGATCACCATGAAGCCATCGCCGAGCTCGAACGTGATGCCGTCGACCGTGACCGAGCGCTCCTGCATCGCCTGGAGCAGCGCGGCCTGGGTCTTGGGCGGCGTCCGGTTGATCTCGTCGGCGAGCAGCAGCTGGGTGAACAGCGGGCCTTTCGTCAGCGTGAAGCTGTTGGTCTGGAAGTTGAAAAGGTTGGTGCCGATGATGTCGCCCGGCATGAGGTCGGGCGTGAACTGCACGCGGCCGAAAGCCAGCGACAGGCCGCCAGCGAACGTCCGCGCGAGCAGCGTCTTGGCCGTGCCCGGCACGCCCTCGAACAGGATGTGGCCCTCGCACAACAGCGCGGTGAGCAGCAGATCGATCGCCTGGTCTTGCCCGACCACGACCCGGTGGACCTGCTCGCGCAGGCGCATCGCAACTTCACGTACGGCGGTCAGTTCCATGCGTCATCTCCATGCGCCAACGAAACACCTGGTCGGCGAGCTCGATCACCCGGTCGGGCGTGGTCGCGGTCTCGACGTCGCGCTCGAGCTCGACCAGCGAGATCTTCCCCCCGCGAACCAGCCGGACGCGCTCGAGCCACGCGGTCATCGCGCTCGGCGCGAGCGCGGGGGCGTGCAGCGCGTGGCGGACCGCGCCGACGGTGAGCTGCAGGTAGCGCTTGAGCGCGTGGGCGTGGTGGCCGCCGTAGTGCAGCAGCGCGGCGGTGTTGCGGATCAGGAAGTCCTTGCCCGGCGCGAGCGGCGGCGGCGCGGCGCGGCGCGGCCCGAAGCGCACCATCGCGGCCCACACCACGAGCAGCGCGCACACCAGGACTTGCAACGTCGCGAGCACTAGCGGGAAGCGAAACAGCGTGCGGATCAGGCTCGGCTGCTGGGCATAGCCGTGCATCGTCTCGTCGAACACGACCGGCCCGCCGTGGCGCAGTCGATCGATCAGCTGGACGATGAAGCGCGCGTTCTCGGGCCGGCGCAGGCCGAAGTTGTTGAAGACGTCCGGATCGGCGAGCACGCTGATCGTCGCGTCGTCACGCTCGGCCTGGCCGACGAGCAGCGGCCCCTCGCCGGCGCTGACCAGCGGGGCGAGCTCGCCCGTGACCAGCTGGGGCTGACGGATCACCGGCGACGTGAGGCCGGGCGGCACGGTCCACGCCACCGACGCCGGGCGGCGCTCGATCGCCAAGGTGCCGTCGAGCGACAGCGCGGCGAGCACCGGCTCGACCTCGTCGACCGGCAACAGGTGCGCGTCGCCGATCCAGACCTGGCCGCGCTCGGCGGAGCCGAACCACTTCGGCAACACGATCAACACGTCGGGCGCGTCTTCGATCAGCTTGGCCAGCTGCTGGCGCGAGGCGGCGTCGCTGACCACCGGCTCGGCGACGATCAGCAGGCCGTGCTTGGCCTTGACCGCCGAGTCGCTGCGGCTGACCACGACCGGGATGTCGAGCTTCTGGAGCAGCCGGACCAGGCCCTTGTGGCCGATCGCCGAGATCGAGTAGCCGTCGACGCCGGCTGACTTGCGCTCGCCGAGGTCGTCACCGAAGATCGTCAGCGCGGCGGCGACGCCGAGCGAGACCGCGGCGACGCCGATGACGATCGCCAGGGTCGTGCGCGAGAACGGGTTGGTCATGCCGCCACCGCGTAGGGCCGGCCGCCGCGGAACGCCTGGGCGAACACGTGGAACTGCTGGCGGCAGCGCGCGTAGTCGTCGGCGTTGGCCGGATCGTCGCCGAAGTGCGTGAGCTCGACGGCCGTGATGAGTCCGGCGAGCGCGGTCCGGGTGTCGGCGAGCAGCGGCACGCGGGCGAGCACCTCGCGGCTGGTCATCGCCGGCGCGATCCGCACGGCGGCGGTGCGCGCCAGCTCCTGCAGCGTGCGCAGCAGCAGCGTGTGGATCGCCTCGGCGAACTCGCCGCGCCGCGCGAGCTCGTCGGCGTCACCGAGCGGACGATCGATGATCGACGCGGTCGCCGCCTGCAGGCGGGCCTGGGCTTCGTCGTCGGGCGGCAGCTCGGCGTCGCCGCCGTAGCGCGACAGCTCGCTGGCGAGCCAGAACGCGCCGAGCACGAGCACGACGATCATCAGGCCCCACAGGACCGTGTTGATCAGCGAGGACACGCCGGACGACTCCTCATGCTCGCGCGCGTCGATCATGCGATCGCGCGACTCGTCGAGCTCGCCGTTGGGCCGGCGGCGCGGCTTGCGCAGCGTGCCGCCGCCGTTGCCACTGCCGCTGCCCGGGCCGTACACCGGCAGCTCGTCCTGGTAGGTCTCATCGAGGACCTTGGCGCGCGCGGCGTCGACGCGATCGAGCGCGATCGCAGGCGCGGCCGAACCACCGGAACCGCCGGCGGGTTCGGCGCGGCTCGGCGTCCCGCCGGTGCCGATCGCGAGCCCGAGCGCCGTCCCCACGAGGAGGATCATCCGCGCGAGGCGTCTGCTCGGCCGTCCGCTCACCCGCACGCCCAAAACATCTCACACACCCGGGCGGCAAGATAGCGCGCTTCCCGTGCTCGCGGCAGGCAAAGTCATTCCGTTCTGATGCGCGCTCGGCTATGACGGCAACGTGGGTCTTCCAGCCGCGAGGCTGCACGCGCGGATCGGCTCGCGCCGCTGGGTGCTCTCGCTCGCCGCGCTGACCGGCACCACCGCGCTCTCGATCGACATGAGCTTGCCGGCGCAACCCACGATGCGCCTGGACTTCGACGTCACGCCGGAGGTCGCGCAGCTGACGCTCGGCCTGTTCTTGATCGGCTTCGCGGTCGGCCAGCTGATCGCCGGCTTCCTGTCCGACGCGCTCGGCCGGCGCCGGGTGCTGCTCGCCGGGCTCGCCGTGTTCACCCTCGCCGGCATCGCGTGCGCCGTGGCGCCGTCGATCGAGTGGCTGCTCGTCGCGCGCGTCGTCCAGGGCCTGGGCTCGGCGTCGTCGCCGGTGCTCGCGCGCGCGATGGTGCGCGATACCCAGCCGCCCGCCGGCGCCGCGCGCATGCTGTCGACGATCCTCGCGGTGCTCGCGCTCGCGCCGATGCTGGCGCCGCTGCTCGGCAGCTTCCTGCTCGCGCACTTCGCGTGGCAGGCGATCTTCGTGACGCTCGCCGCGATCGGCGTCGTGTTCAGCGCGATGGCGGCGCTGACCCTGCCCGAGACGCTGCCGCCCGAGCGCCGCGTCGCGCTGTCGCTCGCCACCACGCTGCGCGGCTTCACCCGGTTCTTCCGCGCGCCCGGCACTCGCGCACCGATGCTGCTGGCCTGCCTGGCGTTCGCCGGCCAGTTCGCGTTCATCGCCGACTCGCCGTTCGTGCTGATCGACGGCATGCACGTGTCACCGGCGGCGTTCAGCGTGTACTTCGGCGCGGCCGCGCTCGCGCTGATGCTCGGCTCGATCACGGGCCGTCACCGCCTGCAGAACGATCCGCCCGCCCGCGTGCTCGCCGCCGGCACGCTGGTGTTGTGCCTCGGCGGCGTGCTGGTCGCGGTCGGCGTGCGCGTGCCGGCGCTCGCGCAGCTCGGCCTGGTCGCGCCGGTCCTGGTGTACTTCTTCGGCATCGGCCTGACCTCGCCGAGCGCCACGGCGATCGCGATGCAGCCGGTACCGGAGATCGCGGGCGCGGCCTCGGCGATGATCGGCGCGCTCACGATGCTCGCCGGCGCGACCTCGGGCTACGTCACGACGCACCTCGGTGGCCGCGATCCGCGCACGCTCGGCCTCGTGATGGGCAGCGTCGGCGTGCTGGCCGCGCTCGTCACCATGTGGTCGCGGCGGCGCCCGCCTGGCGAATCCCCCCGCACCGCCGCGGCGCCGCCCCGGTAGCTCGCTACCGTCGCGACGCCGCGGCCCCTTCCCCACCGACCCGCCCGCCCACGCACTCCCTCGTCTTCCTGATGCAGAGGCGACCGACGCGGCGAAAACTCGACACGCGATCGAAAAAACAACGAGCGCGCCGCGCGGGACGCAACGAGATCGAGGCGTTGAACGCGCTCGGCGAGCGAGCGGCAGGATCCGGAGCTGGTCAGGCGAGCCCGCATCGAACCACGCGCGCTCGACGAGCGGCTCGCCGTCTCCGGTGATCGCCATCGCGCGCGACGCGACTCGAGCGCTAGATACAGAGGTCCCTTCGCGCTGCGGGTCGCAAAGAAAATCCTCGACGCAGAACATTGGATGCAGCACGATGCGCCATGCTCGGCGACCTCGATCCATCCGCCGAAGCCGCGCGCGATCTCGACGATCTCGACGCGCCGATCTCGAGGCGACAAACCGCACAGCTCCGGTGACTCGAGCCCCCGGAGCTTGGGGAGTCCAGTCGCGACACGAGTGGGCATTCCCCCAGGCACCACCGGACCTCGATGCGCAATCCGCGCACCTGCAACGACGTTGGAGCCCTCAGAAAACTGTCACTGAATGGCACTTTCCACCGTCGGACCAGGCAATGTGCCGGCCGCAGCGCTCGGATCGTGTGCGGCGTCCCATTTTTGGCGTTCGCAGGTGGGGCCTACACGTGTTTGAGCCGGTGAGACCGGTACCCAGATGACCGACCCAAAAAGTCCCGGTCCCTTGATATTGCTCGATGTGTGCACCGGTATGGCCGTTGCACATGCCGGCGATGTTATGAGCCCACGAGGTCAATTGACCGCGACTCGCCCTTCGAATCCTACGTGGAGAGGACATGTACTATGAGTAAGCGTCTATTCTTATGGCTGGTCGCGTGCAACGCGTCGCTGCTGGTTGCCTGCTCGGGCGGAGACGGCGGGCCCAGCACGCCGCCGGCTATCGATCCCAAGTGCCAGATCAAGTCGACGAAGGAGACCACGCCGGGCTATCCGTTCGTGGTCTCCGACTTCGCCACGAAGGTGCTGCCGGTCGTGCAGAAGAGCTGCGGCCTCACCGGGTGCCACGGCGCGCCTACCGGCCAGGGCGGCTTCACCATCTGGTCGGCGACCAAGCCTGAGGATTGCGACTTCGCTCAGTCGTTCAACGCCGTCGCGGCGGTCATCGACACGGCCGTGCCGGCGAACAGCCCGCTGACCGCGACGACCACGGGCGTGCAGCCGACGCACCCCTTCACGTTCCAGGACAACTCGCCCGACCTCGCGACCCTGAAGGCGTACATCGCCGACGCGGCGGCCCGCGTCGCCGCCGATGGTAACGTCACCCCGCCGGGCGGCGTGTCGAGCCCGTTCGACGCCGTGGTCTTCAAGGCGAGCATCGGACCGCTGTTCGAGCGCTGCGCCACGTCGGGCTGCCACCTCGCGCCCAACGGCCAGCGTGGCTTCAACGTCATCGCTGCCGCGTCCGCGCAGGCTGACATCGACAAGAACTTCTCGACCATCACGGGTCGCACCAGCCCGGCGACGCCGGCCAGCTCGCAGATCTACATCCAGGCGACGACGCTGCACGCGAGCGGCAGCTCGAAGACCTTCAACGCCACGGAGGCCAAGGCGCTGCTCGACTGGATCACCGAAGCCGGCAAGAAGGCACCGGACAACCCGACCACGGGCGGCTGCGCGCCGATCGCCAAGTTCAACGTCGGCACGTTCCGCGACGAGATCCTGCCGATCCTCAACGGCGAGATCGACCTCAACAACGGCAACCAGCCGTTCAGCGGCCCGTCGTGCACCAACGGCCAGTGCCACGGCCAGCAGCGCGGCGCGGGCACGCTGTACATGAACAAGAGCGATGATGCGCAGACCATCCTGGGCAACTTCGTCTGCTTCGTCGACCTCGCGTCGCCGTCGCGCTCGGAAGTCCTCGCCTGCCCGACCGACACCGCCGGTTGCCGCAAGCGCCCGCACCCGGGCACCGCGATCTTCCAGGACGGCAACGATCTGAACTACCAGAAGATCCTCGGCTTCCTGTTCGGCGCCAACGCCGACCTGTCGCCGTTCGACTTCGCGTTCTACGTCAAGAAGATCGAGCCGATCTTCAACGACATCAACTCCGTCGAGGCCGGCGCGCGCAACCAGACCTGCGCCGACACCATCGCGTGCCACGGCTCGGTCTCGGGCCAGGCCCCGCCGAACGGCTCGAACTTCCCGATCATCCCCAACGCGAGCGGCCTCGACCGGCTGAGCCGCAACTTCGTCGCCGCGACGCAGTTCACCAACTTCCTCGACCCGACCGAGAGCTCGCTGTTCCTGTACCCGACCGACGAGATCGCGGACGTCGACAACCACAAGTTCGCGACCGGCCGCGAGCACCCGGGCGGCCTCGACTTCGCCGATGACTCCGACCTGGCCAAGCTGATCCTGCAGTGGGCCGGCGGCCTGCGCCCGGACGGCCAGGGCTTCAACCTCAACTGGCTGGTCGCCGGTAACTTCTTCACCAACGACATCCGCCAGGATGGCGTGTCGCCCGCCCTCGCGCCCTCGCTGTTCGACCCCCACGCCGGCGACGCCAGCTTCCGGCTCGACGGTTGGGACGGGTTCTTCTCGGCCGTCAAGGACATCGACCTCAACGTCCCGTTCCCGTCGGTCAACACGGATCGCGTCGCGTACGCCGTGTCCTACGTGCTCAACACGCAGTCGACCGACCTCGACGCCCTCATGACGATCACGAGCGACAACGAGCTCGAGATCTACGTCGACGGCCTGCTCGCGGGCCAGAAGCTCGCGGGTGCTGGCACGGCAATCGCCAACCTTCGCCTGAAGTCGGCCGGCTCGGTCGGCGCGTCGTCGCGCATCATGCTCAAGGTGCTCCAGCTCGCGGCGGAGCCGACGATCAAGTTCAACGCCCTGTTCACGGAT
>Ga0307513_10002370_pt1 | contig 26196 bp, 17 predicted proteins | sample 15_EM_MG_FD_202174 | JGI IMG/M metagenome (GOLD analysis project Ga0307513, IMG submission 202174) | Populus trichocarpa ectomycorrhiza microbial communities from riparian zone in the Pacific Northwest, United States - 15_EM | ecosystem: Host-associated > Plants > Roots > Unclassified | place...
GGGCCCCGAACCCAAAATTTAATTTTAAAAAATGGGTTTTCACCGCCCCCCCCCCCCCCCCCCATTGGTGGCAAGTACTTATCCAAGTCAGATACTAACTGTGGGAGACAATTCCGGTAAGATGTTGAGGAGTGTCCTTCGTTATTGATTGCCATTGTACTGTGCCGTGCAGAGGGGTCTATGATGACAGGACAGAGATCTATTGTCTGTATCATGAAAGTTATCGCCGCAATTGATCGTAATGCACTCATAGGCCATTTACATGTTCCACAGTAGCTTGCCCCGCCCAACACTGTGTGGATACATAATCGTAGGGCAACGAGGTGAGGAAGGAGGCTTGGCCTTTTTAGGTAGTAGGGTCCCAGTAGTGGAACTGGGGCTCTTTTGCAGTATCATAGATATTTGGTTATAGGCTAAGGGTTTCTTATACACTAGAGGCGAGGCGGTAGGTGGGGAGAGTGTAAAGGTGGGGTACGGTAGGGGATTTGCTTGTTTAGCAAGTGGGCTACAGGGTGAGAGGTTGGGTTTTGATGAAGGAATACTTGTAACTGTGGTGGGTTTGTTCGGGCATGCCTGTAATACGGCAGTGGCATATAAGTAGGACAACGCAGCACTATCTAGGCAGTGGTGTTGGTGTAATGAGTTGAAGCTCTGCCTGGCACTTGCTTCCATGGGCCACTGTCCGCCGTAGGTATGTGGGAACTGGCTTTTGTAGATAATAGCCTAGAAAAGCCGACGCCTGCGCCCACAAGTACCGGTTGGGAAGCATTCATTTGCTCGAATAGAGTTGTTTGGGCAGGTGAAAAGAGAGATTATGTCAATCAAGAGAAAGAGGGGATAATAGCCAGAGATGATCCCTGTTTTAATCTGCCCCCGCCTTCCACTGTTCCTGGAACGGCCGTACAGTACTCGAAGATAAAGCCTCGGACTGAATATATCACTCGGGAGCCGATTCATAGATATGTTCACTTGTTTGTTTTAAGTGTTCCTGACAAGAAATTAACCAACACTTGGTCACGCACAAGTAGCCAACGCGGATATCCACTACTCCATCTTTGCATTGGAGAAGTCCATTTCTATCCTCATTAGCACCACACATCATTCAAGCACTAACACGGGGTAACTCACCAGGATGTTGCTGCTGGAATTTTCTCAGCATCTCCATCTTATTCTCCTCATCGCTGGTGGGCTTGCCCATCTCCTTCTGGCGCTGATCGTACATCATCTTCTCGACCATAGCTCTAGTTTCTCCATCAAGATCTCCAAGTTTTGAGTTCTCGGGTTGAATCTTTGAGGTATCAATCTGAGGATGGTGGGTGAGAACGTGGGCCCACCATTCCATCTTGTTCACCTTTTCCAGATGGATCTCAACGGATTTTTGGTCTTCAAGAGACCAGGTTGATTCGTCGAGGACGGTACGTTTGGGGAATTTGCCCTATTACTTGTTAATAAGTGACACCAGTAGGATTATGGGAGACAAACTTCTAAGATGGGTTCTTGTCCTTTCAATCCAACCTTCAACGACTCGGACTTGATTTCAACTACCAGATCCCGGGCACGTGTACCTTGCGGCACCGGAACGGTAACGTCGACTTCGGCAATGGTTTGTTTCCACTGGTATGGCAAGGCAGCTTGCTCGGCGGCTTCTTTCTCAGCGGCGGCTTTTTCGGCAGCCTTATCTGCCTCCGAGGAAGACATTTCGTGTGCTTGCGGCTGTTTTTCTGTTTTGTATTTTTTTGCGATTTCTAGGGAGAATAAAGAAGGTTGAGACTGAGAACTTGGAAGTTTTGGTGGGGGGAAGGCACCCTAGCAGGGCATTACCGGTAATTTGGTGGATTGTGGAGCGATCACCCACCCTACTAGCGCTGGGCCTCCATGAGTTAAATGTGGCTGAATCAACACGCGCGTCATATGTCCCGCCACGCAACCTCCAGCCAAAGCCTACGAATCCGCTGTTCTCACCTCTCGCTCTACTATACCATTCGTTACCCTTAACCACTGCGGAATCGTCTGAATCTGCTTTTTCTTGCCCTGGGAAGAGTTAAGGCGAATATTCTCCGGCTTCCACTATTACCCCGAACCCCGCTTTGATAGCTATAAGTACAAGGAACCCGCAGCGCAATCACACCTGCAGCATTCCTGGTTCCCGGTTCTGTTCGTTACGGCTCCTTGTTGGCTAGTCTTTGATCAGATGTCTTCCTCAAAATTTCCACGCAAGTTCACTCCCCCGGCCTCTCCTACGGCTTCGTACTACGACATCTCCGACGACGACGAGAACGGGTATAGTACTATCACGAACACGAGCACTGGTCGGGGTGTGAAGCTATTGTATTCAAAATCAAAGGCGAGTTTGTTTGCCTTGTTGTGATTGGTGGTTGCACAAGCGAGATGAGAAACCAATTTATTGGGGGATTTCACCCTACGCTATCTACGCTTTTAAGATGTCGTTCTCGAAATTAATATTCTTTGGGAATAGGTTTATGTGCACCCAACACCCTCGAAAGTTGACAATATCCCTGGCTTTGTAGCCCTTGTTCAACAAAAAGCTCCTCCGAGCAATGATCCTTCCACCCCGCCCGCAGTTGCCACGACGTTACTTCTAGCCTGGTTACCGGAATCCGCACTCGGCGACGCCTATGATACCTACGTTAAGGTAGACCTTATCGATGCTGAGACACCGCCACGACAGTCCTACCTAGTACCCCCGCCGCCGGCAACCGTATACGCTCCAGGAACCTCATGTGTCGGGAATTATGCATTCGCTGTTCCAGTCTCGGAGATTTATTCATTGCTCATTCGGCCTCCGAATTTGGGGTGGTGGTGGGGAAGTGTCGTCATTAATACTCGTGCCGGCGACTCGTTCCCCGCGTTGTTCTTTCATGATTCGGAGTGCGCGTCGACAATCGCTCAGTCAAAGAAGCGTGTTAGGGCTAATTTCGATCCATTTGGTGAAGGGGGTGGTATGTTTTGGGGCGGAGACGAGGTGCTCAGGTGGTTAAGGCGTTACGTACGAGTCGAGAAGAGCGAAGTGGAACCAAGCGTTTACCTTGTCGAGCCTAGTCAAGAGGACCTCCTATCATTTGGCTCGAAACCGACTATAGTCGGCCATGTAGGAGAAAGCTCTGCGTCTGGTGGAGCTGGGATGGATCCTTTGACAAAGATGTTCAAAGAAGCACGATGGGGCTTCTTAGAAAAGATCTCTCGTGTTACAAGGTTTACTCGGAGAACCGCAGAGGATATTCTTGACTCTCCAAAGGTTCCCCTACAAGTCAGAAGACTTTTGAAGAATCCCGATGTGGTCAATCTTCAGGATGAGTTCGATTCCGCTAGGCTTTACCTTGCGCGGTGGGCAATGGGGATTGCAGAGCAAAGCGAGAAGGAGAGGCAACAAAGCCATCAGGTCGTCTGGGCCAATCGGGATGCACTAGAGTTGGAGGATTCGGCGGTTGGGGAGTTTGAGATTCTAGATCTTGAGTCTGGAAGTACCAAATTGGATTCAGATAAAAGGAGGCCAGTCTCATTAGAGGAATGGAATAGGTGGTTTGACCCGGAAACTGGGAAACTAGCCATTACGGTCAACGAGGCCAAAGAACGTATATTCCACGGTGGGGTGGAGCCTGGGGCTGCAAGGAAGGAAATTTGGTTGTGGCTATTGGATGTTTACCCTTGGGATAGCACTAAGGATGAGCGCATTGCTCTAATGAACAGTAAGAGAGACGAGTATGTTCGATTGAAGGGAAAGTGGTGGGATGATTTGGATAGGAGAAACAACGATGAGTACTGGAGAGACCAGAAGAATCGTATCGGTATGTATTATCGAGCGATCCCACAATCCTATAGAACAGTTAGACTGACCGAGCGCTTGGGTACCAAATATAGAAAAGGACGTTCATCGTACAGATCGTGGCGTGCCAATCTTTGCGGGTGAGGATATTCCGCATCCGGACCCTGATTCCCCGTTCGCCGAAACTGGCACCAACGTTCACTTGGAGCAGATGAAAGATATGCTTCTAACATATAATGAGTACAATACCGATCTCGGTTATGTGCAGGGTATGAGTGATCTCTTGGCGCCCATCTACGCAGTATTGCAGGACGATGCAGCAGCCTTCTGGGCGTTTGTTGGCTTCATGGAGCGGATGGAGCGGAATTTCTTGAGGGATCAGACTGGGATGAGGGCCCAGCTCGTAGCGTTGGATCATCTTGTCCAGCTCATGGATCCAAAATTATATGCACACCTAGAGAGTGCAGACTCGACCAACTTTTTCTTCTTTTTCAGAATGCTGTTGGTTTGGTACAAGCGAGAGTTTAAATGGGACGACGTGCTCAGGCTTTGGGAAACGATGTGGACAAATTTCCTCAGCAGCCAATTCCATCTGTTCATCGCCTTGGCAATACTTGAAAGACATCGGGATGTTATCATGGACCGTAAGTTACCCGTTTGCTATTGCGATGAATTACGCTAATTCAGAGCAGATCTAAAACAATTTGACGAAGTTCTAAAATACATCAACGAACTTTCCACAACTATAGAGCTCTCCTCAACCCGGGTCCGCGCCGAGGCGTTATTTTACAAATTCCAACGGACTGTAGAAGCCGCAGATCGTAAAAGCGGTTTTGTCGCACCCGGTGAGGGAAATGGCGTAATGAGGAGACGGAGAAGGGATAGTGTTTGTGGGGGGGATCCCTCGAACAGTTGTGGGGCACTATCGTCTAGTGCCACAGTAAACAAAGGGAAGGATGTCGAAAGACGAGATGGAGGGATTGTGCCAAATGTCAGCCCTGAGCTGCGGACTTTATTGAATAGGGATATTATTAGGGCCAAGTAGAATGAGTTTTTATGGCTTCCGCTCTTTTTTCATTCTTGCATCTTTGTACTTTTTCTTGCATGTGGGTGTTTCTGGGAATGGCAGGGTTAGGTTAGGCTGGGCTATGAAAATCTACGTGTGCGCGGCCGGGGCTGGGATGGATTGGCTGAAAGGGGACTGTTGTGAATACATGTAACAGGATTCTCTACATAAGCGCTTAGATGTTCTAGCAATATGGACAAGATCATTGTATTCTTCCTCTCTGTATTATACAGTATCATTCATGGGTGGGTAAACGAAAGTCCGAGCCAGGCCCCCAAGTGAGCTGGGCGTATTCTGTACTACACTCAACAGCTAGGCACAATGTCCAGTACCCGTATGCTCGAGAGTATAGTGCTCGCACTTACCTGCAACCTCTCAATACGTACTCATACTGATTGTGCATAAAGCCACTAGAACATGTCCTCTTAGATATCGTCTACTCTTCCTTGTCACCCAACAATCTGTAGATATAGCCTTGGCACCATTTATCTACCGTCGGTAACCCCCAGCCACCTCCGACAACGTGAAAACCTATATTCGCCGTTCCTACATTCAAAAAGTGCCACTGGTGCCTTGACACCCACCGAAAGCTTACGCGTATGCGCTCCCCTACGCACACAACTACGTACACGACGATCAAGATTACGGGTTGTGATGGGGAAATAGTCCCTCTCCCTCTCCCTTACCTCTCTCCCCTTTTTTCTCTTTTTTCACAACTTTTTTCCATTTGAACATTTTCTCCGGAATATCTACCTGGGCACCGAAATCTGCCCGAGTTCTCCTTTCTCTAGCCCTTGTAAAGCCGATGATTTGACTACTATTAGCAAAGAGATTACATTAAGCACAAACTGCCAAACTGAGCATTGCCAGAAGAGAGCTATTTCTAGGGATTTAAGAACATTTATATCTCAGTACTCCAAACAGCCCCGCCCACCCCTCTTGGAAGTAGGGCGAGACGGGCTATGGGCCGTGGTGCTTCATTTTTGGTGAACAGATGCTCTGCTCCTAGAAGCCTCGGGCCTGCCTGAGCTGCAGATCTGGGTGTCCTGTACGATGCAGTAAACTCTGAAAATCAGCCTTAGGCCCTCATGGTCCCCAACAGTCCCTTATATTAAGGGACTAAAATGTACCTCTCATGGTATGCAGCACACCACTTTATTTACCCATCGCTCGGAATGCAGGCCCCAACCATGAACCCACTTGAGCTCCCCATATCTTGCTCCTCTCGGTGGATGCTTCATCCTACAGAGTTACAGGTACTGCTGCTGGCGCAGTAATGCTCCCCCAAATCGTGGAATTTGCCTAAATTTGTCATTGACTAAGCCAGCAGATAAAGCCCGAAGATTCATTCTGGAGCAGAAGGCATGCCCACAAGTGTAGGCTTAGAGATTTCTACCTAGCTCATTCATTCACTTGGAAGCTAATGTGAAACTCTTACCCGATGATTCTCGGGGTGGAAACCGGCAAGGTAATAATAATTAGGTTCGACCCACTCCGGGAGGGTGAGACACAAATCCAGAAGGGGTTCGTTGGAATGTGGGGCTAACGCTCCCAACGGTCCCAACGGTCCAGGCCGTTCATCTCGGAGGCAGCTCGGGACGGGCAATAGCCATAGGCCATCATTATTTGGATAAGCGGACACCCTACGCCCAGCAGTCAAAGGCCGGATCGACTATAGGCTCAGACACCAGTACATCCGTAAACTCTAGCAGTTGGCCTCCGACCCTCGCCCTCCGCGTCCATCCTTTATATTATGCAATTGAAATGTACCTTTCACGGTGGCACACCACATTATTTATCCCGAGCGCAGTACTGGAAGCAGACGGTGAGGGTCGTGTTGTAGGATTTGGCATACTTTTAAACGACAGGCCTGTATTTACGGCTCCGGATGCCGGGGAACCAAATGCCGGCTTGACAGGTCACTCATCCTCTGTTCTGGAATGGATGGAGGGACAGCGAAATAAGTCGCTTGAGCTAGGGGCAAACGAAGTTGTGGGTTCCGGGAGAGCGGGGGAAAGCAGTAATATTAATGGGAATCAATGCAGCTAACGGGTCCTAGTGGATGCAGGTTACCACGATAACGGCGATGGAGAGAAGGAAGAGCAGGAAGATGAGCCAATTGCCCAGCCACAAACCCATCACTCAGAATGCAGATTCTGATCACAAACCTACTTGCCCCGGGCTCCCCATACCTCATTCCTCTCTGCAGGTCCTTCGCCATCCTACAGAGTTAGAGGTATGCCTGCTAGCCCCTAATGCTCCCTTGAGCTGTGGAAAGTCCTTGAGCTGTGGAAAGCGCCTAAACTTGTCATTAAGGCAGCAGGTAAAACCCGAAGATCACTCCAGAGTAGAAGGGATACCACAAATTCAAATTCGATATTCCTATCTCGTTCATTCATTCCACTTGTCTGACCAGTCTTCGGAATTTGTATGAGCAGGGCTTAAATCATGAAACATCACTCATGCAGCTCGACGCCGCCCCCGGCCTCCCTTGGCATCACCTGCAGTCCTACCCCTACCCCCGAAAAGTACTGCCTCGCTCAGTAGAGCCCACCATCTGAGCCAAAGACGGCCGTCTTGGTATCCGCCGCCCTGGACGGTCTACTAGAGACAGCCCAGTCCTGCCCTTGGCTCTTGAGGGCCCCCCTGCCCGGCCCCTAGCCGGTTCGGAACACATCTATCAAAGAATCCTATGTTTCTATCGCCATTTCCCTGGCCGGCTTAGTGCTCGACCTAACTTGCTATTTGGTTTCACTATTTGTCAAAGAATATCTAGTGGGGGGATCAGGCTGGCCTCGTTTTGCATATAGCTCTTGTTTGGTTTTCCCACCAAATTCTACAAAAAGACACTCTCAACCATGAGTGGTAGCCTTTTAAATGTGAGAGCCTGAGTGAGTAGAGCTTCATCCCAACCAACGCCCAGATGGCCGATTAGCCCAAAGTAGCTGTATCTCCCCTCTAGCTTATGGTAGCTTTTAGTAAAAGTACTCTGCCATTTTTTTGTTATATAGAATTTGGATGCAGCCACTAAACCTATGCTTGCTAAAGCCCCTCTTTCCCTCGGCTCTTATAGGTTTTGTTGCCCGATTTGGTTTAAGAACCCTCCGTGACAATCAGCGCGACGAAAAGTGAGGGGGAGGCCCTCGAGCCTCTAGTCCAAAAAAACCAATAAGGCCTCGCAATGGGCCCACCAAGAAACTCCTTGGACCAAACCTCAGCCCACCTATGATAAACTAATTAGGGTGAGTCGAGCAGCGAGTAAGCCCCGAGTGATTTCTGGTGACCCATCATCCGAGAAATGAGAACCGGCCAATATCCTCAAGATACCCTACTAAAACACCAGGAGTCTATGCTTGGTCATTGGGTCATGGCAAGGTGCAAGACTGGATAGACATCATGTGCTGAGGTGTGTCGGCAGGCATCATAAAGATAAGCCAGTTGTGTTGGTGATGGAAGAACGGAAAAATGTCAAAGGGAAGAATTGAGCAACACGTGACTTGAAGGCTGAACGCAATGCCCCCCGAACGGAATCCCCATAAGCCATGGATGGGTATTATAGCATAGCCCTCTTCTGCTATACACTTATCAATGCAGGGCGCAGGCCCCCCATACACACCGTCAACCCTTGGCTTGTTAGCTCCTCCGAATCCTATCTTGCTCCCCGTGAAACCTATCTTCTCCCATCACTGGTGATATCCCAGCTGTTGTTATTCCCTTGCATAGGAAGGGTTCTTTCATCAGCCATCAGCCTTCAGCGTTTACAATCCTCCCCCCCCTCCTCCGGAAAAAGTATCTACGGCTATAACCCTTCCAATAGTGCAACAACTAGGATCCTTAGGCAGAGAAGGGGGAGATCCTAATCTAGATGCGCCTACCGGCAAGGTAATTAGGTATTCATTCCTGAGGTACCGATAGCGTTAGATGAAATATCTAAGCCGATTCAGCGGTTAACCCCCCCGTGCAATTGGGCAGGAGCATGGGAGTTCAATACCCTGCCCACGGTAAGGCAATATGTCATATCATTGAACAATCCTTCCACCAGTCTATCCTGTAGGCAAGAGAATTAAAAGGGAACTTACCTGCCCTATTAGGGGCGCTGGGATGTCGAAGACTTTTGCTACCTCAATAAGCCCTTGGGGATATAGGCATCCTCCGGCGCGAAAGTGTCCGATTGGCGCTGTGGAGGCTGCTTGGGACAAGTATACCCTCAGCACTAATTGCACCTTCCCTTAAGCCATGTCCGTTGTGTTTTCTCAAAGGTTTCGGGTATGGATATGGATAGATGTCATGTAATGATGGAAAGTTTCAAGTATTTTTATGGTGGAATGAATGTTCACTCTTGGCTTGGGCACTAATTGCAAGATATCCTAGGCCAATAATTAAAGGGCTACTTCCAGTATCTCCTTGACTGGGGGGTAATGATATAAAATGCAATGCCAGTTTGGGACATGTCGAATAACACAAGTAGGCAAGTAATTATGGATCAAGTACCATCCTTGGCATTCACCTATGGCAACTAGACAGCATTGTACAGAATATTGGTATGCTAACTTGGAATAACTACTATTGCAGGGGTACAATTCACGTTTTGCAACTTTAGTAATATGATACGGTATAATACTTGCGAAAACCGGTGTGTGTATGATAGATAATTAGAAACCCAAACACTTGAGCGACGGGCCAGACGAATAAATTTTGTGTTAATGGCTACCCTAACCCTAATTTACACAAGGCATCGCATTTTCGAGACGCCCAGTGCTACACCCTTGAGACGATATGCACCGTCCTCACCCGTGTTTGCCAAGAATACCTCCGTGAGCCGAATACTTGGTGAGAAACTCCAGAAAAATATCGGCTGGCGGAGGTATATGTTCTTGGCAAAGACGAGTGAGTATCAGTGCTGCTTTTGTGGAAAAGTTGCTAAGCCATAGCATAGAGCACACGGAAGGCGGAGAATCTACGCCTCACCAGCCCAGCCCACACGACAATTCCCAGATTCGAAGGGAACCCGAACAGGAGAGCAAAGTCTTTATCGTCCAGAATGACGGACATGGGACGAATACTTTCATCCTCACAAAAAGAAGTTCCCCCTTCGCGATACGATACGTACCACCAATCACAATGAAATGGGAAAATACCGGCAGCAGTACCGTACAGCCCCCCCTCCGCAAACCAAGAAGGGGCACAACAGACACCCATACAATATATGCGACAAGAAGTGAAGAGGAGGCGCTGGTGCAGTACGTTAGAATAAGATTTTTCTCCGATAGTTCTTTTTTTGGAAATGGCTCTGGGGGCGGCGCCATTATCCTAACTCTATATAGTAGCCAGGGCTTAGATAAAAAAGCTTTCAGAACCGGCCACCGATTTTGACGCAATCGCAGGTTTGTTTGGTGATTCTCAGCCGCTCCTTATTCCAACGCTGTACGGTAAGTTAAGGGTAAATAAGTAGATAAATGTGTGGTGTGTGTGTTGCCCGGCCCTCGCCAAAATGATGCGGTGCGATGGCAATGGCATGGCTGGTGTTGGGGTCCCGGCGACAACGCAACGCAAGGCAACGCGCCCGGACGAGAAGTAGCAGGACAACCTCTTCTTATCCGCACATAGCATGTCTAGATTTCTTTAGATCCTTCGCAGATGAAGGTTTTACTGAGGCTGAGTGATGAAGGTAACAGACTCTGGATGGAAAGGTTGAATTTTTCTGATTTTTGGGGTTGTAGAATTGCATGCATGCCCGCAGTGCTCGCGCCATAATTAGCAGGCTAGTTACTTTCGCTGCCAGGCAGCAGCACCGGGACATTTATCTAAAGTATCATAGCTGGTCAGTTTTCCCCTGGTCCTGGTCGAGGAAGTGGTCGTGTAACAATGGCCGTATTCCCAGATTGCTTGTTACGTTTTGGTGTGACAGGGTGGTACATACCAGGAGCTCTTCCAGTCCAGTTATGATAACTCTGCTTTGCATAATCAACGCCCCTAACCATCCACCCGTACTTTACCGGGCAATGTGGGTTGGTGGTGGAAGGGATCATTAGTGGGCGCGGTGTGTGTCTCCACAAGAAATGCCAATGTGCAAAATAGTGGCCGGGGTGAAATCTAAACTGCGATTAGTACGGTATGGCAGGTACTAACTTCTGCTCACAATCCTTCAACACTACGGTACTCGAGTACGACCATTCGGGGGGGGGGAGGGGGGGCATGTTGGGTTTCAAGCCGGCCGCCGTTTGAATTGTCTTCCGATCATCTTCGCATTCGGTTCTAGCGTCGTTGGATCTTGGGAAATTTTTCTAGAGGTTCGCGTCAAGTCCGCACCTTTCGCGCTCCACATCTCCAATAGGGATTGTGTTCCGCTCCTAGGTCCCCCTTCTCTGCTCGTATTTTTAAAATGAACGTCTATTCAACCAGGCTAAGATCCCCGGTATACACCAGGTGGCGCAAGAAGAAAAGCGGCCCAGCTCTCTGCCTTCCCTTCAATCGATGGAGTCATAACCAATGTCCCCCCCTCCTCCACACTTACGGTACTGATATCGGTATACCTCTGCCCCAAGCCCACCCCACACACAGCTCGCCCGCGTGCAGTCACTAATCATCGTAATGTGCAAGGCGTGATTCAGGATGCGACCGTCCCACAGACTTTGCCACATATATAACCTTGGCACGTTTGGAAAAGGAAGGAGGGATAAGAATTCACCGGCACAGCCCTACAAATAGCATGTTGGGGATTTCAGAATCGCATGAAATGAGTTCAAGGAAGTGTTGTAGCAGTAGTAGTAGTAAAGTAGTTTCTCGATGAATAAGATTATTATCAACTAAAAAGATTTCCCTCAAGAACCCTAGAATCGTGGTATAATAGTACATTCCTCGTCCCCCATCCCATCAATAATAGCGCTCGAAAGAAGAGTGGTCAAAGAGATGGATGGTGTATGTGTGGTATAGACGAGAAAGCAATGAAAACGTGCCCAAATCCAAGCCAATTCGACCCAACCCAACCTCAACTGCAATCGTTTGTGTTTCCGGACGCTTAAACCAAGAACGCAATTGCTGCTGCGCCGACGGCACCGACGGTCGTGAGCTGCGCGACGTGGTTCGGCAGGCCAAAGCTTGAAGCAGTAGCAGTAGTTGATGCTAAAGTATGCTGTTAGCTTTATTAAGACCAAGTATCTTTTCAAAGATGGAATTCACCTGATGGCTGCTCCTCTTCAGTGCTGCTGCTGCTGCTGCTCTTGGACTTGCTCTTGCCCTTTGGCGAGCGAACAACAAGATCGGGCTGTCCATTAAGCGGTGCGCGGCGCTCGATAGCGGACGCGACAATGGGTGTAGCCATGAATGCGATGATGGCAATCAGGAAAGAGATGAAGATGGCGGTTCTCATTTTGATTGATTGATGGGTAGATTGGTATTGGTGGTTGAGAGTTCGTGAGAATTGGATCGTTAGGATATTTAAGGGATGGAAGTTATATATTGCCTGAGCGGTTGAGAATAATGAGATGAGAGGCATCAGAGGGAGAGAGGTGATGGCGGATATTTAAGCTTTCTCTCATTTTTCATTTTTATTATCTGATCCAGCCATAGGCGCGGCGGTTCAGGCCCATCCTACCCTATACCGGATGCGCCCCGTGAAACCCGACCCACAGGGGAGGCCGTAACTTGAAAGAAAATAAGCATTTAGCCTTGGACAAGGGGCAGTGCCCTGTGCCAACACTCATGTAGCTGCACTTCCTCAACGTGTCACCCAAGGCATGGTTGAACCAAGGGTGGCTTCACCTCCCCAGCCCTGGTCCTCCATAACCTAAAAGGATGCAGAGAAGGAAGCTATGATACCCTCTGAGACAAGACCCCATCTCCCTCCCACCAAGGAGGTTACCTCAATCCCTCCTCTCCTCGTATGAGTCGAATTGGAGCTAATGATCCCGGAGCGAAAGCCATAAAGTAAATGAGCCAACCAGCCCTCGAAGAGCTTAAATCCACGATTTTTGTCTCGTCACACGACCGTATAGAAAGTGAATTTTCCACAATTGAAAGGGAAAAAAAGCACAAGTGAAGAAAAACGATTTCACAGCCTTCACTAGCGCCAATTGGAACTGATAACGGGGACTCAAGGGTATGATAGCAGTCTACTCAAGTACCGGATCATAATTATCATTTCAACAATGCCCCGGCATTCCCCATGATTCTCTCTTAATATAGTATATTCATGCCCTTTTTCTCTTCAGCTGAGAAAGGGATCCTGCGAATGATTATGCTTCCCACGATAACATCAATCGGCCGCGGAGGTCAGCAAGGCAAAGGAAGGGGGAGGATATTATGTAGAGAGGAGGACCTTGAGCCCCGGATGGAAGGGGTATAATACCGGTAAACTGCAGCATATTTCGTACCCCAATCCCTGTGGATCCGTGCGAGCGGGTCATACAATGGGAGAATAACCTACCGGTGGTGCTACTCGAGTACCGACTTGAACTGATCACTAAGCTAAACCCTGATTAGGCAGACAGCTCGTTGTTACCAATTCAGGTTACAAAGTCTGGTCCAGCAGCTATAATCTCGAGAACTCGAATACCAGTGATGGAACCTGCCTGCCTGTCCCGTGCAGTGAGTAACAACATCCCCTTGCATTTCTCACCTATTCGTTTCGGGATGAGGAGGGAGGAGGAAAGTCTCCGGCTTCAGGCGTTCGAATATATATACACTCGTGGAAAGCATTTTCAGCCTAAGCTTATCGGAGGTAACAATGCAAGCTGAAGGACCGTGCGTGAAACGCTTTTTTTTTGCACATTAAACAAGTTGATGCAACTTGAAATTTGAAGGTACTCCTTACCGTTACACTACTAGTAGATCCCTGCCCTCATTGAGATACGATACGGTACTCTATGCTGGATGTAAGCATAACAATAAGCGAGCTCGAGATGGATACCGAAGCTAATTTGATGGGGCGACTTGTCACTTTCCTCAGCCCTCGGCGGGGAGAAGGAGATGGTGTATCGGGGGGGGAACCTGGGGAGAATACAAGTACTCGAGTACCGTACCGGTAATGGATGGTTCAAAGGGGCGTTTTTCTTTTCTTTTTCCCATTCTTAACTTAGTTATGCACTGGTTATGCTACTATAAATTGTCTTGCAAAGTATGGGTTGGTTTGGTGCTGTTGAGGCTTACGGTACACTCTACCGGTCAAGTCTAAATCGTTCTTTCTTGGTTTCTATCTATAGTGTGCCAAATTCACAGAGTGGTCATGTGACAAAATCATAAGTTCTAATCTCCCCCAGCTCCAATCAGACTTGAACGAGAGCTTGCGGGCGGAGTAGTACGGTACCTATGCAGTAAGAGGAGAATTACAATGCTAGTATTTCGGCAAGAGCGGGCTGTTGGTGCTCGAGCATCGGAATGGGATGAAGATGCTCGGAAGACCCTAGCTCATGAGAAACCGAGAATACGAAGCAAGATACGGGACTCGCACTAGTTACTCGTACAGTACCGTATCTGCGCGGTAGCGCCATAGGATCCCAGAAGAACCACCTTCCCCAACTGGTCACCCAGCCCGATCTACCACCACGTGGTGAGTCAGCCAGCGGCGGCGGACTTTTGAGCCCGCAAGTTAGGTTCTTAGTCAGAGATACAATGCGAAAGTCCCCGACTTGAAAAGGCGATAAATTAGAGGCATTCAGCCCCCCCCCCCCCCAGTATTCAAAAGAACAATTCATGCAAGTTTGTTTTGCGAGTCTAGCTACGAGTAGGGACTTGGGGAACTTATGTGTGTGAAGCGCCCGTTTCGCGCCTATCATACGGTACTCGTAGATCCGGTAGGTCCACCCCACCCACCCCACACGCCAATTGGCACTTCGAAAAAGAAAAAAGGAACAAAACCCCGTTTTTCGCCCAGGGGAGGCTGAATACCGTACCGTACTCGAGTATCTCAATTACCGGTATCTCCACACCCCCCTTGATTCTTTATCGTCCACAGGATTGTTATATTATGTTATGCTTCGGGATACGAGAAACGGGTAGAGTGCTAGAGTAGTAGTGTACCCCTGCCCTGACTAGAACTTGTAACTTTATGGGTTATGACGCCGAAACGGGTTATCATACAGGTATTGCCCTAGAGTAAATCCCCGAAAATGTGCTCTATAACTTACCCGTAGACACACAAACAATTGAAACCGTGTACTAGTACTATGTCGTTGGACTTTCCTCTCTCAGTAAGGTCAAGAATTATTTTTTAAATTTGTTTTGTTTGTCTCGGAAGGGGGGGGGTAAGGGGCTGTGTTTTGCTGTGTTTTTTGCACCCCCGTTCCAGAGAAGGAAATTCTGGACTTCATAGCACACGGTTCAATTACGAGTATTCAAGTTTTTACGGTATCATACCTACTCGTTGACGGCAATGAAGTAGTCTACCCGGACGCTTTATATGGGCGCTCAGACATGCACAGACAACTTGGCATACAAAATTTTAATACTCGTGTGGACTCTGAGGGGGTAGAGGTACCGTACCGTAGGTGATGGGATGGACTAGGGAGTTTGAGATATCAAAGCTTTTTACTATATACCATTCTTGGCATTATACTTGCCAAATTATATAATATTTTTCCCCCAGAGGGTCATGAGCACAGAGACCTCAAACTCCTGTCTATCCCAGCACTAACCTCCACTTTCAGGTAGGTTCTTCATGCTGGGGACATGTACTAGGGGGTAGCAAAAGGTCAGGCACACTTTTGAAGAGAGAAGGGTTTATTGTGTAGAGGCAAAGCCAGATTTGGAAGTTTAAGTGATATCTAGTGAGAATGGTTTGGTGTTGGCAATAAATTGAGTGCACTTTTAAATGTAAAAGGAACAATTTGACTTTGACAAAAGTGAAAGTATACAAGTGATATCTCATGATACCATGAATGTAATATTTTTCTATATATTTTATATACAAGAATCAATACCTTCTAGCTCCTCTATCAGTCTCAATCACCACTTGGAGTCACTCATGCATGCTTCAAATAGGGCTTTCAAGCCTTTGGCTTGGAATATCATGCTAAATAGTGTTCAAGGTAGGCTTCAAAGTTCCAATATCCCTAATCCTACACCATATTTCACTAAGTTTATTCTCCATGTCTAACTATCAGTTTTCTATAGAATTTAAATCTGGCAATTGGGCTGTTCAGTAAATGGATTCCATCCCGTTGAGGTTTCTGTATTGAATAAAATATCCTTTATGCTTGAGTATCTCATTCTTCACTACCGCTGTCCACTCATACTTTTTACAGTACTAATACCAAAATGGTACAAGATGTGTGTACATAATACTAGGAACTTGAGTATAAAGAGTAGAGTCAACTTTGGCCTTGCTGGAAATAAAGACTAACCAAGACTTAACCATATCACAGAAGCCCATATTTTACCTTTGAGTGGTAATAAGACTTGAAGGTTTCATTCACACAATTTGGATGATATTCCTTTAAGGGTTTTCACATTATCCAAGGCTAGTTCCCAAACCCCATAGTAGAAAGTGTGTACTTCTCGGTTGACAGGATATTAAACAAGTTTTCATTTTCCCACTCTAGGTACTCACCTAGTGATGCAATGGGAATAATTGGCTGAATTGATTGCAAACTTTCAGCCAAGTACTCTCACGGTCCCCTGATGAGATACGTGTTGGGATAACTTTGATGTTCTTTCTTTTGTTATACGGTTGCTATGAGGGATTTCCTTTGTAAGGTTTACGACAAATTGTAGTGTTCCCTTGATTACGCGGATATGCGACTCATACTGGGGTATGAGTCGGGCGGCAAAGGCTGTGCTAGGATTTCCTTCTATATAAGGGGGGGGTCGCCCCCTATTTCCTTATAGGTTTTGTTTTCGCCATAGCTAGCGCTTCATGCGATTTCTTGTACCTTAACAACGAATATATGACTTTAAAAAAAAAAAAAAAAAAAAAAAGCCCCCTATTTCCTTGATTATTTACGCTACCTGGTATTTCTTTCACGACTCTTGTACTTCAGAATATAACGTCTTCTATTCTGATATCCAAGTTCCACGCCAAGAACCCACAAACCCTGACCCTGATCTATCATTACACGATCAGCCTTGACCTGAGATTGTCATCCCCGAACCCTCACGCTAAACGAGTGTTATCGTTTAGGACCTTCCTGTCTTTGTGTGCCTTGGACTAACGTCCAGTGCCAAGACCCCGTTACAAGTACACTTTAGTGATACATCAGTCATACTTTAGTGATTCCATCACTGTCTCCACCATTTGAGAGCAACAGGCATGTCCTATCTATAGCCAGATTTCATTCCAGCTCAGTCATTGTGTCTAAGTAGCGTATGTGACAAACAGCACTGATTGCTCTTTCTTCATATCATTAAATATTGGACAGCTAGTATATAAGGCATTCAATCTGGTGCCATTCACTCTTGCTTACTAGTATATCTTGAAGCTTTAATTGGTTTACAATCACAAACTCTTTAGTACAAAATTAACACTCATCTTTGGCAGGTTTCGCAATTCAAGTTGATATTCAGGTGCTGGTCAATTTTTGTCTAGCCCCAGCCCACATTATCCTGAAGGGCCATCATTCGGATTCTCTTATCACAAGTTGTTTCCTGGTGCCTGGCACTCTGTGGATTTCATTCACAAACACCTTTTGCTTCATCATTCATGATTGAATAGGTTTATTGTTTATGGTTGCTCACAGTTGAAATGCCCCTATCGACTTCCTCAAATGGGCATCCTATCTATACCTTGGGGGCCGCATGGCTGAGCACTTGTGTCACCGTGCCCGAAATACCCTTACACCCGTGTACGAGCACCGGCACTAGTGCTCGGGGGCAGGCACTTCCTGCTTGCTCCCATCGAGTGATATCTTGTGATTAAGGTCGCGTGTTTAGGTTCTGTTTTTCCTCTTATCAATGGTATTGGCAGAAGGCAGAGCTTAGAAAGCCAAGGCCATCCTCTGAGTCTCCATTCCATATTCCAAGTCCCAATACTGTATTATATACAGACCAATAATATGCTGTTGCTCCTATAGTACTTGAGTGTCAATTACTACCAGCAGCGACTCCGGCATACTATCAATTAACCCGGTAGCCGTTCACTAGGAATACTCTCCCATAAAACTAAACCCCTATGAAGCTAAACTTAAAAGTAAAAAGCACAAAAAGAAATTTTTTATCGGTATTACGTGCCCCGAGAGCGACCCCTCCCATTCAAAGCCAACCACCCACCCAATCCATCCATCCAGCCTTAAAAATTCCAGGCGTGATATGGTTAAAGGAAATACCCAAGTTAGTTATATCTCCAAAAGAAGCTACTTACACCGAACGAGAAAACGCAGGAAAAAAGCAAACTCCACCTCCCAAACACCCAGACAAATGAAACGAAACAAATGAAGCACCTTGAAAGGAAGAAAAAAGAAACCAAAAAGTCACCCCTTCTTAGCAAACAGCCTCCTCGTCCCTCCCACCTTTCCAATCTCTCCCAGCCTCCCTCCAAATTCCCTCCCACTATAATCCCCTCCTTGCCCCCCTCCACCTATAGCCACAGACCCCTCGACAACCACCTCTTCAACCCCTCCCTCTCCATAATGCCCCGCAGCAGCAGCAAGTAACTGCGCCCTCCTATCCGCGCTGGCCTTCCTAACCTGCCCCAACACACCTTCAACCCAAGCCTGGTTTTCCGGGTGCACATGCTTGCCCTTTGGACCAGCGAGACCGAGTGGTTGTGGTGGAGGAAGAAGCGATGGCGGGGAGTGCCCGTTTATGGAGCCATAGTCATCGAATGCTGATTCTGAGAACGAAAGCCGGGAAGTGGGCCTTCGATAGCCCGCTGATGAAGATGAACCCGGGCGGGAACCCGGGCGACTAGGCGGCGAGTTACGGTTCGGCGGTGTGAGCTGGGTGGCTGTGATCGGTTGGAGCGGGAAGGCTTCGTCGGAAGGGGTTGTCGGTGATGTCTTGTTATTTACAGGCAAAGTGCCGTTGTGTCCACCTCGCATTGTTGGGTTGGTATGTAGTGACGGATTTTCACTTTCTGATCGCTTCATCAAAATGGGGCTTTCTGGGCGTCGCATGCTGAAAGACGTTGATGGGCGATTACCACCTGGAAGTGGAGAGCTCGGCCGACTGCCCATGGGCCCAGGACTCGCGCTTCGGAAGGAGGATATAGACCTAGATGGATGTAGTGTCCGCCCGTGATGACTATGGGTCGATAGATCTTGAATCTCCACTCTGCCCTCTGAAACAACCCTTCTCTTTGAACCGTGATGCGTTGCATACTCCTTGAGATATTCCGCCAAATCCGCCCATCCACCGCCAACACGTACCATTACTCTCTCTCCATTTTCTCCCACCAGACGGATGTAAAGCTTAATAGGCGCTTGGCCATCAGTGCGATGTAGATGGTAAAGCTTGATATCACCAGGGCTACTTGAGTTATGCCTTCTAGCAGACGCGCGAGCATATGAAGGCACCTCAGAAGCGATGGACGGGGAAGACTCTACCGACTTTGGACCTGGAATCCCAGTGGGAGACGACAAGTCAAAGGGTTTTATAGGAGGTAGCCGCTTGGTCGACTCACTGAGCTTCTGTAGGTTCGACGCTGTCAAGCGGACCTTAGACGGTAGACTACCCAAAATCTCGTTGATCTTATCATCGAGATCTGGCTGGAGTATCGGTGTTGTAGGAAGAACTAGAGAGGAACCTTCTGCTACGTATGGGCCCTTGTTGAATCGCGAGCTCTTCTCCGGAGTCACTATGCTTGTAAAATTCGAAGGCTGCCGAGCATGCCTCTTAGTAACTTGGAGCTTCGGTGCTTTAGCAAAGTCTGAATTATTTATTTCCGGGGTATTCTCGCGGAAGAAGCGTCGAGGGTCATCATCATCATCGTCGTCGGAGTCTGCCCCAGTGGTTGAAATCGTATCACGGCGTAGTCTCCGCATAGGCCTTATCGCAGGGGCAGGTGTCCCAGTCGGAGTTGAAGAGTTCGACCCATCGTCACCGGGCCCGCTAGGTGTCGACGGGCCTGCTCGGGAGGAGGGCCTCGCTGTCTTAGTATCTGACGCTCTACTGGGCGTGCGGAATTCTTGGGCCCTGCTTGAAGGGTGGTTACCCTGTCTACTAGAAGGCCGGGCCTCCGCCCTACTTGTTGGCCGCTATCAAAAAAATCAGCACTTAGGCTCCCAAAGCCGGAGACAATACATACCTTATACCCGGCAGCACCACTAGGTGTCGAAGAGCTCGAACCCAAAGTGAACCTCTGCTTCTGATCCTTCGCAAGAACCTTACCCAAGGTTGGCGTACTGCTCCGTGGAGCAACAGACCGATTTTTAGAAGCCGAAGTCGCGCGCGTAGGATCCCTCGAGATCTCCCTCTTTGCTACCTTCTCTGACAACTCAATTGGCAACATCCCTTTCTCCATAGTCTCGCCTGGACCGCTCAGCGAGGAGGAAATACCATCCCCTACAGGGCCTACTCTCTCTTCAGCCCTAGAGGAGCCATCGAGACTAGGGTTTTCATTCCGGTAAAGATCGGATACATCGAAGTGTTGTCCCCTCGCGGAACGCGGAGTTAAGACTTCCACAATACTATCCAGTCCGGTCGAAACTGTAAGTCGTCGATTTCCCTTCGGAGTTGAAGTAGCAACAGGCTTAATCTCAATCTCAGAACTCTCCTCCTGTTCAAAGTAACCCATGCTGTCCGACATATCCGCCCGGTCACCCTCATCCATCGAGGCGCAAGAGAAGGAAGTACCAAATGATCCATTTCGGCTATCGGGAGACTGAGACATGTCATTACGCCGAGGAGTGGCCACGAAATCTCCATTATGGTCGTATTCTAGGGAGTCCCCTTTCTGAGGCGTGTTCCCTTTCTGGGGCGTAGATGGCGCCAGAACAATTGAGGGTGTGTCAAATGAATAGCCACGCGAAAGCAAAAAGTCCTCATCGTTATAATGTCGGAAATCCTCTGTCTTGGTTAGAATAATATTAAACCTCTTAAAGCTAGCACATACCTATTGATCTCGAGGCTTCAGGGGAATCAAGCATAGATTGGCCAGGAGCGAATAGGTTAGGAATATTTCCAAGGCCCGCAGCTGGAGATTCAGATCCGACAAATGTCTCGGGCAGCAACAGCTCACTGATCTTGGCACCTTCAACATCTTCACAGCCCATCACTAGATTCCCAAGTCCACCGCTATCCAAAGCTGTAAATTCATTAGCTTCTTTCTCGCTTCCGTCTTCCTTCCCATTCTCGCCGTCACCAGAGTTGTCCATATCAGAACTAGTTTCAGAAACTTCATCTTGAACATGCGTCAAGTTGGAGGGCATCTCAACGGAAAGCTTGATATCCGCTTCATCCGACAATTCGTAACCCTGATCCTCCAAATCCGGTGGCGAAGGGAGCCCAGTAGCGGCAGGTTGGTTTATGGGCATTAGTGATGATGGAGCTGGATTTTTAGGAGTAGCCATGACAGATTCCAAGCCTCGACTAACTTCCCCAAGAAAAACGTCTTCACTGATTGGCTCCTGGGTTGCACGGGGAGTCTCGTATCCGGTCTGGGCCTTCCATATATCCGAATAGTCTAGATCATCTCCTGACCCGTCCGACTCGGCCGCAGTATTGAATACATCAGAAGCCAAATCATCTTCAAGTGTAGCCGTTGAACTTGTCTCGATGCTCTGGAACTCGTCCGTTTCAGTCTCCGGGGCATCAACTCCCAAAGCGCCGCCTTCCCCTTGCCTTAGAGTCTCCGCCTTCACCCTCTCCTCTTCGATTTCCCGCTCGCGTTGTATCCTCTCTGCTTGTTGCTTGGCCTCTCTCGCCCTCTCCCGCTCAGCCAAAGCCGTGTCCGCTGATCTCATCCGCTCGTCCTCAGCAAGCCGTCTTTGCCGATCCAATTCCTGAAACTTCTTGTCGTCAAATCCGGTCTGCTCTCTGACAAAGACTTGACGGGCAGCCTCCACTACAGCAGCCCTCTCCGCTTCCACAGCTCTCCGCTCTTCTAAGGCTTTTGCCGCAGCGGACTCCTCTTCATGGCGCTGGGCATCGAGGCGTTGGCGTTCGGCTTCAGCAAGCCGCTCGAGCTCTGCAGCTTTCTCCTTTTGGGCAGCCTCTTCGGCAAGTAGAAGACGCTCAGCTTCGGCAGCTTTTTCGGCCCCGAGTTCTAGGCGGGCCCTTTCGGCAAGCTCTTCTTCTTCGGCGAGTCTTCGAGTTCCCAGTTCGGCTGCTTTGTGCGCCTCAGCCTCAAGGGCCTTCTCTTCGGCTTCCGCAAGCTTTGTGATTCCCTCACCCTCAGCTTGTTCCGGGGCAAGCTGGTGGTGCTCAGCTTCTGCCTCCCGCTTCTCATCTACCCTCTTTTCGGATTCCGCATGTAGTGCTGCTTGCTGGGCCCCCGATTGGCCGCTTGTACTTTCCTGCGACCGCTCCTTCTTCAGCGACTCCTCCATCTCAGCGGTGACCCTCTGTTTGATCGCCTCATCGCCTGCCAGGGTTTCTGAGGATGTAGGTTGCACTGATACCTGAGCAGGTTGCGCGGTGGCTTGCTGTACTGGAATGGCGGGCGAGATAGTGACTGGTTGAGGTTGCTGGAGTGTGCTTTCGCCTCGTAGGAGTGTCTCCATCTCGCCGACAACCTTCTGGCGAATTCTCTCATCATCTGAGGAAATTACCTGAGGCACTGGGACAGCTTGAGTGGCCGTTGTGTAAGACGCAGGAGGCGCTTGCTCCACTACTTCTGCAATATGAGAGATAGGGCCCTGTAGCGCTGGCTCATTAATCGCAGGGGCAGCATCACGGATCAGCATTTCCTCCATCTGCCGAACGATCTGCTGCCGGATTTGTTCATCTTCATTATCCCCTGCGGGAGCAGTGATGGGCCGGGGCTCAGGCTGCAATATACGCTGCTGCAGTTCCTGGTTCGTGGACCCGGACGAAGCCGCGGCCCGAGGTGCATGCTGCTAAATGTTAACTATTGTTCATTCATACTTGGGGTTAGCATACCTCGCTATTCACAAACTGTTCCATCTCTGTTACAATCTTGCGCCGTATCTGGTCATCGTCCCCGATGATAGGTGGAGACGGATGTCTAACTGATCTCGGTGGTGTTGAGAATGGTGATTCCTCCTCAGCCGGCTCCTCAGCTGACTTAACTGGCTCGTCGACGGCGACAACGGCAGTAGACGTGGAAAGGGTGCCGCCGGATTCTAGAAGCCTTTGCATCTCCTGTTGAATTTGATAGCGGACCGCCTCATCATCCTGAGGGGTATTTACTTGAGCATGAGATCGCTGGGCCGGAACAGCACCAACCACTGGTACAGCGGCGGATTGTACAGAAGCCAGCGGGGAGACTTGCCGACCCTCCCGCTGAATTTCAGGCTGCATAACGGATCCTGTTGACCTGGACTGCACCTCCTCATCCTCGGTAGGAAATTGAGACTGCTGGGGAGCAGTAGTCGTAGGTGAGCTCAGTACAGTGCTTGAAGTGGGCTGGGAAGCAACAGTTGGTTGTGAACTTCCTCCTTCCTCCTTCCGCTCTAGCTGGGATGCGCTCGTTCCAGCAAGAGACCGCTCCATATCTCGAGTGATTCTCTGGCGAATCAATTCATCATCTTCTGTCGGAAGAGCACTTGATATCTGGGGCTGTGATTGCAGTTGTTCGACTGTCCGAGCCGGCCCGGGAATAGGAATCGTTGAAATAACTCCAGCTTCTACTGGCTGGCTCTGATTGGAACTGTCAATCATCATTCGTTCCATCTGTTGGACAAGTTTGAGACGAATCGCCTCATCATCCGCGGAGGTGCCTTGCAGCTCATCCTCGCCCTCTCCTTTCTCTCCATCCTCTTCCTTCTCCGCCTCCTCCGATTGTTCATCCTTGTTCTCATTTTTTTCCTCCGGCTTCTCCTCTGTATGTGCTAGTGCGGAAGGGGTTCGAGGTTCGCTCCACGTGCTCTGTCCTTGACTCAAATTCTGTTCCATCTGTTGACTTATCGTTCTTCGGATCCTCTCATCCTCATCCCGTTGCTGCTGCGGTAGTTGCGAGCGAGCTGTTTCCTCAGGGAGAGTAGCGGACACATTTACGGCAGTCTCTGATGCAGGTTTCTCAGACGTGCCGCTAGATGGGACTGCCACTGGAAATGAATGCGCCTCTTCACTAGTTTGCTTCGCCTTACGTAACTGTGTTTGTGGAGTCGCAGAGAAAAGGCGCGAGAAGAATGTACCATTCGCAGCAGTCGGGAGCTCAGATTCTTCTTCGACAGGGAGGAACTCATTCTGATCCTCCTCCTCAACCACCAATGCTCCGCTAGCAGTAGGTGGTTCCGGGGGATCTAGGTGGCTACCCACGCCATTTGATGAGGGTACCGTGTCGACACTCCCGGCTCTCTCCGGTCTTCTCCCTCTGTCTTCACCCTCTCCCGATAGCGATCTCTCCTTTTCGACGTCTTCCAACTTGGAAAACAGCTCTTCAAGATCCTCCGGACTCGAGTCGGGTTCAATCCAATCACTCTCATTGTCATCCGGTAACTCAATAGCCTCCGCAACGATGTCGTTCGTCTCGAGAGCCTCCCGCAACCGCCTATCAGTCTCTTCGGCCTTCTCCATAACGTCCATGGCCGCCTCCTCCTCTACTCTTGCTTCCTGTGCACTCCTCTCCTGCTCCAAAACAAGCAAAGTCTTCTCCCTCTCGCGAGCCTCCTCTTCTTTACGACTCTGACGCATTCTCATTTCTTCAAGACGCAGACGACCTTCCAGTACAACTCTTTCTCCATCCATCTCCCAACGGCTAACGCCCTCCTCTACATCTTCTAACTCGGTTATCCATTTTTCCGGCAATACATCTTCACGGCCCTCCAAAGCGTCCAACATGGTATCCATTAACCTACCAGCTGTAGCCACCTTTTGCGTAATAGTTTCCTGCATGAGTGTGTAGCTTTCCTCTTCCAAACCACGCCAGCCTTTATCCAGCGAACTAGACTCGGGGTTGATGGAAGGGTGAGTGATAGCGGTATAGCCCGCCTCGAGAGCGTCCTTGGCGATCTGCAACCAACGTAGGAAAACGGGCACAATGCGAAGGACGGCGATACGAACAGCCCAGATCGAAAGCAATTTTGTCAGGCGTGAGAGTGGTGGGAGTAGTTGAAGAGTTGTAGCAGCCATTATGGCAGAAGAGTCGGTCAATGGATTAGCTGCGCCGGTACGATATGCTGATCAGGCCTGTAGTTAGCATCCTGCCAGTCAAAGAGGGAAAAGCCATTCTCACATAAAACCCTGTCTTTAAGACCATCAACGTCCAATTCTTCAATTTCGGACTTTATGACTTCTATGCGGGCTTCATAGCCCTCTGCTACAGATCGCTTCAGGCTCCCCCAATATTCCACGCTCTCCTCAAGTTCGTCGTCTTCCTCTTCCTCTTCCTCCTCCTCCTCCTTCCCCACTTCCTTCGCACCGATCTTTTCAACCGGTTTGGCCAGAATTTGATCTGGCTCCGATGTCCCGTCAATTAGCGTTGAATCACTTCCTACCTCCGCAGCTTTCTGCCGTTGCACCTTCAATTGGTATGGTGTTAATGGCTTCCCACTCCGCCTAAAGCTCGGCGAATCCGTCTGAAGTTCCGGAGGCTCCACAGCACCAACCTTGGGCATACCATCCTTGACAATCACGCTCTCACTCCCGCCAGCGCCACTATCTTCGGAAAAGAGTCTCCGCCGAACCGACTTTGAGCCATCCAACATAGCGTCTTCCTCTTCCTCTCGGATACTGCCCATGCCTGTTTTCCGCCGCTTTTTAGGCCTATCTGCGGGGGGTAGATATCCATCACCGGCATATTTACTCTCCCGATCTGGTCGCCGCCATTCTCGGTTCCAACCCTCTACTTCGCGCAGCCATTCATTAACCTTGACGGTACCTTCAGCAGCACGCAGAGACCATTCCTTCTCTCCTGGCTCGAAATCAAAGCCCTCGGAGGTGGATAGGCGGATTATCGTGACAGGGGTCAGATGGGAGAGTAAAGGATCCGTAGCCAAGAGCGATTGTATTCGGGATTGTCGAGTAGCGCGAGTTGGTGAATGAGCTGGTGAGGAGATATTGGAGCGAGTCGGCGATGTCAGGCTAGAACGAGGGGGTCGATAGTAATGCGAGTTGGTGGCAGTCGCTGAGGTTTCCAATGGCGGAAGCGATGTAGAGCGAGGTGATAACAGTGATGAAGTGGGCGGAGGGTATGGGTTCCCGGATGAGGATGCTCGGCGGGGGTAGAACATGGAGAGCGGGGTGAGGGGTGGCCGGTCACCAGAGGGCGATAGAGAGGCCATGGCAGGCCTATCGTATCCGTAGTTTCGTAGTGTGTTGTTGTTGTTGGGGGGGGGGGGGGGGGGGGTAAATC
>Ga0307513_10002371_pt1 | contig 26186 bp, 27 predicted proteins | sample 15_EM_MG_FD_202174 | JGI IMG/M metagenome (GOLD analysis project Ga0307513, IMG submission 202174) | Populus trichocarpa ectomycorrhiza microbial communities from riparian zone in the Pacific Northwest, United States - 15_EM | ecosystem: Host-associated > Plants > Roots > Unclassified | place...
GCTTGCCGCTGCTCGGGGTTCAGGCCCTCGAGGTAGTCGGGGCCGCGCACGCGGGCGAGATCGCTCACGCGCACGGCGGGCGAATCGGCGTTGGATCGGGCAGGTGATTCAGGGGCGGACATCGGAACATATGTAGCACGCCGCGGCGCGGACTTAAGGCCCTTGAGGAACCGTCGCCGGCAGGGATCGTTCTTCGAGGCGCAGAGTGGGAGGCTTGAGCGTGGCCGAGCGGTCAGGAAACAGCCCGACGTTTTGGTTGGTCCTGCTGGTTGTCGCCGTGCTGGCAGCGGCGGGGGTGGCGGCGTTCATCAAGCATGGGCGAAAGGCCGCCGAGGACTCCCCCAGGCCGTCGTTGAACATAGAGTTGCCGAAACCTCCGTCCCTGCCCGAGGGGCCAAAGCTGCCGCCCGCGCCGATTCCCGTGCCGAAATAAATACTTAAGCTCGCCACAGTGGGGGCGCTTTTGCAGATCAATGAGGCGAGATGAGCTGGCGATCCAGAAAAAGCCTCGCGTGGCTGGCGCCCCTGGGATGGTTCCTCGGCGCCCTTGTGGTCGTCGTGGTCTCGGTGGTGGCCATGCGCAACGGCGCCAGCAGTCGGCTGGCTGATCGCGACCCGGCGCTGCGGGCGGCCAGCGCCCTGAAGGAAGCAGACTAGCGGGCGCGCGAAAACGCCAGGGCCGCGACCCGGCACGCCGAGGCCAGCGGCCTGTCCTGGCGCCCCTCGTCGAGCCGCGTCACAAGGCCGGCCAGACTGAGCCCCTCCGCGGTCGCCATCTCGTCCAGCACGGCCCAGAACTCGGGTTCGAGGGCGATGGAGGTGGCGTGGCCCGCCAGCAGGACGGAGCGTTTCTTAAGGCGCGGCATGTCCTATTCTGTGGTGGATCGCCGCGCCGGCGCAATGGGAGCGGCGCGGTCATCGCTATCGCGCGGCGGGCAGAGCGGCGCCCGCTATGCGCCCGACGGATCGCGTTTCTTGCCGTCGAGGTTTTCGCGAGCTTTCCGGGCTTCGTCGCGGGCGGCGTCCTTCTGCGCCTTTGTACGACCGAAGGCGATCCGGTTGGCGCCTGCTTGAGCGCGCGCAGCGTCCTTCGCGAGGATCTTGCGGGCCTTGTTGAGGTTGATCGGCTCAGCCATTCGCACAGGCTACCTTATCTCGATGGGCTGGCAACGAACCTGCCGCTTGCTCGTTTCCCCGGCTCACCGACGGCGCAAGCCGTCATCAACCCGGGAGACGAGAGATGATCCAAGCATCGCAAATCCGCGAACATATGGAAGTGGTGGGCTCGGACGGCGGACACGTCGGCAAGGTGGACCACGTGCGGGGGACGGAGATCGAACTGGCCAAGCTCGACCTGGGCTCCGGCCTCAAGCATCACCTGATCCCGATCACCTGGGTCGACCACGTCGACGAGCACGTGCACCTGAACCTGACCAAGGACGCGGCCAAGAGCGCCTGGACGGAAAAGCACTGACGATCCGAGCGGGCGCCGAGCGCATAGGCGATCGGCGCCGCCGGTCTATTTCACGGCGTTGCAGAACCGCTGGATGCGGCCGCAGGCGTCTTCCAGCACCGCGTTGGACGTCGCGTAGCTGATGCGGAAGAACGGCGAGAGGCCGAACGCCGCGCCGAACACCACAGAGACGCCTTCGGTCTCCAGCAGTTCGGTGGCGAAATCGAGGTCCGAGGTGATCGTCTTTCCGCTGGGCGCCGTCTTGCCGATCAGGCCCTGGACCGACGGATAGACGTAGAAGGCGCCTTCCGGCGTCGGGCAGTGGATGCCTTTGGCCTGGTTGAGCATCGACACCACCAGGTCGCGGCGCTGTTCGAACAGCTTGGCGTTGGGCTTGATGAATTCCTGCGTGCCGTTGAGCGCCTCGACCGCCGCCCATTGCGAGATGGAGGAGGGGTTGGAGGTCGTCTGGCTGAGCACCTTGCGCATCAGGTTGATCAGCGGCTCGGGCCCCGCCGCATAGCCGATGCGCCAGCCGGTCATGGCGTAGGCTTTCGAGACGCCGTTCATCGTGAGCGTGCGGTCGTAGAGCGCCGGCTCCACCTGGGCGATGGTCCAGAACTCGAAGTCGCCGAACACCAGGTGCTCGTACATGTCGTCGGTGAGGATCCAGACGTGCGGGTGGCGCAACAGGACATCGGCGACGGCGCGCAACTCGGCCTTGGTGTAGGCGGCGCCCGAGGGGTTCGACGGCGAGTTGAGGAAGACCCAGCGGGTCCTGGGGGTGATGGCGGCTTCCAGTTCGTCGGGCTTCAGCTTGAAGCCGTTCTCCGCGGTGGTGGGCACGAACACCGGCTCGCCGCCGGCCAGCAGGACCATGTCCGGGTAGCTCACCCAATAGGGGGTCGGGATGATGACCTCGTCGCCCGGGTTCAGGGTCGAAACCATGGCGTTGTAGATCACCGGCTTGCCGCCCGGCGAGACATTTACCTGCGAAGGCTTGTAGGAAAGGCCGTTCTCGCGCGCGAACTTGGCGCAGATGGCTTCCTTCAGCTCATTGATGCCGTCGACGTTGGTGTACTTGGTCTTGCCGTCGCGGATCGCCTTGATGGCGGCTTCCTTGATGTTCTCCGGGGTGTCGAAGTCCGGCTCGCCGGCGGCGAGACCGATCACGTCCTTGCCTTGCGCTTTCAACTCACGCGCTTTCGCGTCGGCCGCGAGGGTGGCCGAGGGCTTCACGCGAGAAAGCGCAGCAGATTGAAGCGTCATGGGTGGGGACTCCCAGATCGGTTGATGGAAACGGCGCGGGTTTAGCTTAAGCGGGCCGAGGCGGGAACCCGTCATCGGACGGAAGAGGCGTCTCTAGCGCACGGCGCCGCACTGAAATGGAAGCGCGGCGTCGGCTTCCGCAAATGTTCTCTGTTGCATGCGGGGGCGGTGATCGCCGGATGGGTCGCGGCTTCGCTTGGCGCGCTTCTGCCCTTGCTGTCGGGGTTTGAGCTTCTATAGCATTCGAGGCGCGCCCGGCTTGACCGGCGCGGCCGAACGGGCGACGGAGCGCCATGCGCCGCATCCTGCGCTTCCTTACCGATATGGACGCCCGCGCGTGGCGGACGCTGTTCGTCTCGTTCCTGCTGTTCGGGGGCGTGGGCCTGATATTCCTGTTCGGCGCCCAGGTGCTGGGCTTCAACGGCGAAGCCACGGTTGAGGAATGGCTGGGGCTGGCGGCGCGGGGGCCCTGGGCCCTGCCGGTGGCGACAGCGGCTTTCGCGGCCCTCGCCTTCGTGGGCGTGCCGCAGTTCATGCTGATCGCCGCCGCCGTCGTTGCGTTCGGTCCGACGACCGGGCTGATCTATAGCTGGATCGGCACCATGGTCTCGTCGCTGGTGGGCTTCTACGTCGGCAGGCTGGCCGGTGCGCGGGCGCTGCAGACCTTCTCGGGCGACGGCGTCAGGCGGTTCATGGAGATGATCGGCCGCAACGGCTTCCTGGCCAGCATCATCGTCCGGCTGGTGCCGTCCGCGCCGTTCATCGTGGTCAACATGGCCGCCGGGGTCACGCCGATGCGGGTGCTCGACTTCACCCTGGGGACGGCGATCGGCATCGTCCCGAAGATCGTGCTGACGGCGTTCGCCGGCAACTCGATCGTCCAGATGATGAAGGGGCAGGGGGGCGTGCACCTGCTCTGGCTCGGCCTTATCGTCATAGCCTGGATCGGGATGGGCTGGCTGGCGCGCAACTGGCTCAAGAGCCGCGAGCGGTCCGTCGACGACGCCTGAACCCTTGGGAGGAAACCGATGCTGAAACTGTTTTATGCGACCGGCGCGTGCTCGCTGGCCCCGCATATCGCCCTGGAGGAAGTCGGCGCGACCTACGAAGCCGTTCGCGTGAACATGAAGGACGGCGAACAGCGCAAGCCCGAATATCTCAAGATCAACCCGAAGGGCCGCGTGCCGGCGCTGCTGACCGACCGTGGGGTGCTGACCGAGAACCCGGCGATCCTGGCCTACATCGCCCAGAGCTTTCCGGACGCGAACCTCGCGCCGACCGGAGACGCCTTCGCCTTCGCGGAAATGCAGGCCTTCAACATCTTCCTGACGTCGAGCGTGCACCTGACCTTCACCCACGCCTTTCGCCCCGAGCGCTTTGGGGAGGGAGAAGCGGCGGCGGCGGCCATGAGGGCCAAGGTCCCGATTTCGCTGACCGAATATTTCGCCCTGATCGAGGAGAGGCTGTCGGACGGGCGGTCGTGGGTCCATGGGGAGACGTTCAGCATATCGGATCCCTATCTCTTCGTGTTTTCGAGCTGGCTGCAGCGCGGAAGCTTCGTCGATCCGGAGCGCATTCCCCAGGTGCTGGCCCACCGCGCGCGCGTGGCGGCGCGGCCGGCGGTGCGGCAAGTTCTTGCGCGCGAAGGGGCCTGAGGCCGCATCTGGCGGACAGTTCTTGCGCCGGGGGACCAAATTCGGTACTGAGACGTCATGAACACGCGCCAGCACATCCTGCTTCTCGGCGCCTCGGGGCTTAGCCGCCCCTGGGCCCTGTAGGCGCGCGCACTTTTCGCGGGCCGGGCGCTCAGGGGATGACCCTTCCGCCCGATCCTCTTATGACCCGCGAAACAGAGCAGACCAATGACCCAATCCGTATCCGACGCCACGCCCGAAAAGCGTGACCGTATCATCATCTTCGACACCACCATGCGCGACGGCGAGCAGTCGCCCGGCGCCTCCATGTCGCTGGACGAGAAGCTGGAGCTGGCTAAGATCCTCGAGGAGATGAAGGTCGACGTCATAGAGGCGGGCTTCCCCATCGCCTCCAACGGCGACTTCGAGGCCGTCAGCCGCATCGCCGAGATCGTCACCGAAAGCACCGTCTGCGGCCTGGCCCGCGCCGGCATGGCCGATATCGACCGTTGCGCCGAGGCCCTGAAGAAGGCCAAGCGCGGCCGCATCCACACCTTCCTGTCCACCAGCCCGGTCCACATGAAGTGGAAGCTGCAGATGGAGCCCGAGCAGGTGCTGGAGATGGTGACCCGCTCGGTCAGCCACGCCCGCAACCTGTGCGGCGACGTCGAATGGTCGGCCGAGGACGCCACGCGCACGGAACGGGATTTCCTGCTGCGCTGCGTGGAGGCCGCCATCAGGGCCGGCGCCACGACCATCAACATCCCCGACACCGTGGGTTACACCTATCCGTCGGAATACGAGGCGATCTTCCGCGACCTGATCGAGAACGTGCCCGGCGCCGACAGCGTGATCTTTTCCACCCACTGCCACAACGACCTGGGGCTGGCGGTGGCCAACAGCCTGTCGGGCGTGCAGGGCGGGGCGCGCCAGATCGAGGTGGCGGTGAACGGCATCGGCGAGCGGGCCGGCAACGCGGCGCTGGAAGAGGTCGTCATGGCCCTGAAGGTGCGCGGCGACCGCTTGCCCTTCGACACCGGCGTCGACCCCCAGCACATCACCCGCGCCAGCCGCTACGTCTCGGCCATCACCGGCTTCCCGGTGCAGTTCAACAAGGCGATCGTCGGCAAGAACGCCTTCGCCCACGAGAGCGGCATCCACCAGGACGGGATGCTGAAGAACGCCGAGACCTATGAGATCATGCGCCCCGAGGACGTCGGGCAAGGCTCCACCAACCTGGTGATGGGCAAGCACTCCGGCCGCCATGCCTTCCGGGAGAAGCTGAAGGGCCTGGGCTACGAACTGGGCCAGAACGCCCTGAACGAGGCCTTTGTCCGGTTCAAGGACCTGGCCGACAAGAAGAAGCACGTCTTCGATGACGACATCGTCGCCCTGGTGGACGACGCCCTGGCCAGCGGCTCCGACCGTATCCAGGTCAAGGCGCTGCGGGTGATCGCCGGCACCGAGGGGCCGCAGGAAGCCCAGTTGACGGTGACCATCGACGGGGTGGAGCGCTCGGCGACCGCGACCGGCGACGGTCCGGTGGACGCGGTGTTCAACGCCATCCACGAGGTGGTCCCGCACGGCGCGGTGCTGCGCCTGTTTCAGGTGCATGCCGTGACCGAGGGCACTGACGCCCAGGCGCAGGTCTCCGTCCGGCTGGAGGAGGACGGCCGGATCGCCACCGGCCAGGCGGCCGACACCGACACCCTGACCGCGTCTGCCAAGGCCTATGTGAACGCCTTGAACAATCTCTTCGCCCGCAAGGAGAAGAGCGCGCCGGGCGCCAAGGTGGCCAGCGGCTTCTGATCGCCGCCCCGCTCCAGGCGGGGAGGCTGGTTCCTCATGCTGTGGATATTCATCACGGCTGCGGCCGCGCCGCTGCAGGTCGCGCGCAACGTCATGCAACGGGGGCTGGTCGGCGACGCCGGCCCCTGGGGCGCGACGCTCGTGCGCTTCCTGTTCGGCATGCCGTTCGCCGTCGCCATTTTCCTGGTGGTCGCCGCCCTGACGCCCGACGCGGCGCCCAGGGCCTCGGCGGGGTTCGCCGCGATCCTCGCCCTGGGCGCTGCGGCCCAAGTGGCGGCCACCGCCTGCCTGCTGCTGGCCATGGGCCGGTCCGGCCTGGGGGTGGCGACGGTCATGCAGCAGTCGTCGCTGCCGTTCGCCGCGCTGCTGGGGTTCGCCGTGTTCGGGGACGACCTGCGGCCGATCGGCTGGGCCGGCATCGCCGCGACCACCGCCGGCATCGTCATCCTGTCGTGGCCGCGGCGGGGGGAAGCGAAGGGCGCGCTGGCGGGCGCGATCCTGGGACTTGGGTCCGGCCTGGCCTTCGCCGTGGCGCTCAACGCCTATCGGCACGCGGCGCTGGCGCTGGACGCCCGTCACCCGATCTATGCCGCGACGGCCTGCGTCTGCATGGCGCAATTCCTCCAGTCGGCGGGGCTCACCGCCGCCTTGGCGGCGGCGCGGCCGTCGGCCTTGAAGGCGGTCGTGGCGTCGTGGCGGCAGTCGCTGGGGGCAGGGTTCTTCGGCGCGGCGGCATCGGCCTGCTGGTTTGCGGCCCTGGCGCTGGCGCCGGCCGGACAGGTGCGCGCGGTGGGGGTCATCGAGACGCCGGTGGCGGCCATCGTCGGGCGTCGACTGTTCCAGGAACGGCTGAGCGCCCGCCAGGTCTGGGGCGCGCTGCTGTCGGCAGCCGGCGTAGTGGCCACGGCCCTCGGCTGTCCGCGATTCGGTCACGCAGGAGGGCGTCGGATCGCGCCCGTTTCGACGCCTTGCCGACGCCCCGCAGCTTCACAATCCCGAGAGCCGAGGCGCCGTCTTGGCGCGATCTGTCCGGAGCGGTGCGCCCAGTAGTCGCCTTGGCCTGAATAAGCCTTGAAATGAACCCATTGGCAGGGCACAGCACGGACAGTCTTTAGCGAGGACTGGACCGGCGGGGCGCCTTGATTCTGGGGGGCGGGGGACGGCGAGCCAGGCTTCGTGCGACCCCCTTCAAGCCCCTTCCTTTTTCAGGGCCCTGCATGATCTCGTCCCTCTTCGGCGCCATTTCGAACGACATCGCCATCGATCTCGGCACAGCTAACACCCTGATTTACATGAAGGGTAAGGGCATCGTGCTGAACGAGCCCTCGGTCGTGGCGCTGCGGAACGTCGGGGGACGGAAGGTCGTCCACGCCGTGGGCATAGAGGCCAAGCAGATGCTCGGCCGGACGCCGGGCCACATGGAAGCGATTCGTCCCATGCGCGACGGCGTGATCGCCGACTTCGAAGTCGCCGAGGAGATGATCAAGTATTTCATCCGGAAGGTTCACAACCGTAAGGGCTTCGTGAACCCCAAGGTCATCGTCTGCGTGCCCTCGGGCGCCACGGCGGTCGAACGCCGCGCCATCAACGATTCATGCCTGAACGCCGGCGGACGCCGGGTGGGCCTGATCGACGAGCCGATGGCAGCGGCGATCGGCGCCGGCCTGCCGATCCATGAACCCACCGGTTCGATGGTGGTGGACATCGGCGGCGGCACCACGGAGGTGGCGGTCCTGTCGCTGTCGGGCATCGTCTATTCGCGTTCGGTCCGCGTCGGCGGCGACAAGATGGACGAGGCGATCATCAGCTACATGCGCCGCAACCATAACCTGCTGATCGGCGAGACGACGGCCGAGCGGATCAAGAAGGAGATCGGTACGGCGCGCGCGCCGGCCGACGGCGAAGGCCTTTCCATCGAGGTGAAGGGCCGCGACCTGATGCAGGGCGTGCCGCGGGAAGTCCGCATCAGCGAAAAGCAGGCCTCGGACGCACTGTCGGAGCCGGTCGGCCAGATCGTCGACGCTGTGAAGATGGCGCTGGAGGCGACGCCGCCGGAGCTGGCCTCCGACATCGCCGACAAGGGCATCATGTTGACCGGCGGGGGCGCGCTGCTGCGCGGCCTGGACGCCGAGATCCGCGATCACACGGGCCTGCCGGTGACCGTCGCCGACGACCCGTTGTCCTGCGTCGCCCTGGGGTGCGGCAAGGTGCTCGAACATCCGAAGTGGATGAAGGGCGTACTCGAGAGCACCCTGGCTTAGTATCAGCGAATCAAGCCGGGTAGTGCGACGGTGGGGGCCGTCGCGAGAGCTCGTGGAGTCGACCTTAGGTGTCCTTGCGGGACGGTGGTGGTTTCGGCGAACTGAAGGTCCCGCTGACGTGGGCGGCCGGGATTGCGCTTATTGTCGCCATCGTCGCGGCCATCGCCCTGCTTCTGACCGATCGCCGCGAGACCTTCCAGGGCGAAGCCTATGGCGCCAGCCGGCGCGTCGGCGACGCCATCGCGGCCCCGGTCAGCGGCGTGTTGGCGACACCGCTCACCTGGGCGCGTGACGGGGTCGACGCGGTCGGCGGCTATTTCTTCGCGATCTCCGAGAACAGACGGCTGAAGGACGAACTGCGCGAGATGCGCCAGTGGCGCGACACCGCCATCGCCCTGCGCGACACCAACCAACGCTATCGGACCCTGTTGGGGCTGCGCACGGAGCCGCCGGTGCCGATGGTGGCGGCGCGGATCATCAGTGACTCCCGCGGCCCCTTCGCCAACAGCCGCCTGGCCAACGCCGGCAAGGAACGCGGCGTGGCCGCGGGCTTCCCGGTGATGAGCGAAAACGGCCTGGTCGGCCGGGTCATCGGCGTGACGACGGGCGTCAGCCGCGTGCTGCTGCTGACCGACATCGCCTCGCGCACCCCGGTGATGATCGATCGCACCAATGCACGGGCCATCCTCACCGGCGACGGCGGCCCCAATCCGAAACTCGAGTACCTGCGCGGGGAGCATCCCGTGCGCGAGGGCGACCGGGTGCTGACCTCCGGCGACGGCGGCGTGCTGCCGCGGGGCCTGCCGGTGGGCACTGCGGTGAAGGGCCTGGACGGGCGCTGGCGGGTGGTGCTGTCCTCGGACGCTGCGCCCATCGACTATGTGCAGATCCTGATGTTCAAGGATTTCGCGCAACTCGCCAACCGGACGGAACTCGACACAATGGTTCCGCCGCCGCCTGCGCCGTCGTTGCAGCCGTTGGGCGTCACTGCGCCTGAAGCTGGCGCAACCGCCCCCGCCAACGGCGCGTCCTCGGCGGCGGCCCCGGCCACGGCGACGCATCCGAATCCCACCACGCCCAAGCCTGTAGCGGGCGCCATGGCGAGTCCGACGCCGACGCCCTCGACGCCCGTGGCGCCCAAGCCGCCGCCGCCCAAGCCGCCGCCGCCGAAGCCGAACCTCGCGGCGCCTGGCCCGTCGCCGGCCCCGGCGGCGACATCGGGAGCGCCTCAGTGAGCCTGGCCGCGGCGCGCCCGCTCAGCCCTTGGCGCTGGTTGGCGACGCCGATGCTGTTTTGCATCGTCGCGACGCTGTTCTTTGCGATCCCGCTGCGCATCGGCGGCTGGCAGGCGCCGCAGCCGGTGTTCCCGATGATCCTCGTCTTCGCCTGGGCGATGATCCGGCCCTCGATCCTGGCCCCCTTCGGATTGTTGGCCCTGGGGGTGTTCCTGGACCTATTCTGGGGCGGACCTCTGGGGCTTTGGCCGGTGTCGTTGCTGATCGCCTACGGCGTGGTGCTGACCGCGCGTTCGATGCTGGTAGGGCAGAGCCAGCCGATGCTGTGGTTCTGGTACGGGGCGACGGTGGCCCTGGCCATGGGGGCGGCGTTCCTGCTGACGGCGCTGGAGGCGCACGCCAATCCCAATCTGGGGGTCGTGGGCTGGCAAACCCTGGTCACAATTCTGCTGTATCCGTTCGCCTACCGGCTGCTCGATCGTTTCGAGGACGCCGATGTACGGTTCCGGTGAGGGGCGCCGGTCGTGAGCCAACCCTCGATCTTCTTCGAAGAGGTCAACGAGCGGCAGGGCGTGTTCCACCGCCGCGCCTTCCTGATGGGGGCTTTCGCCGGCGCAGGCATGCTGGCCCTGGGCGGGCGGCTCGCCTATCTCCAGCTCGTCGAGGCGCAGCGCTATCAGAAGATGGCGGCCAGCAACCAGTTCAACTTCCGCCTCGTGCCGCCGCCGCGCGGGCTGATCGTCGACCGTAACGGGGCGATCCTGGCGTCGAACCGCCCGAACTTCCGCCTGTTGGTGTCGAAGGACGAGAAGCACGATCCGAAGGCGACGCTGAAGGTCCTTTCCGAGTTCGTGCCGCTGGACGATCGCCGTCAGGCCCGATTGGCCAACGACATCTCCCACATGCCGCGGCGGGTGCCGGTCTCGATCATGGAGGACATGACCTGGGACCAGTTCTCGGCGATCAATGTGCGGGCGCCCGAACTGCCGGGGGTGACGGCCGACATGGGCGAGGTGAGGGTCTATCCGCACGGCGGGGCCTTCGCCCACGTGATCGGCTATGTCGCCAAGGTGAATAAGGAGGACCTGACGCCCACCGGGCCGAACTCCGAACCCATCCTGTTGCACCCCGGCTTCCGTATCGGGCGGCAGGGGGTGGAAAAGGCCTTCGACCTCGACCTGCGCGGCAAGCCGGGCGCGCAGAAGGTCGAGGTGGACGCCAACGGCCGGGAGGTGCGGCAGGACCCGGAAGGCGACGTGCCGGCCATCGCCGGCAAGACGATCGAGCTGACGCTGGACGTCGATATCCAGAACCGCGCCATGGAGGTGTTCGGCCAGGAAAGCGGCGCGGCGGTGATGATGGACTGTCGCACGGGCGACATCCTGTGCATGTTCTCCGGCCCCAGCTTCGACGCCAACCGCTTCGTGCGGGGATTGACGCGGGCCGAGTACCAGGCGCTGGCGACCTACGAGCGCAAGCCGCTGTTCAACAAGGCGCTGACGGCGACCTATCCGCCGGGCTCGACCTTCAAGACCATGACGGCCTTGGCGGCGCTGGAAGAGGGGATCGACCCCAACCTGACCCACGTCTGCAACGGCGCCTGGGCCTGGGGCGGGCGGGTGTGGCACTGCGACGCTCACCACGGGGTGCAGAACATGCACTCGGCCATCGCCACGTCGTGCGACATCTTCTTCTACCAGACCGCGCTGGCGGTGGGGCCCGACAAGATCGCCGCGACCGCGCGCAAGTTCGGCCTGGGCGAGGTTTTCGACATCGGCATTCCGGGGCAGAAGAAGGGCCTGGTGCCCGACACCGCCTACAAGCGCCGGACGTTCAAGAAGGACCCGGTCTGGCATCCGGGCGAAACGCCCAGCGTCGGGATCGGGCAGGGGTACACCCACCTCAATCCGCTCCAGCTCTGCGTGATGGTCTCGCGGCTGGCCAACGGGAAGAAGGCGCTGAACCCGCGGTTGATCCGCTCCATCGGCGGGGTTCTGCAGCCGTCCGGCGCGGCCGCCGGCGACCTGCCCGTGGTGCAGGAGCACGTGGAGTTCGTGCGCGCGGCCATGGCGGAGGTGACCGCCACCGGCACCGCCGCGCGGGTGGCCGATCTCGGGCTCGGGCCGATCAAGATGGCCGGCAAGACCGGCACCGCCCAGTCCTATTCCTACGGCAGCGGCCACGGCGCCCACGGTGCGGTGGGGGAGTGGAAGCTGCGCGACCACGCCTGGTTCGTGGCCTTCGCGCCCTATGACGACCCGCGCTATGCGCTCAGCGTGCTGGTGGAGCACGGCGGGTTCGGCGCCTCGGCCGCTGCGCCGCGCGCCCGCGAGATCATGCGGGTGGCGCTGCTGAAGGATCCGGAGGTGCGCGCCCGTGTCGAGCAACCCTTGCCGATGCCGGAACTGCCGCCGGTCCAGAACGACGAGGGCGCAGCGCCGGAAGCCCCGACCCTGATCCCGCCGGGTCCCGTGGCGAGGGCGCCGACACCGACATGAACCAGCCGTCCATCTTCTTCGAGGAGGTCAACGAGCGGCAGGGCGTGTTCCACCGCCGGGCCTTCCTTATGGGCGCCGGGGCCGGGGCGGGCATGCTGGCCCTGGGCGGGCGGCTGGCGCATCTGCAGCTGGTGGAGGCGCAGCGCTACCAGAAGCTTTCCAGCAGCAACCAGTTCAATTTCCGCCTGGTGCCGCCGCCGCGCGGGCTGATCGTCGACCGCAACGGCGCGGTGCTGGCGTCGAACCGCCCGAACTTCCGGCTGCTGGTGGCCAAGGACGAGCAACTCGACCCGCAGGCGACGTTGAAAATCCTGGCCGACTATGTGCCGCTCGACGCCCAGCGGCAGGCGCGGCTGATCAGGGATATCGAGCGTGCGCCGCGGCGGACGCCGGTCTCGGTCATGGAGGACATGACCTGGCACCAGTTCTCGGCGATCAACGTGCGGGCGCCCGAACTGCCCGGCGTGACGGCCGACATGGGCGAGGTCCGGGTCTATCCGCACGGCGGGGCCTTCGCCCATGTGATCGGCTACGTCGCAAAGGTGAACAAGGAAGACCTGACGCCCGCCGGCCCGAACGCCGATCCGATCCTGCTGCATCCGGGCTTCCGCATGGGACGCCAGGGGGTGGAGCGCGCCTTCGATCTGGACCTGCGGGGCAAGGCCGGGGCCCAGAAGGTGGAGGTCGACGCCAACGGACGCGAAGTGCGCCAGGACCCGGCCGGCGACATCCCCGCGACGGCAGGCAAGAAGATCCAGCTGACCCTGGATGTCGACATCCAGACCCGCGCCCTGGAGGTGATGGGCGACGAGAGCGGCGCCATCGTGGTGATGGACTGCCGCACCGGCGACCTTTTGTGCATGGCCTCGACGCCGAGCTTCGACGCCAACCGCTTCGTGCGGGGATTGTCGGGGGCGGAGTATCGCGCGCTGGCGGAATACGAACGCAAGCCTTTGCTCAACAAGGTGATGACCGGGACCTATCCGCCGGGCTCCACCTTCAAGCCGACGGTGGCGCTGGCGGCGCTGGAGGCTGGCGTCGATCCGGAGCAGCGGGTCGTCTGCACAGGCGGCTGGCGGTTCGGCGGCCGGACGTGGCGGTGCTGGAAGCACGGCGGTCACGGCGCGCAGAACATGCACGACGCCATCAAGAACTCCTGCGACGTCTATTTCTATCAGACGGCGCTGCGGATCGGCCCCGATCCCATCGCCCGCGCCGCGCACGCCATGGGCTTTGGCCAGACCTTCGACATAGGCATTCCCGGTCAGAAGAAGGGCGTGGTGGGTTCGACCGAGTGGAAGCGCAAGGCCGTCAGGCGGGAGCCGAAGTGGCAACCGGGCGACTCCGTCAGCTACGGGATCGGCCAGGGCTATGTGAACGTCAACGCCCTGCAACTGGCGGTGATGACGGCGCGGCTCGCCAATGGCCGGAAGGCGCTGAACCCGCGCCTGGTGCAGTCGGTGGGCGGCGTGGAGCAGCCGAGCGGGGCCGCCGCGCCCGACCTGCCGTTCGCCGCCGAGCATCTTGCCTATGTGCGGGGCGGCATGATCGCCGTCGCCAACGACGTGTCCGGCACGGCCTACCGCCAGAGCCAGCTTGGGCTCGGCGACGTGATGATGGCCGGCAAGACCGGCACCGCCCAGGTGCGCAGCTATGACCGGGTCGCCTCGCGCAGCAGCGCCGGGGTCCAGTGGAAGCTGAAGGATCACAACCTGTTCGTGGCCTTCGCGCCCTATGACGACCCGCGGTACGCGCTTTCGGTGATCATCGAGCACGGCGGCATGGGGGGTGCGACGGCCGCCGCCCCGCGCGCCCGCGAAGTGATGCGGGTGGCGCTGTTGAAGGATCCCGAGATCCGCGCCCGGATCGAGAAGCCTCTGCCCATGCCCGATCTGGGGCTTGGGCCCGAGACCGGCGTCGAGGGCGCCGCGCCCGAAGCGCCCGAGCCGATCGCCCCGCTGACACCGCCAACCATGGTGCGTCCGACATGACCGTCTCTGCGCTCACCCGTCCCGGCGAACGCGACCGGCTGGTCGTCAAGTTCGCCGAGATCGACTGGTTCTTCTGCCTGGTGCTGTGCCTGATCGCCACGGCCAGCGCGCTGATGCTGTTTTCCATCGCCGGTTCCTCGTGGGAGCCGTGGGCGGCCAATCACCTGCTGAAATTCGGCTTCTTCTTCGCCCTGATGATCATCCTGGCGATGGTGGACATCCGGGTGTGGTTCGCCCTCGCCTATCCCGTCTATGGCGTCGGACTGCTGCTGCTGGTGGCGGTGGAGGCGATCGGCGACGTGCGGATGGGCGCGCAGCGGTGGTTGTCGCTGGGGCCGGTGAGTTTCCAGCCGTCGGAGATCATGAAGATCGGCATCGTGCTGGCCTTGGCGCGGTTCTACCACGGCCTGTCGCCGAAGAGCGCGCAACTGTCCTGGTGGCTCTTGGTGCCGATGCTGCTGATCGGCGCGCCGGTGCTGCTGGTGGCCCACCAGCCGGACCTGGGGACCGCGATGCTGATCGCGCTGAGCGGCGTGGCCGTGGTGGTCCTGGCCGGCCTGTCGTGGCGGATCATCGGGGCCGGCGTGCTGGCCGTGGTGCTGGCGGCGCCCCCCTTCATCATCTTCGGAATGCACGACTATCAGCGCAAGCGTATCCTGAACTTCCTGGACCCTGAGAGCGACCCGTCGGGGTCGGGCTATCACATCCTGCAGTCGAAGATCGCGCTGGGCTCCGGCGGCCTGCTGGGCAAGGGCTATGGCCTGGGGTCGCAGAGCCAGCTGAACTTCCTGCCGGAAAAGCAGACCGACTTCATCTTCGCGACCCTGGCCGAGGAGTTCGGCTTCGTCGGCTGCATCACCGTGCTGACGCTCTATGCGGCGGTGATCTTCATGGCGCTGCGGACCGCCTATATCGCGCATAGCCATTTCGGCCGGCTGTCGGCGGCGGGCGTCACCGCGACCTTCGCCCTCTATGTGATGATCAACGGCGGCATGGTGATGGGCCTGGCGCCGGTGGTGGGGGTGCCGATGCCGCTGCTGTCCTACGGCGGCACCGTGATGATGACCGTCATGATCGGCTTTGGGCTGGTGCAGTCGGTGCGGGTGCATCGCTATACCGAAGTCACCAGCGGCAAGGGCGCGCTGCTCTAAGTCGCTCGCGGCAGCGGCGCGGCCAGCAGCCACTCGGTCAGCATGGCGGCGAAGTCCCCATAGGGCGGGCGATGGGCGTCGAAACCCAGCCGCGCGGCGATGGCGGGTCGCTCGGCGACGAAGCGGTCATAGTGGGTCAGCAGGATGCCCGTCCCCGGCAATCGGCGGCGGGAAACATTCGCCAACCAGTCGCGCGCGCAGCCGATCGCGCGCCGCGAGTCGCCGGCGTGGGCCGTGATGTCCATGCCCGACAGGTCCGAGATGAAACGCTGGTAGCGATATGGCTCGACGTCGAGCACCAGGCAGCGCTTGAATTTCTGAGGCCCGGCGCCGAACCGCTTCGCGCCGAGAAAGATCCCCAGCTCGAGCGGCATGTTGAAGCGGGGAAGGCCGCTGGCGCTATCGAGCTCCGTCCTGGAAAGATCGTGGATGCCGTATCGGCATTCTTCGATGAGGCCGTAGAGCTTGTCGATCCGCGTCTGGCTGGCGTCGCTCAGTTCGAGGGCCGAGCGGGGCCGGAAGCCGCAGGCATAGACGGCGAAGATCAGCGCTTCGAAGGTTGCGGCGTAGTCTGCGTCGAACGGGCAGTTGATGAAGACGTCGTCGACGTTGGCTTCGATGCGGGGCGTCAACTGGCGCGTTCGGCGACCACGGCGCGGACGACTTCGCGCAGGCGTTTGGGGTCAAGCGCGCTCCGCGTCACCGGCTTGGCCACGAGCATCCCGGTCACCGGGCTGCGGCCGAGGGTAGGTGTGCGTTTGGCTGGCTTCGAAGGCTTCGTCATGCCTCCAAGGTGGATCTTGATCGGAGATCCGGCAAGAGCGGCGAGATCACACTAGCGCAAAAACGCCTGGTCCGTGGCGCGGACGAGGGCGTCGATGACCCCGGGTTCGGTCGAGGCGTGGCCGGCGTCCCAGACAATGTCGAAGCGGGCTTCCGGCCAGGCGTTCTTGAGGTTCCAGGCGGCTTCCATCGGGGTCACGACGTCGAAGCGGCCCTGGACGATCCAGCCGGGGATGTCGCGCAGGGCGTCGACGTTCTTCAGGATCCAGCCGTCCTCGGTGAAGAAGCCGCGGTTGGCGAAGAAGTGGCATTCGATCCGCGCAAACGCGATCGCGAACTCGATCTCGTTGAACTTCGAGGGACGCGCCTCGGGGCCGCGGATGGAGATGGTGTCGCCTTCCCACTGGCTCCAGGCGGCCGCAGCCTCGGCCTGCACGCGGCGATCGGGGTGCGTGAGGCGACGATGATAGGCGCTGATCATGTCGTCGCGTTCCGCCGGCGGGATCGGGGCGGCGAACCGTCGCCAGGCGTCGGGGAACAGCATCGAGGCGCCGTCCTGGTAGAACCACCGCAATTCCCGCTCGGTGAGCAGGAAGACGCCACGCAGAACCAGGCCCGCAACCCGCTCGGGATGGGTGATCGCATAGGCCAACGCCAGGGTGGAGCCCCAGGACCCGCCGAACACCGTCCATTTCTCAATGCCGAGATGTTCGCGCAGGCGCTCGATATCGGCGATCAGCGACCAGGTGGTGTTGTCGTCCAAGCTGGCGTTGGGACGCGATTTGCCGCAGCCGCGCTGATCGAACAGCGCCATGCGCCAGCGCTCGGGATTGAAGAAACGGCGCATGGTGGGATTGATCGCGCCGCCCGGCCCGCCGTGAAGGATGACGCAGGGCTTGCCGTCAGGCCGGCCGCACTCCTCGTAGAAGATTTCATGGCCGTCCCCGGTCGGCAGCCAGCCATAGGTGAAGGGCTCGTTCTCGGGGAACAGGCCGCGTCGATTGGCCGACGAGGAGACGACCGGGGGAGGGGTGTTGCGTTCCATCAGGCCCAGTCTAGCGCGGGAAGCGCCGGTCCATCCAGTCGAGGATGACGCCGCTGACCTCCTGCGGCTTCTCCTGCTGGGTCCAGTGGCCCGATCCGCGGATGAGGGCCTTTTCCAGGTCACCGACGCGCTCTTCCATGCCGTCGGCCATGGATGGCGGCAGCACCGCGTCGTTCTCGGCCATGATCATGAGGCACGGCGGGCCGTCGATGCGCGTCGGCAGATGGCCGGAGCGTTCCCAGTTGCGGGTGAAGTTGCGGTACCAGTTGACGCCGCCGGTGAAGCCCGACCGCTCGAAACTGTCCACGAACACGGCGAGTTGCTCGGGCGTCAGCAACTGGTTGGCGTTATCGGCGGTATCGAACGCCTGAAGGGCCTCCAGGAGCGCGAAGGCCGGGCGCCCATCGGCCTTTGGCTGGGACACATTCTCCGGCGTCGCAGGCGCAGGCCGGCGCATGAAGAAGCGCATCGACTTCTCGACGTTCTCCTCGAGGATGGCTTCGGCCTCGCCGGGCGGCTGGAACTTCACGATGTACATCTCCTCGCCATAGGCGCGGCGGAAGAGTTCGATCGGTTCGATAGGGTACCGCGCGAGGAACGGCGTGTTGAGACCGATGACGCCAGCGCAGCGATCCGGATGCATCAGCGGCATCTGCCAGACGACGAAGCCGCCCCAGTCATGGCCGCAGAAGATCGCCTTTTCGACGCCGAGGTGGTCCAGCAGACCGACGAGGTCGCCGGTCAGGTGCTCCATGTCGCAGTCGGCGACGCCCGCGGGGCCGGTGGTCAGGCCGTAGCCGCGCTGGTCGGGCGCGACCGCCCACCGGCCGGCGGCTTCGAACGCCTTGAGCTGATGGCGCCAGGAGAAGGCGATTTCGGGAAAGCCGTGGCAGAAGATAACCGGCGCGCCTTGGCGCGGCCCCACCTCGTAATAGGCCATGTCGAGGCCGTTGACGGGCGCACGCCGGAGACTCGGCATCTGCAGGTCGGTCATTCGGCTTTCTCCGTTTCGCGGGCCGAATCTCCGGTCTTGCGCCCCCGGACGCAAGCAAAAGGCTTCGCGGGGGCGCCAAGTCGGATAGAAGGCGGAATGACAGAGACCGCCTCGCCGCCGAAGATTCAGGAAACCCCGTGGGGGTTTGTCATACTGCTCGGCGCACTGACGGCGTGCGCGCCGATGTCCATCGATCTCTATCTGCCCAGCCAGCCCACGATCGGAGCCGCGCTGCATGCCAGCGCGACGCAGCTTCAGGCCACACTGGCGGTGTTCCTGGCCGGGATGGCCGTCGGGCAGATCGTCTATGGGCCGATGTCGGATCGTTTCGGGCGTCGCCCGCCGATGCTGGCGGGCATGGTTATCTATGTCGCCGCCTCGATCGTCTGTGCGCTGGCGACCTCGCCGGAGATGCTGATCGGCGCCCGGTTCGTGCAGGCGCTGGGCGCCTGCGTCGGCGGCGTTGTGTCGCGCGCGGTCGTGCGGGATCGATTCAGCCACACAGAGACGGCGCGGATGCTGTCGATGATGATGATGGTGATGGGGCTGGCCCCGATCCTGGCGCCCTTGCTGGGCGGCTTTCTGCTGCAGATCGCCGGATGGCGGAGCAATTTCTGGCTGCTGGCCGCTTTCGGCGTCGTGGTGGGGGGCGCCGCCTTCATCTGGTTGCGGGAAAGCCGCTCGGAAGAAACAGCGATCCAGGCGCGATCGGAGCACCCGATCCAGGCGTACATTTCCCTGATCGGCAAGCGCCGGCTGATGGGCTACGCCTTGGCCGCGGCGCTGAACGGCTCGGCCATGTTCACCTACGTCTCCGCCTCGCCGGGCTTGCTGATCGGGACATACGGCATAGCGCCTTCGGCCTTCGGCTGGGTCTTCGGGCTCAACGCCGCAGGGATGATCGCCGGCAGTCAGATAAACCGGCGACTGCTGCGGCGCCTGACGCCGGACCAGATTCTGTCGGGGGCGAGCATCACGGGCGTGGTCCTCGCCACGCTGCTGCTCGTGGCCGCGCTGACGGGGTGGGGCGAGCGTTGGAGCGTGCTTGCCCTGCTGTTCGCCATCCTGGGGAGCTACGGGTTCACGCAGGGCAACGCCATGGCCGGCGCGCTCAACATCGACCCCTTCCGCTCGGGGTCCATCTCGGCATTGATGGGATCGATGGGGTTCGCCGCGGGCGCCTTGGCTTCCGGCCTGACGGGCCTGGTGCACGATGGCGCCCCCAAGCCGATGGCGGTGACGATGTTCCTGACCATGAGCAGCGCCTCGATCCTGCTGCACTTCATGGCCCTGCCGCGCAGGGCTCAGGCCTGAACGGGATCGACCCCTCGTGCGGCCCAGGCAACGACGGCCCAACCCGACAGGAACAACAAGCCGCCGATCGGCGTGATCGCGCCGAACCACCGAGGCGCGCCCAGCGCCATGGCGTAGAGCGAACCTGAGAAGAACACCTGGCCCGACAGGAATAAGGCCGGCGCAAAGCGCGCGCGCCGGGCGCCGATCTGCATGAGGGTGGCGCAGGCGAAAGTCGCCATGCTGTGCATGAAGCCATAGGTCGCGCCGGTGCGCAGCCATTCCTTGGCCTGGGGATCGGCCACGCCATGGGCGGCGAAGGCGCCGACGGCGACGGAGACGAAGCCTCCGACGGCGGCGAGGGTCATCCATGTACGGCGTCGCCAGATCATTCCAAGTCTCCCGATCGCCACGCTGGCATGGCGGCGGGTTCCGGCGCGGTCAAGCGCCGCCTCAGGCCTTTCGACGGGCAAGATCGGTCGCCAGGGCCTGCGCCGCGGCGCGAACGGCCTCGACGACGTGCGCCAGGGTGAAGGCGGCGGCGGCGTCGAATTCCCTGACCTGCGGAACGTGGAGAAAGCCGATACGGTCGGCGCCCCGGCGCTCCAGCAGGCGATAGAGCGTGAAGTTGCAGAGATAGTCGCCGGCGTCGTCGGAGGCCGCGGCCGGCAATCCGAGGCGCGCCACCGCCTCCACCATCGCGGCCGTCGGCGAGGTGGTCGGCAGGCAGGCCGGCGCCGCCAGGCTGACGGCCTGGTCCGGTCTGAGCGCGCCCCTGTCGTCGGGGGTGGTGGTCGAGGTGCGGTTGCGCGCCTGGGTCTCCACCCGGAACCCCTCGGCCTTCACGGCGACGCCGACCAGCAGGACGCCGTCGACCGGCGCCTCGCGAAGTTCGGCTTTGACGGTCTCGACCGAGCCTTCCCAGTCGACCGGGATGGAGAGGTAGCGGGTCGCCACGCCGATGGGGGTCCAGGCCTGGGCCCGCAGCGCGCCGACAGCTTCGGCCGCCGGGTTGCGCGGCGCGGCCGGGAACGAACGGAAGCCGCAGATCAACAGGCTGGGCACGGACATCGCCCGATCATACCCTGTTAGATTCCTGGGTCGAACCCGCCCTGCAGATGGACGACGATCATTTCGGCGGCTTCCTCCGGAGACATCGCCGTCGTGTCGACGTGGAGCTCGGGGTGTTCGGGCGCCTCGTAGGGGCTGTCGACGCCGGTGAAGTTCTTGAGCTGCCCGGCGCGGGCCTTCTTGTAGAGGCCCTTGACGTCGCGCTGCTCGGCGACGGCGAGCGGGGTGTCGACGAAGACCTCGACGAACTCCCCGTCGTTCATCAACTCGCGCGCCATGCGGCGTTCGGCGCGGAAGGGCGAGATGAAGGAGACCAGCACGATGAGGCCGGCGTCGACCATCAGCTTGGCGACCTCGGCGACGCGACGGATGTTCTCGACGCGGTCCTCGTCGGTGAAGCCGAGGTCCTTGTTGAGGCCGTGGCGGACGTTGTCGCCGTCGAGCAGGTAGGTGTGGCGGCCATCGGCGTGGAGGCGCTTTTCCACCATGTTGGCGATGGTGGACTTGCCCGAGCCCGAGAGGCCGGTGAGCCAGACGACGCGGGCCTTCTGGCCCTTGGCGGCCGATCGGGTGGTCTTATCGACGTCGAGGGCCTGCCAATGGACGTTCTGGCTGCGGCGCAGGGCGAAGTGCAACATGCCCGCGGCGACCGTGCGGTTGGAGATCCGGTCGATGAGGATGAAGCCGCCGAGGTCGTGGTTCTCGGCGTAGGGGTCGAAGGCGATGGCGGCGTCGAGCGAGATGTTGCAGACGCCGATCTCGTTGAGCTCCAGGCGCTTGACGGCGAGCTTCTCGAGCGTGTTGACGTTCACCTTGTATTTCGGCTCGGTGATGCTGGCGCCGACGGTGCGGGTCCCGAGCTTCAGCAGGTAGGGGCGGCCCGGCAGCATGGCCTCGTCGTCCATCCAGACGAGGGTGGCCTCGAACTGGTCGGCGACAGCCGGCGGGTCGCCGGACGCTGCCAGGACATCGCCGCGGGAAACGTCGATCTCGTCGGCCAGGGTGATGGTGACCGACTGGCCGGCGGTGGCGCGGTCCAGGTCGCCGTCGAGGGTGACGATGCGGGCCACGGTGCTTTCGCGCCCCGAGGGCAGGGCCTTGACCCTGTCGCCGGGCGCAATGACGCCGCTGGAGATGAAGCCGGAGAAGCCGCGGAAATCCAGGTTGGGGCGATTGACCCACTGGACGGGCATGCGGAAGGGTTTTTCCCGCAGGTCGTCCTCGACCTCGATGGCCTCCAGGTGGGCCATCAACGGGGGGCCGTCGTACCAGGGGGCGGCGTCGCTCCTGCTGGTGATGTTGTCGCCGCGCAGGGCCGACATCGGGATGGCGGTGAAGGCGGTGATGCCGATCTGGGCGGCGAAGGCGCGGTAGTCGGCCAGGATGGTGTCGTAGGTCTGCTGGCTCCAGCCGACCAGATCCATCTTGTTGATGGCCAACACCACGTGCCGGATGCCCAGCAGGCTGACCAGGTAGCTGTGGCGGCGCGTCTGGGTCAGCACACCCTTGCGGGCGTCGATGAGGATGATGGCGGCGTCGGCGGTCGAGGCGCCGGTGACCATGTTGCGGGTGTACTGCTCGTGGCCTGGGGTGTCGGCGACGATGAACTTGCGCTTGTCGGTGGAGAAGAACCGATAGGCGACGTCGATGGTGATGCCTTGCTCGCGCTCGGCGGCCAGGCCGTCCACCAGCAGGGCGAAGTCGATCTCGCCGCCTTGCGTGCCGACCTTCTTGCTATCGGCCTCCAGCGCCGCGAGCTGGTCCTCGAAGACCATCTTGGAGTCGTAGAGCAGGCGGCCGATCAGGGTCGACTTGCCGTCGTCCACCGAGCCGCAGGTGAGGAACCGCAGCAGCGACTTGTGCTGGTGGGCGACGAGATAGGCGTCGATGTCCGAGGCGATCAGATCCGAAACGTGGGCCATCAGAAGTAGCCCTCCTGCTTCTTCTTCTCCATCGAAGCGGCCTGGTCGTGGTCGATGACCCGGCCCTGGCGCTCGCTGGTGGTGGTGAGCAGCATCTCCTGGATGATCTGGGGCAGGGTCGAGGCGGTGCTCTCGACGGCGCCGGTCAGCGGATAGCAGCCCAGCGTGCGGAAGCGCACCGATTTCATCTGGGGAACTTCACCGGGCAACAGGCGGAAGCGGTCGTCGTCGACCATGATCAGGGCGCCGTCGCGCTCCACCACCGGACGTTCGGCCGAGAAGTAGAGCGGCACGATGGGAATGTCCTCCAGGTAGATGTATTGCCAGATGTCGAGTTCGGTCCAGTTGGAGATCGGGAAGGCGCGGAAGTTCTCGCCCTGGCTCTTGCGGGTGTTGTAGAGGCGCCAGAGCTCGGGACGCTGGTTCTTCGGGTCCCAGCGGTGCTGGGCCGAGCGAAAGGAGAGCACCCGCTCCTTGGCGCGGCTCTTCTCCTCGTCGCGCCGGCCGCCGCCGAAGGCCGCGTCGAAGCCGTACTTGTCGAGCGCCTGTTTCAGGCCCTCGGTCTTCCACAGGTCGGTATGCAGGCTGCCATGGTCGAAGGGGTTGATGCCGCGGGCGATCGCGTCCGGGTTCTGGTGGACGATCAGTTCGGCGCCCAGCTCCTTGGCCATGCGCTCGCGCATCTCGTACATGGCCTGGAATTTCCAGGTGGTGTCGACGTGCAGCAGCGGAAAGGGCAGCTTGGAGGGGAAGAAGGCCTTCTGCGCCAGGCGCAGCATGACGGCCGAATCCTTGCCCACCGAATAGAGCATGACCGGGTTCTCGCACTCGGCCACCACCTCGCGGAAGATCTGGATGCTCTCGGCTTCCAGGCGCTGGAGATGGGTCAGGGACTGGGCGCTGACCGGGGAGATCGGGACTGGGGAAGGGGTGACGCGGGCGTCCATGGGGGCTCTTGCACAAACAATAAAATTCGCCCGCCGCATCGCTGCGGCGCGCGAACTGGCCCTTTGCGCGTCACTTAGGGGAGGCGGGCGGCGAGCGCAAGCGCCGAGCCTGAAGAGTGCGACCCGGCGGCTCGATCAATCACGTCCGAAAACCGCGATTTTCCGGAGGTGAGAGTCCGAAAACCGCGAGACAGGCCGCGCGCCGCGCCGCATCCTGCAGCCATGGATATGGATGACGACGCCTTCTACCGCGCTTTCTCGACGCGCGACGCCCGGTTCGACGGGCGGGTCTTCGTGGGCGTGAAGACCACGGGGATCTATTGCCGCCCGATATGCCCGGCGCGCACCCCCAAGCGCGAAAACGTGACCTTCTTCACCTCGGCGTTCGCGGCCCAAGAAGCGGGTTTTCGACCCTGCCTGCGGTGCCGCCCCGAGACCTCGCCGGATCTCGCCGCCTGGCGCGGCACGTCCAACACCGTGTCGCGCGCCCTGGCCCTGATCGAGGAAGGCGCGCTGGACGTCGGCGACGTCGACACCCTGGCCGGACGGCTGGGGGTGGGCGAGCGGCAGTTGCGCCGGCTGTTCAACGAGCATCTCGGCGCCTCGCCGGTGGCCGTGGCCCAGACGCGGCGGGTCTTGCTGGCCAAGCAGTTGTTGCAGGAAACCCGACTGCCGATGACCGAGGTGGCGCTGGCCGCCGGCTTCGGCAGCGTGCGGCGGTTCAACGAGACGTTCCAGCAGCTCTTCCATCGCCCGCCGGCGACGCTGCGGCGGCTGGGAGGCGGGGAGATCAGCGCCAGCGACGGCGGGGCGGTGAGCGTCACCCTGGCCTACAAGCCACCCTATGACTGGGACGCCATGACAGCCTTCCTGGCCGGTCGCGCCATCGCCGGCGTCGAAATGGTGAGCGACGACCACTATGCGCGGTCGTTCAGCGTTGACGGCGCGTGCGGAGTCCTGCGCATCGCCCCGGCCGCGCCCGGCGCGCTGAAGATGACAGTCTGGTGCGACCGGCTGCAGGCCCTGCCGGCGATCATCGCCCGCGCGCGGCGGGTGTTCGACCTGGCCGCCGATCCGCAGCAGATCGGCGAACACCTGTCGAAGGACCCATGGCTCGCGCCGCTGGTGGTCGCGCGGCCCGGGCTGAGGGCGCCGGGCGCCTGGGACGGCTTCGAACTGGCGGTGCGCGCCATCCTCGGCCAGCAGGTGACGGTCGGCGCGGCCCGCGGCCTGGCCGGCAAGCTCGCCGCGCGGTTCGGGACGGAGCTGGACGACCCGGCCGCCCGAGAGCTGGGGCTGACCCATGTCTTTCCCGGTCCGGATCGCCTGATCGGCCAGGACATCGCCGCCCTGGGCATGCCGCAGGCGCGGGGCCGGGCGCTGGAAGCCATGGCCCAGGCCGCCCAGGCCGATCCCGGCCTGTTCGGCCCGCAGCGCAGCCTGGAGACGGCCATCGCCCGCCTGCGCGCCCTGCCGGGCGTCGGCGAGTGGACCGCCCAATACATCGCGCTGCGGGCGCTGCGCGAACCCGACGCCTTTCCCCACGCCGACGTGGGGCTGATGCGGGCCATGGCCGGGCCGGACGGGGTGCGTCCGACGCCCGACGAATTGCTGGTCCGCGCCGAGCGCTGGCGGCCCTGGCGGGCCTACGGCGCCCAACATCTGTGGGCGGCCGACCCCGTCCCGACTCCTGAAAGAAAGAAGAGCAATGACAAGGAAGCCGCCTGAAACCCTGTACTTCGAAGCCATGTCCACGCCGGTGGGCGAGGCCATGGTGATCACCGACGCCGAAGGGGCGTTGCGCGCCTTCGACTGGACGGATCACGAGGACCGCATGCACCGATTGCTGCGCCGCCAATACGCCACCCCGCCGGCATTGGTGGCCGGGGCGGCTCCGCGCAAGATCCACCAGGCCTTCGCCGCCTATTTCGCGGGCGATGCGAACGCGCTGTCGGAGATCGCCTGGAAGACCGGCGGGACGCCGTTCCAGCGGAAGGTCTGGGCGGCGCTCTGCGAGATTCCGGCCGGGCGGACCGAGAGCTATGGCGAACTGGCGGCGCGCATCGGGGCGCCGAAGGCGGTTCGCGCCGTCGGATTGGCCAACGGCGCCAATCCGGTCGGCGTCGTCGTGCCCTGCCACCGGGTGATCGGCGCCAATGGAAGCCTGACCGGCTACGGCGGCGGGATCGAGCGCAAGCGCTGGCTGCTCACGCACGAGGGCGCGGCCTTCAGGCAACTGGCGGCATGATCGGCTGGCGCGAGGCGCGGGCCAACATGACTAAAATTTCATGTCGCGGCCCGGTCGCCGAACAGGGCGCTTTAGCTTAGGCTCTCCGCGCCGGAAGTCGGAGCAAGGAGAGATCCGATGGCGACCCTGACCGAACTGGTGGCTGTGGTGGTGGTCCATTCATCGGCCGCCGCCTACTCGCATTTCGGCGTGACGCTGGAGCCTGTTCGCGCCGAAGGACCGGCCATCGCCGAGCGCGTGGTGGCACGTTCGCCGCGCACGCCCCTGAAGCTCACGGACTGCCCAGCGGCGCCCGCGCAATTGCGTGGCAAGAACGTCAAGGCCTGAGCAGGAACCCTCGCGAGAGCTGGTTGGCGCCTTCGATTCGAGATGACTGTTTGCCTCCCGCGCCTTCGTCGGTAATCCTGTCGCCTTTGGTGCGAGATCGTAGCCGACGCGCGGGTCCGCGAGGCGGCTGCATCCGCTGGTGAGAAGGCCGCTTATGATGGGCCGCGCATGAAGATCAACAAGCGTCGCCAACCCACGGATTTCGCTGGGGCGGCGGAGTCTGAGCCTGACCCCGGATTCGCATCGGAATCGGGG
>Ga0307513_10002372_pt1 | contig 26143 bp, 22 predicted proteins | sample 15_EM_MG_FD_202174 | JGI IMG/M metagenome (GOLD analysis project Ga0307513, IMG submission 202174) | Populus trichocarpa ectomycorrhiza microbial communities from riparian zone in the Pacific Northwest, United States - 15_EM | ecosystem: Host-associated > Plants > Roots > Unclassified | place...
ACTAAAAGGAAAGGAAGAGACGGGCGGAAATGAGTGAGAGAAGGTATACGTGTGCGTGCCGAGGGATTATGACCTGAACGGCTATGAATGCATTCCTCTGGTCCCAACGACAGTGCCGAGTTCAACCTATTGGTTCATTGAATATTGTCAGTGACGGCTGATATGACGGAGGGCATAACGAATGCTTTTTGGGGACGACAAACTGGAAAGGAACGCAAATCTATGCGGGGAAGACGTGAAGCTTTGAAGGCTGATAAGAGATAAAGTGACTAGATAGGTGCTAGCAATGGATTAGAATACTCACCATGAAGGAATCATCTGGATGTGTTGTACGCACTCCAGGAATACAAGAAAACGTATCTGTTCAAGCGGAAAGAGCCTCGTTTGGACACACTCGATATGGTCTGTTGGGAAGGATATGCGGAGTGGAGGACTCCGTTGGGTAGAGGAGATAGATCAACAAATTGCGGGTGGAAGAGGGATGGGAATCAACAATTGTTGGCTCTGTGGGAACCTTTCCTGGTTCTGAGGTCCGTGCCCTGGAGGATTGGTCCTCGGAATTTAGCCATCTATCTTTCTTCCCTCCATGGACGAATTTCCACCCTCTCAAAGGGTTCCCTCCCTCCCGCGACCCGATATTTGGTACTCGTCTGCCCATTCAAATTTCAGGACGAAGTGCGTGGGTACTTCTCTCATTCCCTGCGTTTCACTTTATTTGCGAACATGTAGAAGTTGAGCGCTGAGCGCTGAGCTCTTCCCTGACTTATTTGTCTCACAATGAGTGAAGGACTCATACCAATCTGCTATCGATCATTGAGCTTGGTTTGGTGCGTCATTTTGGAACTGGAGATTTGGGTTGTTCCCATGTATACCGTCTCCCTCAACCCTGGTTTCTCTCCTGCACAAGTTCTCCATTTGAAGAATATACACTTCTATTTCTCATTCACTGCTCACTGGCTTCATTCTCGCACATGTGCACCCTGACACCATTTACATTTTGACTGAGCACTGGAGGTTGCACGACGACCTGCTGGGTCTCGGATGCCACTTCACAGGAACTGCGACCAGTACCTCCAGTGAGAGGACGACACACTTGGATGCGTGGTCGTTGGTTGGGCTTGTGATATCATATGTCTCGACTTACAGACGGTCGTCGTTTTATTTACCTTACTTCTATCTTACTCTCTCTGCTGATTTTTGTCAAGATCCAATGCACAGAGGCCAGGGATTTTAGGGAAGTCACACGGTGGGGATTATACATGGTCCATACGTTGGGGATTCGATGATTGACTTCCCTGTTCTGGGGTTTCGGGAAGCCTTGGTTTCCAATTCGCCGACGCTCACCCAGCCAATTTCAATGTCTCACTCGTGGGTGGGTGTGAATGGTGGGAATAGTAATTCACTTCCCAATGCTCCATTTTCTACATAAACGATGCCTAATTCATATGTTGGGGCGACTGGGTGAATCTTACTTCCACCTTGGCTCTTTTATTCTGGGCTTGGACTTATGGCATGGTTAGGGATGTTCCTTTGGACCACGTGCAGAAGTTACCTCGAGTTCGTCATTGGTTCACATTTTTCCTTGTTTTGCGACCAACTTCCACTCATCTAGTGTGACTATCGCCCACAATGGATATGAATGGATATGAACTCGAGCTCGCCAACGTGGATACCCGGCTTCTTAATTCCTTTTTCTTTTTCTGGTTTATTTTCTACGTTCCACATGCCCACCGAATTTGCCTTTGGTGTCCTCTTATGACGATCTGGCTGATAGTGGATATCACCTCATGGGTACACCAATTGACCGCACTGCATGTCGTGTTGCCCCCGTGTTGTGGTGATCTGTCATCTTTTGGACAAGTCGTCATTTTGTTCACTGCTTATGGCTCGTATACGGGGATATTTCTGACTCTCTGGAATTTTAAACTCATCGAATAACTTGATTCATAATGACTAGAAGGAGGATGACAAGGTAATGTACCATTCATTCGGCTTGGAACGTTGAAGTTGTTTGTGTACTCCTCCGAGTCGATGTGACGTCCAATATTCTCCTCCATGCAGACCAGTCTAAACGCCATCGCTGCGCTCTTTGGATTTAATAATATTTGTGCTTTTCCTTTCGCTGTCAGCTCTCAAAGAATGATCAGTATAAGCCGATGTGATGACACCTGGCGTTGCCACATCCCCTCGTGTGCCTGATACTGGATCCGGTTTGTAACTTATTTTCATTCTGAGTGGAACAAAATTTCATGCGTGTTCCTGAGGCTTGATTCTCTTCTTCCTCCTATTGACGTATTACTTATCATGGTGTGGACGGATATAGACGGCTAGTTATCCCACCATTGGCGAATTCGCAGACCCATAATCCCAAACGCTCCTTGTCTCTGGCGTCCAAACCGATATCGAGGATATCTTGGTTCCGCGCTCTGTTCACAGATGAGAGGCACCGGTGGCTAAACCGTGGCAAAGATATGAAGGAACGGAACAACGACCATGACAGATATCAAATTCTCCTTGTAGGAGATCAAAATGTGAGGATGTCCCCGATGCAGGGGCCCTCTTGTCAGTTATGGGTCAGTGTCTTATATCCTGTAAGGTCACTGGCCTGTTCCCCAGATCGACCCAGCCTGCATGAATGGTTCCATTATCTGGTCAGCGAGAACTGGCTCTGTTCCGCCGTTAAAGGAAAAAGGCTGATGCCCTCAACCAAACGTTGCCATGGGACTAATCTTATCGATTCGTCCCTTCTCCTATGTAGCGACCGAGCACTCATCAGTCAAACAGGCCATTGCGATTTGTAATGGCTGTAGCAAGCAAGTAGCTGAATGATGAAGAACTCGGGTAATCGCGAACATAAATAAGGTAGTAGGTGCGGACGAGGATAGCGAAGAACGAACCCTCAGGTAAAAGGAGCATTTTCAAAGCGATGGAGTCGAACAGCTTTGCTCTTGCAATCCAGGATCTCCTGCGTGCCACTCCAACAACGGCGCAATTCAGGACAACGCCAGAGAAGATGTAGCTTGCGGTGTGCGAGGCTGTTGCTCCATCCCCTCGAGGGAATACCAAGAACAGTGTTATTTCCAATCCCATAGTGTTCTACGAATAAATTCGTCTCGATCCTGAAAGAATCCCAACCGGTTTAACCTATGCAGTAACACCCCATTATAACACCCAAGTAAAAATAAGGCAGAGAAAGTACAGCCTTGCCGCTCCCAGACCCATGAAGGGTTACATTTACATGAACTGAGAGCACTCGAGGTTAGGAGACTGAACCATCTAACCGCAAGCCAGGATGCGATGACATCACACGAAGCCCCGAAAAAGGAATGCAAAGCTCAATTCATAGACCCCTCTTAACCAACGTATGATGCTCTTCAAATCTGTTGCTGTATGGCCGATATTCTAGAGCCCATCCATTTGGAATGGACCCGAGGTACGAACTCCAGCGAGCTCGTTGCCATGTCATCACAGAAGTATCACTCGTGGGTAGGAGGGGTTTCAAAGAGAACTCGCCGAGCGCAAAGTCTTCTCGAAATAACCCAACGCATGAAGTAAGAGCCACAAAGATTTACGCACCTCCTGGATTTAGACAGGAGATCCAGGTCCTGATATTAGATCTTGATATAAGGGTAGCGCTTCCAGTGGTAATTGTCCTGTAAAGGAAGAGACATAAAGAAGTATCAGTAGGGGTGAGGATAGTTCATTGAACGAGCGACGTCGACTCATCCAGAATCCCGCCCGTCACCCAGAGGCACCGATTGATAAACGACAGGAAGGTAGAGATGAGGATAAAGTGTTGGGACCGCAGCGGACCAGGTTGAACAGATTTGGTTTATCATGCGCGGCCATATCCCATACAAGTAGTCTTTGTGGTGGTGAAGACGTTCGTTGAAACAAATAGACGGAAATAAATGGGGAGGGAGAAAATAAAGGATAATTCAGGCAGAACGGTTGGCATCGCGGCATGCCCTGTCGAGTGGGGGTGCAGTTTACACAAAGTCTTACTGTCGAGAGTGGGAGTGTAAATGGGCGTCGACGATAGCACACTATCGTGGCGTAGTAACGGGTTCGTGGTGGTAAATCGCATTTCCAATACGAGTACAAAGAGTGACTAGTGAGGAGCGATCCCGAAGGCATTTGGAGGTATTGTTATCGGTATTGGTGTGCGGCTTGTTAAGATCAGTGGACGATCGGGTTCCAAAAACCTTTTAGAGAACGGGCGAATGTTAGTCAGAACTAATATCTAGTTGTGTATTGCGCACCTTGGAACCAAATCGATACCAAGAACATCTTGTTTCAGCACTCCGCCCATAGAGGAGTGGCCCTGGTTGACAAACAACAGGAAAGATGAAGGGAGCATGGGCGACGCATGATGCTGCTTTAGGTTGGTAAATCGGGATGCTTTATCATGTGCGGTCGTATCCATATTACTTGACCAGGAAGAGCGTACAGACTTCGGACTCCACAAATCGGAAGGTGAGTCGAAGTGTACTCCTTGCGGTGGAAAATGGGGGATGGGTTAAGGAGAACGGTTGAAGTTGCGGAATACCCCGGAATGGTAGATGCGTGGAATGTCCAGAATTTACATCAAGTACCACTGTCGAAGAGTGAGATTTGCTGAGGGCGTGAAGTCGAGGTGAATGGGCGGTGACGAGCGCAAAATGCTGGGTGGTAAGCGGTATTGGTATATCACATTTTCGATGGAAGAAATGGAGGGGTGGCAGTTGATCACTGAGCCCTAAGGACGAGCAACTGGGTGTCCGAGAATCAGAACGATTTCGAGTGCACTGGGGACAGGTTCTTACCGATTGCGAAGGGGGGGTGTTGGCTTGCGTGAGATGGTGTAGAGACGAAAGTCTGTTTGAGAACGCATAAATATCAGTGAGCAGAAATCTATAAGTATCCATAAATTGCGTACTGCTTTCCCTCAAGCGTGGACCATCGATGCAACATCGATGTCGCCCTCAACATGGAAGAAAAACTTGGCTGATGCCATCATCGAAATGTTCCCACCCATCGCTCGCAAGTTGACTTCGGAAGTAATAATTCCCTCTTCATAAAACAAATTCCTAAATTTCGTGCAAATTAAAGAAACAAAAGGACGTACGCGGAAGTAGTTGGGCCAAGTCGACCACCGGGCCATGCTCGAGAATGTATATCCTCACACGAGCCAACCCCCAACATATAGAATCTGCATGCGCACTCAACGAACCCGCGTCCAATATCTTTGGACAGGGGTTCATGAACCTCTCCCGCCCCCCCCATTCTCCGGAGACCTCAAATCAACCATTCTCAATGAGAAGGTCCACGCAGAGCGTGTATCCTCCCCGGCGGCTCGACTGTTAGACACACGACCTCCTCAGAGGATGTGACTGGTTATGGGGCCCACTTCGCGGAATGCATTGGCCATCCGGATCAGTGTGCGACTTTAGCTGCAATGAAGCATCCAAAGGATCCCTTCCGAGAGGTCTACGAGGAGCAATGTATCGAGCGAGAACAGTCATAACACATATCATTACCTCTGACAAATTTTCGACCGACGCCTTGCCTCGATACGAATTTTGCGCCTCACACTTCTTTAAATGCTATCTTCTATAAAAAATATATTATTCTTTTTTGATCCATATCCTCTAACTTATATCAAATGAATACGCACCGAGGTTAACCAAAGGCTTGCGTTTAAGTATGTTCCTGTCGGGGAGCGAGAAAATTGAATCAGAAATGGGACATAAAGCTGACAAACCAAATGGACCTATGGAACATAGAGAGATCATTCAGATCATATTAGAACAAGCCGCCTGGTAGTTCCAGATTATTCTCATTATATCGAGGAGAAAAAAAGCCTGCATAATTGAAATTCGAATCCGGGTTGATAATGAAAACGAAAAAAAGCACCAGGCCCGTATACACCCAGGATATAGAACACACCGAGAATTATCAAGGAACGCCTTCCGAACAATATTGGGCACTCTAGGTCACTAGTCAGATCCCAAATGTTCCTGTACCTGGAGGAGATCACGATATGCACCGCAAAACGGGAGGTTTCGAAATCTTGAAAGTAGAATGACCAGGAACGAAGCAAGAGCTTCACAGTCTGGCGATATCGCGATGTTTCATAAACACGGGTCGAGAGCAATGGACGCTGGACACGGCAGAACTGCTGGCCACGACACGATGGACAATGGTAAGGAGCGATTCTAATTGTAGACGATACCGGAAAACTGCTCTCTACAGGGTCACATGCACTGATCTAATCTAATCGGCCAGAATTGATCCGACGTCACCTACAGGAAAGAGGAGTTACAGGGTATTTCATGAACAGAAATCAATTAGTGACATACGTATTCTCCGCCGCCTATGAGAATGGTACATTATCAGCTCAACTAAAATATCTCGGGATGAGAAAAAATACGCACAATTCTTTTTGGCAGGTTAAACATTAATTGGAGCTTGGCAGGTACCAGGGGTTGTGGGGACGCAGCTTCGCATTTGCATACATTAGTTTTACTGTGTGGTAAATTTTCCAGCCAGGTTGACTCACTTTCCTACCCCATTAACGATAGGTCCACAGCAGGTCGATCCAGCGGGGCCTGAGAATCGTTTCAAGGTGATTGCGGCACTCAAGACATTGTCCTAGACTCACATTGCAAGTGCTTGAGCGTATGATAAAAAGAGGAGCTGAGTTCAGGTATTTCATGGCCATAAATTAACATGGACGTACATTGGGCCCACCACCTGAAAATGCATGTTGTCGGCGTTATTCCTAAAGTGATAAAGGATCATAATAACACGCACAGCTGGCGGCCAGACCCTGGGAGAAGAGGGCGACGAGGTAGACGATGGAGACAACGGAGAACTTCATGTTTGTAGTTGAGATTTGTAGAGTCGAAAGGATTTCAAAGGATTTCCGATCTGGTTTGAGCAGAGCCTCAAAGTTCACCAAGTATTTATGCGATCCTGTGGGATAAAAATATCACAGCATTCGTTCTGTCTCCTTGCTAGGTGAAATGTTCAAAATTCGGGTAATAACACCCGTACAATACCTATTTCTGACGACTGAGTACGGACCCACTCGTCGGGGCCACCAGGTGGCGGGAGACGACTCCACATGAGAACGAGTTGTCAATACGATGCCCTAATACTGCGCATATAATAATATTTATGTCCACTGTCCGAAGCGCGGGTCCGAGAGACCCATGAGAGCCGAGACGGGGAACCTCAAGTTAATTCGCATTCCGCAGTTCATCTCGTCAGTTCCTACATAGGCTCTCGAAAGCCAACAAAAGACTGGTTAATTGTATTGCCTGTTGTCATAGACGACTTCTGAGTCCCCTCCCCTGAGTTCCCGCCCATCGCTTTTTGAAAACCTCTAAAACTCGTTAATTATTCCGGTGTACGCGCAGCACAGAAGCAAAAAAAATGTAGGCTGTGCCATGGGTTCGCCGCAGTTGAACGCAGTACGTCGGAGTGCCCATGGAAAGTGCAGGAGGAGTCAGGACAAACATGTTGGGCTAAATTGATTAGGAAAGAAAGATTACGGGTGATAAATTATCGGTGATTGACTTATTTGTTTCTCGAACACTTTATTTACTGAATTTATCCGATTTCATTCATTTACGAACAGAGCGACAAGGCAAGTTCATCCTCTTCGATGGGCCCATCAATGGGCGCCTGTCTGTCCTGATATACGTACCAGCGTTTCCTAGGAAGTATTATTTTCAACTGCGGCAAATATATTCCCCAGTTAATTATAAATACGTTATAATTTGCTGCTGTGCTACGTGTGGTATCGCAGAGAACAGGCGGTTTCATGCCAGAGGTTTGAAAAGGGATGGGAATGAGTAACGCAGTACAATAGACTTTGAATGTATACAGGATCATATGAATTTGAATGAGATGAACTGCTGAACGTAGGATTTAAAACGCTACCTCTCATAGGCTGTTCAGCCCCGCACTTCGGACGGTATAGTATAGGTTGGTTACCAATGGTTGGTATGACGTTTCTTCCATTCTTATATGCGCAGTAGGTCACGGAATGTGCACTCATTCTCACCCAGGGTCATCTTTCCGTTGCCTGGTAGCCCCGACGAGTGGGCGCATACTTAATCACAAAAAGAAGTGTACGGCAGTATTAATCGACAATCAAAGTTTCAAACTGACGAGAGATCTAGCGAAGAACGGCTTTGATATCTTTATCACAAAGGAATCATATAAATTCTGGTCAACTTAAGAGGTTCCCTTCAAATCAAAAGTCCTTTAATATCCTTTCAAATCTACAAATCTCACTTACCGAAAAATCAAAATCATGAAGTTCTCAGTTGCCATAATCGTTTCCCTTGTCGCTCTCTTCTCCCAGGCGTCAGCTGCTAGTGTCATGCATTGTACGTCTTATTTCCATCCTTTCAAAATCTGACACTGGAGCTAATCAACATATATTCTCAAGGCGGCGGGCCAGATATATGTCCACGTTGACTTATCTGCACTTATGTAGCTCAACTCCTCTTCTTCACATTATACTAAAGGACTTGAAATGTGAGTCCCACTTGCTCGATTTTCCGTGACAATCATACTAAAAAACCCCTAGGCCCTGAAGGCTTGACTTGCTGTGGACCCCTCGTCGACGCAGTAGGAACGTGAGTAAATCTGTCTGCGAACTTCGACCACACACAGCAATGGCTAATCTATGCCAACGTGATCAAGTTGTGTCCCTGGAACTCCAGATGTCTGCAAGGTCCCAATTAGCGCCCAGCCCGTCAAAAATCAGCCCGTCAAAAATAACTGTGTGTCTCTTATCATCCCTTAAAGAAGTGATAGTTAAGCTGATAATATGCATTAATTTTCTAGGCGGCGGAGCAAATGTACATTGACATTAATTTCTGAGAATGAAGTACAATCTAACTCCTTCTCTTGCTCGTATTATTCAAGGAGGCGAAATGTAGGTCCTAGTCCAACTTGTTAGCTTCCACCCCGATATTGATCTGTGCTTTAGGCAATGACACCACAGGCAAAAACCAGGGTATGGACACCGGTCATCAATAAATTAGGACGCTTGGTGCACTCGAGGCTTGATGGATTGACTTCCTGTGGACCAGTCTTCCCTGCAGTTGTCAGATCGATTAGTAAACGCGAAGCCTTTATACCCTCTTTTATAATTATGCACCTAGATCGAATATGAAAGATACGGACATTGGTCATCAATAAATTAGTTTGATTGTGCTTTCAATCGAATATCTGAGTAAGAAACATTCGACCGCACAGCCGGTAGGGGAACGAACGAGATGTCATACGCAGAAGCTAACGCAGTGGAAATAAGTGGGGTTCTCAATAGCCACCAAGGGGGTATAAACCCAAACGAATAGAGGGAGAGGAGCACCAGCAGAGGAAGCCAAGGCAAAAGAACTTACGAATTGAAGACAAGGTCTTAGCAACTTTCCAATGCATGGGCACCATTAATGATGGGTTCGCCCCTCATCAGTAAGACCTGTAACTCGTGATCCCCTGCTCTTGGGTGTCCCATGTATGTATGGAGGAACCCGGTGGAAAAAGGGGAAAAGAAAGGAAACAAGGAACGAAATGAAAATGTGAGGCCTTAGGCCAACGAAACGAGCGAACGGACACGCAAGCGGGCCGGCCCATATAATGGCGCACCATCATTGGTCAGAAAAGATGAGAGATATAACGTGTACTGGGAGACGATGAACTTATAACGAGAACTCAGAACGATCGGCTTGAGTGTTACGGTCCATTGGGGTAGACCGGAAGTGGAGCGGGAAAGCTCGACATCAAAAGCAGCCAGGTGGTGAATTAAAGATGGACCAGATGAGGAATAGGCTTTCCCATTTACCTTCACGCGGTGATGTGGCCAGGATGCTTGAAGCTGCCCGGCTGTCATCGCTATCGCTAAGGAAGAATATATCGCAATGACCACGCCTGGTCCATATGTGTCACATCCCTTGACCCATGGAGTCCATGTCGGAGAGACAAGATGAGAGTCATAGAAACGAAATCAAGAGTAGAAAAAGTCGTAGTCAAAAGAGGGGGTATACTGGGTTGGAGAGATTTCAATTCTGCCCAGGACTGGGGAAATCGTGCATCGTGCACGTGGCAAGGGCGCTTGAAGTCGCCCAGCTGCCATAACTATCGTGAAACAGGAATACGTAGTTATCGGCAGGTCTGGACATATGTATCGCATCTCTGTTGTGAGCGGGCCATGGGTGCACACCTCGAAGGAGGGAAAAGGTGAGAATATGGAACACGAAACCGGTGGGCAGAAATAAACGGGAGTCGCACTAGGGTGAATAGTAAGAGAGTAAGAGACGAAGATACGTAGCTGTGGATCATGACCCTATATCCAAAAAAATCTACTTCAAAGCCCCATCCAGACGACCGACAACACGGCTTCCGTAGCAAACCATCCTGCGGATCCGAGTCAATCGCCGGCGCCGTGTGCCAGTACATTGAGGGCCCTCGAAGCTGGAGACGTATGTGATCAAAAAGATGTGGGAGCAGTGATCCATGGTCGAGATTTAGAGTGGAGTGACTAACCACAACGATCAACGGCAGAAGCGAAGGCGGTTGTAAGCATTCAGAACTTAGATTGAAAATAGAAAGAGACTAACTTTCTTATCTGATGGTAATGGTGGCCCCTCTCCGTTTCATTTGTTGCGCTAAACAAAAGGAGAGAAATCGCCGATAGACAGCTGTGAGATGGTCGAGGAGGGAAAAAGATTATCTATTCCGTGGGAATATTCACAGGATCACGAGCATCTCCGGCTGATCATGATCCCACGGTAATCCAAACATTCCTTCCCAATTGGCACGCTCTCGAATTCCTCAACAATTCCTGCATGTCTAACCCAGTGCACATTCGAACATCTGGTCGGGACAATGGGGCATAGAGTAGTCAGTAGTTGGGCCATTTGAAGGAAAGCGTTCATTATTATTTGGGGGTTGGGCCCATTGAACCAGTGCTAGAGCTGGGCCAATTCGAACATTGGGCCAAGAGCAGAATATGATGTAAATCCTGCTACATGGCCCAAAACTCGATATATAAAGACTTAGAATCCGAATCTGTGCTCGCAAAGTCACGTAGATTTCTTCATCCCCCTCTTCCCCATTTCAATAAACCAAGAATCCAAAAGAACTTAACGATGCCATACCGAAAATACGAACCAGACCCCGGTTTCAGAATCGGCTGGTTGGCAGAGTATTACAGTGGCGCACCGAAAGAACGATTCCCGACTTCCAATCTAATCATGACCCAGTACATCGCTGCTCGCCAAATCTGCTTCTCACCCGTCATTCTCACGCCGTGCCACAATCTCAGGCTGAATCCCAATGACTACCCCCTTACAGAACGATCCATTATCGACGGATGGATGACGCCTGCCGTCCGTGGAACGATGCAGACTCTTCAGCGTCAAGTGTTTGCCGTAAACCCTGATCCGGAGGCAATTATCGAGTATAGCCTTCGGTACGTCCTATCCACCGAATGCTCCTTTTGTGTGAATAAGTAACTAACTCCCTTGATTTTTTCCTTTTAGTTTGGCGCTCGGCCTTGATGCTCCCGTTAACACCCCCGATGCGCTATTTCACCTCTGCACTATAATCGAAGGGCCTTACACAAATACTATCAAAGCCAAAGCCGCCAGCCTCGCATCAGCATGCTATCTCGACGCCTTCACTAGAGAATTTTTCAAACCCAAAGACAATAACCGCCACAATGCTATGGCCATGGCCATGGCAGATTTGAGCTGCGAAATGGGATTGTTTTCCGAAATCGCGTATTTCCTCATCGAAGAGGCTTTAATGACCGCTCCCAACACAAGCGCCGTGCTGGAAGTCATGAAGAACACCGTTCCCCATGTTCTCTGCTCATACAAGGAATTCATCCATTGTGAAGGGCTCAAAATCGCCGCGGGAAGGGTGTGCTCATCATACTGGAGAGGGTCGGTATCTAAATCCCAGTTCTTACGTTGTGCGGGTGCTTGCGAAGGCATCAGGAAAGTTTCTTATTGCAGTAAATTGGTTGTTAACAAAGTAACTTATTCGGTTAACTTATCCCTTACAAAAGTAACTTATGTTAACTTTTTGCAGTAAAAGCGAAATTGTCTACGTTAAGTCAAAGTTAACTTTAATATTCACTCAAAAAAAAGTTAACTTCTGGCTAACGTTAGGGACTATGTAAGGCCAACTTACTTAGGCTTACTTTAACAGGTGACATGAAATAAAACTCATTATTTAAACGTATACATGTATAAGATATGCGTGATAATGGAAAACCCTGAGGGCAGGGAGTGTGGGATGCAGGCAACGGGGGTAATCTATGGTTTTGGAAATGATTAGAGTTTGCTTGTCGGTCAGGGTGATAGATCCGGACTCGTCACTCACCCTATCTCTCACAGCCCTCGTTGTCTATAGCGCCCCTGCTCGTGCGGCGTCACACGTGTACAGTCTGTCGTAACCTGCCGAAGTGCAGGATTGTCTGCTGACGCACATGTTTTACAGCCAGCTCGATTTGACCATCGCGATGGAGGTGGGAGGAGTAGATGGGCTAAATGAGATAAATGTGAACAACGGTGGTGATTTAACCGCTTGCGGATGAAAATGCTGCACTCACCGTGTTTCATAGCAGCCGTCGACATTGCGCTGTCTGCGTCCTCTGCGTCCTCGTCGTATGCGACCCCCCGCTGTCTGTGCAGATATCAACTTGTGGCTGGTGATACTCATCGACAGCACGGGGTTGAGATTGGGCAGCGTTGGTGATGGGCGGGGAGTGTGGGAAGTAGGCGACGAGGGTAACAGGTGGAATAGGTGGCAGGGGATCTGGGCACCTCATAGTGGACATGGTGTGAATGAAAAGGGGTAGGCGCCAGAGGGAGAAGATGGGTAGCGTACCTCTTGCCACTCTCGTCGGCACTGCTGGTTGCTTGTCACATCCTCTTCTTTATGACATTGGTCATTGAGCCATTCTTACAGTCAGTCATGTTCATATTCAAGGTTGGATGTGGTCGTCTCGCACTCGTTTGCGCCTGTGCATCGAAACATGTTGGGCGCTACCAGATGTGGTTTATTAGTAGCACAGGCTGCGAGCATCGCTGAAAGTGGCTGACCTTTTTACGTGCCCACATCCATCATCGAGGGGAGGGGCAATGTCGTAGGATCTTGAGGTGGTCATTTGTAGCACTGTGAGACTGCTGATGTGGCACCCCAGCGCTGCTCGGCCAGAGCCCCTCACACGAGGAACACGAGCCTCACACGAGCTTGAGTCGCTTTCCACAAACTGCGGAGATGGGGATGTGGGTGGAAGGCGCAATGAAGGTGATGTGTTGACGATCAAGCGAGTTGAGATTTCAGGGCGGAGTTCGAATGTTCTTACAAGCGTCATACTGAGCACATCGGTATGCACAAACTGCATGGGGACTGCAGGGCCTCTCAAAATACTGTAGATAGGTTGTACCAATGTCACATGTGCCTAGAAAATTATTTTCATAGCTCTGAATTGAATACCCATATTCCCAAGAACCGATTATTGGAACTTCAAACTCTTCTTCCTCATGGATGGTCAGGCACGGCGCGGCGGACCCCATTTAACGCCTGCCATGTAGTAAGTGAGTAAATTAACTTAATAAAAAAGTTAACTTGTGCTGACTTAGGGTGAAAAGTTAACTTGCTCAAGCTAACTTGTGCAGTTAACTTATTTTAACTTCTTAAATATCTCATGCGCTACAGATCCCTAACATATAAAAAGAATTCTTTACACCAGTGTTTGAGGGTGACCACGGTGTGATCGGTAAACCGCGATCGCTCGCAACGAATTCAGCTGATCAGGGAGGATTGCCCGGGCCGGGGAAGGAGGCGTCGTTTGGCGCACGCGCAATGCAGCTTCAACCTGAACTGGACTCCATTTTAATAAGCGTAGTCACCTTAAAAATGTACGTGCATTAAGTTTTAATTGGGGGAATTCTCTGGTGCAGTTATTGCTTGCTGTTTTATGCGGCTAGAGGTTTCCTTGGCTGTGATCGAGCGATCGAAAATTTGCATGAAGGCGAATTCTTCAAGTACCACACATTTATATGATACTACACCTATCCCAATCATGTTCAACGCTCTTCGAAAGTTATTTGGCTTGCAGCCGCGCAATGGACATTCTCAGCATCCGCCAGAAAGTCAGCATCAGAACACATCCATCTATCCAGGCGCCGGCCCAGGACCACTTCCTATGAATTACTCCCATTGGAATGGACCGCAACCCTATTATGCGGGTAAGTTATCATTGCTTAATATGAATTCTCTTCATTGTAGGAGATAGGACAACCAATTCCAGTTGGACAACTTGTACCAAATTCACACGTTGGACATTTGGGTAGGTTTTTCATTTACATTTCGTCGAAGCAATGTAAAATTGGATTTAGGGAATAACCCAATAGGTTTCGGCCCTGGTGTACAATATGCGCATCATCCTGGCCAAGTGAATCAAGGTACATATATTGATTTATTATGAGGGGCTAATTTTATTTAACTGTAAGGAGACAGGCCTTGCACACTTTCCATTTGGATTTCATCCATACTTTGGGTATCAAGCACCAGGTCATCCTGCGATGATGGGTGTTCATCAAGGCCCGTCCCTAAATGCAAGTCACCTTCCACAATCCCAAAATGCTGCCCCAACGTTGGATCCTGGAACCGAACCTCGGGGGAAAGAGTCAATATTGACAGAGGTGAACAAGGAAGCTGGTGAGTGTACAAAATATCATTGTCTCAAGAAAGTACGGTTTGACATGGAAATAAGCGCCGATACAGTGTCGGAAATTTCCGAATCGAGTTATAACGCGTCACAACGTGCCGTAACGAACTAGAAATCCCGTAACACTTCGGCCCTGTTGCGGCGCGTTGAAATGAACTGGAAGGATGTCACAACCGGCATAAAACGGCGTTTAACGGCAGTCGACGGCTGATCAAATTCTACCTGAGCCGTTGTAATGCCGGTTGAACATCACATAACGGCCCGGCCGTTGTAACGGCGATCGGGAATTTCCGACAACTCTCTGATGATTGGCCAAATGGGGATGTCGACCGTGAGCAGCCGTTTGGTCAGGAAGCTCCGCAATGGAACTTCAGCAAGTGGGCCTGGCGCTCTCATGGAAAAACACTTCATGAAGGTCGCAAAAAAGAGCACTCTGTTTGCCTCGGAGTCTATGAGTGCTCAAACGAAAGTTGTTTACGGCTTCAGCGACCAAGGACGCAGCAAGATGCACGCCAGAAGCAGCTTAATAAGGGCTGTGGTCTCTGCAGCTCTGCCATTCGTTTCTACCCCTGCAATGCACGTGTATTCAGCTACAAGGTTGATAGGGATGGCATCGTCTACTCAGTCTGGCAACATCGGGGTATTCATACTCATAAACAACCACCTGGGGGAAAGCTGTCTCCAGACGAAATGGATGCTCTTGACAAACAGGTAAAGCGTCGCCCTGAAGCGACTGTACATCAGAGACGGACAGGCGATACTGGCCCAGATTCCCAGCCCCTCTCTGAAATTTCCCAGGTCTTGGCAAATCCCCGAGCAGCAAGGTACAATGTTGCACAGAGTCAGTCTCGCCTCGGAATCGAAACTCCATTGGCAACAAAAGGTGGTCTCGCGGTTTTCAAATCTCTTGCTGAGCTCTCCACCGACTTCAAAGGGCCATTTGTGATCGACTCATCCGCCCATGGTCCATCATATCTTGTGTTCCAAACTCCGTTTATGAAGAGTATGGTTCATGAGACTGTGGAGACTTGGACATTTGACGGGACTGGAAGACATGGCTTTGTTACAGATGGCGACCACTCCTTCTTTAACACAGGTGTCCTCCTCATCACCTGTAGTTTCAGTACTATTCTCCAATCCTGGGTTCCTGTGCTTTATACCTGGATTCTACGACAGGATATCGAACACCATCGTCCACATTTCCGCCACATTTCAAAGAGAATTGTGGAAAGTATCCAGGAAAAACGATTAGAATTTAGACCGGAATTTTTCCTTCATGTGAGTTTGTATAAATATCGCTTGGAAAGTACTCACATAATTTTTTAGGTCATGGACTTTTCGGCTTCTCAACGAGCTGCCCATGCGGAAGAATACGCAGATGCCAAAATTCTTCTTAATCCCGGTTTTTCTAGCCTCACGAAAGCCTCTCAGTTGATTGAACGACAGGCATACCTTGAGGAAGCACAGAGCGCTGAACTGGGGTGTAGTTTCCACTTCTGGCAATCCGCCACTCGCCTCAAAGCCAATGGGACCCTGATTCCACGAGATTCAACTGACACCTTCGACCACATCCTCCATACCCTTGTATCTCCAGCTACATCCAGCGAGGATTTCTCCAAGAATGTTCAGGTACTCCGCACAGATTTCCCCAGAATTAATGGGTGGTTGAACTGGTGGTTACGCCCAAACTTCGCCTCAATGATATTCCCTGCATGCAGTAAAGTAAATCTTGCAGTTTCAACTCAAGTTCCTTCGACGTCGAATCCTGCTGAACATAGTCACTCTCTCCTTCACCATGCTGTTGGAACTGACCACGATGTGATTCCGGGAATTAAGCGGTTGTTTCTACATGTCCAGGAAATTGAGGCACAATACAATGCCATTAAAGGTATGTTTCGAATTTAAAAGTCGAAATGTGCTCACCGATAATCTGCTTAGGTGGTCATTATGACCCTGCTCCTCCTCGTCAATATAAGCGCCCACCTCAAAAAGGATACGATCCAAATGACGGCTGTGCTCCAGACACCGACATGGCCCTCCACCCACAAGGAATCCAGGATGCTGTCACCCGGAACTCATTTTATCTCCAGTCCTATCGGTGGCACATCAACTCTTGTTTTTTTGATCACTCTTTGGAAGCCTGGTTTCGTGCTTTTTCTTGCTGGCCACAAGACGTCAAGCAATCCTTCAGCAAGCTTCTCCCACCTGACGACTCACTCCTCTCGGCTATTTTTAGGCACTTCAACCGACGGTTGAAAGCTATTCACAACCCCACCGACAAAACCACCTTTTCCAGAGAGCTCGAGCTTATTCAAGCACTGGTTCGAGACCGCATTTTCCAGCGCTGGAAGCTATATGCCCACCGTCATGCACATGGATGTGCTATGACATGGCTTGCGCATGCCGTTCAGGTAAGTCGCTCTCTGAATGAAATAACCAGTGCTAATCATTATTGTTAATAGGCGGAAGCCACGGAACACCACAGTCGCCAAATTCAGACGTACTTTGGGGTAGACCACCTCATCTCACACTGCTGCCCTGATGGTCATTTAACTTCAGGGAAAGAAGCGGATCCGCAGATCTTTTTTCGTTTCATACAGCATGATGCAAGGACAGTACGCGATATTTTGGGTCCTGGTGCGCCATTGACGATCACAGATTATTTCCGTCACTACATTCCACGCCAACGTGGAGGGAACAATGCACAGGGGACAACTCCGTTGCACATTATTCCGCAGGCGTGCAGGGAAGAAGGGTGCGGTTTAATGGCCAACACTGTCTCCATTTCCGTAGCTTGGCCACAAATGTTGCATCTGGTCTCAGACATGAGTACCGATTCACATATCCCAAATCCTGTCGACTTCACAAACAGACTCTCCATCGTAGATGAAGATGGTTCAAATGTTACATACGAGCTCATTGCACGTATTCTCTATCGCAAAGATCACTTCACTGCCCAACTCCGATTCGACAACTCCGTATACTCGTACAACGACATTGGAGGAGGAAAGTTATGCCTGGAAAATGACCCAACACTCCTCCAGCACAAGAATACCAATTCTGTATTTTACCTCTACCACCGGACTTCAGCCAAGGCAACTGTTCGTCTAAAACTTTCCTTCACCAAATAGAATCTGATTAATATCCACAGACTATGCGCAGTGTCGAATCGATCAAATCTGATCATGACCGCTTACCACCCCTCGGAAATGAACTTCCCATTCCTGTCTCAGACTCGTCGGATGGTGTCAAGTCATCGCCAGGCTCTCCACTTGTTCAAAATGCAGAGGTTCCACCAATTCCAGTCACCAACACCCCCGGGCCCCCAGTAGAGCTCAACCGATACATTCCTGATCCATTTACTCCTTGCGACTCTTGTGGTAGTACCATCCCTGAGGAGCTGGATGTTTTCCAAACCTGCAGTTTGTGTCGAGAGAAGTGGCATTCCGCATGCGTCGAGCAAACATCCCCAAAGGATCTTCAAGGCGAAGTCTGGTGTTGTCCAATTTGTTCCAAGGTTCCGCGACCCTCAATTCTTAAACAAGGTGCTCAAGTACACTCCGTCCCCTGAGCAAGCCCCAAAACCTCGACCGCGACCTAAACCAAAACCAACAGCACTATCAAAGAAACAAGGCTTCATTCCTTCCCAACCACGGCTCATTATGCGTGATTATAATCCATCCAATTCCCAGAACCAACTCCCCGGTCTCGCTAGCTCAAAACCAACCAAGCGTCAACGGAATGACTCAGATGATGATGGCCCCTTTGTTCCGGTGGCCTCCGAATCGACATCAGATTCCAGAAAAGTGAAGCGTCAACGGAGCCAAGGTGATGCTCCAGAACCACAAGTTCTGCCCGGACCACGTCGAAGTGGCCGATTAAAAAAAAAATACTAGTAGTGTCAATCCCATTACTTACGTCTCACACATCTCAGAAACTTAAGTAAATTATTATTATTATTGAATGTACAAGTGAGGCTGCAAAACGGTTCCTGTTGATTACGACACCTGTCCGAAATACGATATTCCCACAATGCGGATTCAACGTCCAACCTCCTTTCCTTTCATCACCACCAACGCATCCTCAAACGCATCCTCTACCCCAGCCGACGATGACGGCGACAACCTCCAAACCAAAAGGTGTAGTAGAGCGGCGCAATATGTTATAGTAGGGCAACATGTTGAGGACCAGGTACCAGGTGCGTGACAGCCCAGCATGCACGCTACAACTACTTACCTACCTCCTTATTTTCGAAGCAGGACGCAGCCCTCTGCAGCTTTACCCTTTCTTCCCACCATGTTGCCACCCAGTACCCGACTGCTGGGCCTTCTAACGAAGAGGGTAAGTGAAAACCACTCCTCACTCTGCATTTTCCCGCCACCAGCACTGCTGCTCCTCGTCTGTAGATGCTAGCTGGACATGTAGCCATTGTAACAGCTCCTCGCCATCATTGTTGTCGGTGACCAGCCCCCGTTCGTAGGCTCTCCCTCTCGCAACCCTCTCGTGTTTGTGGCCCACTAAGTCGAACCTGTAGCCAATTGATAGGGTTGGTGATTTCATCCTCCAACGATGGCGTACCTTGCTCATAATCTATTCTATCTCTTGTCGCATCTGCACACAGCCAGGTCTTGGAAGCACGACATTTGTCGGTGAGTAACCGCATTTATGTACGAATCTCGTGTTGATTCTTGAGCTAGAACTTCAAATTAGCGATTGCACCAACTGGAAACAAGCTCCGAGAGAGGTACGTACGAATCACCACGGTTTATTTATCTCCCTCACCTGTTGTAGAGACTATCGTCACTGGTGTTTCGGCAATGAAGAACGCACAGAAGCATGGCGGTTTATTCAAGAGAGCTGAGGTCGTCGTTGGTTAGCCTTGGCTATACTTGTGGAGGTAAGTGACAGCGTACCCTCGATTAATTCCCATGTACTTATCATCACCCTCAACCTTGGTAGACTCATCAGTCTCGTTTTTGTGATAGTATCCCGGTTTATTCGATGTGTCTTGGATGAGAGCTGAGATAATCCATGTGGTGCATACCCCCGGTGCTGCGACGATTGCAACCTGTTGGTCCTCGTCGAGGGATTAATGTTGGGCTATATCTTGTATCGGTGGTGGACCATGGTACAGGAACGGATGTGGGACAGACCTGCAGGGGTAGGCGATGTAACTTGGCGTAGATTGTAATCAATCAATGACAACGCAACTATACAAAAACATGACTCCTTACTCGGTGTGGGTCAGAAATTTTTACATTGAGTAGTTACTTCGAATAAGTTAACATAGATTAACTGACCATCAAAAGTTAACGTGAACAAGTTAACTTATACTTACTTAGGGTGAAAAGTTAACGTAACCAAGTTAACTTTTCACGTTAACTTATTTTGGCTTGACCCATGAGCTCATGTAAGTAAGATGATAAATATTTCCTCGAAGGGCATCATCAGCGGATCGATTTGAAGCACAGTGGGAAGATTAAATTGGAGATTTAGTAAGGGGTAGTCAAGTGGCGGAGGACTCGGACTCGGAGAGGGTGGAGTTGAACTTCACGGGAAATGGAATAGGTTCCTCTGAAGTAGGACCGCTGGAGTCGCCTCGGCAGTGTGGTGACTGGGCAAGACTTATTACTAACTTGGTGATTTTCGCCCCTCGAGCCACAAACGGTTGGTGGCCAATGTGGAATTGATCTCGTTGACGTTGCGTATTTCGCATCACAGCATGCAAACAACAGCAACTTGCACACATACCTTGCTACAACATGTTGATAGTACTCGCTGAAAATTGGATCGTTTTAGATGAAAACTGTTTTAGTACAACTCTGACGATGTATAGTAGTGAATTCTCAAAAAAAAAAAAAGTGTTTGCATGAGTTAAGGGTGAAGGATAACTCCCTTAGTTTGGAGGTGATTACTTCCGAGTCGCTTTATCAAGCACAACTTGTAATGAATGATCTCTTCTCCAGGCTTCCATGGATGCAGCACTGCGAAGCACGATCCACCAGGAGCTTCACTTTGAAAATTCCATTGCCTTGATACTCTCGACTAATTTTCTGTTTCGAGTCGTTCGACTCCTTTCTCAAACATCCCATTGAGACGGCCATGTTGTATTTTCCTACCCATTTTCCTAGCCCTATTCGTACTCCGCCTTCTACGATTTTTCTCAGAGAGCTCTCGCGCTGATATCTGCCACCCTAACTAGTATTACCTCGCCGCAGACTCAGTGGGTAAGTTAAGCCAAGCCTACGTTAATTTGTCCACGCGTGGGAATAAGTAAGTTAAAGTAAAGCCGGTTCAAGTTAGGGGTGGAAAAGTAAATAAGTTAGACAAATAAGTTACTTTATACGCAGTCCAGTAAATTGTGTCAAAAATCTGTGGGTTTTACATGACCCTGCTTCGACTGGATCTTACGACTCATGATATGATTGTTTAGCATTGGAAGATACACCGAACTCGATGTACACCTGGATCAGATGTCCGCCTTACCCTGATATACATACCGCCTACTCTGGGTGCCATCGAAATACGGGATATGGGGTCTGTTAGTGTTAGCTCCCTGAGGCAAAGTCGGTCTTAAGATTTAGTTACGCAAAATTATATCCATTTCTGCGTTGTAAACTCTTAGAATTCAAGCAGGCCGTGCATGACTGCTTATGTAAAAGCGCCACAAGATGGATAATATACCATTTATAATCTTACCGACAATCGCTGATTTGTTCGACGCACCTCATGTAATTACTTTGTAGGTTGCCTAAAATGTTATATTCAGCGTGCACAGTAGTATCAGGACTGGAACACAGTAGCCTTGGTTTCTGGCGAAATTTCCCAGCCCTCCTCCGAGTCGATAACTCTTCTCTAATTTCTACACTCATCATCATTACTTTCAAGTTTAAAATCTGTAAGTTTTATGTAAGCTCGTTCTCTGTTCTTATGAGGTTGTCTCGTTTACCCATGCTCTTTAGGTGATTATCGAGTAGTGTAGATTTTCAGTGTGATTCTTCAATGCGTGCCTCGAGTCATCAGAAAATGTTGTGAAGTTGAAGATTGCGTTCCACCGGGGGCGGTGTTTATTGCCACTCATTTGGTGAGCCATTCCTCGTGCGTCCTTGTCGTGGACCCTGGGCTTCGACTTGCACCTTCGACTTCAAGTGTGGGTCGGCTGAAGTGCACGTTAAATCTTAACTTCTTCCTACTCCTATACCCGTTCTTTTCTTGCTTTCCTTGTGGGCACTGAGTTGGTGTTGTACAGAACTTGTGATCAGAGTCCTCAGCAAGATTACTTTGTGGCGTTTGAGAATACGCTACACTCTCTCCATTGATGGAGTCGAACCTCCTGTGCCGTTCCCGGAACTCGGTGGGAAGATTTATGTGATGGCATCAAATGTTGGTTTTGCGATGCCTTAGCGACAACCCATACCAACCACAGGCCTATCCTCGAAACTCTACTCTTCCTCAGATGGCCGGAAGGATTTCAAGAACACAGTGGGGAAACACGGCCCACACGTTAAGGATGAACGAGCAGTGGTCCGTATTGACCGATTTCCATTTACAGAGATGAGGATCTAAATCCACGGTGACAGACCCGTTATCGTACGAATACATTCTACGAGACTCTTGGTTGAACAACCCTAGTTCTTGTTCTTACCTGTGCCCCAAGACGACCCCGATCAGCGTATCATTTAGCTCATCATCGATCATCCCCCGTCGTCATTCTCATCGTCAAGACATTATCCGTTTGTGACCTGCCCATCCTAGAGTACGCTAGGGTGGTCTGATGCCCTACTCCTCCCTTCTCTATGATGGTGTTCCATTCTTATCGGCGTGGCTCACATTTCAACTTTCTCTCCTTTTTCACCACCCCGATATGTGTCTCGTAAGTTGTGGTTTTTTGACTCTGATTTTCGTTGGCTTATTTGCTCTAATCTCAGCCTATGTCTTCTATGCTGATTCTCAACATCCGGTTCTCATTGCCACTCTTTCAAGCTCAGGCAGAGATCCCAGAACTCGTCCGAACCCTCTGCATGTCCTTACACCTGCGACTCCTGTGGCACGAACCAGCAAGCTTCTTGTGGATGGACTGTTTTCGGCAACGTGGCAAGCAGTTACAGGGATTCATGGATTCTCACTGTCTGAGCTGCGTGTTTTTTCTCGTTTCTCTTGCTCCAACCTACTTCCCTGACTTGGGCCAGTTATCCTACTTTCGCGACATGATACAGGATTTCTCAGCGCGTTAATGATTCCTTCCTATGCACATCGGTTACGACTAAGCTTGTAGAGAATGTCCACCCAGTTACCCAACGCCACATCTTGCTCTGTCTGAAACTTCATTCTTCTCCTTCGTTCATCAAGCCTCTCGTCTTGCGGGTGGTGTACGGAAAAAAGACGGCTCCAGGAAAAGAGGTGAATGCAGCGCTGTGGGATAGAGGGTTTTTGTACACGATCTTTTGGGGTGGATTCTATGGACGAGCGTAAGTAGGCAACACGGTATGTTCTATTTCATATAGCGATCCCGCACGACCGCTCCAACACCCCTCAGCTCTCTTCCTTACAGGTCATGTCCACCGTTATCCTGACTCCTACATTGCATTCAAAAAAGCTACTGTAACGGTTCACGCTTTGTGCACTGCAGCTGTCAGGCTAGTGAGGTGCGTAAATCCCTTTTATGTCTCTCATTTTATGTGATATCAAGAGCTCGGCGAGTGTTCCTTGAACCCCTCCGACCTACATGATATTTCTGTGACTACCTGCCAATGACAAAGAGCTCGTGGTAGTTCTCTTTGGTCGGTTCCAAACAGATCAGTGAGTGCGGTAGTTTGGGAGGGGTTTTTGCAGGTCGCTTTCCGAGCTTCTTGGGAGACGATCAAGTTGTTCATTGGCTCGACGTTACTACCAGCTAGCGTCAAGTTGGCCCTGCGCGTGTGGAGGTCGCATTATTCATGGATTTGAGAATGATGACGCCGCACCGTTTCTTTTTTTCTTTTTCCGCATTTTACTCGGTATACTACCGGCAGGGCAAACCTGGTGAGATCCTTGCCCGGATCGATAATTCGTTCGTGGAATTCGTCGGGATATCGGAGTCCTATCAATGCTCCAGAAGCTGTATGCTTCTCTGGTGAGCACGTCCGGTATACTTTGACCACGTCCAGTATACTTTGACCACTCCCAGACACTGAATATAACATCGCAGATCATCTTTTCATCTTTTCCTCGATGGGCTAACGACCTCACAATTTGCGCTCGCCTTCTCTGGCGAGCGAGATGCCGCAGGGGTGGAAATCTGTAAACAAATATGAGTCGTTTCACTACCATACAGACCTTGCTGTTCGTTCTTCCTTACTTTCGCGTGTTATCTTTAGCGTGCTGGCGCAGGCATATCACAGTATGTATCGGTTGTCCAGCGGAAGAAGGACCGTGTTTGGAGGTGTGTTCGCCGTTCTCACTAAGTAATTTGGTTGTCTATTTTTGCGCGATAATGCCGAAGAAAGAGGGCTTCTGTGGTCCGTGCGCTCTATAGATTCAATGGGTGCTCCGTCGCTTCCTTTCTAGATCTTCCTGCTTTCTTCCCTTCCACCATCCAAAAATCCCAATCTCAGCCCCCACAATGGCTGCTCCTCTGGGATGTTATTAACGCCATCACTACCCAAAGGCCAAAGGTACGTCTCTCGCTAATGTATTTTTCTCGAATGACGCAGATTCTCTTCACTCTAGGGATTTTTGGTCTCGAAACCATTCGAGCTCGAGGGTAACCAAGTATGGTGTGATTTACCTTTGGGCATACCATATATATGTTGGATAGGCTGACTGATCTCAGACCTACTGAAGGTCTCCAGGATTTTGAGTTTCGTTGGGGGTCTCGAAATTATTCTTCGTACGTTGGAGTCTGTCCCAGTACATTTTTCGGGTTTTCTCTTGATGCGCCCTACTTCTCAGCTTCCGCTTTGGAGTCGCCTATACTCGGGGATTACTGATTCTTTGTTCTCTTGGCCGTCTTTCTTGTCGAAGGTATTTCAACTTCTGAACGTGGACTCTCTTTTTCCATCCCTGTTTTGAATAACCTATCAACTCGCAGTGGGATGATTGATATCCTGCTTTACTGGGAGAGGTGCATATGGGTGACATTTGGATTAGGTGGTGTTTCATGAGACGCATCTCCATCCTCCGTGCTTAAACATATCTCACAGCTACTGGGCATAGACGGCCGCAAGTTCAGGAATGTTGGGTCTATGAGATGTGGGCCTGTCATTCACCATGAGGTCGTGATATCTTAGCCAGAGAAGCAGTTTCTCTGCCTACTTCATTGTCCACTCACCAGTTCGTCGTTTTACCCTCCTGGTATCTTACCACCCCGTCGTACTGTCCGCCCAACTATGAAATTGTGTTGCGTCCTTCTCATACTTGACTTTCAGCTTCTCATTGGATATGCATTTCTGCGCACAGATTTACATCGCGCCATACGCCCATTTTATCACTCGTGAGTCTCATTGATCTCCCGTTCTATTTCCATTTTTTCTTCCTTCCCTCCACCTTTCTTGTGCGTTACTGTTCTTTTTCATTCCATCATGCACCGCCAAAGTGGAATGTTCCATAGGAATATGGCATCACGAACGGCCACCTCAGTAGGTCTCATATTTTCTCTACAATGGTGATATCAGCGTTCCCGTCCCCTAGAGATGATCCAGAGGATAACTGGCTAGCCGATCAGGATCCTATTCTCACACTTTTCCTGATCATTTTCCACTTTACATGTTGACATGACACACTTTCAGTCCTCACGTTCATCACACCGTATGTCACACCACACTTTTTATTCATCCCCACGATTACATCTTCTTCCCGCTGTACCCCCTGAGTCCCCTCTTCCTTGTTCTACCGCCTTAGAAACCGATTTGGGACTTTGTTATGCGGATATCACTGTTCCGCGATGCGATACCCATCTGCTACGTTTTTGATTCAGAGGCACAGAGAAAATTTGTCCCCTTTCCCGAAAAATGGCGCCTATTATTTATTCATGGCTCGACACTGCAGCTGTCTCTGTACATCCATTTATGTGCCTGACACTCGTCGTAATGGGCCTGAATATCCAGTGTGTTTCATAGCCGTTATTATGGTTGGATATTCCCCATGACGATACGTGTTTCTTCGATAAGGTCGGGTTCTCCTTCACCGTTGGCAACTTTCTTGTACGATGCCTCTCACTCCCATACCTTCTCGCAACGTTTTGACTCTTTCTTCTTGTACTCTCGACCAGGTGCTGGGTTGACGGCCAAAGCTACTTCGAAGACTACGTCTCACAGACCCATTTGTGAGGGCGCATTCGCGCTCTCTTACAAATAGATCCGTGATCCAAATCGAAGGATTCACTCTGGCCGTCCAGTTCTCCCTATTCGAAGAGCTCAA
>Ga0307513_10002373_pt1 | contig 26137 bp, 20 predicted proteins | sample 15_EM_MG_FD_202174 | JGI IMG/M metagenome (GOLD analysis project Ga0307513, IMG submission 202174) | Populus trichocarpa ectomycorrhiza microbial communities from riparian zone in the Pacific Northwest, United States - 15_EM | ecosystem: Host-associated > Plants > Roots > Unclassified | place...
CGAGAAATTCTCGGTCGGCCTCGAGGGCATGTACACCAAGTCCGAGGACGATCAGAAGATCCGGGTCGGCGCGCTGGCCAAGTACTACCTGCCCGGTCCCGAGGTGCTGTTCCAGTTCGAGGGGCAGTTCATGAACCAGCTGATCGAGCCGCGCGGCGCGCCCAAGCAGATCATCGCGTACCTGCAGGCCTCGAAGTTCCTGAGCCCGGGCTTCATGATCGACCTCGGGCTCAACTTCCTCGACCAGAACGTGCAGATCAAGCAGCTGCACCGCGAGGCGGTCGATCTCAACGTGCACTGGTTCGCGACCTCGCACATCGAGGCGATCTTCACCGGCCGGTTCGAGACGCTCGCGTTTGGCTCGGGTGGACCGAACGCGGCGTACGCGCTGGCCCAGCTGCACTACCGCTTGTAGGGATCCGCGTGATGGCGTCGCCCAGGCATGCTCGGTGGTGCGCTCCGATCCTGATCGGCGCCGCGTTGTTTCCGGGGCGGGCCCAGGCCCAGGCCGCGGCGCCCGAGCCGCCCGCGGTGACGCCCAGCCCCGCGGCGACCGCCGAGCCGCCGGCCGACGACGCTGGGGCGCCGGCCACGCCGGCGGTGCCCGCCGCGGCCCAGCGCCCGCCCACGGCGGTCGAGCCGCGGTTCCACTGGGAGCCGTTCGGCTTCCTGCGCGTGCAGTACCTCGCGGTGCAGAACGACGCCAACGTGCAGTTCATCGGGCGCAACGACGGCTTCGAGCTGCAGAACGCGCGGCTCGGCGTGCGCGGCACGCTCGATCACCGCGTGGCGTTCGTGGTCGCGATCGACGGCGCGGTCGACGAGCGGCTCCAGGTCAACACGCCCGACGGCAAGCTCAAGGTCGGGCTGCGCGACGCGTTCGCCGACGTGGTGGTCGCTGGCCCGGTGGCCGTGCGCGGCGGCTTCTTCCACGCCCTGGTCGATCCCGAGGCGCTGGTCGCCGACACCCGGCGCGAGCTGGTCGACCAGCCGATCGAGAGCCGCGGCATGCGCGCGACCGAGGGCTTCGAGGCGGCGCCGCTGACCCCGGGGCGATCGATCGGCGCGGCGCTCCGCCTCGATCCCGAGGCGCCGGTGTCGGGCGCGCGCCTCGGCTTCGAGCTCGCGGTGCAGAACGGCGCCGACGAGGACGCGTCCAACAATGACAACGATACGCCGGCGGTGTCGGCGACCTTGCTCGCCCGCCTGCCGCGCGACAGCTGGGTGATGGTCGCCGGGCGCTACAACCCGCGCACGTTCGGCGAGCTGCCGTTTCGTCGCGACGAGGACGACCTCCAGGGCACCGCGGGGCTGCGCGTCGCGCTCGGCCCGGTCGCGCTCGGCGGGGGCGTCATGGTCCAGCGCACGACGTACCCGACCACCGGGGGGCCATCGGCGACCGCGTTCGGCGGCCACGGCCAGGTGATGATCGCGATCCCCGTGACGCTGCCGCTCGCCGTCGGCTACCGCTTCGGGATCCTCGACCCGTCGAGCCTGTTCACCACCGATCGCGTGATGGAGCACACGGCGGGCGCGGTGCTCGCCGTGCCACGCTATCGCATGCGCGTGCAGCTCCAGATCACCCACGTCGTCGAGCAGGCCGCGCGCGAGCTGTCCAACGACCGCGCGCAGCTGGCGGCCGAGCTCTCGCTATGACCGCGCGGCAGGGCGCGGGGCGTCTGCCTCGCGCCGGCGCCGGCGTGCTGGCGGTGTTCGGGATCGCGCTCGCCGGCTGCGGCGACGCCGCGCCGCACGCCCGCGCCCAGCGCATCGGCGCGCTCGACGAGGCGATCGGCGGGCCGCACGCGATCGGCCGGATCGGCGACTTCCTGCTCGAGAACGATCAGATCCGCCTGGTCATCGCCGACACCGGCGTCGATCCGCGCGATCCGAGCAAGTCGACCCTGGGCCGGGTCAACACCACGTTCGGCGGCACCCTGGTCGACGCCGATCTGCGGCGGGTCGGCGGCGACGGCGCGCGCGGCAACGACCAGCTCGCCGAGCTGTTGCCCGGCTTCGTGTTCTCGATCATCAACCCGACGTCGGTCGCGGTCACCGCGAGCGGCGACGACGGCAACTCGGCCGAGGTCACGGTCACCGGCACGCCGAGCGACCTCTTGCAGATGGTCTACCTGCTCAACGTCGGCCTGGTCGGCGCGACCAGCCTCGAGCTGACCCAGCGCTACCGGCTCGCGCCCGGCAAGCGCTACGTCGAGATCGAGACCACGCTCAAGAACACGAGCAGCGGCGGCCACCCGTTCCCGTTCCTCGATCCGACGCAGCTCAAGGATCTCGGCTTCGACATCCCCGGCATCGGCTCGCTCGAGCTCAGCGTGCCGATGGGCCAGCTGCCGCTGCTCGGCGGCGAGCAGCAGCTGTTCGCGCCCGGCGTCGCCGGCTTCAACGTGCGGTTCGCGATCGAGGACAGCTACAACCAGGCCGGCGGCTTCCCCGCGTTCCCCGGCCTCGCGATCGACTACCTGGCGAGCCGCGGCCCCGGCGTGTCGTACGGCCTGACCGTGCCCAGCTCGCCCGACAACTACGTCAACGCGTACGCCGACGGCTACGCCGGCCAGCGCGTCACGCCGTTCTCGATGCTGGTGCCGTTCACCTACGCCGGGGTCGCCGGCGTCTACATGGTGCGGCCGCCGGCGCTGCTCGGGCCGCAGGAGCAGTTCTCGTACACGTCGTACTTCGTCGTCGGCAAGGGCGACGTCGCGTCGGTCGCCGACACGATCTACGAGCTGCACGGCGCGCCGACCGGCACGTTCGGCGGACGCGTGATCGACCAGCAGACCTCGCAGCCGGTGGCCGGCGCCAGCGTGCTGGTGCTCGACGGCGACGATCACGTGATCGACCAGGTCGAGGCCGACGTCGCCGGCAACTTCCTCGCGCACCTGCCGGCCGGCGCGTACAAGTACACCGCGCTGGTCGACGACCGGGTGTCGACCGCGCCGGTCGCGTTCAGCGTGGTCGCGGGGCGCCACGTCGGCGTCGCGCCGATCGAGATGGCGCCGCCGGCGACGCTCGTGGTCTCGGCGGTCGACGAGCTCGGCCGCCACGCGCCGGCCAAGTTCCAGCTGCTCGGCCACTTCCCGGCCGCGCAGCAGGGCAAGGATCCGCGGAGCTTCCTGTACTCGCTCGAGCGCGGCGAGCGCCAGCGCCCGACTGCGTTCGACGGCAGCGATCAGTTCCTCGAGGGCGCGTGGTGGACGGCCGACGGCCGGCTGTCGGTGCCGGTGCGGCCGGGGACCTACGAGCTGATCGTCAGCCGCGGTCCCGAGTACGAGGTCACGCAGCGGACCGTCGAGCTGCGCGCCGGGGCGTTCACCGCCGAGCAGGTCGCGCTGGTGCCGGCGTTCAAGTCCGACGGCTGGGTCGCCGGCGACTTCCACATCCACGCCCAGCCCTCGACCGACAGCGGCCTGCCGATCGCCGACCGGGTCGCGAGCTGCGCCGCCGAGGGCCTCGAGGTCGCGATCGCGACCGACCACAACTACATCACCGACTACGCGCCGGTGATCGCGTCGTCGGGCCTCGATCCCTGGCTGCTCGGCGTGCCCGGCATGGAGCTGACCACGTTCGAGATGGGCCACTTCAACGGCTACCCGCTGCGCGTCGACGCCGGCTCGACCCGCGGCGGCGAGTTTCGCTGGGCCGGCCAGCCGCCCCAGGGCCTGTTCGATCAGCTGCGCGCGCTCGCCGTCGATCCCAAGCGCTCGGTCGTCCAGGTCAACCACCCGCGCCAGGCGGTGCTCGGCTACTTCGCGCAGTTCTTCATCGACGAGCTCACCGCGCAGCCCTACACGCCGACCGGCATCCTCGGGATCTTCGCGCCGTACGGCGACGAGTTCCAGCCCCAGAACTTCAGCACCGACTTCGACGCGATCGAGCTGATGACCGGCAAGCAGAGCGAGGACAACCACACGTTCCGCGCGCCCGATCCGCTGCCCGAGGGGCCGTTCCCCGATCCGCAGCCGGTGCCGGGCGAGATCGTGCTCGGCCCCGACGGCCGCGCGCAGTTCCCCGGCGTGGTCGAGACCTGGTTCACGCTGCTCGACCACGGCAAGGTCGCGACCGGCATGGGCACGTCGGACAGCCACCACCTGATCGGCGATGAGCCGGGCTACGCGCGCACGATGCTCTACGTCGGCGCCGGCAAGGACGTCCCCGGCGGGTTCTCGCGCGACGACGTGATCGACGCGGTTCGCCAGCACCGCGCGATCACGACCAACGCGCCGTTCCTCGAGATGACGGTCGGCGACCGCCGCATCGGCGACACCGTGGTGGTGCAGGGCGGCAGCGTCGACGTCGCGATCCACATCCGCGCGCCGTCGTGGGCCAAGGTCGATCACCTCGTCGTCTACGCGAACAGCGCGATCGTCGCGCAGCAGGTCATCCCCGCGGCGCAGGGCACCGACTACGAGACCGTCGTGCACCTCGCGCTCGCCCGGGACAGCTGGATCGTCGCCGAGGCGACCGGCACCGGCAACATGTTCCCGGTGCTGACGCCGACCGAGTTCCCGCCGCTCGACGCCACGGTGGTGATCAAGGCGCTGTCGATCGGCCTCGATCTGTCGTCGCTGCCGCTGACCTCGAAGCTGCGGCCGAGCCGCATCCACACCTCGACGCCGTACGCGATCACCAACCCGATCTGGATCGACGTCGACGGCAACGGCTTCACCCCGCCCAAGCCGCCGCTGCCGGCGCGACCGCCCGCCGCCGCGGCGCCCGATGTCCGGGCGCAGTTCGACGCGCTGCCGCAGGTCTCGCCATGACGGGGCGCGGCATGGCCGCGGGGGTGGCTAGTGCGCTAGCCATCTGGCTGGCTGGGGCATCCGCCTGGGGGCACACGTTCCCGCCACTGCACACAGTTGTGGTGCAGGTGGAGCGCTGCGAGGTCGCGCTGCTGATCGGCTACGCGGCGGGCACCGGCGAGCCGACCGAGCGGATCATCGCGCGGGTGGCCAGCCAGCCGAAATCACACGCCGCCGACGCGCTGCGCGACACGCTGGCGGCCTACGCGCTCGCGCCGCTGGTGGTCCGCGTCGACGGCACGCCCGTGGTGCCCACATCCGTGCGCGCCAAGATCGGGCTCGATGCCGGCGGCACGCGGCCGGTGGTCGTCGTGCTGGCGACCTTCGCGCTGCGCGGCGCGGGCCGGCTCGAGATCGCCTCGCGCGATCCGCGCACCACGCGGATATCCTGGCAGGATCGGGCGAGCGGTCGAGTCGTCGATCGAACCGCGCCGGCGCAGGGCCGCTGGTTCTCGGGCGTGGCGTCATTCTTGCTGCCTCTGGCGGCACCGGGAGGCTCGTCATGCGCAACGCCAGCATCTTCGTTCTCACGGTCGGCGCGCTCGCGCTGACCGGCTGCAGCGACAAGCCGTTCGAGCCCGAGCCGCAGGCGATCGATCCCGACGCGCCGATCGTGCACATCACGACGCCGAAGCTCGGCGCGTTCAAGGGCGACGTCGCCATGGTCGAGGTCGCCGGGACCTGCAGCGACAACGATCACGTCGCCTCGATCGAGGTGAACGGCGTCGCCGCGCAGATCATTGGCGACGGCACCTGGACGGCGATGGTGCCGGTCACCACGGGGACGCAGCTGCTCCACGCGATCGCCAAGGACGGCCAGGGCAACCTCGCCAAGGAGACCCGCGCGGTGGTGACCGGGCCGATGACGCCGATCGCGACCGCGGTGCCCGAGGCGATCACCGCCTCGCTGTCGGCGCAGACGTTCGACGCGATCGGCCGCGGCGTCACCGGCTACCTCGAGACCGCCGATCTCGCGGCGCTGATCGCCCCGCAAAACCCGATCGTCGACTTCGGCTCCGGCTCGCAGTTCCTCTCGGCCCGGGCGTCGATCACCGGGCTGACCGTGGGCGACGCGACCACGGTCTCGCTGGTGCCGCGGGCCGGCGGCCTGGCGCTCGACGTCGAGCTCGATCAGGTCGCGGTCCAGGTCCACCTGTCGTGGACCATCGCGACGGCCGATGGCAGCACGGACGTCACCGTGTCGGCGAGCCACATCAAGATCACCGGCAACCTCGACGTCGGCGTGCTCGGCAAGGTGTTCGACATCAAGCTGACCGATCAGGACGTGAAGATCACCGGCTTCGACGTCGACCTCGGTGCCGTGCCGAACAAGATCCTCGACATCCTGCACCTCGAGGCCGCGATCGCGCCGGTCATCGGCCTGCTGGCCGAGAAGATCGTCGTGCCGATGCTCAACACGGCGCTCGCCGGGCTGGTCAACACCACGCAGACCCTCGACGTGCTCGGCACGTCGATCGACATCGACGTCTCGCCGGCGCGCATCGACTTCGACGCCAGCGGCGCGATCCTCGCGCTCGACACCGTGCTGCGCGCGCAGGGCGACGCCAGCTCGCCGGGCTACGTCTACGTCGCCAACCTGGCGCCGGCGATGTCGACCGAGCACGGCTTCCAGCTCGCGATCGCCGACGACGCCGCCAACCAGCTGCTCGGCAGCTTCTGGGCCGCCAAGGGCATGGACCTGACGTTCGACCTGACCACCGGCAGCTACGCCGATCTCGGCAAGCTGTACGACCGCGTCGAGCTGTCGGCCAAGGTGCCGCCCTACGTCGACGCGCACGGCGGCGCGCTCAAGCTGACGATCGGCGACCTGATCGCGACGTTCAAGGACGGCGACCAGATCGCGACCCAGGTCGCGATCAGCGCCGAGGTCGAGATCAAGGTCGTGACCGGGACCGACGGCGCGCCGCGGCTCGACGTCGGCAGCCCGACGACGTACGTCGACGTGCTCGACCAGGGCGTCGACGGCGCGAACTCGCTGTCGAGCGCGCAGTTCGAGGCGATCACGTCGTTCGCGCTGTCTCGCGTCGTCGCGTTCGGCTCCGGCGCGGTCGGCGCGATCCCGCTGCCGTCGATCGGCGGCGTCGCGCTGCACGACGTGGTGATCACCGAGCACAGCGGCTACCTCGTCGTCGACGGAGAGATCCAGTAACCCCGGAACGGGCGAGGCGGGCTACAATTTCGGAGGTCATGGTCGGCTTCGTAGGAGTGAGGCTGTTTCGGTGCTGCGCGATCGCGCTGCTGTGCCTCGCAGTCGGGACGCGGATCGGGCAGGCGGAGCCGACCGCACCCATGCAGCCGGTCCCGCCCGGTCAGCTGAAGTTCCGGGTCTTCAGCGGCGCCGACGGGCTCCGCAACCAGGTCATCGTCAGCATCGCGCAGGATCGCGATGGCTTGCTGTGGCTCGCCACCGAGGACGGCGTCTACCGCTTCGATGGTGAGCGGTTCACGCGCTTCTCGGTCGACGACGGCCTGTCCTCGAGCCTGGCGCTGGTGGTCGCCACCGCCCCGGACGGCAACGTGTGCGCCGGCGGGATGACCGGCCTGGCGTGCTGGGACGGCGAGCGATTCTCGCAGGCCAGGACCCACGGCTTGCCGGCGATCCCGGTCCTGACGATGCTGAGCTACGGCGGCCGGCTGTGGGTCGGCACCCGCGGCGGTGGACTGTACGTGCAGTCGGGCAACGGGTTCGTCCCGGCCCCTGGCTGGCCGGGGTCGGACACGGGCTCGGTGCGCGCGCTGTGGGTCGACGCCACGGGCCTCGTGGTCGGCAACGACGCGACCGTCGAGCTCTCCACCGGCGACGGCGTGTGGCGCAACGTCGGCGTCGGCCTCGGGCGCGATCGGGTCGAGGGCGTGCTGCGTGATCGCCAGGGCGCGCTGTGGATCCGGACGCCGACCCACCTGTGGCGGCTCGCCGCGGGCGCGACGCAGGCCGGCGATCTGCACGACGGCCTGCCCACCGGCTACGACGCGGCCGGCGCACCGACCGGGATGGCGATCGGCCCGCGCGGCAACGTGCTGATCGCGACCGACGACGGCATCACGTATCGCGACGGCGACCAGTGGCGGACGATCGATCACTCGGCGGGCATGCCGACGGCGACGGTGCGCACCGTGTTCGTCGATCGCGAAGGCACGATCTGGGTCGGCACGGCCGGGCTGTTCGAGATCCGCGGGCGCGGGCTGATCGAGCACGCCAACGTGGCGAGCGGCCTGCCGGGCGAGGTCGTCTGGACCTACGCGCGCGACCGCCAGGGCGCGCTGCTGGTCGGGACCAATCGCTGCCTCGCCCGCGCAGCCAGCGACCGCTGGACCTGCGTGCGCGGGACCGAGGGCCGGGTCGTGCGCGCCGTGGTGACTCCGCCCCAGGGCGGCATGTACCTCGGCGGCGCGCCGTCGGATCTGCTGTACCTCGATGACGATGGCCACGCGACGTCGTTCGGCGACGCGGATCGTCCGGACCGCAACATCCTCGCGCTCACGCTTGGCCCCGAGGGCGACCTGTGGATCGGCCGGTGGGACGGGCTGTTCCGGATGCGCGGGGCGCGGCCCGGGCCGATCGAGCAGGTCGCGCTGCCCGGCGCGCCGGCGATCACGCGGGTCGCGTCGATCATCGTGGTGGGCGATCAGCTCTGGGTCACCGCGGCGCCGGGCGGTGTGTACGTGCTCGATCCGCGCGCGGCCGGCGCCCAGGCGGGCGGGCCGGCGTGGCGCGGCTTCGGCGTCGCCGATGGCTTCCGCACGCCGTCGGTGAGCTACCTGCTGGCGCGCGCCGACGGCCGGCTGTGCACCTCGTATGTCGAGGCCGTCGGCCTCACCTGCTTTGGCTACGACGGTCGCCGTGTGGTCGACCTCGAGCACATCGGCACCGCGCAGGGCCTGACCACCGGCATGATCTACTTCCTCGGCGAGGATCGCGCGCGCCGGCTGTGGATCGGCACCGGCGATGGCGTCGACGTCGCGACGCCGACCGGGATCGATCACCTCGACGCGACCGACGGCCTCGCCGGCAACGACACGGCCGCCAAGGCGTTCCTGCTCGACGGTGACGGCTCGATCTGGTTCGGCGCGACCGGCGGCAGCACCCACGTGTTCGCGCAGTACTACGACGGTCCGCCGAGCCCGCCGGTGGTCCTGGTGCTCGACGGTCGGCTCGGCGATCGCCCGATCCGCGGCGCCCCGGCGGGGCTCGAGGTGCCGCATGATCGCAGCGCGCTCACCCTCGAGCTCGCGGCCAGCAGCCTGCGCGACCCCAAGCGGCTCGACTATCAGGTCCGGCTGGTGCCGCTCGAGACCGAGTGGAGCACGATGCACCAGCAGCGCCAGGCGCGCTATCCCGCGCTGCTCCCCGGGGCGTACCGGTTCGAGGCGCGCGCCCGGATCGACGCGGGTCGCTGGGGCCCGGTCAGCGAGCTGCGCTTCGTGGTGCGCGCCGCGTGGTGGCAGCTCCGCTGGGTCCTCGTCCTGATCGCGCTCGGCGTGCTGGCCGCGATCGCCAGCGCGTTCACCTGGCGGCAGCGCGTCGAGCTGCGGCGGCGGACCCGCCAGCTCCGCGAGCAGTCCGAGGCGAGCTTCTGCGCGGTGATCGATCGGATGCCCGAGCTGATCTCGCTGCGCCGCGACGGCAAGCTGATGTACTTGAACCGCGCGTTCCGGACGTTCCTCGGGGTCGAGGCCTCGGCGATCGAGAGCGCCGACGCCGAGCTGACCGAGCGCATCCACCCCGATGATCGCGCCGCGGTCACGGATCTGCGCCGCGGGATCCGCGGTCTCGATTCCACGGCCGCCGCCGCCGAGGTGGTCGACGTCCGGCTGCGCAGCGCCGACGGCGCGTGGCGGAGCTGCGAGCTGTCCCGCGTCCTGGTCGAGATCGGCGGCGTGCCGACCGTCGTGGGCAGCGGCCGCGACGTCACCGAGCGCAACCGGCTGCGCGCCAAGCTGATGGTCGCCGATCGCATGGCGAGCCTGGGCACGCTCGCGGCCGGCATCGCGCACGAGATCAACAACCCGCTCGCCTATGTGACCGGCAACCTCGAGGCGATGGCCGAGGCGGTGCAGGCGCGCCCGGACGATCGCGGCGAGCTCGGCGCGGCGATCAGCGAGGCGCGCGACGGCGCCGAGCGCGTGCGCAAGATCGTCCAGAGCCTGCGCTCGTTCAGCCGCGGCGAAGCCGAACAGCGCGTGCCGCTCGCGCTGTCCGGCGTGCTCGAGGCGGCGATCCGGCTGACCGGCAACGAGATCCGTCACCGCGCCCAGCTGGTGCGCCAGCTCGGCGCCACGCCGCGGGTGGTGGCGAACGATGGGCAGCTCACCCAGGTGTTCATCAACCTGCTGGTCAACGCGGCCCACGCGATCCCCGAGGGGCACTCCGACGCCAACCGCATCACGGTGCGGACCCGGACCGACGAGCAGGGCCGCGCGGTGATCGAGATCGAGGACTCCGGCGAGGGCATCGCGTCGGATCTCCAGTCGCGCGTGTTCGATCCGTTCTTCACGACCAAGGACGTCGGCGAGGGCACCGGCCTCGGGCTGTCGATCTGCCACGGCATCGTGAGCGGGCTCGGCGGCCAGATCTCGCTCGACAGCGCGCCCGGTCGCGGCACCGTGGTGCGCGTCGTGTTGCCGCCGGCGCGCGAGGTCGAGCTGCCGGCGCCGGTCAGCGCGCCGAGCGTGCCCGCGAGCGCGCCGAGCGCGCCGGTCATGCCCGCGCCGGCGCGCCGGCCGCGCGTCATGCTGGTCGATGACGAGCCGATGGTGGCGCAGACCATCGAGCGCCTGCTGCGCCGCGACTACGACATCACGATCGCGTCGTGCGGGAGAGAGGCGCTCGGCCGCGTCACCGGCGGGGATCGGTTCGACGTGATCGTCAGCGACGTGATGATGCCCAACATGACGGGCATCGAGCTGCTCGAGGATCTGCGCCGGATCGCGCCGGATCAGGCCGCGCGCGTGATCTTCCTGTCGGGCGGCGCGTTCACCGCGCAGACCCGCGAGCAGCTCGACGCGCTCGGCGCGCCGCAGCTCGAGAAGCCGGTCACCGCGCAGGAGCTGCGCGCCTCCCTGCTGCGGATGATGCGCGAGGCCGACGCCGGCAGCGCGGCGAGCGATCGGCGTCGCGCGACCACCGGCTGACGCGTTTACAGCACGCGCCCGACGCGCTACCGATCGGTCGTGCCCTACGTCCAGCTCGCCGGCTCGCCGCTCGCGCCCGCCACGCGTCCGATCGAGCTGTTCTATCGCGACCACGGCCCGGCGGACGGCGTGCCGCTGCTCGTGCTGCACGGCGGCTGGGGCTACGAGTTCTATCCGTTCGACGCGCAGGTCGCGGCGCTGCCCGACCATCGCGTCCTGATCCCCGACCGCACCGGCTACGGCAAGTCGCCGCGGATCGCCGCGCTGCCGCCGCGCTTTCACCACGCCGCCGCCGAGGAGCACGAGGCGATGCTCGACGCGCTCGGCGTCGCGCGCTGCGCGATCTGGGGTCACAGCGACGGCGCGGTGATCGCGTCGATCATGGCGCTGCGCCGGCCCGCGCGGGTCACCCGGATCGTCCTCGAGGCGCTCCACCTCGATCGCGCCAAGCCGCGGTCGCGCGCGTTCTTCCTGGCCATGCGCGACGATCCCGCGTCGTTCGGCCCGCGCGTCGTCGCCAAGCTCGCGGCCGAGCACGGCGATGGCTGGCGCGCCGTGCTCCACGCCGGCGGCGAGGCGTGGCTCGACATCGCGGCGACGCCCGACGAGGATCTCTACGATCACCGGCTGTCCGAGCTCGCGGTCCCGGCGCTGGTGCTGCACGGCGCCGACGATCCGCGCACCGAGCCGGGCGAGCTCGAGCGCTTCGCGCGCGCGGTGCCGAGCGCCGAGCTCCACCTGATCGCCGGCGCCGGCCACGCGCCCCACAGCGAACGGGCGTCGAGCGCGGCGGCGACCGAGGCCGCTGCGAGATTCTTGCGCGCAAGCTAGCGGCGTCTGGCCGCGCGCTGCGGGAAGCGCTACGGCTGTGCTACCAATGCCGCCCATGCGACTGGCGCACTGCTCGGATCTTCACCTGCTGTCGCACGACGGTGCGCGCTGGCTGGACCTGGCGAACAAGCGCTGGATCGGCGCGATGAACCTGCTGTCGAACCGCAGCAGGCACTATCACGTCGAGGCCTTCGACGACATGATCGTCGATCTCAACGCGCTCGGCATCGAGCACGTGCTGTGCACCGGCGATGTCACGAACCTCGCGCTGCGCCAGGAGTTCGCGTTCGCGCGCGGCAAGTTCGATCGCCTCGCGCTCGGACCGCGTGACATTACCGTGATCCCCGGCAATCACGATGCCTACGTCGCCGAGGGCGTGCCACTGTTCGCGGAGATGTTCGGCGAGCTCGCGACGACCGACCCCGGCTGGGAGTGGACCGCCGCGGATCGCGCGCCCGACGACGAGCTCGACCCGGACGCGCCGCGCTGGCCGATCGTGAAGCGCCGCGGCGAGCTCGCGATCATCGGCACGTCGACCAGCCGGCAGACGCCGTGGTTCACCGCGTACGGCCGGGTCGGCGCCGGCCAGCTCGCGCGCCTCGAGCGCGTGCTGCTCGACCCGCGGCTCGCTGGCGCGGTCCGCGTCGTCGCGATCCACCACCCGCCGGCCGGCCCGCGCGCCGCGAGCAAGATCCGCGGGCTGCGCGATCACGCCGCGTTCGCCGACGTGATCAGCCGGACCGGCGCCGATCTGATCGTCCACGGCCACGAGCATCGCGACATGACCGAGGCGCTGGCCGGACCACACGGCCCGGTGCCGGTGCGCGGCGTCGCCTCGGGGACCTACTGTCACAACAAGCCGGAGCGCACCGCGCGCTATCGGATCTTCGACATCGACGACGGCCGGATCACGTCGGATCACGTGCGGGTGTGGGATCGCGAGCGCCGATCGTTCGTGTCCGAGTCGCGAACCTAAGTGAAGAACTTGACTTGGATTTGTCACGTGCGGTACCGACGAAACCACTGAGCCACGGAGACCCCATGGGTGAACACAACCCCGACGCCAACGCGCTCGAAGCAGCCGACGAGAAGTATGTGATGCGGCCCTGGACGCATCCCGCCGGCGAGCCGGTGATCATCGCCAAGGCGCGCGGCTGCGTCGTCACCGATGTCCACGGCAAGGACTACCTCGACCTCACGGCCGGGTACTTCGTCAACAACGCGGGGCACTGCCATCCGCGGATCATCGAGGCCGCGACCAAGCAGCTCGGCGAGGTCCTCCAGGTCTCCGGCAAGCACGGCACGATCCCGGCGATCCGGCTCGCCGAGCGGCTCGTCAACCTCGCCCCCAAGTCGATCGACAAGGCGTTCTTCTCGACCGGCGGCTCCGAGGCCAACGAGGTCGCGCTCCGCATGGCGCGCCAGTTCCGCAAGAAGCCCGACATCGCCTACCTCGAGAACGGTTACCACGGCATGACGCTCGGCTCGCTCGAGGTCACCGCGAGCGAGAAGTACCGCGAGGCGGCCGGCAAGCCGCTCGGCACCGACAACTACGCGGTGCCGACGGCGTACTGCTATCGTTGCAAGTTCGGCCCGCACGCGCAGTGCAAGACCGAGTGCCTCGACGGCGTCGACGCGCTGTTCGACGCGCGGCCGAACACGGCGGCGCTGATCGCCGAGCCGATCCAGGCGGTCGGCGGCCTCGCCCCACCGCAGAAGTGGTGGGATCGGCTGGACCAGCTCCGCAAGAAGCGCGGCATCCTGCTGATCGCCGACGAGATCCAGACCGGCATCGGTCGGACCGGAAAGTTTTTCGGGATCGACCACTACGGCCTCGAGCCCGAGATCCTGACCGGCGGCAAGGGCCTGTCGGGCGGCGTCGGCTCGCTCGGCCTGACCGCGGCGTCCGACGAGGTCGCGCGCCACTTCTTCGGCGGGACCACGCCGACCAACGGCGGCAACGCGGTGTCGGCGGCGGGCGGCATGGCGATGATCGAGACGATCTTCGACGAGGGCCTGATCGACAACGCGGCGAAGATGGGTCGGTATTTCACCGAGGCGGCGTGGGCGCTCGACGACCCGTGGATCGGCGATGTCCGGTTCACCGGCCTGCTCGGCGGCATCGAGCTGGTGCGTGACCGTGCGTCGCGCGAGATCCTCGGAAAGACCGAGATGGCCAAGGTGAAGGACCATCTCCACGCGCAGGGGATGTTGATCACGGTCTCGGGGATGTACGGCAACGTGCTGCGCTTGCAGCCGCCGCTGAGCATCACGACGCAGCAGCTCGACCAGTTCATCGCGGCCCTGCGCAACACGTTACGCACGGTGCGTGGCGGCTGAAGCAGCCGTCGCGGCCGGCAATCGCGGGGCGGTGAGCTGGCCGGTGGGATCCGTCGTACTGTCAGGCGTCAACTTCGACTAGAGTGCCCCGGTCAAGATGAACCTCTTCGCGATTCGCAAGCACGTCGATCGGCTGCTACACCCGATCGTCTCCGCGCTGGCGAAGCTCCCGCTCCACGCCAACGCCTGGACGATGTTCGGCGCGTTGATCGGCCTGGTCGGCGGCGTCGTGTTCTTCTATGGCCGCTGGTGGCCGGGGCTCGTGCTCCTGCTGGTGCGCGGCCTGGTCGATCACATCGATGGCTTCAAGGCGCGCAACTTCAACCAGCGCTCGACGTTCGGCGCGGTCATGGACGATGTCTGCGACCGCTGGGTGCTCGGCATCATGTATGCCGGCGGCTGCCTGAACCTCAGCAACGACTACCCGCACATCCTGATCGTCCTCGGGTTCGGCATCACCGGCTCGCTGACCAACGTCATCATCAAGCTGTCGATCTACGCCGAGAGCCAGCAGGACATCTGGCGCGAGAAGGGCAAGATCGGCCACCCGGTCGACGTCGTCGGGCTGTTCGGCTCGGCGGAGTTCCTCATCTATTACGGCTTCGGCGTGTTCTTCACCGCGCTGCTCAATGATCCGCGGCCGATGCTGGCCGGGTGCTGGGCGGTCGCGATCATGAGCCACGTCTCGCTGCTGCAGCGCGTGCGGTTCGCGTGGAAGCGCTACCGCTTCGTCGACCCCGGGCTGCGCAACGTCGAGGACGAAGGCGCGCAGGGCGCGATGTCGGACGCCGGAGCCTCGTGATGGCCAGCACCGCCACGGCGACGTCCGAGCTCGCCGCTCCCGCGCCCCGGCGCGTGGTGCCGATCATCAACCCGGCGAACGCGGTCACGGCGTCGCGCTTCCTGACCTTGCCGTTTCTGTGGTGGGCGGTCGACCGCGGCTACCACCAGTGGGCGACGCTGTTCATCTTCACCTGCGCGATCCTCGACAAGGTCGACGGCCTGATGGCGCGGGTGTTCGACTGCAAGAGCGCGTTCGGCGAGCTGTTCGACGCGATCGCCGACGGCATCTGCTTCGGCTTCGGCCTCGTGCTGGTCACCGCGTATGGCTGGGCGCCGCTCGGGCCGGTCTCGGTGATCGTCTCGCTCGGCGTGCTCAACACGATCCTGCGCTTCGTCTACATGAAGCGCGCCGGACGCGCGACCAACTACAAGTCGTACGCGATGGAGCGCATCGTCGCGTTCACCGCGTACCAGATCGGGTTCGCGACCTCGGGCATGGAGGTCCGGTTCTTCTACTGGACGTTCGTGCCGATCATGATCATCACCGTCGCCTACGACGCCAAGCGCATGCTGATCGATCCCGTGCCTCCGGCGTCGGGAGCCCGGCCATGACGTTCCTCTCCGACTCGGTGTTCCGGATGATCGTCAGCCTGCTGACCGCCGGCGTGGGCGGCGCGTGGGTGGTCCACGAGCTGGTGTTGATGAACCGGCTGCGCGGCGCGAACACCAAGGATCCGCTCGTGCGCGACCAGTGGTTCGGCTACGTCATCGGCATCGCGATCGGCGTGATCGGCGTCGTGGGTACGTTGCGCTTCAACGGCGTGCTGTAGCAGATGACACTACGTCTGGCTCAGCCCGAGGCTCTCCCCGTGGGCGAGCACGCGGACGGCGTCGGTCTTGCCGCGCTCGTGCGCGATCTTGGCGAGCCGGCGGCGCGGCGTGCCGGGCAGGCCGAGCGGCAGGTGCACGGTGCCCCAGTGGATCGGCACCAGCGCCCGCGCGCCGAGCCGCTCGAAGATGTCGAGCGCGCAGTCCGGATCGATGTGGATGCCGCCGTCCATGACGCCGCGGCGCCAGCGGTAGTACCAGACCGGCAGCATGCCGCCGATCGGCAGCAGCGCGGCGTCGATCGCGTGGCGCTTGCCGATGTCGTCGTAGACCGCGTGGTCGGAGAAGTCGACGTCGCCGGCGTGGTGCACGGTGACGCCGCCGCCGGTCACGACGTAGCCCAGCGCCTCGGGCGCGCCGCCCTTGCGCCAGCGCCCGAAGTCGTGGCGCGTGGGCACCGCGGTGATCGCGAGGCCGCCGATCGCGAGCTCGCCGCCGGCCGACAGCTCGGTGACCTCGCGGAAGCCCAGATCAGCGACGACGTGCCGGGCGCCCATCGGGACGACCAGGTGGGTGTCGCGATCGATCGCCTTGAGGCTCCAGCGATTCAGGTGGTCGACGTGCGAGTGGGTGACCAGCACGGCGTCGACCCGGCCGGCCGCGCGGGCGCGCGATCGCAGCAAGGGGTCGAACACGACCCGCGATTCACCGAGCTGGGCGACCGCGGTGGCGTGCCCCAGCCAGGTAACGCTCGGCCCAGGGGAGTCTCGCTCGTGCTCGCTGGCAGCGGGGGCCACGGTGCTGCTATAGCACGGGGGCTTCCGTGCTGATGTTCATGCTGATCGGTGTCGCCGCCGGCGCCCTCACCGGTGTGCCGATCGGCCCCGCGAATGTCGCGGTGATCGACGCCGCGTACCGCCACACGATGCGGCGGGCGATCGCGGTCGGGCTCGGCGCGGCGTTCGCCGACGGCCTGTACGCCGCGCTCGGCGTGCTGGGCATCACGCCGGTGCTGCGCACCTATCCGAGCGTGCCGCCGATCCTCTACGCGGTCAGCGGCGTGGTGCTGCTGATCTACGGCTTCCTGACCGCGCGCAGCCAGCCGGTCAAGCCGGCGCAGACCGAGCTCAGCAAGGACGCGCCGGAGCCCACGAGCGAGCTCTGGTCGGGCTTTCTGGTAGGCACCGCGCTGATCGTGCTGAACCCGGCGGCGATCGTGACCTGGGTCGTGATCATGGGCTCGATCATTCCGGAGACCACGCGGATCAACGGCATCTTCTGCGCGCTGGGCGTGATGGTCGGCAGCTTCGGGTGGTTCTCGCTGGTGGCGTACTTGACCCAGAAGGGCAAGAACGTGCTCGGCGACAAGGCGGCGTGGATCCCGCGGGTGATCGGCGTCGCGCTGATGGTCTACGCCGTGTACCTGATCGCCAAGGCGGTCAAGTACGTGATCGCCTGAGCGGAGCGCAGCGACGCGATCTGCTCCGTACCAGGCGCAGCCGGCGTTCCTCGCCGGCAAGCCGATCGACAAAGGGCGGTCGACCTTGGTCGACCGGCCTGACCGGTGATCTTCCGCGCCGGCCGCGTGGCATGATCGCGGCGTGAAGCTGCTCGCGCGCGTCGTGACCAGCGCGACGATGCCGCGCTGGTGTCAGCTGGTGCCCTACGGCCGGTCGTTCGAGATCACGACGCGCCCGCGGCTGCCGGTCGGCGAGCTGATCACCGTCGCGCTGCCGGGCTGCCCGGCGCTCGATGATGACGCGATCGCCGCCTGGCTGGCGCACGCCTACCGCGAGCGCGACGTCCGCGTGCTGCGGCCGACCAGCTTCCGGCCCGCGGTGCTCGCCGACTTCCTCGACGCGCTCAACGCCGAGCTCCACATCGGGGGCGCGCCCGAGTGCAGCGCCGACGCGGTCGCCGCGTTCGCGCGCACCAGCGGCGGCGCGCTGCTGGCCGAGATCCGCGGCGAGCTCGCGCACGGCCTGCGCCCCGCCGTGGTGCTCGAGCGCGTCCGCCGGTTCGCGATGATCGTCGCCGGCGACGGCGCGGCGGGCGTGCTCGCCGAGCTCGCGGCGCTGCACGACGTCGACCGCCGGGGCGTGCCCCCGGCCGGCAGCGCTCCCGGATGGGAGCGCGGTTCCATCGACGGCCGGGGCGTGCCCCCGGCCGGCAGCGCTCCCGGATGGGAGCGCGGTTCCATCGAGCATCTGCTCGGCCTCGAGCACGCGGTCGCGCGCTGGATCGCCGGCGCCGCCTCGCCGCGCGCGGTCGAGCTCGGCGTGCTCGCGCGCCAGTTGCCGGCGGACGACGCCTCGGCCGGGATCTCGCCGGCGTGGTTCGCGTGGTGGTGGCGACTCGCGCGCGCGTGCACGCGGGTCGATCTGATGACGATCGTCGATCGCGCGGTCGAGCTCGCCGACGAGCGCTGCGTCGCCGGCCGCCGCGCACCGGTCGCCGACGACGCGCGGGCCGAGGCGCGCCGGATGGCCAGCCGCATGCGGGACGCGCGCCGGGCCGTGCTGTGGAGCGAGCCGCCCGGCCGCGCGAGTCGCCCGGTGCCGCGCGTGCACGACGAGGACGACGCGCACGACGCGGCGTTCATGGCGGTGTCGCACGCGGCCCACGCGATCGCCCACGCGCTCGGCGGCCAGCTCACCGCGGCGGCCGCCAACCGCGCGGCGATGCAGACCGTGGCCGAGCTCGCCGTGCGCTTCCTGCTGGATGATCCCGGCGCGTAGCTCCCGGCGCGTAGCGGCGATCTATCCGGGGTAGGGCTCGGTCGACGGCGGCAGCTTGGCCTGGGCGATCCGGGCCTCGGCCACCGCGGTCCCGATGATCACGTCGGCGTCGCCCCACGAGCCGCCCTCGCGCAGGACCTCGCCGAGCTCGTGCGCCATCTGGCGCGCCGACACGAAACGCGCGGCCGGATCGGCGGACAGCGCGCGATGCACCGCCGCGACCAGCGAGGGCGGCAGATCCGGGCGCACGTCGGCGAGCGACGGCACCTCGCACTTGCGGATCAGATCGATGACCTGGACGTCGGCCTTGGCGTTGAACAGCCGCTCGCCGGCGAGCCCCTCCCACAGGGTGCACGCGACCGAGAACAGATCGCTGATCGGCGTGGCCGGCTTGCCGGTCAGGATCTCCGGCGCCATGTACGACAGCGTGCCCTTCACGAAGCCGGGCGCGGTGTGCTCGGCGATCCGGTCGCGCGCGCGCGCCATGCCGAAGTCGGCGAGCTTCACGTCGCCGTTGAGCGCGAGCAGGATGTTCTGCGGCGAGACGTCGCGGTGGATCACCGGCGACACCGAGTTGTCGGGCAGCCGGCGCTCGTGCGCGGCGGCCAGGCCGCGCAGCACGCGCAGGCCCACGGTGGCGACCAGCGGCCACGACAGCTTGCGGCCGAGGTGGTGCTCGACGCGCAGCATCGAGCGCAGGTCGATGCCGTCGACCCACTCCATGATCAGGCAGTAGGTCGGCCCGGTCGGGGTCGCCTCGACGATGAAGTCGAGCACCTGGATCACGTTGGCGTGCTGCAGGCGCGCGCCGATCCGCGCCTCCTCGAGGAACATCGACAGGTAGGGGCCGCCGACCGCCGAGAACGCCCGCTTCATGACCTTGATCGCGACCGGCCGCGCGAACACCTCGCTGCTGCGCGCGACGCCTTGCCACACGGTCGACAGGCCGCCCTCGGCGACCAGGTCGACGAGCTGGTAGCGCCCACCGATCATCGAGCCGGGTTGCATGCGGCCATGCTAGCCGATCCGGCGTCGCAGTCGGTCGTCGAGTCGAAACCTTTGCCAGCCCAGGCCCAGCGCCGCGGCGACCCCGGCGGCGGCCAGCCGGAACCCGACGCCAAGCCCCGGCGCGCCGAACACGGCGACGCTGCTGGTCGCGAGCAGCTCGAGCGCGCCGTAGGTCAGCCCGCCGGCGACCAGGCCGCGCGCGGTCGGCCGGATGTGACGGATCACCGCAGGCACGCTGCGCCAGCTCGGGCGCAGCTGGCGCGCATGCAGCACCGCGACCGCCGCGATGGTCGCGAGCGCGATCACGCCGAGCAGCGCGCGCTCGCCCCGGCTCGACGGCTCGACCACGACCGCGAGCAGCGCGGCGATCCACGCGCCGGCGACCAGGCTCGACATCGCGGCGACCAGCGCGGTCAGCGGCCGCGCGAGCCGCGCGCGCACGACGATCTGCGTGGCGACCTCGGCGGGCTGGGTCGTCGCGGGCGGCGGCGCCTCGGGGCGATCGAACGCGGCGAGCTGGGCCTCGAGCTCGAGCGCGCTCTGCACCCGGGCCTGGGGATCGCGCGCCATCGCGTGCTGGACCACCGCCTCGACGCCGTCGGGGATCGACGCCTCGAGCGCGCGCGGCCGCTTGGGCTCCTCGTGCAGCACCATCGCGAGCCGGCTGAACGCGGGCACGTTGCCGTATGGCGGCTGGCCGGTGAGCATGTGATAAAGCACGGCGCTCGTCGAGTACACGTCGGACAGCGGGCCGGCCGCCGCCGCGCTGCGCGCCTGCTCGGGCGCCATGTACGCCGCGGTCCCCATCACCGCGTCGGTCCGCGTCAGCTTCTCGTCGCCGTCGAGCTTGGCGACGCCGAAGTCGAAGACCTTGACCAGCGGGCCGGCGTCGTCGGTCGCCTTGGGCCGGCACAGGAACACGTTCGACGGCTTGAGATCGCGGTGGACCACGCCGACGGCGTGCGCGGCGGCGACCGCGCGGCAGATCTGGCGCGCGATTGGGATGGCGTCGGCGACGCTCAGGCGCGGCTCGCGATCGAGCAGGGCCTGGAGGTCCTCGCCCTCGAGCAGCTCGGTGACCAGGCACGGCCGCTGGTCCTGCGTGCGCAATACGTCGACCAGCCGGACGACGTGCGCCGAGTGGATCCGGCCGGCGGCGCGGGCCTCGCGCTCGAAGCGCGCCAGGAGATCGGCGTCGCGCGCGAGGTCGTGGTGGATCACCTTGACCGCGTAGCGCGCGTCGATCCGCAGGTGCTCGGCCTCGTAGAGCCGGGCCATGCCGCCCTCGCCGAGCACGCGCACGATGCGATAGGTCCGGCCGAGCACCTCGCCGATCAGCGGGTCGGCGGCGGGCACGAGCTGCGCCGGGCGCGGCGTGGCGTCGCGCGGGCACACCGCGAATTCGGCCGGGTAGCGATGGTTGCACGCCGCGCAGGTCCAGTCGCTCGCGTGCACCTCGGGCGGCGCGAGGGCAGGCTCGTGATCTTCGCCGGGCATCGACCCGCGGAGGATAGTCCGGGTGCTCGGGACTAGCGAGCGGCGCGGCGCCGGCGGCGCAGCGCGAGCAGCCCGGCCAGGCACATCGGGAGCGCCGCGCCGCCGCCACCGGCGCTACACCCGCCGGTGTTGTGATCGTGCGACGCGAGGTAGATCCAGTCGTCGTAGGGCTTGATCCGCGTGATGATCGCGCCCGTATCACACATCAGAGAGCGGCCGAACGCGCGCGACACCACGCCGACGAGGCGCCGGCCGTTCGGGGTCTCGGCGAACAGCGGCCCGCCGGAGTCGCCGCTGCACGGCTGGGGATCGACCGCGGTGGTCAGGAACTCGTTGCTCTCGGAGCGGTCGATGAAGACCTGCGCGTCGCGCTTGATCGGCAGGACGGGCGTGTGCCAGACCAGGCGACCGTAGCCGCACAGCGATAGCTCGACGCCGGGCTCGACCCGGACCTCGTCCTCGGGTTGCTCGATCTGCTCGGGCGTGACACCGAGGATCGGCTCGTCGAGCAGGAGCACGCCGATGTCGTTGCGCACCGAGAGGTCGATGAACTCCTCGGCGCCGTCGTCGAACGAAGGATGCTGGTGGTAGACCGAGGCGTGCACGATGTTGTCGATGCCGTCGGTCGCGTCGCTGTCGAGCGTGAACCCGAAGTCGCCGTACTTGGGCTTGTCCAGGCAGTGCCCCGCGGTCAGCACGACGTCGGGCGCGATCAACGTCCCCGTGCACCTCGCGCGATCGAGGACGACGACCATGCCGGTGGCCCGGAACTCGGATGGCTCCGAGGCCTCGCCGGCGATGATCGCCTGCGTGGCCGCGCGCTCGCTCGTGCGCGGCGGCGCCTCGTCGACGGTGCAAGCCGAGCCCAGGACCACGATTGCGAGTGCCGAGCCCCAAAGCACCGTCATGGACTGCAGTATCTCAAAACGCGTTGTATGGCGCAGCGATGATCCGCGCGTTCGCGCTGCCAGGTCGTGGCGCATCGCGCCAGCCGGATCTCACCTGCGACAAGCAGTCGATTCCACTCGGGCTGCATAATAGGTCGGTAGGTGTAGGCGCTTGCCGATCTGCGCCACACGGCGACGATTGCCACGCCGGATGTCAGCGCCGGCCAGGCAAGCCCGCGTACGACTCGTGATGACCTAGTTCTCGATCGCCTCGAGCAGCTCGCCGATCGCCTCTTCGACCCGCTTGGCGATCGGCTTGGGCACGGGGACGCCATCCTCGGCGACCAGCGCCGACAGCCGGCGCGCGGCCTGGGCGAGCGCGCTGCGCAGCTTGTCCTTGCGCTCGCGATCGGACTGCGGGAACGCGATCTTGCCGAACTGCCGGTTCAGCAGCGGCGCCTCGACGCCCTCCTCGAACGCGCTCTGGCGGATCGACCGCAGGGTCTCCTCGTCGGCCGCGCCGGTCTCGGTCGCGCGCTGCACGAACTCGACCGCCGGCATGCTCGGGATCGGCGCCTCGTAGTGATCGGTGCGCGCCCGCTCGATCACCTTGGGCGCCGAGGTCTCGAGGAACCGGTAGCTCCCGAGCAGCTTGGCCACGGTGGAGCCGCGCAGGTGGAGCTCCTTGCGGCAGTAGGCGTCGAAGTCGGAGAAACCCCACTTCTCCCACAGTCGCTTTTCGTTCGCGCGGCTGAGCGCCTCGGCGAGCTCGAGCCAGGTGCGCTTGAATGCACGCGCCTTGAGCAGCGTGTCGGCCCGCTCGGGGTCGTCCGAGACCGCGTGCATGCGATCTTCCATCTGGCGATCAGTCTTGGTGAGGATCTTGGCGCCCATCGACCCGGCCGAAGCTACGGGATGGGTCTGATCCCGCGCGAAAAATGCAGGGTCGCGCCGGGTTGTCGAAGAGCGCTCACCAGCGGCGCCGCATCTCGTATAGGCTCGGATCATGCGCTGGCGGGTCGCGGTCCTCGGGGTCGTCGTGCTTGGCTGCGTCGCCAGTCCGACGCAGGTCGCGATCCCCGATCCGCCCGACGATCCGTGGCAGCCGCCGAGGGAGTGCGTCGCCGATGTGGACTGCGTCGCGGCGGGCTCGAAGTGCTGCGACTGCCCGACGTTCGCGGTGCCCCAGGCCGATCCGATCCACCAGGCCTGCGTCGACGTGATCTGCCCGCTCGCGGCGTGCTCCGATCACGTCGAGCCGGCGTGTGATGGCGGGCGCTGCGTGCTGGCGTGCGTCGCGACCGCGTGCCAGCAGTCGTGCGCGAACGGGTTCGCCAGCGACGACAACGGCTGCCTGACCTGCGGCTGCGCCGCGCCCGTCGTCGACGGTTGCGACGACGTCGCCGACTGCGTGCGGGTGCGCGCCGACTGCTGCGGATGCGATCACGGCGGCCGCGACACCGCGGTGCTCCGGCGCGACGCGCGCGCGTACGACGAGGCGCTGATGTGCGGCCCCGAGCCGCAGTGCCCGGCGGTGTCCTCGGCGTGCTGGCCCGGCGCCGAGCTGCAGTGCGTTCAGGGTCAATGCGCGCTGTCGAGCCTCGGAGAATTGCCGCCCAATGCCTGCGGCCGGCCGGATCTGCCGCGCTGCCCGATCGGCCAAGTGTGTGTGATCAACGGAAGCGAGGGCCCGGCCGCCGAGCAAGGGGTCGGAGAATGCCAGCCCCCGCCGCGTGGCCGCGAGGGCGACGGCGCAGACCCGGCGTCGCCGTAACGCGTTATAGTGACGCCTGCATGAGCGCTGACAGTCCGACAGCTCCGGGACAGCCGATGCCGGAGACGCCTGCGCTGATCGGTCAGGTCCTCGATGGCCGCTACCGCATCATCCGCAAGCTTGGCGAGGGTGGGATGGGCGAGGTGTTCGCCGCCGAGCACGTCCACATCGAGAAGCGCTTCGCGATCAAGCTGCTGCGGCCGGAGATCGTCTCGAACCCCGAGGCGGTGACCCGGTTTCGCCAGGAGGCGCGGTCGTCGTCGTCGATCGGCCACCGCAACATCATCGCGGTCGAGGATTTCGGTCAGCTCGCCGACGGCCGGATCTACATGTGCATGGAGCTCCTCAACGGAGCTGCCCTCAACGACATGCTCACGCAGCCGATGCCGGTCGACCGGCTGCTCAACATCCTGATCCAGACCGGCCACGGGCTCGCGGCGGCCCACGCGAAGGGAATCATCCATCGCGACATGAAGCCGGAGAACGTCTTCGTCACGATCGGCCCCAACGGCGAGGACATCCCCAAGCTGCTCGACTTCGGCATCGCAAAAGTCGCGGGCAACGACGGCCAGAACCACCTCACGCGGACCGGGACGATCTTCGGGACGCCGTACTACATGGCGCCCGAGCAGGCGCTCGGCAACCCGGTCGACGCGCGCACCGATATCTACGCCGTTGGCGTGATCATGTACGAGTGCTTCGCCGGCTCGCTGCCGTTCCAGGGCGAGTCGTTCATGGGCATCCTGACCCAGCACATCACGATGGATCCCGAGCCGGTCACGCAGCGCGCCGCCGCGGCGGGGCGCCACCTGCCGCCCGGGCTCGCCGACGTGATCATGTGCTGCATGCAGAAGAACCCGGCGCAGCGCTTCTCGACGATGGACGAGCTGGTCGGGATCCTGATCCAGATCTACCGCGGCATCGTCGGGCCGGGCATGAGCACGTACATGGAGGCGTTCCCGGTCGCGCCGACCGCGGGGCACCAGGTCCAGCACACGCCGCCGCCGATGACCGGGCCGTTCGTGGTCGGCGGGCCGCAGACCGGTCCGGTCGGCGCGATCGGTCCGTCGAGCTCCGGCCCGTCGGTCTCGCCGTCGAGCTCGGGCGTGTACTCCGGCGCGACGCCGACGCTCAAGAAGAGCAAGGCCGGGCTGATCGTCGCGGTGCTCGCGGTGCTCGCGGTCGGCGGCGCGGTGGTCGCGTTCGTTGTCAGGGGCGAGGGCAAGACCGGTCCGGGATCCGGATCCGGCTCGCAGATCGCGGGCGATCCGGGCGGCTCGGGTGCGGGCACCGGCTCGAGCCAGGGCGTCGGGCCGGTCGACGCCGCCGTCGCGACGATCACGATCGACGCGGCGGTGGTCGTGACGCCCCCGGCGATCGACGCGGCGGTGGCGGTGATTCCGGCGGCGATCGACGCGAGCGCGGGCGTCGGGGTCGGCTCGGACCCGGTAAGTCAGGATGCCGGCTCGAATGTCGAGATTCCTCACACCGGAAGCAACACGCCGCCGCCGGCCGAGGTCGTAACGGTGCTGCTGTCTGCGAAGAACGCTGGGTCGTTCGAGGTCTGGGAGAACGGCCACAAGCTGTTCGACGGCCCCGACAACCTCGACGTCCCCAAGGGCGGCAAGCGCACCGTCGTGATCAAGGCCCGAGGATTCAAGGACAAGACCGTCGTCGTCGCCGACGCCGGCAAGAAGAAGCTCGTGTTCCAGCTCTCGGGGCTGCCGCCGGTGCCGCCCACGCCGCACCCGCCGCCGCCGCCGGCGCTCGACTGCGCCGACCGGCTGATCGACGCCAGCAACGCCGCGTGCCGGAGGCAGTTCTGCGCCGGGCACGCCGACCAGCCCAAGTGCCTCACGGAATGAAATCGATGAGCGAAGCGAATCGTTGCAGGGTGGGGCCCTGCCGGCTCTGCCGGCGGGGCGGGGTGCAACCCCGACGTGATCGACCATGGTGTCTCGAATCACCGCATGTGGCACCCCGTCTGCGCCACACTGACCCCAGAGGACCCGCCATGCGCCACCCCATCCGCGTGCTTCGCTATCTCGTGATCTTGCTCGCGCTGGTGTTCAGCGCCCACGCCCACGCCGACGATCGCGGCGAGGCGCGGACGCACTACCAGGCCGGCGTGAAGTTCTACTCGGGCGGCGACTACCGCAGCGCGATCCGCGAGTTCTCGGCGGCGCAGCAGCTCGTGCCCGCCGACCTCAACAACTACAACCTCGCGCTGTGTTACGACAAGCTGGGCGACGCCGAGCCGGCGGTGCAGTACTACCGCGCGTTCCTCGATCGCCAGCCCAACAGCGACAAGCGCGCCGAGATCGAGGCGAGCATCAGCCGGCTCGACGCGGCGTCGCGCTCGGCGGCGAGCAAGCGCGCCGACGAGGCCAAGCGTGTCGACGCCGCGCGCGGCGACGACGCGAAGCCCGTGGGTCCGGTGCTCGGCCCGGCCGCAGGCCCGGCCGCGCCGCCGCCCAGCGT